>JACXTT010008145.1_pt1 | contig 14600 bp, 19 predicted proteins | sample 9270951 | NCBI WGS metagenome assembly JACXTT01 (sample SAMN15532306, study PRJNA645909) | rock metagenome | isolation source: weathered quartz diorite | place: Puerto Rico | collected 2017-06-21
TCTCTCCCGCGTGGGCGAGCTCATCCGCGTGGCCGCCCGCGAGCAACTGCCTTGCGTCCATCCGGAGAACCCGGAGATCAGCGGCGTGAGCGTGGTTCAGATCGCCGAGCCCTGGCGTGGCGTCGATGCCACGAGCAAGAACGCCGTGATCGTCTCGCCGGGGCGGCTCGACCGCTCCGCAACCGGCACCGGGCTCTGCGCCCGAATGGCTGCACTGAACGCCCGCGGCCAGATAAACGCCGGCGACCGGATGACGCATGCGTCGGTGCTCGGCACGACCTTCGACGGCCGGATCGTGAAAGAGACCATGGTTGCCGGGCGGCCCGCCATCGTGCCGGCCATCCGTGGCAGCGCATGGATCACCGGGATCACGCAGGTGTTCTTAGACCCGACCGATCCGTTTCCCGAGGGTTACGTGCTGTCAGACACCTGGCCCGGCCCGGACCGCCAATAGAGCCCTGCGTCAGCTGGGCACGATGCGGAGCGTGGTTGAGGTCGCTTCAGATTTGAGGCAGCTGTTGAGGATCGGACCGGCGTAGCGGCGGTACTTGCTCCGATAAGCCGAGTCGACCTCCTCCTTCACTGAAGCATCCGCTTGTTCGAACTTGACGTCCTTTCCCAACCGACCGGCCGATATCCGGCCCTCATGAGACTCCTCCACGGCGCGATACCACGCCCCGTTGCGACCCTTCACGGAGCGCACACAGAGGCTGTCAGCCGACCGCACACACCAGACAGTCACGGGCTTGCCCGGCGAGCCGTCGCGCCGGCGCACCGTGATCTCGATCTCTTCCGCCTTGGCGAACCTTTCGAGCTCGTCCCCGGCGCACCCTGCCATCGCAGTTCTCCTTACGCGGCCACCCGGGTGTGCCGCATGTGCTCAGCATGCGCCGCTGCCGATCGTGACTACGACGTTGCCTTTCTTGTGGCCCTGGTCCACGTACCGATGGGCTTCGACGATGTCATCAAGCGCGTAGGTGCGGTCGATCACCGGGCGGAACTCACCACTCTCGGCAAGCTCTTTCAACAGCACGAGATCAGACTGCAAGGTCCTCGGAAAACCGTCGTCGACCGACATCTGCACACCCCCGGGCGCGAGGGCCGCCCTGGCGTTCGCCATCGCGGCCAAGCTCTTGCGCTTGCCGACTGCATCGAAGATCACGTCGTAACGGCCAGGCCTGCTGGTGAAGTCTTCCTTGGTGTAATCGATCACTTCTCTCGCGCCTAGCGAGCGCACCAGATCGACATTGGCGGTGCTGCACACGCCGGTGACGTCAGCCCCAAGATGCTTGGTGAGCTGCACGGCGGACGTGCCGATGGCTCCTGACGCGCCATAAACCAGGACGCGCTGCCCTCTGCTGACGCCGAGCTTCCGCACGAAATGCGACGCAAGCAGGCCACCGTAAGGCAGTGCAGCCGCCTCATCGAACGTGAGGCGGGCCGGCCGTAGAGCAAGCGTCGTGCTCGCGGGCCAGCACACCTTCTCGGCATATGTGCCCGCGCGGAAGCCGTCCATGCCAAACACCTCGTCTCCGGGCTTGAACGAGGTCACATTGCGTCCCACCGACTCGATTCGGCCTGCGGCGACCATGCCGATGATTCCCTTGCGGGGAGCCCGGAAGCCGAACGCGATCCGCATGAAAAGCCGGTACCGGCCGCGCAGCTTCAATCCGCGCACGATGCAGTCGCTTGCGGTCACAGCCGTCGCGTGTAGCTGGATGCAGACCTCGCCTCGACCCGGACGCGGCTCAGGCACGTCCCGAATCTGCAGCACCTCCGGCGGTCCGTAGCCCGTGCAGATGGCCGCTTTCATCCCGACCAGCTCGACAGGGGCTCGGCGCCACGCGGGTAGGACGTCGTGGGCAGGAACACTAGCGCATCGAATTCGTCAAAGCTGCTCGGCGTCAATGTGAAGTAAGTCGGGTTCAAATCGCTGCCCGTGCGTACGGGCGCAGTCATGCCTCGGGCCGGCCGGGTTGGAATGAAAATCGGACTGCCCGCGCGTAGCAGGTGCGCTTCGATCGTGCCTGGATCCGGCTCGGCGACGGCGTTGGGCTCGGACGAGCCGAGGGCCATGGCGATGACCGCATATCGGGAGCCAAGCGCCAGCTCCATGTGAGACCCCGCGGCCGGCCACTCCTTCACCTCGGGCTCGGGGGGCAGAGACCACTGAATGCGGCCTCGCTTGAGATGACCGGCGGCAGAGAAGACCAGCACCTTGCCACGACCACTCTCGAGGGCGAGGTAGTGGCGGAGGTTGTCGGCCATGATCAGGTCGCGGATGCTCAGCACCCGCGCGTACGAGCCCGGCTCGCCCAGGGCGGCGTGTGCGTTGAGAAGGTTGACCGCCATCGCGGCGTGGTGCAGGACATCGGCGACGGCCAGCGGATCGCTCTTGCCGCTCAGCTCCGGGCCGCGGATGCGCAGGTCGGTGACCAGATCGAGCGCCGCGATCCTCAACCGTGTCGCCCGCTCGCTACGCCCGATGGACTGCGCGGGATCGAACCACGCGGCGGGTCGCTCCCAGTCACCCATCTCCCCGAGAAGGGGCGTGATGCGCTTCTGCCACGCCTTCGCCAGGTCGGGCTCGATGTCACCCAGATTGCCGAGGACGATGTCCAAGACCCGGCTCGGGCCGGCGAGCGCACCGCCGCCGAGCGGCAGGTCGAAGCCGTAGAAGTGCAGCGGCGTCGAGCCGGACCGCGAGTTGTGCTCGCGCATCCATTCGATCAGCTCGCGGTTGGCGTCGAGCCTGCCGAAGCCCTCCGCGAACCAGGCGCGCACCGCCGGATCCGACGCGGCTCGCCGGCCCGTCACGTAATCGTTGATCACCCTCGCCTGTGGCGAGGTCGCCTCGAGGACGAATGCGGTGTACCCATGGGTCGCCACGAGGTGCTGGAACAGGCGGTTGCGGATGACGAGGATCTCTTCGCTGCCATGCAGCGCCTCGCCGAAGCCTAGAAGCTCGACCGCATCACCCAGCTCGCGGAGAATCCGGTCGACCGCAGAATCGATCGATTCCGGGGACTCGACGGTGAAGGGGAAGGCGTGTTTTTTGATCCAGTCTTCGATCGAGCCGGCAGCAGGCATCGCCACCGAATAGTGTCGGTTCTGGCTGGGTATAGATGTCGCGATGAAGACGCAGTCGATAGCGGCCGCAACGGGCATGGGTACCGTGGAGATAGCAGTCACGGACGCCGACCGTGGTCTGCGCTTCTACCGCGATTACGTCGGGCTGACGCCGCTTCCGTCCGCGGACGACAAGGTCAGGCTCGGAGCAGGCGGGCGTGAGCTCGTCGTCCTGCACCCGAACGCCGATAGGCCCGTCGTGCCGCGAACCTCAGGCCTCTATCACCTCGCGATCCTGGTGCCGGACCGTCGCGAGCTGGCGCGTGTGATCGCCCGCCTCGCCCGCCTGCAGTGGGACCAGTACCCCACCGACCACGTGATGACGAAGGCTGACTACCTCTGGGACCCGGACGGCAACGGGATCGAGGTTTACACCGAGTCGCCCGAAGACGGCACGATGGGCATGGCCAATGGCACGTTCGCCGCCTGGGACAAGAATGGCAACCCGAGGTCCGGGCGCGACCCCATCGACCTGGAAGAGCTGTTCAGCCACCTGCACAAGGACGATCGACTCGACACGCCGATGCCCGACGCGACGAGGATGGGCCATGTCCACCTCCACGTCGCGGATGTCGACGACGCGCTGCGCTTCTACCACGACCTCGTGGGTTTCGACGTCATGGGTCACGTGCCCGGCGTCAGATTCATCTCTGCAGGCGGCTACCACCACCATCTAGGCCTGAACGAGTGGGCCGGTCGCGGCGCGAGGCCCGCGCCCGCGGGTGCCAGCGGTCTGCGGCGTTTCACGGTCGAGCTCCCAACCAAGCGTGACCTCGACGACGTCATCAACCGGCTCGAGCACGGGGATGTGCTACTGACCGAGGAGGGCGGTGGCTTTGCGGCGACCGACCCATCTGCGAACCGCGTCGTGTTCAAGACCGCGGCGTAGCCTCTACTGATCGCCCGACCTCTTTTCGAGCGCCACTCACTCGCCGCCGCGGTCCTGGTCGGTTCCCTCGTGGTCTGGGCGCTGCTCGAGCTCTGGCGCGGGCTCAGCCGGCGGCCCGAAGCCACCTCACATGATCGCGGGAGCCTGTTCGTGCTCCGGCTCTGCGCGGTCGGCGGGGCGCTGCTCGCCGCGACAGCTGCGAAAGTGACCGCCGCATCGTTCATGTTCAGCGCGCTGCTCTTCGGCGTCAGCCTGGCCGCCGTCTGGGCGGGGATCGCCTTGCGTTGGTGGAGCTTCCGCAGCCTCGGCCGCTATTTCACATTCACGGTGATGACGAGTCCCGATCAGCCCGTGATCATGTCCGGCCCTTACCGCTGGCTCAGGCATCCGAGCTATGCAGGGCTCCTGCTGATCATCGCCGGCATCGGCTTTGCTTTCGGCAACTGGCTCAGCCTCGCCGTCCTGGTTGGCGCTTTGCTGGCCGGAATCGTCTATCGCATTCGTGTCGAAGAGTCAGCGCTGGAGATCGCCCTCGGCTCGGCGTACACCACCTACGCGAGCCGTCGCAAGCGCCTCATCCCGTTTGTCTGGTGAGGCCCCGGAATCGAGTCAAGCGCGTGACAATTAGGGCATGGCGCGACTGACGGAGCGGGACCTCCGGAGCCTCGAACGCCGCAGCATGTACTCGATCTTTGCGCCGCTCGAAGACGATGAGCACCTCTCGCGCGAGCTCAGACTCGAGGACGAGTCCAACCCGACAGAGGCGGGCAGGCTCGCCGTATGGGGCTTTCTCAAGCGGCGTGGGCGGCGTCGTCGGCCGCTCGCGGATGAGCCCTGGGTGCCGGCGATGTTCATGTTCGTCCGCCGCTTCTAGTGACCGTCGACGAGTTCGTCAAGAAGAACGTTCCGCGGCAGTACTACGACATCGTCACGGAGCTGCGCGCGCTCATGCGCAAGCACGCGCCCCAAGCGGAAGAGCTCATCTACTACGGACTCCCGATGTACAGGCTCGACAAGCCGATCGCGTGGATCAGCCCGAGCAAGTCAGGGATCACAGTGGGATTCCGCGAAGGCAAATTCTTCGAGGACAAGTACGGCCTGCTGAAGTCGGCGTCGCGGCATTCGAAAAATGTGCACATGAAATCAATGGCGGACGTGAACCGCGCGGCGCTGAGGAGCTACATCAAGCAGGCAGTCGAGCTCGATACGAAGTAGCGGCTACCGTTTGAACCATGCAGAACTACATCTGCGCCACATGCGGCACGCAGCATGCCGCGAGTGAACAACCGCCCGAGCGCTGCGCCATCTGCGAAGACGAGCGCCAGTACGTCGGCTGGAACGGTCAGCAGTGGACGACGCTCGATGAGCTGCGCACGAAGCACTCGAACGAGATTCGGGCCGACCTCGGCCTCACCGGCATCGGCACCAGGCCGTCGTTCGCCATCGGCCAGCGCGCACTCCTGATTCCATCGGCGGAAGGCAACGTGCTGTGGGACTGCATCACGGTGATCGACGACGACACCGTTGCCGCCGTGCGCCGGCTCGGCGGCCTGCGCGGAATCGCGATCTCGCACCCTCATTACTACGCGTGCATGGTCGAGTGGGCCGAGGCGTTCGACGCGACGATCTACCTCAACGCGGCTGACAGGCAGTGGGTGATGCGGCCCGACGACCGGATCGAATTCTGGTCAGGCGACGCCAAACCGCTGTGGGACGGGATGACGCTCATCCGCACTGGCGGCCATTTCTCCGGCGGTCAGGTCCTGCTCTGGCCCCAGGGCGCCGACGGCCGCGGCGCGCTGTTCGCGGGCGACCTGCTGATGGTTGGGCAGGACCGGCGCTGGGTTAGCTTCATGTACAGCTTCCCGAACTACATCCCGCTGCCGGCGTCCGAGGTCGACCGCGTCGCGGGCGCGGTGGAGCCTTTCGAGTTCGACCGGATCTACGGCGCGTGGTGGGAGCGCAATGTCATGTCGGACGGCAAAGCGGTGGTGCGGCGTTCGGCCGAGCGCTACAAGCTCGCGCTCACCGGGCGACTCGGAAGCGGCTAGACCGGAACGTTCGCGCGCAGCCAGACCGTCCAGGGCTGGACGCTTTCGATGACGAGCATGGTGCCCGACCAGGGATCCTCAGCGAGCCGCGCACGGATCTCGGCCTCGTCCTTGACCTTGCAGATCAGCAGTGTCCTCACTCCGTTGACGTCTCCCAGCGGACCGCCGAGCACGATGATGCCCTCGTCGACGAGCGAGTCCATAAACATCGCGTGCTCGTCCCAGCCCTTCTGCTGACGACGGCCAATCGATGAATCCCACTCGGGTCCCCAGACGTTCTCGACCACGAAATAATCGGCCACGGAGTCAGTCTAGGGACGATGCGAAATGGCGCGGCCGGATTCGATTGGACTTTAGGGGCCTGCGGGCTCGGAGTCGCAGCGCGCGGCGATCGTCTTCACCAGAGTACTGACGTCTCCGGTAATCAGCTTTTGCGAGCCGCGGAACTTCGCCAGGCCCTGCAGGAGCAGGCCTTTGTTGTTGTTGTCGAGTGCCTTGACGGCGGACGTCAGACCGGCGTCCATGCCGGCCAGGTCGGCGCGAATCTTCGCCAGCTGCGGTGCGGCGCAGAGTGGTAGCTGCGCCTGGTCGACGACCGCCTCAACGTTCTGCACCTGAGTCAGGGCGTTGTTCGCCGCGTTTTGACAGCTCTGGGTGAGCGCCACGCAACTCTCGCTGTAGAGCTGGATGGCCGGCGCGGCGGTGGCCATCGCAGGCTTGAGCCAGTAAGTGACGAAGTTGTCCGCGCGCGCGTAATCCGATCGCACGGTGGGGTCAGGCGGCGCCGGTGACGGCTTCACCACACGCGGCGGCTCGGGGGCTGGGACGAAGTACGCAACAACGAGCGGCCCCCATGTGTTGATGAAAACCCCCAGCAGGATCAGCGCGACGAGCCCCGCGCCGATGTACATGCCCCAGCGCGCTTTACCTCTTGGAGTGCGATCCCAGGCCGGCGTTTCGACTGGCGCGTTGGGGTCCGCGATCGTCGGCTGGTACACGATGCCGGCGGCGCGTTTTGGCCGGAACAGTGTGGGTGGAGGCGCGGCCGGCGCGCCGGCGACCTCAGCGTGGGTGGCATTCCACGACGGAAAGAGCGAACGATGGCCGGCATCCGCGCCGCCCGCGACCGGCACCCACTGCTGGCCGTCCCAAACGTACTTCCCGTCGGGCGACATCATCGGTGGCTGGGCGGGAGGACTGACCTCGCTGCTCAAGACAGGGTCAATCTAGGGTGCGTATTCGAACCTGACGCGAGATTAGTGCGTTAAGAGTTGTTAAGAGCCAGTTTCGGGCCCGGCAGCACGAAGGCGTGCGCATGCCCACCCGCCGGCGCGGAACCCGCTACGTTCGTTCCTGAATGATCCGGCTGGAATCGGTCCGGAGAAAGTCGGGTGGCCGCATCCACCTCACGCCGCGCATCCCGAAATCAGGCCCGGTCACGACCCTCTGCGGCCAGGAGCTCGCCGCTGGCACGTACGGCGGTACCGATGCGGTGGCCGATTGCACGAACTGCATCCGCCGCTCACGGGACCAGAGCCGAATCTCGTCGGCGTTCTTCGAGCAAGAGGAGGGCTCCGAGCTGCTGCGCCTCTCCCTCGAACAGGCCCGCCGGCGTGAGCGCCCGGCACGACCAGGTGCCGCAGCGAGTGGGGGGGCGGCCAAGACGCTCGAGAAGCGACCGATCCTGCGCGTCGTACCGCCGGTGCCTGAGATCCCCTACCAGCTTGGTGAGCTGCTGACAGATGGCTTCAGGCCTGCGGGTCAAGGAGTCTGGCGCAGCCCGGGCGGGGTGGTGGTGCGCATGTCGGGTGCGAAGCGCGACCGTTTCGCCGAGCTGGTCTTCGAGGGCCAGGTGGTCGCCACGCGCGAGAGTGGCGGCGGAATCCGGATCAGAGCCGGTGACGTCGAGGTGCGGCCGGCCGAGGGTGGGGTGGAGGTCCGGATCCGCCGCTAGTTCTAAAAGTCCTGTTGACCGCGCGTCAGGTGAGCCAGATCATTGGCCGCGATGCCAACCCCGCTGATCCTCGCCCTGATTGTCATCGGTGTTCTGCTCATCGGCGCCGGGCTCGTCTACAACGGCCTGGTCCGGCGGCGCAACCGGGTCGACTCGACCTGGGCTGACATCGACGTCCTGCTGAGGCGACGGCACGACCTGGTGCCGAACCTGGTTTCGAGCGTCCAGGGCTACGCGGCCCACGAGTCGGCCACCCTCCGCGCGGTCACTGATGCCCGGGCAGCGGCGATGACTGCAACCGGGCCGGCGGCCACCGGGCACGCGGAGTCCCGGCTCGCCGATGGGGTCCGTACGTTGATCGCGGACGCCGAGGCCTACCCGGACCTCAAGGCGAGCGCCGCCTTCATCGACCTGCAGAACAAGCTCACCGCGACCGAGGACGGGATCGAGCACGGGCGCCAGTTCTACAACGACGCGGTCTACGGCTACAACACTGCGGTCCAGACTCTGCCCGGCAGCCTGATCGCCGGGCTGCTCAACTTCCAGACCCGCGAGTTTTTCCAGGTTGCCGGCGCCGAGCGCGCCCCGGTGTCGGTGCACCCGTGACTTCTGACGAGCTCCTGATGGCGGGCAGCGCCGCATGCAGCGTTGCGTTTTACATCGGTGCGGCGCTGGTCGCGGTCCTGCGCCGGCCGCAGCTGCCACCGTCGCTGCCGGCGACCTCCGACCTTGGCCCGGAGTCCCCCGCCGTGGCGAATCTCCTGGCCAACTCCGGAGAGGTGACGCCAGAGGCCGTGCCGGCGACGCTGCTGGACCTGGCCGCGCGACGGATCATCGAAATCGACGAAGCGATGCCGCATGTGTACGAGGTGCGGATTGGCCGCGCAGCACCCGGAGCGATGACGCCATACGAGTCGCGGGTGATGAACCTGCTGCAGCGCAAGGCCACCGGCGGGGTTGTGCCGGCAGCCGCGCTCACGACCGGATCCGCAAACGAGGCGCGGAGCTGGCACTCATCCTTCAACCGCGAGGTGGTCAGTGAGGCAAAGCGGCTCGGCTTGACGAAGCCGCGCTGGCCACCTGCCGTTATCAGTGCGTTGGGCCTGCTCGTGTTCGGCGCGTTCGTGCTGGTCGCGCTGGCGGCGAACGATTCCAACCACCAGAACGCTCTATGGATCGGAACGCTGATCCTCGCGCTGGTGACCGTCTGGATCAGCAACCAGATCTTTCGCGACTCTGCGCAGCTCGTAACCGCGGCAGGTCTGCCGAAGCAGGCGCGATGGCTCTCGCTCCGCAGGTACCTGCACGAAGACGAGCTGTTCGCAACGCTGCCGCCCACCGCCGTCGCGGTCCGCGAGCGATTCCTGGCCTACGGTGCTGCCCTTGGTGTTGCGGCGGCGGCGGTCCGCGCGATCCCGATGGGCTCTGAGAGCGATCGCCGAGCCTGGAGCAGCTACGGCGGGCGATGGCGCCAGGTCACGGTCACATATCCGCGCTACTGGCCGCCCGCGTACGGTGCGGCACCGGGCGAGTCCATCTGGCGCGGCGTGCGCCTGGCCGCGTTTGGGATCGGCGCGCTCGTCGTCTATTCGTTGATCGCGCCTCGGCTGCCCACCACGCACTCCGACGCTGTCACGCGAGACGTGGCGCTCGGCGCGGGGCTCGTGGCGGCGGTCGCCATCGTGGTGGCGGGCATCGGGCTGTGGTTCCTTCTCGCAGGCGTGGTGTCGCTGTTCGGCGCCACCAGCGTGACGGGCGACGCGGTCCGGTTGCGACGATTCGGCAGCGAGGCCACCGACTGTTACCTCGCGGTCGACGACGGCACGAGGGACCGCATCCGCGCGTGGAAGGTGCGGCCGCAGATATACGACACGCTCACCGAATACTCAGCTGTGACCGTCTCTGTCTCACACCTCCTGAGCTACGTGCGCGAGGTCCATAAAGCGAGCGCGCCTCTGACCAGCGCGCCCGTGCCGGCGCAAGTCTGAACGGGCGGATTTCGGAGTCCTTCGGCTGGCCCTTTCGCGGCCAGTGGCAGCGCGAATGGGTGATCGGCGTGATCCTGGTGTTGCTGACGGCGATCGCTTTCGTTCCCGTGCTTGGTTATGCCGTCGCCTGTGTGCGGGCAGCGGGAGGTGACGGCCCGCCGCCGTGGCGATTCCGCGGCCGCCTGTTCATCGACGGCTTCTGGATGACGCTTGCGCTCCTGTTGCTGACCGCGCCTTTCGCGCTCATCGCGGTCCCCCTGCACGGAGCGCTGCACAACCCGTCGCTGTGGCACTCGAACGGCACACTCCTGGAGTGGGAGTCTTGGTCGACGGCGGCGTTGGTCGTGGCGCTGCCCTGGGGCATCGTCCTGCTGCTGTTGATGCCCCACGCCACCGCGCGCTACGCCGCCACATGCAGGGCTCGCGACCTTCTTGACTTCGCCGCGTCCGCGCGGAGCCTGCGCCGCGAATTCGCGGCGTGGAATCTCGCCATCGCAACCATGGTTAGCGCGTGGGCCATCGGCCTCGCGTGCGTCGCGCTCCTGTGCATCGGCGCTGTCCCCGGCATCTTCTACGCCATCCTTGTGAGCGCACATGCCGCAGCCACGCTCCATCCAGAGGGTGAGAGTCCAGCCACTGGGTGACACCGCGGTCCTGGCTGTGCTCGGGACCAGGCTTGACACCGCGCTGAACACGCGCGCCATAGGACTTGCCTCCGCGCTGCGCAAGCGCCGCGATGTGCGTCAGGCGGTGGCGGGCTACGCGAGTGTGACCGTGCATTTCGACCCCGAACAGACAACACCCGAGTCGTTGGCCGCCGCGATCAAAAGACTCGCGGCCAAGCGCCCGAAGGAGGCGATCCCCGGACGCCTGCACCGCATTCCGGTCGTGTACGACGGGATGGACCTGGCCGACGTCTCGGCGGCGCTCAAGTTGTCGGTGCCGCAGATCATCGCACTGCACACGCGGCCGATCTACCGCGTGTTCCTCGTCGGCTTCGTGCCGGGATGGGCGTACCTCGGCCCGCTGCCGGAAGAGCTGGAGCTGCCGCGGCGCACCACGCCGCGGACTCAGGTCCCGGCCGGCTCGGTGGCCATTGCCGGTCCTCAGACCGGCATCTACCCGCTCCAGGTGCCCGGGGGCTGGCACGTGATCGGACAGACGTCCGTGAAGATGTTTCTGCCGAACTCCGACCCGCCGTGCCTGTTCCGCGCCGGCGATCGAGTCAAGTTCTTCGCCGCTTGACCGAAGTCTTGCGCGTCGTCGAGCCGGGCCTCTTGACCACCATCCAGGACCTCGGCCGCCTCGGCGCGATTGCGTCGGGAGTGCCGCCCGGCGGGGCCATGGACCGCTTCGCTCATCGCGCGGCAAACCTGCTGGTGGGCAACATCGCGGGCAGCGCCACGCTGGAGTGCACGCTGCGCGGCCCGCGCCTCGTCGCGGAGCGGTCATGCCTGCTCTCGATCACCGGCGCGGATCTTGACCCGAGAGTCAACGGGGTGCAGGCCCCGATGTGGACAGGCTTTGAGCTCGGACCCGGCGACACGCTTGCCTTCGCCGGCCGGCGTGCGGGAGCTCGTGCGTACATCGCCGTGGACGGCGGATTCGAAGGCGAGCGCTGGCTCGGTTCCCGCTCGACGAGCCTGATGACGGGCAAGGGCGGTTTCCACGGCCGCGCCCTCCGGGCCGGAGATGCGCTCGATGCGGGCGACGGTCACGCATCGCCTGCGGTCGCGGGTCGGTCACTCGATCCTGCGCTGCGGCCCGACTACTCCGACCACGCGCTGGCCGCCCTGGCGGGTCCGCATGTCAGACGGCTCGACAAAGAGGCGCGGCGCCTGCTGTTCGGCGCCACGTTCACGGTCAGCCCCGACGCCAACCGAATGGGATACCGGCTCGAGGGCCCGACGCTGCCGGTCTCAGGTGATGAGCTGCTTTCCTATGGGCTCGTGGCAGGTGCGGTCCAGCTGCCCCTGTCTGGCCACCCGATCCTGCTGACGGCCGACCATCAGACTGCGGGCGGCTACCCGGTTGTGGCTGTGGTCGCATCCGCGTCGATGCAACAGGCCGCCCAGCTCGCGCCTGGCGATGAGCTACATTTCGTCGAGGTGACGGCGGCGCAGGCGCACCAGCGCCGGATCGCGCTCAGCTCGAGCCTTGCTTCGCTGTCTGCTCCTTGATCCAGCCGATGTGCTCGGCGTAGTGGTCGTAGGTGTTGGCGGCCACCGCTTCGAGCACCGGAGTCTGCGCTGAGTCGCCGTTGGAATCGCCGGTGAAGAAGGTTGAATAAGACCGCTCGAAGTCCTCGGTCGTCTTGCCGGCAAGCTCGGCGGCCAGCTGCTCATGAGCATTGCGGAAGTACCGCCAGGCGGCGTCGACCGAATCCTGCTTGTGCAGCTCCCACACCACGGCGTTGACGTCGTCGACCTCGCGCCCTGTGCCGCCCGCGCCCATCGCTTCAAGCTTGTCGCGGCCCTGGAACAGCGCGAGCAGCCAGTGCTCCCAGGCACCGATATGGATCATGTGGTCTTTGATCGCCCACCCGTCCTGGTTGGGCGTGGCAAGCTCCTTGTGGTCCAGGCTCGAAACAAGCTCGACCAGCTCCTGCCACGAAGCGTCGATCTTGCTGCGGACCTGGTCAGCGTTCATTACTCGGCGATCCTCTTCGCCTCGGCGATGACCTCGTCGTAATCAGGGAGCGGATGTTCCTTCGACCGTTCCCACGTCCAGCGGATCACGCCATCGCGGTCGACGATGAAGACCGACCGCTTCGCCATTCCCGAATATCCCTCGACGTCGTCGCGCCGAACGCCGTACGCCGTGACCATCTTCCGCTCGAAGTCGCCGATGAGCTCGTACGGCAGGCCGCCGAGCTCCTTGGCGAAAGCCTGGTGCGAGAAGACGGAGTCGACGCTGATGGCGTAGATCCCGACGCCGGCAGCATTCGCGTCCTCATACCTTGACCGGAACTCGGTCAGCTCGGTCCTTCAACCACCCGTGAAATCGAGCACATAGAAAAGGAAGACGATCGCCCGGTGCTTCGCGAGCGCGTCCGCGAGCGTGATCTCGTGGTCGCCGGTGGTCGGCAGCTTGAAGTCGGGAGCTTTGTCCCCAACCCGCAGCACGCCAAAAGTCTAGTTGGGCTCGGCGGCCAGGACGTACCATCCGTCGCGTGTGGCGCCGGTCACGCGATAACCAGTCGCCATGGCCTCGCCGAGCGTCGCGCGCACCGCGCGGCGCCAGCGCTTCGCCAGCGCCGGGTCGCGACGACGGACGGCGACGATGTCCTCGGGCACCTGTGCGAGCGCGAGGTGGCAGGCGATGGGCTTCGCGGCTGGCTCGCCGCTCGCCGACACCGACAGGATGGCCGCGCGCGGGTCGACTGACGGCTCCACCGCGTGGCCGGCCGCCGCTGCCTTCGACTTGTCTGACTGCAGGTCCCAGCTGACCAGAATCCGGTCCGACTCGTCGCCGGCGTTGATGGCGTCGTCCATCGGGCCGTAGAAGTTGACGAGGTAGCTCGCCGCCTCGGCGCCGAGCTTGGTCAAGTTGAAGTAGGCGTTGCGGCGCACCAGCGGGTCGTAGGTCCACTCGATGGTCGGAATGCCGCGCTCCAAACACCACAGCCGCTGGTGCTGCTTCAGGGCAAAGCCAAGGCCGCGCGCCTCGACATCGGGCGCGACTCCAAGGATGTGCGAGTGCAGGTGCAGTGGGCCCGGAGGGTGGCCGCCGAGAAATCCGGTCAAGGCGCCGATCAGCCGGCCGTCAGACTTGGCTCCCGCGACGTAGTTGCCCGAACGCGACAGCGCCTTCAGTGTGCTCGAGTCGATGAGTGGCTCGCTTGCACCCCAGACGGTTGAGAAGAGCGCCACCACCGCTTCCAGGTCCGCCACCGCCTGCAGCTCTGTGATCTGGTAGCTCATCGGATCAGGCGAGGTCCCAGCGCCGGCCGGCGAAAAGCGTGAGAGCCTGGATGGCCAGGGCCGCGACGATCGCGACGCCGAATGCGATGACTATCCCGTCGGGTGCAAGCAGCCAGGCGAGCGAGACGAAGAAGCCTACGAATGCGAACAGGCCGAGAAGTAAGCCGCGCAAGACCGCGATCGCGCTGGCCGCGTCCTGCAGCCGGTGAGCGAAGACCGCGAGCACCGCGGCGTAGACCGGGAAGGGCGCCAGCAGGCCGGCGAGCCGCGCACCCAGTGCTGGTGCGGCAGCGGTGAGGGTGATCACGAACGCTGTCGCGACCAGCATGCGGGCGGGAACATCCCACCACGGCGACTGCGGCGCGCGGTTCGCGCCGGCCACCCGCCTCGGCATCAGCACCACGCCGAGCACCAGCGCCGCCACAGCGACCACGAGGGTTGGCAACGTGTCCATACGAATGCCGATCAGCACCGCAGTCACCACGAGGAACGCGACCGTCGCCGCCATCACGCTGGCGGCCCAACCCGCGCGCGTGCTCGTCCATGCGTAAGCCAGCGCGAAAGCGGCCTGCGACGCGGCACCGCCGAGGATCCCGACCGATGCGGCCGCGGCGAAGTGCACACCTTGCCCCAGCGCAAGGAATAGCGCTATCGGTCCCGACGTGA
>JACXTT010008146.1_pt1 | contig 14599 bp, 10 predicted proteins | sample 9270951 | NCBI WGS metagenome assembly JACXTT01 (sample SAMN15532306, study PRJNA645909) | rock metagenome | isolation source: weathered quartz diorite | place: Puerto Rico | collected 2017-06-21
GCCATCAGTTCATCCACGGTTTCCTTGTACATGTCGTCCGGTACGCAACAGTCTACCGGGCAAACGGCAGCACACTGCGGCTCTTCATGAAAGCCCTGGCATTCCGTGCATTTATTGGGAACAATATAATACGTGTCAACACTTATAGGGGCAAATTTCTGGTCGGCATTTACTATCGTACCATCCAGCAGGGTAAAGCTTCCTTTTATCGTGGTGCCGTCGGCAATGGCCCATTCCACCCCGCCTTCATAAATGGCGTTGTTGGGACATTCCGGTTCGCAGGCGCCGCAATTGATACATTCTTCCGTGATCTTAATAGCCATGGGTATATATTTTAATGGGTTGTTTACGATTACCTTTGCCCACAAATTTACTATCGAAGGATGAATTTACAACAACGTATTAATTTATTGACGAAGCTGGGAAAATATCTTTCATCGCAGCCTGAAGCATGGCAGCAAACCACGGTCCGCGCAACGTGTGAAAACGGGTGGTTTACACCGGAATTTATACAACTGGCCGTAACCAATATCGTGGATCATTTTTTAGACGCCGGCAAGCTGGAAGCCTTTGCAGCGGGCTACCAGGCGCCTGTACGGCAGCGGCCGGCAAAACGCGTGGGACTGGTTATGGCGGGCAATATTCCGCTGGTGGGCTTTCACGACTGGCTTTGTATTTTTCTCAGCGGGCATGATGCCGTTATAAAACCATCCTCAAAAGATGTGGTGCTGATAAGACACCTGCTGGATACCCTGGCCGGATGGGAACCCGCTGTTGCCCGGCAAACACAGCAGCAGGAAATGCTCAAAGGATGCGATGCCTATATTGCCACCGGCAGCAATAATTCCGCCCGTTATTTTGATTATTATTTCAGTAAATACCCGCATATTATCCGCCGCAACCGCAGCTCGGTAGCCATCCTCGACGGTACCGAATCCACCGCCGAACTACAGCAGCTGGCAGACGATATCCAACTGTATTTTGGCCTCGGCTGCCGGAACGTGACCAAGTTATGGGTGCCCGCGGATTATGATTTTGTGCCCCTGCTGGAAGCCCTGCGCAAATACAGTTATTTTGCCGATCACAACAAATACCGCAATAATTACGATTACCAGCTGGCCCTGCTGATGCTGAACAACCGGTATTATATGACCAATGAATCCATCCTGCTGGTGGAAAGCGAACCGGTATTTTCGCCCGTGAGCCAGCTGAACTACAGCTTTTACAGCAACAAAGACAGCTTTCTGCCCGCCCTTAAGGAAAGCAATGATATTCAATGCATTATAGGGAAAGGATTTATCCCCTTCGGACAGGCCCAGCACCCTACCCTCCGGGATTTTGCGGATGGGGTGGATACGATGCGGTTCCTGGCGGGACTATAGGGGAAAGATTTTGGGCGCACAGAGCTAAAAGAGAAAAAGAGGTAGTGCACAAAGGCTTCTTTTTCTCTTTTAGCTCTGTGCGCCCATTTTCCCTTTTCGCGCCATCCCCCGCTTGATTTCATAAAATGAATTTTCTATATTTACCCCACTTGCCGGGCTGCCGGCGGCGCGGTGAGCCCAAACTGCCAGTTCGTCGGCGTCAAAGACATTTTGTAATTTTGGATGCTGACAAGTACGAAGACTTTGGTAAAACATTTGTTAAACAAGATAAACGGAAAACGCTTATGCCGGTTCCCGTGTTAATTTTATACTATTCAGGCATTTAGTTTGAGTATTTGGAATAAGAAAATTTTAAGTATATGAAATTGAAACATGTATTAGCCATCATGACCATCAGCGCTACCACTGCAGTTGCCAGCATGTGGGGCTACAACAAATTAGTGCAAAAGGAAACTTACGTGTATGAAGGTGCAACCGGGCAGGAAGTGAAAGTACCCTCCAATTATGCCCAGTTTAACGGGGCCGCCAACACACCGGTTGATTTTACCGCAGCAGCGAGCGCCGCCATACCGGCCACCGTGCATATTAAAACAAAAACAAATGCCCAGGTTACCAATAACCTGCCCAAACGCAACCCGCTTTCCGATATGTTTGGCGACGGGTTTGATGATCTGTTTGGCGACCGCAGCCGCAGCCTTCCCCAAATGGCATCCGGCTCGGGCGTTATCATCAGCGACGACGGGTATATTGTAACCAACAACCACGTTATAGAAGGAGCCGATGATATAACGGTTACGCTCAGCAATAAAAAATCATTTAAGGCCCGGATAATCGGTACCGACCCCAGCACCGACCTGTCTATCATTAAAATCGAGGCAAAAGGATTGCCCTTCTTATTGTACGGCAATTCTGACGAAGCAAAAATAGGCCAGTGGGTACTGGCAGTAGGCTACCCGCTGAACCTGGAAGCTACCGTAACTGCGGGTATTGTAAGCGCCAAGGGAAGAACGCTCGACATCAACCGTCGCCAGAGCAAGAACCCTATTGAGTCGTTTATCCAGACCGATGCGGCCGTAAACCCCGGCAACAGCGGCGGCCCGCTGATTACCACCGATGGTAAGCTGCTGGGCATTAACTCCGCCATTGCTTCACCCACGGGCTCTTATGCCGGTTATTCGTTTACCATACCGGTTAACATTGTGAAGAAAGTAGTATCCGACCTTATGAAGTTTGGTACCGTGCAGCGGGCCTACCTGGGCATTAATTATGCTCCCGACAATATCAGCGAGGATGTAAAAAAACAAAACGGCATTAAAGACGGCGAAGGCGTATATGTATCCGGCGTAAGCAAAGACGGCGGCGCTGCGCTGGCAGGCATTAAAGAAGGCGATTTTATTACCAAAATTGAAGGGTCGCCCATTAATTCCGGCGCCGACCTGGTAGGACAAATTGCTATTTTCCGCCCCGGCGATAAAGTAAACGTAACCTATGTACGCGACGGGAAAGAATATTCCGCTTCGGTAGTGCTGAAAAACATTACCGGTACTACAGATATGGTTAAAACCTCTGTACTCGACAAACTGGGCGCCGACCTTGAAACCGTAAGCAAAAAAGACGCCACCACCTATGGCATCAAAGGCGGCGTACGAATAAAATCAATAGACGATAAAGGCGCATTCAGCAAAACCAGAATTGAAGAAGGCTTTGTCATTACCAAAGTGAACAATAAGGAAGTACTGAGCGTAGACGATGTGAGAAAAGAACTTGAAAAATCCACCACCGGAAGCGTTAAGGTAGAAGGTGTGTATCCCGGCTATGAGGGCGTGTATCCTTACACTATTAAAATCGGTAGTGAAAACTAAGAATCCAATGCATCCGATTATTATAAAGAGCGGGGCCATAAAAGGCCCCGTTCTTACGTTTACAGCGTATCGTATTCACTTTTTGTTCCCGCAGCATCTCTTTTTCTCCGCCGCATGTCTTCCGTCAGGAAAAAAACGATAATCCCTCCGGCCGATAAGGCTATACCATACAGCGCAAACCAGCCGGTAGAGTACAATTCAAACAGCCAGATGATAACCGACAGTATGACCGGCAGCGGGTACAACCACATTTTATACGGCAGGGAAGCCCTGCCCAGCCTTTTACTGAGCAACACCACCCCTACCGACTGTGCAATAAACTGCACCAGTATGCGCATAGCCAGTATGGCATGTATGGCATTTTCCAGTTTTAACAACAGGCTGAATACCAGGCCGATACCACCAAGGAACAATAAGGAAACATAAGGAAAATTACGGGTAGGATGCAACCGTGCGAATATGGGAAAGAAACGCCCGTCGGCCGCTGCCGCATAAGGAACCCGCGAATACCCGAGCACGACGGCAAACAAGGAGGCAAACGCAATCCATAATACCAGCACCGTGGCAATAATAGCCGCGCGGGTGCCGTATACTTTTTCCATAAACGTGCTCACGATAAAGTTGCTTTTCATGGCCTGCTGCCAGGGCAGCACGCTTACAATGCTGTAGTTCATGAGCAGGTAAAAGAAAGCGATGCAAAACACCGAAATAAAAATACTGCGGGGAATATTTGTTTGCGGGTTCTTGATTTCGCCGCCCAGGTGGCAAACGTTATAATAACCGAGATAACTGTATACGGTGCTGATGGAAGCCTGTCCCAGTACAGCGCCAAAAGCAAAATTGCACATAGAGCCATTATCGCCGCCGGGCATAAAGGAGTAGTGCACCTGCCGGTGCGTAAGCCCGCTTACGATGATCCAGCCGATGGTGATGATAACGCCGCTCCATAAAAACAGTGATATTTTGCCAATGGTTTTGATATTGCGGTACAGGAGCAGCGTAACCAGGATAACCACGGTGCCGGATACCAGTTTCCGTTCCACATCAGTAAGCGGTACCAGGTAGCTGAAGTATTGCGAAAAGCCAATGGCCCCCGAAGCTACTACCAGCGGCGCCTGCAGGCAGGTTTGCCATACGAACAGGAAGGACATCAGCGAGCCACCTTTTTTGCCGTAAGCTTCTTTTAAAAAATTATAGCTGCCGCCCGCCAGCGGAAATTTGGCGCCCAGCTCGCTCCATATCATCCCGTCTACCAGCGAGCAAAACGCCCCGAATATCCAGGCCCATAAAAACAGGGGACTATTTACTTTTGCTATCACCAGCGGCATTACTACAAAAGGGCCTATGCCCACCATGTCTATCATATTGATAGCGGTTGCCTGTACTAAGCTGATTTCTCTTTTAAGGGACATGTATACGGACGGGGTTATTTGTTAAAGAAATGCAAACAGCTAACCCCGGGCAAAAGTTGAAATTGCTTCTACTAAAACGTCCAGGTTTTTTGTAGTGGTGTATACATTGGGCGTTATGCGTATGCCTTTTATATTTTCCCAGTCAATGCCTACGGCATGCAGCCTGTATTTTTCGAACAGGTGGGTGTCCAGTTCCACCGTCTTTCTCCCTTCTACCGCCACCAGGCCGATGGCGCAGCCAAAGCCCGGCTTCATGGAGGTGCCCAGCTTTACGTTGGGAATATCCTTTACCCGGCTCATCCAGTAGTTTTTCAGGTATAGCAGCCGTTCTTCTTTGCGCCGCCCGCCTATCATATCATAAAATTCGATGGCCTTGCCAATGGCCTGTTCAATAAAGAAAGGCCGGGTGCCCAGGTTTTCAAATTTCTTAATATCGGGGCTCTTGGGGTCACCGCCGGCAAACAGGGGGTAGAGGTCTTTAATCTTTTCTTTTTTTACATACAGGAAGCCGCTGCCAATGCAGGCGCTCAGCCATTTATGCAGGCTGGTGCCAAAATAGTCCGCCCCCAGGGAGGGGATGGTAAATTCAAAATGGGCAAAGCTGTGCGCCCCATCTACCATTACGTCAATGCCGCGCTGGTGGGCCGCGTCGGCTATTTTCCGTACAGGCAGTATCTGGCCGTTCCAGTTAATGATATGGGTAACCTGTACCAGTTTGGTTTTGGAGGTAAACGCCTTAATGTACTGGCCTGCAAGGTATTCGTTGTCTTCCGAAGGCAGGTCCAGGTTTATCCATACCAGTTTGATGCCGTCGCGCAGTTCCCGCTGTTTCCAGGCATTGATCATATTAGGATAATCCTGTTTGCTTAGCACTACCTCGTCTCCCGCCTCCAGGTCCAGCCCGAAAATGACCGTTTCCAGCGCTTCGGAGGTATTGCGCTGGATGGCAATCTCTTCCGGCAGGCAGCCGGCCATTTTGGCTAAATTCTTCCGCAGGGGCTCACGGCCCTGGTCCAGTATCCGCCACATATAGTAGCTGGGGGCTTCGTTGCTGTATTCATAATAACGCTTCATGGCGTCCTGTACCGTTTTGGGAGCGGGCGCTACGCCGCCATTATTGAGGTTGATAATCGAGGGGGAAACGGTATAACATTGCTGCACATAGTACCAGAAATCTTCATCGCCCGCCAGGCGCTCCGGCGATACGCCTGTAGCCTCGTCCAGTGCTTTTTGAAGGTTCCGGCTCCAGGAAGGCTGTGTAAGGGAGGCCAGCAGGGCTGTAGCGGAAAAGCTACCGGCTTTATTGATAAAGGAACGGCGATTGAAGGATCTCATGCAGTGGTATTTGTAGAATTAAATGTACCGAAAAAATAGCCTTGATTTTCATTTAAAAGCATTTGGGAGAAATGCCTGCAAACCTTATTTTTGCACTCCTTTAATGCCGCAGGGCGCTAAAAGCGTGATTGGCCCATAGTATAATGGTAGTACGACAGGTTTTGGTCCTGTTTGTCGAGGTTCGAATCCTTGTGGGCCAACGAAGCCCTCCGCCTTTGGCGGAGGGCTTTTTTGTTTGCCGTTGCGGCTGTGACGAAAGGGGTGGTTCTTCAATGGTTCTTTACGAACAGCTCAAGCAGTTTAGTGTTTAGCTCTTCGCCACGAAGGTTTTTTGCAATAATCTTTCCGTTCTTGTCCAGCAGGAGATTCTGTGGTATGCTTTGTATGCTGTATAATTGGGCTACCGCGTTTGACCAGAAATTAAGGTCGGACACATGTGTCCAGCCCTGCAGGTCATCGTCGTGTATTGCCTTCAGCCATTTCTCTTTGGCTCCCGGCGCATCGAGCGACACGCTTATAATGGTAAAATTGCTGTCTTTGTACGCATTAAAAGCCTTTACCACCGCAGGGTTTTCGTGCCGGCAGGGTTTGCACCAGCTGGCCCAGAAATCGACCAGTACGTATTTGCCTTTAAAATTATGAAGCGATACGGGGTTGCCCGCGGTATCTGCCTGCGTAAAATCGGGCGCCGGTTGGCCAACGGCTGTTTTTTTGAGATTGCACAGCAGGGTGTAATAGTCCTTTACAGCAGCGGTAGCTTTTAACGAATCGGATAAGTAATTGTATACCGGCTCTACTTTAAACGGGTCGGGCATATAGCCGGCGTATTCTTTCAGTGCATCAAAGCTCACCAGGCTGCCCGGGTGCTCTTTAATAAACTGTTTTAATATTTCTTTCCGCCGCAGTGCAAGGTCTGCTGCAACATGACTGTCTTTGCCGGTGTCGGTCTTGCGCGCTTCGGTTATTTTATCGGCAATTGGTTTTACTGCTTGTTTTACCTGCTCATATTCCGCATTCAGTTTGGTACCGCTTATGGTGGCATGGGCAGCCGAGTCGGGACTTTCAATGGTTATGGTACCTGGCTCCAGGTAAAAGTTAATACGGCTGTTATCACCCGCATCGTTGATACCTGCACCTCGGGCATCTACGATAACGAAGGATCTCGATGGGGGCGTTATCGTTCCCTTAAAGGAAAAGACGCCTTTGCGCATCAATACCGAGTCGCGCAGGTAGTTACCGCCCGATTCATAAATCAGGTACACTTTTGCCGGAGCATCCAGTTTGCCTATTTTCCCGTTGATGGTAAAGCCGTTTACCTGGGCCAGGGCAAGCACCGGGCATACCGCTATTGCTGCCGCCAGTATATTTTTTATGGTCATAATCCTTTTTTAGGAATTTTTCACTTGCTGTTTGTCATTACCATTAATTGGAAGGGTTGGGTGTAAGCGCAGGGTTATTGGCCAGCTGCGTAGCGGGTATGGGAAATAACACGGAAGTAGATTTCCACGTAGTGGGTTTTTCAGCACCCATTACCGCATTTACCCGGCCGGTACGCACCAGGTCAATCCAGCGGTGGCCATAGCCTTCTCCAAACAGTTCTACTCTCCGCTCCTGTTCTATGGCCAGCAGCACATTGCTTTGGGTAGTACTTGTGCTGATACCTGCCAGGCCGGCCCTGCTGCGAATGGCGTTTATATCGCTTATTGCTCCTGCCAGGTTGTTCTGCTGCGCCCTTGCTTCAGCACGTATGAGATACTGCTCGGCCAGCCGTAACAACATATAATCTTCAATAGCGGTGGAACTGGTGGGCGTGGCAATGGCTTTGTACTTGTAGTCGTAATAAAACGAGGTGCCCGAAATAGTGGCCGAGCCTACCCAGTTGGTTTTACGGGCATCGCCTGTTTCAAAGGCATTGTACAATTCTGGGCGCAGTTGTGTAACATAGCCCAGCGAAGTGCCGGAGGCAGGCACAACAACCGGGGCAAAATAAGTATAATTATTATTGGTGGTGCTGGTGGTATTGGCCTGCCAGATGGCTTCCTTGCTGCCGCGTAAAAAAACTTTGGTCAGGTCTTTTACCAGGATAAAATCGGTAGAATCGGCAATCAGCGTAGTTGCCTTTGTTTCTGCATTGGCCCAGTCTTTCTGGTACAGGTAGGTACGTGCCAGCAGGGCGGTAGCCATCCATTTGTTGAGCCGGCCGTTTCTTACCGAGCCGGCAGGAAGTGCTGCTTCCGCGTCTTTCAGATCGCTGACAATAGCGGCCAGCACATCGGCCTTTGCTGTACGTGGCGCGGTGGCCGTAACCGTTACATCGGTTGTTTTAATCAGGGGTACATCACCATAATAAGAAGTGAGGTAGAGATGGCAAAACGCCCTGAATATTTTTGCCTCAGCAATATAGATGGCTTTTAAACTGTCGGAAACGGGACTACCGGGCACTTTGCCAATAATGCCATTGGCCTGGTAGTTGACGGAGTAAAAGGTGCTCCAGATATTGCCCAGGTTGTAATCTCCCGGTGCAATGAGGTTATTCATAAAATCATCGTAATAGTTCTGGCCATAGGTAAATTCATCAGCCGTGATGCCCAGCAGGAAATCGCCCTGGTAGTTGAGCATATTAGCGGGCTGGAAGGCAAAGGTATAGAGCCCGTTTACCGCGGCAAGGGTATTGGAGGCGCTGCTGAAAACAGCCTGCGAGGTGATCTGGTCTTTAGGCAAATTAATTTCAAGGTATTTTTTACAGGAGCTTAAAGTACTTATTGCAGCTGCCACGGCCATTATACAGGCCAGGCGTTTATATGGATTGTTCATTTTCATGTTCATGTGCTTTAAAAAGTTAACTGAAGGCCCGCAGTCAGCGTTTTTAATACGGGCGTTGCATTCTGCACCTCGGGATCAAGTCCTTTATACGGTGTTATGGTAAACAGGTTTTGCGCCTGTACAAAAACGCGCATGCCCTGTCCCTTTACTTTACCCACCAGTTGTGTGGGCAGTGAATAAGAGAATGAAAGTGTTTTTAACCGGATATACGAAGCATCCGAATAAGCGGCCGACGAGTAGGGCAACTGGTAGATATAAGCATAACCTGAAGCCGAAGACGTGGTAGTGGTCAACGCGCTATGAGAAGCATTGGTATGCGTAGGCTCCCAGTAATCCTGTGCCAGGTAAGCAGGTAAATTAACCTTGTAACCTACCGGGTAATAGTACGCTTTTATAGCATTGTACCCGTTTTGACGGCTGAATTGCAAAAAGATATCGAGGCTGAAGTTTTTATACGTCAGCGCATTGCCCAGGCCGCCATAATATTTCGGGTCCAGCGTACCTATATTGGTATAATCGCCGCTGGAGTTGATGCTGCCGTCTTTATTTACATCTTCAAACTGCGCCGCACCGTTGGTAGGCGATATGCCGGTATAGTGATAGCCCCGGAACAGGCTCAACGGCTGGCCCACCACGTAATAAGAAGCATAGGCCGAGCTGGCCAGCCCTGGGAATGCCAGCAGGGTATTTTTGGGAATGGTAAAATTGAACGTGGTCTGCCAGCGGAAGTTTTTATGGCTGATATTGGTAGTGCTTAATTCAAACTCCCAGCTGGTGTTTTGCACCAGGGCCGGCAGGTTGGCCTGGTAATAGTTAAACCCGGTCTGCGTGGGGAGAGAGGTTTGTACCAGCTGGTTGTTGGAGCGGCTGCGGTACCAGGCAGCGGTCAGTAAAATACGATCTTTCAGCAGGCCCAGGTCTATGGCCAGTTCCAGCTTTTTATTGGTTTCCCATCCATAATCGGGGTTGGCGATATTGTTGGAATACAGGCCCAGGTTGCCGTTATAGGGCTGTGCATTGCTGGTATAGGTTTCCAGGTAGCGGTAGTCCTGTATCTGGTCGTTGCCCGCCACTCCATAGCTGCCGCGCAACTTTCCGAAGCTCAGGAAGGGGAGGTTGTCTTTTACCAGCTTTTCTTCCGAGAATATCCAGCCGCCGCTCACAGACCAGAAATTGCCAAACTGCCTGCCGGGACCAAATCGCGAAGAGCCATCCCTCCTGAAGGTGCCGTTGACAATGTATTTATCCATCCAGCGGAAATTGAGCCGGCCAAACCCTGAGATGTATTTGTACTGGGTGCTGGTAAGTGTTTTATTGGTGATGGTGGCAGCGGCGGAAATGCTTTCTATCAAATCGTCGCTGGTAAAATTGATACCTGTTATGGAATTGCTCTTTGAGGCGCTGGATTGCGCGGTGCCTCCGGCAAGTGCAGTGAGCACCCCTTTGCCTATCTTTTTGGTATAGTCAAGCTGGGGCTCTACAATATACGTCTGCGTACTGCTGTTGCCAAAGCTGGCACTGCTTTTCGTGGACGATGTAGATGTTGGGTTATATGATGTGGTAGGCGCGGTCATTTGCTGCGCCATCGACATTTTGGTATAACCAATATTTACTTTGGCGTTCAGCCCGCCTGTGATGGCATACCGCAAAGACGTATTGGCAATAAAATTGTCGGTAGCCGTTTTACCTACTTTTTGCAGGTAAGACCAGGGATTGGTGAGCGGCGGCGTGGTATTGCCGGCTATCCAATACAGGCTGCCCGTATTATCGTAATGGGGGAAATTGGGTGGTGCAAAAACAGACAGGAACGGATCGGCTGCCAGTGTTTTTATATTATCGTTGGAATAAGTAACGGAAGTATTTATGTTGAACCGTTTGTCGGCAGAATTGTGATCGATATTGATATGCCCGTCTATACGGTTATCGTAATTGTTGCCAAAAATAATGGAGCCTTCATGATGGTAACCAGCGCCCAGCAGGAAGCGGGTATGCTCATCGCCGCCGGAAATGGAAGATTGTACGTTGGTGAGCGGTGCGGTATTGCCCAATATCAGTTTGGGGAAATTGGTATAGGCATTCTGGTCCCATACCAGCAGGTCTTGTGCATTGCTGGTAGTAGGGGTAATATTATCGGCAATAAATGCTTTCTGCCGTATGGTGAGGTATTGCTGCGTATTCATAAATTCCGGTACGCGGGTGGCGTTGCTGGCCCCGGAATAAGCATTGAGGTCCAGCTTTGTTTTCCCGGCCTTACCTTTTTTGGTGGTTACCAGCACTACCCCATTGGCGCCCCTTGAACCATATATGGCAGTAGCTTCCGCATCTTTTAACACGGTAACGCTTTCAATATCGGCCGGGTTAATGCTGTTAAAGGGGCTTACCGAACCGCTGGCGGTAGATACGTTGCCGGTAACGATAGAGGTAGCAGGAATAGGAATACCATCTATAATATACAATGGGTTGGAAAGCGCGGAAATGGAATTGTTACCGCGTATCTGCATGGTAATGCCTGAGCCGGGAATACCATTGGCGCTGGTAATGAGCACCCCGGGCATGCGGCCCTGCAGGGCTGACAGCACATTGGTAACGGGTTGCTTTTCGATGTCGTCTGCTTTTACGGTACTGGCATTGCCGGTAGCAAAACGTTTGGAAGAAGTGCCGTAGGCAATAATTTGAATTTCGTCCAGCTTGGAATCGGAAGGCGCCAGCGCGATAGCGCCCATTTCGAGGATGTTTATCCTGATTTCTTTGGCGGTAAAACCCACAAAGCTAATTACCAGCACATCGCCGGTATTGGCCTGCAGGGTAAACCTGCCGTTGGCATCGGTAGCAGTAGAGGTTTTAGCATGTTTTAACGTTACGGTAGCGCCGGCCAGGGGCTTGCCTGCAGCATCGGTAATGCGGCCGGTGACTACAGAAGGAGGAGGTATATAAGCCGCGGGCTGCAAGTTGGAGGGTGGGGCAACGGTAATCTGCTTCTTAATAAAAATCGTTTTCTTCTTAATGGTATAATCCAACTGCTGCCCCTGCAGCACTTCTGCTAAAAACCGTTGCAGCGGGATGTCTTTTACCGATACCGTTACCGGCTTGCTGCCGTCGAGCACGGCATAGTCGTAGAACACTACATAGCCGGTTTGCTCCTTGATAATGGAAAAGACTTTTTGCAACGGCACGTCTTTGCCGGAAAAGGTAACCGTTTGCGATAACCCGTGGGCGCTGACCTGCAGGCAGGCCGCGAGGATTAAAAAAGAAGTTAGTCTCATTACTAACAGTGTTTTGGCGAATAGCCGGCGCTCCGGCAACTTAAATTGCATACTTTTGCAGTGTTTTGGGTGAATGAATAAGCAGTCTTAGCGGACTTCGTTTTGTTCGTAGTTACCCAAACGCCTGCCGGAGATGTCATCACCATTTCCGGCTTTTGTTTGCAGTAACAGTTTTTTTATGGTGTAACGATTAGTTTCTTTCCATCTATGCTAAAATGAACCCCTGTTTCCCTAAGCCCGTCCAGCACTTCCGATAAATTCAGGTCACGCTGTATTTCTCCGCCGAATTTCCGGGGTGTAAGCGTGCCCTGGTACACTACTTCCACATCGTACCAGCGCGATAGCTGGCGCAGCACTTCCTGCAGGGATAACTTATTAAAATTGAACAACCCGTTTTTCCAGGCCATTACCTGGTCTATATCGGCATTGCTAACCACCGTAACCCGATGCTGTGCCACCTGCGCCTGCTCGCCGGGCCTGAGCATACGGTTTTCTTTACCGGCCGTTATCTTTACGCTTCCTTCCAGCAGGGTTGTTTTTACCGCCGTTTCATCGCCGTAGGAATTGATATTAAAATGAGTGCCCAGTACATCCACGAACAGGTTGTTTACTTTTACATGGAAAGGCTTTGCTTTATCTTTTGCCACTTCAAAATATACTTCGCCTGTTACGGTTACAGTTCTTTCACTGCCGGTAAAAGCGGTAGGATAGGTAATAGACGATGCCGCATTGAGCCATACATCGGTGCCATCAGGCAATTGTATTTTGTACTGGCCGCCCCGGGGCGTAGTCATGGTATTGTATAAAACGGGGCCCGTTTCCTTTCCTGCTGTTGTATAGGCCAGCTGGCCGTTGGCCAGCTTTACCACGCTGGCATTGCCCTGCTGCGCCAGTGTTCCGTTGGCGGTGCTGTCCAGGATAATCGTTCCGCCATTGGCCAGTGTAAGTATGGCTTTATTGCCGCCGGGCAGCACATCGTGTGGCAGGGGTTTGCCGGCGGCGGCAACCGGTGGTTCGTTTTTGTGATGGTTCATCCACAGGTAAGCGCTGCCGGACACGAGGAGCATAACAGCAGCTGCAGCCCACCATTTCCTGCCCATTCTTCTTACAGCAGTGTGTTGTTCGCCCGCACCGGCTATGTCCAGGCTGGTGCCCTTATCAATACCCAGTACCTTTTGCGCAAGTCCGGCATAGGGTGATGTATTGGCAGCCACCGTTTTATCGTGCTCCATTAAACCGGCCAGCAGTTCGGTAAAAAGCGCTTTATTCCGATCTGTCGCAATAAAGGCGTTTAACTCTTCGAGCTCCGCCGGGGTAGCAATATCCTTGCTGTATTGCTCCATTAAATAGGTGATCCTTTGTTGTTGCATGTAACCAGGTATACTATATAGACCCGTGAAAAATAATTCAGGGCCCATTGGTTAAAAAAATATTTATTGAAGCAGCCAAATGAGTAAAACGGGCAGGAAACGCCCGGCCTCCACCAGCTTAAGGCGGATAAGATGCAGGGCCCGCATGAGCGTTTTTTTGACATAATGCACAGACAGGCCAAGTTTTTCGGCAATTTCAGGTATTCTCAGCCCTTCTTCGCGGCTGAGCTTGTAAATGGTGCGCTGCCGGGGAGAAAGCGATTGAACGGCGCGGAAAATGATGCGCTTTGTTTCCCGGAACGACACCTCCATTTCGGTATGGTGCAGGAGGTTGGTATCGGCAGCCGTTTGATGGTGCTGTACCTGTTCCGCCAGGCGCTGCTGCAACCCGTGTTTACGCAGGTAGCGGTAACATTCGTTCGACACAATTTTAAAAAACCAGGTTTTGGGATAACTGATTTCCGACAGTTTATCGCGGTTCAGCCAGAGCCGCACCAGCGATTCCTGTATCACTTCCTTAACGGCTGCTTCCGACTTCAGTATTTTGAAAATAAAGCCGCCCAGCGAAGGCAGCAATAGCAGGTACAATTGGTTAAAGGCATTTTCATCCCCTTCTGATACCAGGTGAAACAATTCGGACTCATTATGTAGGTCATTACTGTTCAATCGGCTATAGCTTTTTGATCAATGCGTATGCGGCAGGCATCATCGAGGAAAGGAATAATGGGACAGTACCCATTGAGACGGAACGGGTTTGCAGGCTTCTAAGCTATACAAAAATACGCGAGTTTGCAGGTATTTTCATCGCCGGGGGAAACTTAGGCAGGACAAATAAGATATGTGTTGTTGAATGCTTTATTCGGTTCTTAAACTCTTTACCGGGTTGGCAACAGCTGCTTTCACCGCCTGCAGGCTTACCGTAAGCAGGGCAATTATCAAGGCCACTGCCGCAGCCCCGGCAAACATCCACCAATGCATATTAATGCGATAGGCAAACGCCTGCAACCATTTTTGCATAACATAATAACCAATAGGAATAGCAATGGCGGTGCCCAGTAAAACGGGCCTGAGCAGGTCTTTCGACAACAGTACTACAATGCGTTGCACCGAAGCGCCCAGTACCTTTCTTACACCAATCTCTTTGGTCCGTTT
>JACXTT010008147.1_pt1 | contig 14598 bp, 13 predicted proteins | sample 9270951 | NCBI WGS metagenome assembly JACXTT01 (sample SAMN15532306, study PRJNA645909) | rock metagenome | isolation source: weathered quartz diorite | place: Puerto Rico | collected 2017-06-21
CGCCGCCGCGTCGGCGGCCCGTGCGCCGGGCCGTGACCCGGGCGGCGAGGCCGGCCTGCTGGCGCGGATCGCCGAGCGCGACCTGAAGGCGTTCGAGGAGCTCTATCGGCGCTATCACCCGCGGCTGACCCGCTTCCTGATGAACATCCTGCGCCACCCGCAGCTGACCGAAGAGGCGCTCGACGACACCATGATGGTGGTCTGGAAGCGGCCGGAGGGGTTCAACGGGACCAGCAAGGTCTCCACCTGGATCTTCGCTATCGCCTACCGCACGGCGTTGAAGGCCCGGTCGCGGCATGACGAGCCCGTCGAGGACGACGGCCTGGAGCAGCGGCCCAGCGGCGAGGCCGGCGCCGAGCAGCAGCTCGGTCAGCGCCAGACCCAGGAAATCCTGATGAGCGCCATGGCGCAGCTCTCCCCCGACCACCGCGCGGTGGTCGACCTGACCTATTTCCACGACGTGGGCTATCGCGAGATCGCTGAGATCCTCGATTGCCCCGTCGGGACCGTGAAAACCCGCATGCATCACGCCCGCAGGCATCTGAAGGCGATGTTGGCGGGCCGACTGACCGATTGGTTGTAAGGCGAAGACCGATGGGACACATCATTCGACTCGACGCAGAACGTCACCGCGAACTGCGTGACCTGCTGCCCTGGTATGCGACCGGCCAGCTGGACGCGGCCGACCGCGCGCGGGTGGAGGCGCACCTAGCCAACTGCCCGGACTGCCAGGCCGAGGTGCAATTCGAACGCCGGCTGGACGACGAGGTCGCCCGCATGCCGGTCGACATCGACCGTAGCTGGTCGCGCATGAAGAAGCGCATGGACCGCGACCGGCCGCTGGGCCGGCTGCGCCAGTTCGCCGGCGCGATCACGGCGCCCGCGCCGTGGGCCGGCTGGGCCGCGGCAAGCTTCCTGCTGCTGGTCAGTGGCGTCCTGCTGCTGCCGTCGATGCAGCCGGCGGCCTATCGCACCCTGAGCGCGGCGCCCGGCGCGGCGTCGGGCAATGTGGTGGTCATGTTCCGCCCCGACACCCGCGAGCGCGACATGCGCGAGGCCCTCGTCGCCACCGACGCGCGCCTGGTGGACGGCCCCACATCCACCGACGCCTATGTGCTGCGCGTGCCCGCGGCGAAGCGCCAGGCGGCGCTGACGACCTTGCGCGCCCGCCCCGATGTGATCCTGGCCGCGCCGCTCGATCCCGGCCCCGCGCGCTGAGAGGGATGATCATGCGTCGTCTCGCCCATTGGCTTGCCCTCGGCCTCGCGTTGGGGTTGTGCGCGCTGGGACCTGCGCGCGCAGCGGACGTTGCGGTCCGCGCCGCGCCCGCCGCGGAGCAGCAGATCCTGGTGATGCTCCGCCTGCCCGCTCAGCACTTCACCTCGGAAGGCTATTCCGACGGCTACGGCAGCGGCGGCGCGCGCGCCGCGCGGCGGCGCGTGGCCGACCGCCTGGCCCATGCTCATGGCCTGACCCTGGTCAGCGGCTGGCCGATGCCCCTGGTCGGCGTCGACTGCTTCATCATGGCGGTGCCGGCCGGGCAGTCGCCGGCCGACGTGGCCGCTGCGCTGTCGCGCGAGCATGACGTGGAATGGTCCGAGCCGGTGCAGGTCTATCGCACCCAGGCGGCCGAGGCGCCCGCGCCGAACGATCCGCTCTATCGCCTGCAGCCGGCCGCCGCCGCCTGGCGGCTCGCCGACCTGCACCAGATCGCCACCGGGCGTAATGTGCGGGTCGCCGTGGTCGACAGCCAGGTCGACACCCGTCATCCCGACCTCGCCGGCCAGGTGCAGATCAACGAGGACTTCGTCGTCGACCATCCGGGCGGCCGGCCCGAGATGCACGGCACCGGCGTGGCCGGGGTGATCGCGGCGGTGGCCGACAACGGCAAGGGCATCGCCGGCATCGCCCCCAACGCTCGGCTGATGGCCTTGCGCGCCTGCTGGCAGGCGCTGGATGGCCCGGCGACCGTCTGCGACACGCTCAGCCTCGCCAAGGCGATCCACTTCGCCATCGACAACGGCGCCCAGGTCATCAACCTCAGCCTCACCGGCCCGCCCGACCTGCTGCTCGGCAAGCTGATCGACGCAGCCCTGGCGCGCGGCGCCGTGGTGGTCGGCGCGGTCGATCCCAAGCTGGCGCACGGCGGCTTCCCCGCCTCGCACCCGGGGGTCATCGCAGTGACCGACGACCCGACACGGGTCCTCGAACCCGGCGTCTATCTGGCGCCCGGGCGCGACGTGCCGACCACCGCGCCAGGCGGCGGCTGGTCGCTGGTCAACGGCAGTTCCTTCGCCGCCGCCCACGTCAGCGGCCTGGTGGCCCTGGCCCGGGAGAAGAGCCCGCGGGCGCATCGACCTCCAACACTGGCGATGCTGCGTTCCGGCGGCATCGACGCTTGCGCCACGCTCATCGCCTCACCAAGTGCGTGCCATGACTGCGCCTGCGGCCGGCCCGCCACACTTGCTGCGATGGCCCGCCCATAAGGTGGAGCGGGGGCAGATCGCGGCGCTGACGCCGGCAGTCGGGTTTGCCTTTTTCCTGTTGGCCCTGCCGACCTGCGCCGCCGCACAGGTCGGCCTGAGCGCGTCGCTGGCGACCGACGCACGGCTGCGCGGCCTCTCGCTAACCGACAACAGCGCCGCCCTGGCGCTCAACCTTTCCTACGATAACCCCAGCGGGTTCTACGCCGGCGGCGGCCTGCTCGGCCGGGCCGGCTTCGCCGCCGACGACCGGGCCGGCGACCATCGCTACGTGGGTCACAACGAATACGTGGGCTTCACCGGCGCGCTGGGATCCGACCGCTCCTGGGACGTGGGCGTCAGCAACCTGGCCTACACCATCGACTACGAGCACCGGGTCACCCTGCACTACACCGAGGCCTACATCGGCATCGTCCAGGGCGACGTCAGCGCCCACGTCTACTTCGCGCCGGACTATCCGCGCCGGGGGCTGAATTCGGCCTATGCCGACCTGAACGCCTCGCACCGCTTCGCCAACGTCTGGCGCTTGAACGGGCACGTGGGCGCGCATGAGCGCTTGAACGGCACGCCGCAGCGGGACGGCCGACGCTGGCGCGTGGACACCCAGGTCGGTCTGGCGCGCGAGTTCAGCAAGGCCGAGGTCGACCTGGCCTGGACCGCCAGCGGTCCGAAGCCCCTGGCGCACCCGGACCAGAGCCGGCCCGGGGTCATCCTGACGGCGAAGTACTTCTTCTAGGGTCCGGCGGCGACCTGGCTCTCCCGGTCGAGCGGCTCGGGCCGGGGCCGCGGCGGCAGCGACAGGCGCGACAGGCTGACCACCGTCGCGACACCCGCCAACGCCGCAGCGGTCGCCACCGCTGTGGGGACCGAGCGGGTGCCGGCCAGGTGGAAGAACACCGCCGTGGTCACCGCGCCGGCGGTCTGGCCCAGCAGCCGGGCCGTCGCCAGCATGCCGCCCGCCGCGCCCGAGCGGTGCATCGGGGCGGACGTGACCATGGCGCGGTTGTTGGGCGCCTGGAAGAAGCCGAAGCCCGCGCCGCAGAGCGCCATGCGCCAGGCGATGTCGAGGTTGCTCGCGCCCGGCCGGATCAGCGACAGGGCGAACAGCCCGACGGCCAGCGTGCTCAGCCCGATGCCCCCCAACGCGCCGGCCCGATAGCGGTCGGCCAGCCGTCCGGCCAGCGGCGCGGTGACGCCCACGGCGATCGGCCAGGGCGTCATCAGCAGGCCGGTCTCGACGGCCGAGCGGCCCATCACCTGCTGGAAGTAGAAGGGCAGGCCGACGTAGGCCAGCATCTGGGCGGCGAAGGAGACGATCGAGGTGGCGATCGACAGGCCGAAGATGGGAATGCGCAGCAGGTCGAATGGCACCAGCGGATGCTCCCGGCGCAACTCACGCCAGGTGAGCAGCGCGCCGGCCACCACGCCCACCGCCAGCTTCGGCAGGCCCGAGGCCAGCCCCTCGCGCGCGATGCTCTCCGCCCCGGTGATCAGGAAGCCGAAGGTCGCCGCGTTGAGCAGGGCCGAGAGCCAGTCGAAGGGCCGCGACGAGCCCACGGTGCGCGGCAGGGCGCGGCTGGCGATCGCAATGGCCAGGACGCCGATCGGCACATTGATCGCGAACAGCCACTCCCACGACCCGTGCGCCAGGATCGCGGCGGCCACCGTCGGCCCCATGGCCGCGGCGACCGAGATTACCAGGGCGTTCAGCCCGATGCCGCGGCCAAGCTGCGCCTTGGGATAGGTGAAGCGGACCAGGGCGGAGTTGATGCTCATGATCCCACCCGCACCCAGGCCCTGGAGCACGCGCGCGGCGGTCAGCGCGGTCAGGCTGTGCGACAGGGCGCAGCCCAGCGAACCCAGGGTGAAGACCGCCAGCCCCACCATGTAGACGCGCCGATAGCCCAGGCGGTCGCCGAGCGCCGCCAGCGGCAGCAGGGTGACGGTGATCGCCAGCTGGTAGGCGTTGACGATCCAGATCGACGAGGCCGCCGTGGCGTTCAGGTCGTGCGCGATGGTCGGCAGCGCGACGTTGGCGATCGCTCCGTCGAGCACCGACATGGTCATGGCCAGCCAGATCGCCGCCACCGACCAATAGCGGCGCGGGACCGGCAGGCCATCGGGCATGGCGCCCGGCGCGTGGGCATCGGTGTCGGGGTCAGCTTCCGCCGTGGAGGGTTTGCGCATCAGATCACAAACCCCTCAGCCGGCGATGGGCGCCATCAGGCGCTGGCCGCGACGCTCGGACGGGCGGCCACCCGCTTGAACCAGTCGTTGATCTTCGTCAGGCCCGGATCGAGCGGCTGGCCCACCTGGCCGCCGAAATCGATGAAGCAGTAGAGCAGGATGTCGGCCAGGGTGAAGCGGTCGCCGGCGATCCAGGGCCCCTTGAAGTTGGCCTCGAACCACTCCTCGCCGTCCTTGGCGACGGCCTTCAGGCCAGGCGCGGCCTCGGGTACGACCCGCATGCGGTTCTCGAACAGGCGCAAGCCCTCGGAATAACGGAAGCCATTGGCCATAGGCTCACAGATCTTGATGTCGGCGCGGCGCGTCCACATCCGCGTCTGGGCGCGTTCCTCGGCGTTGGTCCCGATCAGCGGCGGCGAGGGATGGCGCTCATCGATGTATTCGCAGATGGCGGTGATTTCGGTCAGGCAGGAGCCGTCGTCGAGCTCCAGCGCCGGCGTCTGGCCGGCCGGATTGACGTCGGTGTTGTAGGGCGCCTTGCGGTTCTCGCCGCCCATCAGGTCGACGGTGACGAAGGGGATCTCCAGGCCCTTCTCGGCCAGGAACATCTTCACGACGCGCGGGTTCGGGCCGACGGAGGTATGCAGCTTCATGGAGGTCTCCCCTTGGGTTGGCCGGGACCCTAGAAGGGCGCCGTAAGGGCGGTCAATTAAGACCTGCAGGCCTCGGCCCGCCGGTCGCCCAGTCGAGCAGTTCGACGGGGTGGATGACCGGCTGGGCGACCGAGCCGGCGATCTGCGCGATGCAGCCGACGTTGCCGGCGGCGACCACGGCGGCGCCGGTGCGCGCGATGTTGGCGGCCTTGCGCTCGCGCAGGCGGCCGGCCAGCTCCGGCTGCAGGATGTTGTAGACCCCCGCCGAGCCGCAGCAGAGGTGGCCCTCGGCGATCTGGCGCACCTCGAACCCGGCCTCAGCCAACAACATCGCGGGCCCGGCCTTGATCTGCTGGCCATGCTGCAGCGAACAGGGTGCGTGGTAGGCGAGGCTCATGGCGCCCGGCCGGATCACTGGCGGAAGGCAGATTTCACTAATGAATTCAAGTACATCTCGAGTCCGACTCGCGACCTGGGCGGCGTCGGCGTCGCCGGGCAGGCGGTTGGCATAGGCCTTGATCGTCGTGCCACATCCCGCCGCGGTGGTGACGATGGCGTCGAACGGCCCGGCGGCGGTCCAGGCGCGGACGTTGGTCCTGGCGCAGGCCGCGGCCTCGCCCGCGCGGCCCAGGTGCTCCGATAGCGCACCGCAGCAGCCCTCGCCATCAGCCAGCACGACCTCGTAGCCGGCGCGGGTGATGAGACGGATCGCGGCGGCGCGAATGCTGGGCGCCATGGCCGGCTCGACACAGCCCTGCAGCAGGGCGACCCGGCCGCGGGGCTTCCCCTCCGCCGGATGCACGCCAGCCCGGGTCGGCGCCGGCGCGGCCTTCGGAACCAGGCGGAGCAGAGCCGCCAGCGGCGTGAGGTTCAGTGCCTTGAACGCGGGTTCCAGCGGCCGGGCCAGCCGCCCGAGGCTGAGGGCGAAGCGCAGGTGGCGCGGACGGGTCAGGACATGCGGGATCGCCCAGCGCAGGAACCGCTCGAAGGCCGGGCGGCGGTAGGTCGCCTCGATGTGGGCGCGGCCGTGATCGATGAGCTGGGCGTAGTCGACGCCCGACGGGCAGGTGGTATTGCAGGCCAGGCAGGAGAGGCAGCGGTCGACGTGGGTGACCGTCTCCGCCGACGGCGCGCCGCCGTCCTCCAGCATCGCCTTGATCAGCTCGATGCGGCCGCGCGGGCTATCGCGCTCGTCGCCCAGCAGGACATAGGTCGGGCAGGTCGCCGTGCAGAAGCCGCAGTGCACGCACTTGCGGATCTCCGCGTGGCTGGCGGCGGTCTCCGGATCGGCGAGCTGGGCAGGCGTGAAGGCGGTCTGCATCAGCCCATCCGTCCGGGATTGAGCACGCCGTTCGGATCGAACGCCGCCTTCACCCGCGCGGTGAGCGCCGCGAGCGGGCCGTCCAGCGGCGCGAAGGCCGGGCCGTCGCCGCGGTAGAGGACCGCGTGCCCGCCGAGGGTTCGGGCGGCGGCGCGCACCACATCCGCCGGCTCATCGCTCAGTAGCCAGACCAGGCCGCCGCCCCAGTCGTAGAGCGCCTCGCCGGCCACCGCCTCGGCAACGCGCCGACCGGCGGCAGGCGGGACGGACAGGCGCCAGAGCGGCCGCGGATCCTTCCGAAACGCTTCGACCTCACGAACCTGAATCCAGAAGTCGCGGCTGAACGGGCCGTCCAGCCGCTGGATGTGGCCGAAGCCGCGCAGCGCCTCGGCCAAGGTGTCGAACCGCGCGGCGACCGACGCCTCGAACCCTTCGAGCCGAAGGGCCGTGACCGCCATCTGCGCCTTCAGCGGAGGCCGGGCGGCGGCGGCCTGCGGCAGGTGAGCGGCGGCGGAGACGTCGACCGGCGCGTTCAACGCCAGGCCCATGGCCTCGCCGGCCCGGCGGTCGTCGAGGGCGAACAGCAGCAGGGTCGCCTCGGCGCGGGGGGCCGGCAGCACCTTGATCGTCACCTCGGTCATCACCGCCAGCGTGCCCCACGACCCGCACAACAGCTTGGAGAGGTCGTAGCCGGTGACGTTCTTCACCACCTTGCCGCCGGCCTTGACGATCTCGCCGCGCCCGGTGACGGCCGTGAAGCCTAGCAGGTGATCGCGCGCTGCCCCGGCGCGAATGCGGCGCGGGCCGGAAAGGTTGGCGGTCAGGGTCCCGCCGAGCGTCGCCTGGCCCTTCACGCCCAGCAGCTTGCCCAGATGCGGCGGCTCGAACGGCAGCATCTGGCCTTGCGCCGCCACCAGCTTCTCCAGCGTCGCAAGCTTCACCCCCGGCTGGGCGGTGAGCACCAGTTCTTCCGGCGCGTAGTCGACGACCTTGTTCAGGCCGGCCAGGCTCAGCACCGCGTCCGCCTCGACGACGCCGATCGGCCGCTTGGTCCCGCCGCCGACGACCTCCAGCGGCCGGCCCCCCGCGACGATCTCGGCGACCTCGGCAGCGGTCTTGGGCGTGTGCGTCCTGGCGGCGAGGTCGAGCATTAGAACCGCGGCAGCTCTGGGAAGGCGACCTGGCCGCGATGCACGTGCACCCGGCCGAGCTCGGCGCAGCGATGCAGGCGCGGGAACACCTTGCCGGGGTTGAGCAGCAGGTCGGGGTCGAAGGCGCACTTCAGTCGCTGCTGGCAAGCGAGGTCGGTCTCGTTGAACATCTCGCCCATCAGGTCGCGCTTCTCAACGCCCACGCCGTGCTCGCCGGTGAGCACGCCGCCCACCGCCACGCAGAGCTTCAGGATGTCGGCGCCGAAGGCCTCGGCGGCCTCGAGCTGGCCCGGCTGGTCGGCGTCATAGAGGATCAGCGGGTGCAGGTTGCCGTCGCCGGCGTGGAAGACGTTGGCGACGCCCAGGCCGTACTCCAGGCCCATCTGGGTGATCGCGCCCAGGACGTAGGGCAGCTGGCTGCGCGGGATGGTGCCGTCCATGCAGTAGTAGTCGGGCGAGATGCGGCCGACGGCCGGGAACGCGGCCTTGCGCCCGGCCCAGAAGGTCAGCCGCTCAGCATCACTTGAAGAGGTCCGGATGGTCGTGGCCCCGCGCGCCTCGGCCAGGCCCGCGACATGGGCCGACAGCTCGGCGCACTCAGCCTCGGGCCCGTCCAGCTCGACGATCAGCAGGGCCTCGCAGTCCATGGGATAGCCCGCGTGGACGAAGGCCTCGGCCGCGTCGATAGCCGGCTTGTCCATCATCTCCATCCCGGCCGGGATGACGCCCGCGGCGATGATGTCGCCGACAGCGCCGCCGGCCGCCTCGACGGTGGGGAAGCCCAGCAGCATGGCGCGCGCGCTCTCGGGCTTGCGCAGCAGCCGCACGGTCACCTCGGTGACCACGCCCAGCAGGCCCTCCGAGCCGGTGACCAGACCCAGGAGGTCGTAGCCGGCGGCGTCGAAGGCCTTGCCGCCCAGGCGCACGACCTCGCCGCTCATCAGCACGATCTCGCAGCCCAGCAGGTTGTTGGTGGTCAGGCCGTACTTCAGGCAGTGCACGCCGCCGGAGTTCTCCGCCACGTTGCCGCCGATGGTGCAGGCGATCTGGCTGGACGGATCGGGGGCGTAGTAGAAGCCGTCGGCCTCCACCGCGCCGGTGATCGCGAGGTTGGTGACGCCGGGCTGCACCACGGCGCAGCGGTTGGCGAGGTCGACCTCCAGGATGCGGCTGAACTTGGCCATCCCGAGCACCACGCCGTCTTCCAGCGGCAGGGCGCCGCCCGAGAGCGAGGTGCCAGCGCCGCGCGGCACCACCTTCACGCCGTTCTCCTGGCACCAGGCCAGGACCGCGGAGACCTGCTCGACAGTCTCCGGCAACACCACGGCCAGCGGAGTCTGGCGATAGGCCGACAGGCCGTCGGACTGGAAGGGCACCAGGCCGGCCGGGTCGCCGATGACGCCCTCGCCGGGGACGAGCCGCTGGAGCGCGCGGACGATCTCGCCCTTGCGGGCCATCAGATCGGCGTCGGGCAGCGGCATCTTCATGCGCCGACCACGAACCAAAGTTCGGCGACGCGGTCCAGCCCTTAGGCCGGGGTCTATTTGTGAGCCGGCTGGCCTTGGGCCTGCGCCTGGGCCTCGCGCCGCTGCTCGACCTCCTTCTTGTGCGCCAGGTGGTGGCCGACCGCGCAGCCGGCGGCGGCGCCCAGCACGGTGTGGCGTCCGGCGAAGTGGCCGGCGACGCCGCCCACCACGGCGCCCTTCAGGCAGCCCTTGGCCTCGGCGGCTCCAGCAGCGGCGAGGGCGAGAGCGGCGGCCAGGATGGCGACAGCGGCGATCTTCATGGGGTGTCCTCCAGCGGTGCGGGGCAGGCTTCCCCGGACGCTATTCCGCGCCCAAGCCGGCGGCAAATTAAGGAGCCTCCATGTCAGCCGTCATAGAAGAAGGCCGGATGCAGGCCGATCACCTGGCGTTCGCGCGGGCTCTGGGCGCGGGCAATGGCCTCGGGGCTGAGCTGGTTGCGCTCGGCCGTGGGCACCAGCCGCTGGGCGATATCGCGGCGGCCGTAGTGGACCTGCAGGAAGAAGCGGCCGTGGTCGCCGTCGCGGGTCGGCATGCGGCGGTGCCAGACGTCGGAGACGAACAGGCCGGCGTCGCCCGCCTTGGTGATCAGCGGCTCCACGCCGCGGCCTTCGTAGTCGAGGCTGTCGTCCAGATGCCGGCCCTTGGGCGGCGGGCGGCCGGAGAGGTGACTGCCGGGCAGGACGCCGGTGGGACCGTCTTCCAGGGCGCAATCCTGGAGGTAGATGTGGACGCCGATGGCGAACACCGGGTGCGGGATGTCGGCGGGCCAGCGCACGCCGTCGGCTAGTGGCACGTGGGGCCCGGCGTCGATGTGCCAGTTCTGGCCGCCGTGCGAGCCGGGATGGCCGGCCGGGTTGCGCCAGGCGGTGTTGGCGATCACGTGGCAGTCCTCGCCCAGCAGGGGCTCGATCACCGCCAGCAGGCCCGGGTGGGCGAGCGCGCGCTGGGCCGCGGCGCTGCGGTTCAGCATGGCGTAACGGAACATGGCGGCGTCCTCGGGCGGCCGGTTCCCGCGTTCGTCCGGCGGATCGCGCTCGAAGATCGCGCCGATCTCGGCGTGGAGTTCGGCCACCTCGTCGGCGCCGAGCAGGCCACGGATGATCGTGTAGCCCTCGCGCTCCAGCTGGTGCGTTTCGGCGCTGGCCGGCTCGGTCCGGGGTTCGAGATAGGGAAAGCCGCGTCGGATCATGGCCACGCTCCTTCTGGCGCGAAGCCTAGGCCGCTGACGCGACGTCCCGCAACGGTGCGTTATTCGCCCTTGAAGGCCGCCGTCCGCTTCTCGTTGAAGCTGGCCACGCCCTCGCGCCGGTCGGCGGTCTTGAAGAGGCGGTTGTAGCCCGAGAGCTCCATCTCCATGGCCGCGGCGAGGTCGAGGCCGTTCCCCTCGTGGACCACGCGCTTCAGCGTCCGCACCGACAGCGGCGCGTTGGCGGCGATGCGGCCCGCGGTCTCCAGGACAGCCTCCATCAGCTCGGCGGCCGGGACCACGCGGTTGACGATGCCGGCTTCGCGGGCTTCCTCGGCCGTCAGCGGCCGGCCCGAGACCAGGATTTCCAGCGCGCGCCGCTCGCCCGCCTGGCGGGTCAGGAGCTGGGTGCCGCCCAGGCCTGGCATGATGCCCAGCGTCACCTCCGGCAGGCCGAAGCGGGCGTTGTCGGCGGCGTAGGCGAAGTCGCTGAGCAGCGTCATCTCGCAGCCGCCGCCCATGGCCGCGCCGTTGACCGCCGCGATCACCGGGACAGGCACGGAGAGCTGGGCCCGCGCCATGGCCTCGAACACCTTGTGCTGCTCGGCCCAGGCCTCGTCGGTCATGCCGTTGCGTTCCTTCAGGTCCGCGCCGGCCTGGAAGTGCCGCCCGGCGCCGGTCAGGATCACGCAGCGCACGTCCGAGCGCCCAGCCAGCGCCGTCCACGCTTCCAGCAGCTCCAGCCCCATCTGGGTCGACAGCGCGTTGGCCACGTCCGGGCGGTTGAAGGTGATCCGCGCCACGTGCGCGGCGGGCTCATCAATCAGGATCGTCTCGGGCATCAGAAACTCTTGGGCAGATCGAGCACGTGGGTCGCCACGTGGCTGAGGATCAGGTTCGTGGAGATCGGGGCCACCTGGTAGAGCCGGGTCTCGCGGAACTTGCGTTCGATGTCGTACTCCTCGGCGAAGCCGAAGCCGCCGTGGGTCTGGATGCACATGTCGGCCCCGAACCAGCTGGCTTCCGAGGCCGCGAGCTTGGCCATGTTGGCTTCGGTGCCGCAGGGCTGGCCGGCCTCGAACAGGGCGGACGCCTGGTCGACCATCAGCGAGGCGGCCGTCATCTGGACGTAGGCGCGGGCGATGGGGAACTGGACACCCTGGTTCTCGCCGATCGGGCGGCCGAACACCTCGCGCTCGCGGGCGTAGACGCTGGCCTTGTCGATGAAGAACTTGGCGTCGCCGATGCATTCGGCGGCGATCAGGATCCGCTCGGCGTTCATGCCGTCGAGGATGTATTTGAAGCCCTTGCCCTCCTCGCCGATGAGGTTGGCGGCGGGCACGCGCAGGTCCTCGAACGCCAGCTCCGTGGTGGCGTGGTTGAGCATGGTGCGGACCGGCGTGACGGTCAGGCCGTTCCCCTTGGCCTGCCGCATGTCGACCAGCAGCACGCTCATGCCGTCCGAGGGCTTGGCGGCGTCCTCGCGCTTCGTCGTGCGACAGAGGAGCACCATCAGGTCGGAGTGCTCGGCGCGGCTGATCCACAGCTTGCGGCCGTTCACGACGTAGTCGTCGCCGTCACGCCGGGCGAAGGTGGTGATCCGCGTGGTGTCGGTGCCGGCGTCGGGCTCGGTGACCCCGAAGGCCTGCAGGCGCAGGTCGCCGGACGCGATGCCGGGCAGATAGGCCTGCTTCTGGGCCGGCGAGCCGTGCCGCAGGATGACGCCCATGGTGTACATCTGGGCGTGGCAGGCGCCGCCGTTGCAGCCGCTGCGATGGATTTCCTCCAGCACCGCGGCGCCGGCGCCCAGACCCAGGCCGGAGCCGCCGTATTCCTCCGGGATCAGGACGGAGAGGAAGCCCGCCTCGGTGAGCGCGCGGACGAATTCGGTGGGATAGGCGCGTTCCCGATCGAGGGCGCGCCAGTAGGGGCCGGGGAACCGGGCGCAGAGCCTGCGCACCGCCTCGCGGATCTCAGGGAAGGTTTGCTCGCTGTCGTAGGCCACAAGCGCATCTCTGGCGCCTCCCCTAGCGTGAGCCAAGCTTCTCATGAATGTTCATGTATTGTTCCATTTCTGTGAGACTGCTATTGGAAGGAATGGTCCACGAACCACACGAACCACACGAACGAAGCGATCTCCTGCATCGAGAGGAGGTCTTCCAGATCCAGGGCGCGGTGTTCGAAGTGAACCGCGTGATGGGCGCCGGGTTCCTGGAGTCCGTCTACCAGGAGTGCCTGGCGCTGGAGCTTGCGCGGCGGAGCGTGCCGTTCGTGGCGCAGCCCGCGCTGTCGTTGGCGTATAAGGGCCAGCAGCTACGGGCCACATATGTGCCCGACTTCATCTGCTTCAGCGCGATCGTCGTTGAGCTCAAGGCGCTGTCGGCTATCGCGTCGGAGCATCGGGCCCAGGTGCTGAACTACCTGAAGGTTGCAAATCTTCGCGTCGGATTGCTGGTCAATTTCGGATGCGCGCCGGCGCGCATCGAGCGTTTCGCCCTCTAACCGTTCGTGTGGTTCGTGTGGTTCGTGGACCATCCTGATGGGCGGGGTCGAGCCCTCGACGCATAGCCTCCGGAATTCCAGGGAACGCCGCTTTACTAATTTGATACGGTAACGTATCAGCGCTCGCGGAACGCTGGAGATCGGCGGCCAAAGGTGATCATCTGACGCCTGGGGCTTTGGACGAGGACGGGACGTGACTGAGCTCAGCTATGTGAGCGGCGCGAGCGCCAAGCCGCTGTTGGGCCAGACGATCGGCGACTGCTTCGACGCGACCTGCGCGGCGTATCCGGACGGCCTGGCGCTGATCTCGCGCCACCAGAAGGTCCGCTGGACCTATGCCGAGCTGAAAGAACGCGTCGACGCCCTGGCGGCGGGCCTGCTGGCGTTGGGGCTGGAGCCCGGCGACCGGGTCGGCATGTGGGCCCCCAACTGCTGGGAATGGGCGGTGACCCAGTTCGCCACCGCCAAGGCCGGCCTGATCCTGGTCAACATCAACCCGGCCTATCGCCTAAGTGAGGCCGAGTACGCGCTCAACAAGGTGGGCTGCAAGGCGCTGGTCACGGCGATTTCGCACAAGACCAGCGAGTACCTGGCCATGGTGCGCGACCTGGCGCCGGAGCTGTCGTCAGCCCGACCCGGCGCGCTGCAGGCCACCCGCCTGCCGGCGCTGCGGCTGGTGATCACGCTGGGCGACGAGGATCACGCCGGCTGCGTGGCCTTCCATCAGGCCCTGGACGCCGGAACCCCGGCCGACGTGGCGCGGCTGGCCGAGATCGGGCCCGGCCTGCAGTTCGACGACGCGATCAACATCCAGTTCACCTCGGGCACCACCGGCTTCCCGAAGGGCGCGACGCTCAGCCACCACAACATCCTCAACAACGGCTACTTCGTCGCCGAGGCGATCCGGCTCAAGGCCGGCGAGCGGCTCTGCGTGCCGGTGCCGCTCTACCACTGCTTCGGCATGGTGATGGGCAACCTGGGCTGCATCACGCACGGCGCGACCATCGTCTATCCGAGCGAGGGGTTCGATCCGCTGGCGGTGCTGGAGGCCGTCGAGGCCGAGGGCTGCCAGGCGCTCTACGGCGTGCCGACCATGTTCATCGCCATCCTGGGCCACGAGACGTTCAGCCGCTTCGACCTCTCGACGCTGCGCACCGGGATCATGGCCGGCTCGCCCTGCCCCATCGAGGTGATGAAGCAGGTGATCGACAAGATGCACATGCCTGAGGTGACCATCGCCTACGGCATGACCGAAACCTCGCCGGTCAGCTTCCAGTCGGGCGCCGACGACACGCTGGAGGTCAGGGTGGGCACCGTGGGTCGCGTGCAGCCGCACCTGGAGGTCAAGATCGTCGACGAGGCCGGCCGCATCGTGCCGCGCGGCCAGCCGGGCGAGCTCTGCACGCGGGGCTATTCGGTGATGATCGGCTACTGGGACGATCCCGAGCGGACCGCCGAGGCCATCGACGCCGGCCGCTGGATGCACACCGGCGACCTGGCCACCCTCGACGCGGACGGCTGCGGCAACATCGTCGGGCGGATCAAGGACATGGTCATCCGCGGCGGCGAGAACGTCTATCCGCGCGAGA
>JACXTT010008148.1_pt1 | contig 14597 bp, 12 predicted proteins | sample 9270951 | NCBI WGS metagenome assembly JACXTT01 (sample SAMN15532306, study PRJNA645909) | rock metagenome | isolation source: weathered quartz diorite | place: Puerto Rico | collected 2017-06-21
CGATCGCCTTCTGTTGCGCCGGCAGATATATTTTGAATGTAGTGCCATGTCCGATTTCGCTGTAAACCTCGATCATGCCTTCGTGCTGTTTGATGATTCCATAGGCCAGGGCTAGACCCAAGCCAGTTCCTTTCCCCGCTGGCTTGGTCGTGAAGAAAGGCTCGAAGATGTGCTGTTGTGTGTCAGCGTCCATGCCGTCACCGGTATCGGTCACGCCGACTTGTACATACCTTCCCGGCTTGGCATAGGGATGTGTGCGGCAGTAGGTTCCATCGATTGTAATATTCTGAGTCTCGATGATGAGCTCTCCGCCTTCGGGCATCGCGTCTCGAGCATTGACTGCAAGGTTCATCAACACCTGCTCCATCTGTCCGGGATCGGCAAATACCGTGGACAGATCTCCTGCGGTCTTAATTCGTAATTCCAGATCCTCGCCGATGATGCGCCGCAGCATCTTCGAGAACTGGTCAATCGTGTCGTTGAGATTGATGGCCCGGGGCTCGAGTTTCTCTCGACGGCTGAAGATTAGCAGTTGACGAGTCAGTTCAGCGGCACGTCTACCGCTGTTTTCGATTTCAATCAAGCGATCGTGTAGTGGCTCCCCGGGTGTGAGCCGGGTAAGGGCGAGCTGTGCGTTGCCGATTATCGCCGTCAAGAGGTTATTGAAGTCGTGAGCGATTCCACCGGCCAAAGTGCCGATGGATTCCATCTTCTGGTCATGGCGAAGCTGAGCTTCAAGCCGCTTGCGCTCGGTCCGCTCAGCTACTTCTTCGATCGCTCGATGCACGGCTGGGACAAGCCGCCTCGGATGGTGTTTCAGAACATAATCGGTTGCGCCTTTCTTGAGTGTATCGATCGCGCGCTCTTCGCCAAGTGAACCGGTGACGAAGATGAACGGAATCTCCGGGCACTTTTCCTTTGCGATCGCTAACGCGGAGATTCCATCGAAGGAAGGTAGATTGTAGTCTGCGAGTATCAGATCAAATCCGCGGCCTTCAACGGCGTCAACAAAATCGTTACGAGTTTCAACGCGAGTTGCGTTGCAGGTTATGTCCTCCTCAGCAAGAGTGGCGCGAATGAGTTCCGCATCGACCGGGTTGTCTTCGAGGTGGAGAATTCGTAAGGATTTCTTCATCGCGTTAGACCTAAGAGCCGAGCTTGGACTCAATGTTGCCACCGTACTGCGGCACTCCGTTTCGCGGCGGCGGGACGTTGATGATGCTCCAGAAGAGACCCAGTTCCTTGACGGCGTCAATGAATTCGTGGAAGTCGACTGGCTTGACTACATAAGCGTTTACACCCAAGTCGTAGCTCTCAACCAGATCCCGCTCTTCTTGCGAAGACGTTAGCACCACTACCGGAACCGTTTTGAGACCTGTATCCGCTTTCACTTGCCGCAGGACCTCCATCCCGTCCACTTTAGGCATCTTCAGATCCAGCAGAAGCACCGCCGGGTTGCCCTCTTCGCGCATCTTGAATGCGCCACGCCGATACAGATAATCCAGCGCTTCCGCTCCGTCGCGTGCGACGACCACCTCATTGGCAAGATTGTGATGGGCAAGCGCCTCCAGCGTCAGTTCGACGTCGTTGGCGTTGTCTTCAGCAAGAAGAATACGTTTCACTTTAGCCATCATTTGTTAGCCTCTATGCGTTCTTGGGGAGGGAGAAATAGAATGTCGCGCCTCCGTCGACCACGCCCTCAGCCCAGGTTGTCCCCCCGTGACGGTGAATAATCCGCTGCACACTTGCGAGCCCGATGCCTGTACCTTCGAAATCCTCTGCGCGATGTAATCGTTGAAACACTCCAAAGAGTTTATCCGCATACCGCATATCGAACCCGACGCCATTGTCGCGAATGAAGAATACCGTCTGATGAGGACGGCCATTCGTAGTTCCGACTTCAATCTGAGCTTCAGCGCGCGTTCGGGTGTACTTCAATGCATTTGAAATGAGGTTGGTGAGTACGAGTCGCAACATTGCTGGATCACCGTCTACTTCAGGCAAACTGCCTCGCTCCCAATTAATAACGCGTCCTTGAGTCTCGGCCTCCAGGTCGCGCGAGACCTCATAAACAAGCTGCTCAAGGCTGACACGCGTATTCCGCATCTCGGTGCGTCCCATCCTCGAAAAGGCCAGCAGGTCATCGACCAGACAGCCCATCTGTTTCGCCGATTCGGCAATCGTTTCTAAATATCGCCGGCCCTCGTCATCCAGAGTTGACGAAGCTCTCTTTTCGAGTAGGCCGGTAAAGCCATGAATATGACGAAGCGGCGCCCGCAGGTCGTGTGAGACCGAATAGCAGAAGGATTCAAGTTCTCTGTTCGCGGTTTCGAGCTGTCCGGTTCGCTGCTGAACCTTCTTCTCGAGCTCGTGCTCCGAGTCGCGAACGCGAACGACCATCGTATTGAACGCATCGGCAAGTGCCCCTACTTCATCGTGCGTGCGGATCTCGACGAGGCGGGAATAGTCTCCGCCGGCGATCGCGGATGCCGCTGCGGTGAGCGAATGAAGCGGCCTGGTGATGCTACGGCTGAGCGCCCAGGCGCTTGCCACGCCGATCGCGAGGAGAACCAAGCCAATCACCGCGGTACGACGGAGGAATCGGTCCGCCTGAGCTACGATTCCGTCATCGGAAAACTCCACCAGCACGAACCACGGCGTACCGCCGATTGGTCTCGCCAGAGCAGCGACCGAAGATCTTCCCTCTCGTGCGTAATGATTAACGTCATTGACTGCTCGAACATCGACCGGAGGCTTGGGCGCCACACCTACCAGGTCTGACCATATATCCCCTTGGCTGTTTCCCAGATAGAGGCCGGCACCGGTACCAATGAGATCGACAAGCTTTTGCCGCGCGTCAGGAGTCGCGGACATGCGGCGCCACCTCACGAGATAACCGACCGGCTGCTCCCCTTCGTGTCTTACTGCGGCTACGACCGGATGGGCGATTGTATCTGCCAGCGCTCGGAAGGCGCCTACAGCGCTGAAGGATGGTTCGGAAGCTGACTGCTTGAACTCCGTCTCCAGGTCGGCTGCAATCTCCGATGAGCCTTCTGGCAACGCGAGCACGCGTGATCGATCGGCGCTCCAGAGCTCGACGCGGAGACAACTCGGATCTTGAGCCGGCATGAATTGCTGCAAAACCGCTTCAACGTTCGGTCGGGAGGTAGGCGTGGGTGACCGCAGAAACGTCTGAATCGCCGGATCGTTTGCCGCGGCAAATGTCTTATTGGCCAGGGTGCTGGCCGACTGTTGGAGCATTGCGGCCAACTGCTGAGTGAGCCGTTCAAGCCGCTCGCGTCCAACGTCTAGCGCTGAGCGTTTCACTCCTTGATAGGATGCCCATGTCGATGCGCCGATGACCGCGAGCAATAGCGCACCCATGAGCAGCGGCAATCGCTGCTTGATCGAGAGCCGAGAGAGGGAAAAACGAGCCGCCGACAGGCGCTCGGTCTGCGCCTCCGAGATTCTGCGTCCGGACGATTCGACGGTATTCATCTTTATGATGCGGCCTGCAGTCTTAAATTGCTGCAAAGTCTTGCAACAGCCTCGCGAACTGTGGAGGCATTGGGGATTGAATGCTAAGACAAAGTATCTGCCAGCGGTACCGAGCTAGTCAGAATTGACTGGCTAGGGATCCGAGTCAGGGTCGGCACGTTGGTAATATTAACTGCGTTGCAAAGGCCGATCAATAGTTTTTTATTACATTTATTACTTTATAAGGGAATCACTGAATCTCGTGAGAAGCAGGTTGCCCGTCGTATTTCGAGATTGGTAGTGGAAAGCCCATCAAGGTTTGTCATGAGTCCCTCCGGTGGACAACTACCCACTCATCTGAGATAATTCAGAGTTTCAGCGAGGCGAATAATTCCTAACAGTGAGCCAGACAAGCATGAAAGATCGCGTTCAAACCGATAGCGCGCCTAAGGCCATCGGACCCTACTCGCAGGCGATTAAGGCAAACGGGCTTGTTTTCGCATCCGGTCAGATTCCGCTCGACCCATCCACTATGCAGATAGTTGAAGGCGGCATACGCGAGCAAACTGAAAGAGTGCTGAACAACTTGAGCGCGGTGCTTCAGGCGGCTGGCAGTTCATTGGACCGAGTGGTCAGGACGACCGTGTTTTTGGCTGATTTGGCTGACTTTGCTGATATGAACGAAATCTACGGACGATTCTTTGGAGAGGCGCCGCCAGCCAGATCAACCGTGGAAGTGTCGCGATTGCCCCGCGATGTGCGCGTCGAGATCGACGTAATCGCGCTGGCAGGATAAGACTCGCGAGTCTGGGCTTGGATTTGCGATTCTGGATCGATAGAGCTCGATCGCACTCCAAAATCGCAACTCAAGGATCGGCTAGGCAGCCTTGACGATTTTGCCTGCTTTGAGGCAGCGCGTGCAGACTCGAATGCGCTGCACCCGTCCGCTCACCACCGCGCGGACGCCCTGCAGGTTTGGATTGAAGCGGCGGTTGGTGCGGTTGTTGGCGTGACTGACGGTGTGACCAAACTGAGGTCCCTTGCCGCAGACCTCACAGCGCTTAGACATTGTTGCGTACCTCCGATGAGAAATTGGCTATGAAAGCAAAACGACAGTTTAGCACGGCAGGCTCGCGGTCCGTCAAACCATTTTGTCCGACGAACTTCAGTTTGTCGGTTGCCCGCAAATCGCTTGTATTCGATTATCAGCGACAAAACTGAAGTTTGTCGGACTCTCTACTAAGGAGTATCACTGTGTTTCGTTACGTCAAACTAATCACTGTAGTTCTTTCCTTTTCCCTGGTGCTCGTCGCATGCAAGGGCGGGGACAAATCGACGCTCGAATTTGCGGCGAAAGTCGGCCCTCGCGAAATTGCACTGAAGCAGGTAGACAGCACGATCAAACAACAACTGGACGCCAGCGGCGGTAACGCACCGATGACGCCGGCAGAACTAGTTGCGGCCCGGCTGAGCGTTCTGGATAACCTGATTCAGGAGGAAGCTCTCTTCCAAAAGGCCCAGAAAGAGACCCTCGTGCCGGACGACACAAAGGTCAGTCAGGAGGTTCAAAAACGCAAGCAAGACGCGAAGGTAACCGAAGAACAGTACCAGAACCAGATAAAGGAAGCCGGATTTACCGAGGAAGAAGTCCGCGACAAGATTCGCCGCGAGCTTGCAATCGACGCGCTGAGAGAGCGCGAGCGTACTCGCGTCAGCGCGCCCACCGACGCCGAGATCGACAAATATTACAGCGATCACAAGGCTGAATTTGTCGCCGAACGTGGCGCTGACATTTCCATGATCGTGGTCAGCCCAGCTAACAACGGAGGCGAAGCCGGGGCCGAGCAAAAGATCAGGGGCATCTACGGACAACTTCGAGGTAACACAGACTTCGCAACCATCGCCCAACAAAAGTCCGAAGATCAGGCATCGGCGCTTCGAGGCGGAAGGCTTGGCTTTGCTTCAGAAGCCGGACTCAGGCAGACCTTTCCAAGCCGCCCGGAGGTTCCCGCAATGCTTATGGCCTTAAACGAAGGCCAATATACCGAGCCCATTAAGGACAACCTGGCGGGCGCGTGGTACATATTCAAGCTCAATCGCAAACAGGAGCAGCCTCAGAATCTCACGCTCAACGACGTTCGAGCAGACATCATCAACACGATTACCCAGCAGCGTCAGCAGGTGCTGCTAAACGCGCTCGTCCTTGTTACGCTTTCCGAAAGCACCATAAAGAACTACCTGGCTGAGCGAATCGTCCAGAACCCGCAAACAATCGTCGAGATGCGCCCGTCACAGTTGTTACAACAGCCAAAACAATCTCAGCCGCGAATCGAGAACGAGAACCAGGCGCCGTCGGCGGGTGCCAATCGTCCGGCTCCGTCCAACGCGAACAAATCCGCGGTGACCAATGCCAACAAACGGTAGCGACGCCTACTTATTCTCCATTTGTCATTTGTTATATGACAAATGATGAATGGACATGCTTCTTAGGTTCGATGAAGTCTACAAATCGTACGGCGCGACCGAGGTCCTTCGCGGCGTAACCTTCCAAATCAACCCGCGGGAACGAGTGGGGCTCGTAGGCCGGAACGGCGCGGGCAAGACTACAATCTTTCGGCTCGTAACTGGTCAGGAAGAAACGGACCGCGGAGAAGTTATCCTGCTTAGAGGCCTCCGCATTGGACTGCTCGAACAGCAACCTGCCTTTGAAGGTCAACTGAACGTGCGCGACGAAGCGCTGAATGTGTTCACGGAGATCCGAGGAATGGAAGCGGAGATGACTCGTCTGGAACACGCGATGTCCGAGGCAGGCGGAGATGCACTCGAGGAAGCGATGCACTCCTATAGCGACCTGCGGCACGCCTACGAGTACGCCGGCGGCTTCAGTTATCACGCGCGCGCAGAAGCGGTATTGGCTGGCCTCGGGTTCGGCGAGGACGACCTGGACAAGCCCGCCGAACAACTCAGCGGCGGACAGAAGGCCCGGCTCGCGCTAGCCAAGCTTCTTCTCTCCGAGCCTGATGTTCTTCTGCTCGATGAGCCGACGAATCACCTTGACGTAAACGCAGTCGAGTGGCTCGAAGACTTCCTCTCGGAATGCAACTCGGCGTTCGTGATCATCTCACACGACCGGTTTCTGCTTGATCGGACCGCAACCAAGATAATCGAGATGGACGGCGGTCGCGCGGCGGTTTACCCCGGTAACTACAGCGCGTACACAAGGCAGCGCGAAGAGCGGCGACTTGTTCAGGCGCGTGAGTATGAAGAGCAGCAAGAACTGATCTCTCGCACTGAAGACTTCATACGCCGAAACATCGCCGGCCAGAAAACCAAACAGGCCAAGTCGCGGCGTAAGATGCTCGAACGCATCGAACGGGTCGAGGCCGTGCGCGACGAACGAGTCGGCGACTTTCGGCTTCACAGCGTCGCTCGGGCCGGCGACAATGTCCTTGCTGTCGCGGATCTTTCGATCGGCTATGACTCGAGCACGCTCGCTTCGGGGATATCGTTTCTGCTGAGGCGAGGCGAGCGCCTGGGAATTATCGGGCCCAACGGCTCGGGGAAAACCACTTTCCTCAAAACAGTCCTGGGCGATCTTCAACCAATCGACGGCGGCCTGACCTGGGGCGCAAACGTAAACATCGAGTACTTTGATCAGGAGCTCTCGTCTCTCGATCTCGGATCAACGGTCATCCAAGAAATTGCCGCGGTCGCCCCGCGCGCAACCCCCGGCGAAATGCGGAGCTATCTGGCTAAGTTCTTATTTACGGGAGACGACATATTGAAACCGGTAGCCGCGTTATCGGGCGGCGAACAGAGTCGACTCGCGCTGGCGAAGCTCATCTACAGCCGCGCTAACGTACTGGTAATGGACGAGCCCACCAACCATCTCGACATACCTTCGCGTGAAGCGCTCGAACAAGCGCTGGCGCAATATCTCGGCACGGTCATCGCTGTCTCACACGATCGTTACTTCCTCGACAAGCTCGCGACTGAGATTCTTCATTTCGAGAACGGCGCTGCGACCTATCACAACGGGGCTTACTCGGATTACTACGCGACTCATCATATCAAGCAGCTGATTGTCGAAGACCAACTAAGGGCGCGGACCATTAAACCGCCGACTAAGCCTCGTACAAACCCGCAATTCAAGCAACGACGCAAGGCTGTAGAGATCGAAAATGAAATCGCGACGCGGGAAAACGAGCTTGCTCAATTGACCAACCGGCTTGCGACTCCGGCGGCCGATTGGGGGCCGGAAGAGTACGCCGCCATCGGACGCCGACAGGATGAGTTGCATGCGGAGCTCAAATCCCTTTACAGCGAATGGGAGGAGGCTACGGTCCCTGCTGAATAATGCCTCGGGGCAACTACTTCAAACGATTACTCGCCGCACAATTCCAATATTTGAGAGTTGTGACCAGGACGCTGTCAAAGCGTCCAGGGCTGATACGACTGTGGTATTAGACTTGATCTCTTACCCTACTTTCGTTCTGCTTGTTTCCGTTCGACGCGTTCCAGTCGCTCAAGCAGAGAGTGAGCTGCTCCTTGAGAGCGGTGTTTTCCGCTTTTAGCGACTCCAGCTCTTTCTGGTGCGCAACGATCTGTTCCTGTTGCTCTTTGAAAGCATTGATGAACAAGACGCTGAGTTGATTGTATTTGACGCCTTCGATCTCGCCTTTGGAGTTTCTAAACGTAAGGCGCGGTTCGACACGTTCGACTTCTTCGGCGGCTAGTCCTATATCGAGCCTACCGCCATCTTTCCAGGTGAAAGTGATGGGTTAAGGCGGTGGACGATCTCGAGTCCGCCGCTGAATCGCTGAATCCCGCTCTTGTATCGAAGGCTCGATGAGCACGGGGCTACGCGGTTGGAGCCGTTCAGGCAAAGCTGCTGGCTGCCAGAGGTTCCCAGGGTATCGATTTGCAACTTGCCCGGAATGTCCACCACCTCCTGGTCAGTACCAAGCACAATTGTATGACTCGTTGTAACTTTAGCATTTGCGCCGACGGCGGCGGCGAACATGAGGTTTCCGGTTCCATTCGGAGGTCCGGCTTGATAGCCTACGAAAGTGTTGTTGTCGGCGGTGACGTTGTAGATGCCGCTTGAGTACGCGATGAAAGTATCGTGGTTTCCCGCCGTATTTGACTGCCCGGCAAAAGACCCGAAGAAGGAATTAGCAGCGCCCGATGTATTCACTTCACCAGCGTCGTTGCCGAAGAACGAGTCGCCAAATGTCTTAGTGTGTTGTCCAGCTGATGAACCGAAAAAGCAGTTAAAAAACCCGCCGGCATTCTCTCGTCCTGCGTTGTAGCCCACGAATGTATTGTTAGACCCATTAATGTTGCCTTGTCCGGCGAAGCTGCCTACAAAGGTGTTCCAGTTGCCGCTAACGGGGTCAATGGATGGGTCGGCTCCGATATTGTTGGCGCCCGCCTGATTGCCCACAAAGGTGACGTCGTGGGCAGTCGAATTCGCGTTGCCTGCGTAATATCCAAAAAACGAATTGTTGGCGCCCGTCGTATTGAATCTACCGGCCGAGAAACCAAAAGAGGAATTGCTGGCGCCGGTGGTGTTGGATTCCCCGCTAAAGTCACCGAAGAAAGAATTGCCGTCGGAAGTGTTGTTTGCTCCCGCGGCGACGCGCGGCGCCTGGTCTCAGATCAGAACTTTTACAACTATTCAGTCAACTTGTCCGCGGACGACCGTTCCCTGTTGGCCATCGAGGGCCAAAACCAATGCAACATCTGGCTGGCGCCTGCGGGCGACTTGAGCCGCGCCAAACGAGTCACCTTTACTTCAATGGGACAAGGGACCGGAGTGTGGTTGGATTGGACTCCGGATGGACGAATAGTCTTTACAGGAGGAAGCGGTGTAAGCCGGACTATCTGGATGATGAACTCCGACGGCAGCGAGCAGAAACAACTGATTCCTTCGGGACGCAGGAATGTCGCTCCGAGCGTCACTGGCGACGGACGATACCTGGTCTTTCAGTCGGACCGCAGCGGTAAAACGGCCGTTTGGCGAGCGAATTTGGAGGGAGGCGATTTGCGGCAATTGACTGACGCCGGCGCCCACCCTGATGTCTCGCCGGACGGTAAATGGATCGTCTATGATACGAGCGACTTTGACGCGAGCGACGATGACGATCTGGGCGAAATATTTCGAGTCTCGATTGATGGGGGCAACCCGAGCGATTGACCGACAAACGGGCGTCTTTTCCTCGCGTCTCACCCGACAACAAATTGATAGCTTGCGTCTATGAAGATGAGGGCAAAACCAAATTAGCAATTCTTCCGATTCAAGGAGGCGCGCCCTTGAAGTTGTTCGAGGTGCCCCGATTAGCAGATCTGCGGAACCCCACTCAAGGGGCTCCAAACGGCGCGGCGGCGACTTATCGCGATTGGCGCAACGGCTTTTGGAAGCAGAATCTCAACGGCGGCAAACCCGAGCGATTGGCGGGACTGCCTGAGGAAAGGATTTTTGGTTACGGCTGGTCCCACGACGGCAAATCGTTCGCCTTCACTCGAGTCATCCATACCGGCAACGTGCTTCTCATGAGCGATTCCCAGGTGACCGCTCTTCGCGGAGCCTGGAACCTTACCGCACCCAGGCAACGAGGCGTCTGGACCTCAAATGAACTCTTGCATCAGCCCCTCAAAGGTCTCGCGGTCCATTCCGAGCCTCTGATGCGCAAGCGCGCCTTCTTTGAAAGCTGGTTCGCTATCCTCGTACGTGGGCTGCTCGTCCTGATAAAATAGTCCGATTGGGATTCGATCTCCCCATTCGAATGATCTCTGCACGGCCGCTTCGGCGTTTGAGGAATCGTAGCTCGCTTCATCTTCAAGTTTGTAGACCCGCTCCTTGAACCACGGATAGGTGTTCAGTTTGTTGTAGGTGACGCACGGGCTGAACACGTCAATCAATGAAAAGCCTTTGTGAGCGATGCCTCGCGCGATCAGACTCGCCATGTGCTCCGGCACACCGGAGAACCCGCGGGCCACATAAGTCGCTCCGGACACAAGGGCAAGCGCGATCGGATTGATCGGCATCTCCACGTTCCCGCGCGGCGTCGATTTGGTCCGCATATCCTTCATCGTGGTCGGCGAAGCCTGTCCGGTCGTGAGCCCATAAATCTGGTTGTTCATCACTATGTAGGTTATGTCGATGTTCCGCCTCATCGCGTGAATGAAGTGGCCGATGCCGATGCCATAGCCGTCGCCATCGCCCCCGGTGATCACGACGTTAAGGTCGTGGTTGGCAAGCTTTATCCCTTCGGCTACGGCGACCGCGCGACCGTGAAGACTGTGAACCCCATAAGTGTGAATGAACCCGGGCAGGTTCGACGAGCATCCGATGCCCGAGACTACAATCAGATCCTTGGGCTTGATGCCAAGCCGGCCGGCTGCCATCTTAAGCGCCTTTAATACGCCGAAATCGCCGCAGCCGGGACACCAGTCAGAGTCAACCAGTCCTTCATAGGACTCGATCGGAAGCTCGATAACGGTTGCCATAAGTCCTCCTCATTCAAGTTCGTAGTTCGGCCTTCTTCAGGCGGAAGTTCGTAGCCAATCGTGAAGCTGTTCCGCGTACAAGCCCCTTAAGGCCGAACTATAAACAAAATTGGTCATACCGGCTGCCACGAATAAGTCGAGCCAGTCTCGACGCCGATCAGCAGCTCGCCGCGCTTGTCTCCAGTTTCACGCGATACTATCTCAACGTCCCAAACAGCTTCGTCAAAACCATTCCCGTCGCGTTGGCCGATTCTTCCCGGACGTAGCGTCTCGGTTAGCCTCGACCGGATGTAGTGATACGCCATTTCACGAGCTTCCTCAATCGTCACATCCCTGCTTCTGTCTCTTCCTTCGAGAATGGCCTTGACCTCGTCGACGATCTGACGCGGTTCGAATGGCTCGCAATCATACTTGAGGATGTGATGGTCAACGGCTATTCCAGTCTCTGCTCTGAGATGTCGCGCGAACTGGCCGGTGTAGTTGGCTTCGACGCAAATCGTCCTCTTACAATCCCGAAGGATCTGGGTGACTTCGTTTGAGTGAAACGGAACCAGATACTTGATCTGAAGTTGATTAGCCCGAACGCCCTCGGACGCGAGCTGTACGATCGCTTCGTGAATCACTCCTTTGGTGGAGCCCCATCCGATCAGCGTGATCTCCGCGTCTGGCGAACCTTCGAGCGCTGGCGGCGGTGTGTCACGCAGCAAGCCGTCGAGCTTACGCATTCGCTTCTCTTGAACCTTTCGACGCACCGCCTGCGATGTGAATATGTCGCTGATCAGGATGCCTTCCTCGTCGTGATCGTCAGTGGCGGCGACGTATAGCGTATTCTCGGTCCCCGGCAGAGCGCGCGGCGAGACGCCGGATTTTGTGAAGGCGTAGCGTTTGTACGGGCCGTTGGACTCCGGCCATTCTTTTACTATTTCTCCTCGGTCGATGGGAACCTCGTTGGTGAGCGCATCGGGTTCGATCGTCTCCGGGTGTTCCGACACCAGCAAATCGCTGATGATCGTCACCGGAAGCTGGTACTTCTCCGCAAGGTTCAACGCTTCAACCGCAGAATAGAAACAATCAGTCGTGTCAGTCGGAGCGATGATGGACCGCGGGTAGTCGCCTTGCGAGGCGCCGAATACCTGATTCAAATCGGCCTGTTCGGTCTTGGTCGGCACGCCGGTGGAGGGCCCGCCACGCTGGACTTCTACGATTACCACCGGAGCTTCAATCATTCCCGCCATGCCGATCGCTTCGGTCATCAACGCGAACCCTCCGCCTGACGTCGCGCACATGGCCCTTACGCCCGCGTGACCCGCCCCGATTGCCATGTTGGCGACCGCGAGTTCATCTTCGCATTGCTTAACTACGACGCCGCAGCGTTCCCCGTGAGAGGCCATCCAATGCAAGATCGAAGACGCCGGCGTCATGGGATAGGCTGAGTAGAACTTGCACCCTGCTGCGACCGCTCCGAGCGCCATCAACTCATTGCCGGTCACGAACGGCCTGCGGACTCGCGTGAAATTCCATTCGTAACCAAGCGGGACAAAGTTGTCTCGAGCGTAGTCGTATCCTGCTCGAGCAATGCCCGCGTTCTGGTCAATCACGGCCTGGCCTTTGTGTTTGAAGGTGTCCTCGAGCACTCCCACGTTGGTATCGAAATCAAGCCCGGTGAGAAACATCAGCGCGCCCAGCGCAACTGTGTTCTGCATGACCGGCTGAACTTTTCCAAACGGCTTTGTCAGAGTGACCATTGGCAGCGGCACCGGTAACACATTGTCTCGCAGGAGCACCGGATCAAGTTTGAACTTGTCAGAGTTATAGATGACCGCGCCACCCGAACTTACTTCCGGTGCGTGCCGTTCGATTGAATCCTGATTGAGCGCGATGAGTACATTCAAGCCATCCCCGTGAGAATAGACTTTCTCTCCGGCAATGCGCACACGCAGCCAGATATGCCCGCCGCGAATCACTGACTGGTAGCTGTTATAGGCGTAGACGTAGAGTCCTAGCCGGCCCGCCGTCTTCGCCAATGTATCGCCGGACTTATCCAGACCGTCTCCGGCCGCGCCCCCGATTCCTATCGTCACCTCTTGCATGACAGAATCCTCCGACTGTTGGGGTAGCATCGGCTCTGGTCTGCGCTTAAACGATTGTTTGGCTGGTTACAAACAACACAGACCAAAGCCTCTGCTACGCACTCTTGTCTCTATTGATCGTGTTTGCCGTTGACCGCGCGATTCTATCACCGGGCCTTACCCGGAGAAAGATTGAACCGAAGGTTTTTGGGGTCCGGATCGAATAGTCGCTGTCAGAGAACTTGCGCTAATTCTGCTCTCGACGTGTTAGACCGAAATGTCAACAGCTTGCCGGTCACTGCGGTTTGGTCAGGAACAGGAAGTTCGATCTCTTACCGTTTGGATTTTCGATCTGCAACTGAACGGTTTGCCCCGCGCCGATTCGTTTTGCGGCTTTCTTGGCAAACAACACTTGGGTGGGGTCCGGATCGTCGTTTCTCGTCTTGACCGGCTCGTCGTTGACTCGGAGGACCGCGCCGTCGTCGAAGGCTTGGCCGTACAATAGAAGGTGCTTCCCGCTTATCACTGCCTGCAGCAGGACGGGACGATTGGGGTTTGTATTAGGATCGATCCTCGCAAAGAAGATATCGCGCCCTCCTGCATTGGCCCCTCGCAGCGGCACGAACGCCACCAGGTCAGTCGAATCGGTGGTTCCAGCGATAAATATCGTGCCGTCTGCATCAATCGCAACCGCCTCCGCGGTATCGGAACCGCTGCCCCCAAAGTAAGTGGAAAAGGTTACCGCGCCACCGGAGTCTAGCTTCGCGACAAAAGCATCAGAGCCGCCTCTGGAGAATGACTGGATGGCCTTGATGGTCGCAATTCCGTCCCCAGCGGTGCCGGCAATCACCGCGTTGCTCAACGGATCAACCGCGATCGCGTTGGCGAGATCGTCGCCGGACCCTCCAACAAAGGTCAGGTAGGTAAGCGCAGATCCGGTTGGGTTGAACTTGGCAACGAAAGCATCTCTCGTTACTGTCGCAGACCGAGTCGATGTTGAGCCGGTAAAACTCGGCGAAGTCGTTGCGCCCGCCACGTAGGCGTTTCCGGATTGGTCGGTTGCGATTCCACTGGGAAAGTCGTCACCGCTCCCGCCAAGGTAAGTCGAGTAAACAACATCGGAACCGCTGGAGTCGATCTTCGTAACAAACCCATCGGTACTCGAGGCCGGTCCGGTTTTCGCGGATCTTAGTGCGTTCTTGACCGGGAAATCACTTGAAAACGTATCGCCGATGACGTAAGCACTGCCAGATGCATCGACACATATTCCAGTTCTGTCTGCCTGGTTCTCCGCACCGCTGCCGCCAAGGAAGGTGGAGTAGACCAGTGACGCACCGTCGGGCGAAAGCTTTGAAACAAAAGCATCCGAGTCGCCGCCTCCATAAACCGGTTGAATGGCACCTACAACAGGGAAGTCCGTCGAATTGGTCCGTCCGGTGACATAAGCGCTGCCGCTACCATCTGCGGCGACCCGGACCGCTGATTCTTGGAGGCTTCCCCCCAACAAAGTTGAATAAAAGAATTGGTCAGCCGTCGGAG
>JACXTT010008149.1_pt1 | contig 14595 bp, 11 predicted proteins | sample 9270951 | NCBI WGS metagenome assembly JACXTT01 (sample SAMN15532306, study PRJNA645909) | rock metagenome | isolation source: weathered quartz diorite | place: Puerto Rico | collected 2017-06-21
GCCGATACGATCGCGGATACGGATCTCATCGACCGTGCGCAGCGCTTGAAATACCTCAATCAGTTTCGTGCGCAATTCACGACCACCGGGATCGACTGGGCGGCTGTGCGGGAGATTCAAACCGCGCTGATTCCTCATCAAAAAGATTCGGCTGAAGGCGTTCTTCTCCAGCGGCTGGAAGATTGTTTGAGGCTGTATGAAGACTATTCGGCGGATGACCGGGAACGCATCCAATGGTTGATGAGCGTGTTGCCCAACGGAATGGAAATGGACCTGACGCGCTTTCCCGGCGAAGCGAGCGGTCAGCTTGCCGCGTTGTCCACGCTGGACGAACTGGATCAGTACACCTACTATGTCGCCGGTTGTGTCGGAGAGTTCTGGACCCGGATGGTCTGCGCGCATCGGCCCTTGATGGCTTCCTGGGATGTGGCGAAGATGAGCGCCATCGGGGTGAGATTCGGCAAGGGATTGCAACTCACGAATATCGTCAAGGATATCGCCCGCGATCTGCATCGCGGCCGCTGCTATGTGCCGGAATCGCTTCTGGACGAAGTTGGCTTGAAACCGGCCGATCTGCTGGAAGAAAAAAATCTGCCGAGGTTCAAGCCGGTCCTGGATAGGCTCATCGGTCTTGCCGTGGACCACCTGGATGAAGGCTGGGTATATACCATGTCGATCCCCGTATCAGAGATTCGCCAGCGGCTGGCATGCATGTGGCCCATATTGTTGGCGGGTGAGACCCTGAAACGCGTCAAGACAGCCCCCGATTTGCTCGATCCCGCCGTCAACGTGAAGGCGCCGCGCGGTGTTGTGTATCGCGTGATGGCAATCACGACACTCACGGGCTCCAACGGGTTCGTTGCAACTTCTTATTGGGACAGTCTCAGAAACCAGATAAACCAGATGATTTGAACCGGCAGAGGCTGGCCGGAGTCCCAGGATGAGGTCACAGTCCGGCATGTCCGCGCATGCCCGCAAAGCAAACAGGATAATCGCCCCGGAATGCACCGTATCGGGATGTATCATATCCCTGGGCCGGTAATTACGAATCCGGAACCAGAGGCATACGTCTATGAGTAGCTCGCCGTTATGACAACCGCACCTCCCGATGCCGGTTTCTTCGCCAACGTTGGGCGCTGGCTCGATGTCAACATTCTCGCGCTGGGGCGCGAGATGCGGCTGTCCTATCTTCCACCGCTCATGGTCTATGCCGCCGCCGGTATCTCCGGCCTGACGGGGATTGTGGGCACGTTCTACGTCAAAGAGCGGCTGGGGCTTTCCGCCGAGTTCCTGGCGGCGCTCGGGTTCTGGATGATGCTGCCGTGGGCACTAAAGATGCCGCTCGGCCATCTGGTAGACCTGGTCTGGCGTTGGAAAGGCTTGCTGGTCTATCTGGGTGCAAGCCTGATCACGCTGAGCCTGTTGATCATGATAGGGTTGCTGGGGCACGTGGATGCGATGAGCGCCGTGGCCAGCGTGGAAGCATGGTACGTCACATCGGCCATGCTGGCGCCCATCGGCTACGTGGTTCAGGATGTGGTGGCGGACGCCATGACGGTCGAAGCCGTGCCCCGGGTGGATGCGAATGGGCAGCCGCTGGCGCCTGAAATCCGCAAACCCATGCATGTCACCATGCAGACGCTTGGTCGGGTCGCCATTATCAGCGGCGGTGTTTTAGTGTCGCTAATGAACGTGTTTCTGCTGAGCGGGGTGGGCGAACTGCCCGAGGCGGAAAAAGCGGCTGCGTATCTGTTCGTCTATGAGCTCGCGCTGATGATCCCCGTGGTTTCCGTCGCAGGTGTTCTGTTCGCCTCCTGGTTGCGGCGGCGTGACATGGCGCGGCTCGCAGCGCAGGGGCATGGCCGGCGGGAATCCGAGGCAATGCTGGGGGCCATTGGCGATCCACCGCCGGTCAACTGGTGGATTCTGGGCGGGGGGCTCGCCTTTACCGTGGTATCGTTAAGCGTTGGACTGAGCCGGATTCCCGGCGGCGAAGAAATCATCTTCGTCATTTCCATGACGATTGTACTGTTCCTGATGTGGCGGCTGACCGGCGAGCTCGAGCCTGATGCGCGCAACGTCCTGGTGGGCACCGCGGCAATGATATTCGTCTTCCGCGCAATGCCTAATCCAGGCCCCGGTTCGACATGGTGGATGATCGACGATCTGGGCTTCGACCAGCAATTTCTCGCTGCCTTGTCGCTGATCGGTGCAACGCTGACGCTTGCGGGAATGTTCGTTTTCCGCCGTTTCATGGCGGAGCGCTCGATTGCCTATATTATCGGCATGCTCACCATCGCCGGAACGCTGCTGTCGCTGCCGACGATCGGCATGTTCTATGGCCTGCACCATTGGACCGCATCCCTCACAGGGGGTATCGTGGACGCGCGATTTATCGCCGTGATCGATACCGCGCTGGAGTCGCCCCTGGGCCAGATCGCGATGATCCCCATGCTGGCATGGATTGCCAACTCGGCGCCCGAGCAACTCAAGGCGACTTTTTTCGCGGTGATGGCCTCCTTCACGAATCTTGCCCTGTCCGCTTCGCAGCTTGGGACCAAATACATGAACGAGATTTTTCTGGTTACCCGTGAGGTGAAGGACCCGGCTACCAGTCAAATCACGGTCCCCGCCGATTACAGCGAGCTTGGCCTGCTCCTGATCTCGGTTACGGCCATCGGTTTCGCATTGCCGCTGGTGGCCATCCTGCTCGTCAAACGCACGCGCTTCCGCAATGCCTAAACCAGTCTACCAGCCTCTTTATGGCAGGTATCTACCTGCTCGCGCGCTTGCCGTACTTTGCTTGACAACGTGCCAAGCGCAAGACATCATCCAGCCGGATGCAAGCTTATGAATTCTTCAATAATTGGTTGATTAGCGGAAGATGCAACCTATGCTCCGACAAGATGGTCGGGTAACACTGTTCACGCTGGTGATGACCTTGTTTGCTGCCGCGATGGCATATTGGCTCTGGGCAGCCCATGCCCAGGTTTCGCTGGAGATTGCCCTTTCGTGCCGCAATCCCGACACGGACGCGTGCACGTCAGCCAAGGCCCGCTACATGAACAGTTTTTATGCCGCGTGGCTTTCCCAGATGTTTCCGTGGATTCTCCCGTTCGTCCCGGCTTTCATCTACGTGTTTTTTTTCCGCTGGCTGCGCAAGAACCGGCAGCCTTAGGAGCCTGCCGGACTTGAAGAATCGAAGCGAAAAAGTGGCTGGGCGAGGGCAGATTTTGACGATTTTGTAGGCCAATAGTTGTTCTATTGGTCAAAAAAGTGGCGAAATATGAACCGGCCAGATGCTTTTGCAGCCGGTTTCCTTTAAGTCCGACAGACTCCTAGCCTCCCCTCGATACGCTGACAATTCCGCGGTAGTCGTTGCGGTCAGTCATTCAGACACAGCGGGAAGCCGTGCCTGAAACATGCACCAAACGTGCACCGAATGTGCATCTGGAGGTGTAAAGTGGAAATCAACACCGGGCCGGGGTTCAGTTCCGCCCCAGAGTCCGCATGAAGCCGAGAAAATTGGGAATCATCGCAGTCTTGGTTGGCTCAATATCAATTATGGAGATGTCTTCCTTCCGTAATTCCTCTTCTTCCCACCGGTTTTCTTCCTCGATCTTGACTTCCCTTTTCACCCTTTTCTTCATTGGCAAGATTTTGGATCTTGCAGATGCGCTTTTTTGCGGATAGTTTTTTTCCTCCGGCTTTTCACTCAATGCCTTTTTCACCCCTTTCTTTATTGGCACGATACTGGATTTGATTGCCTTGTTATGCTCCTCGGCCAGCTTCTTCACAGCAAGATTGTAATCCGCCCAGAGAGCATCCAGCTCCTGTGCATGACGCTCGAGTATCACGGCGTAATCATCCTGATGCTGGTCGCGCAAGGCAGTCTTGGCGCGGAGATAAGCTTTATGGCGCCGCATTGCTTCGGAATTTTTTTTCATGGCTCACCAAAGGTAATAAATTGACGGGAATTTCAATTTTTACGTTCCTTTATACACCCGGCACAAAGCAAAAATTTTTCTGATCACTTTGCATCAAATGGTGTTGGCATCGTATCAACTTCGGTAAAGAGAACAATTGGACTTTAGTACATTGGACTTTAGTACACCTTCCGCTACCTGAGCCACCTGAGCCGCTGATATCCCTGTCCGAAAGCGTAAAGTGAGCCGGACATCTACCCGTTACTGTTCAGGAATTCCTTACCGATTTATGTATCCATCATTCAGCCCGAAGCGCCTCGATCGGATCCAGCCGGGCCGCGCGCATGGCGGGAGCCACACCGGCGGCAAGACCGATCAGCATGGAAACGCCTAAAGCACCCAGCGCATAATTCCATGGCGTATGCACAGGCAGGCCGGTCTCCATTACTTTCAGCAACCAGGCAATCCCCGCGCCGGTAAGCAACCCGCCCAGCCCGCCCAGGGTGGCGAGCAAGGTGGACTCCATCAGGAATAAAACCCGGATTCGCGCTCGCGTCGCGCCTAGTGCAGTGAGCAAACCGATCTCGGCGACACGTTCGGCGACGGCAATATGCATCAGCGTGACCATGCCGACCGCCCCCACCAGTAACGAAATGCCGCCCAGCGCGGCCACGGCGAAAATCAGCACATCCAGCACCGTACCCAGGGTTTTGAGCATTTGCTGTTGTGGCGTGATGGTAAAATCTTCACGTCCGTGCCGCGCGACAAGAATGCGCCGGGCATCTTCAACGACCGCTTGCAAGGGTGCGCCCGGCTGATAAGCAACATGAATTTCCATCACGCCTTCGCGGTTGAAAATTTCCAGCGCGCGCGTGGTTGGTATGAATACAGTATCGTCAAGATCGAGGCCCAGAACCTGGCCCTTGGACTCCATGACGCCAATCACACGAAAGCGGGTCATACCCACCTGCAAAGTGGCGCCCAGAGGATTGGCATTGCCGAACAGCTCGGTGCGCACCCGGGCCCCCAGCACGGCATAGGCGCGTGGATTGCGGGGATCATCAGCGAGAAGAAACTGGCCGGTTGACACCTTCATATTGAAGACGCGCGCGAAATCGGGCCCTTCACCGTAGACAGTGACGCGCCGGCTCCGTCCATGGGCGCGGATTTCCGCGTTACCCGTCACCCCGGCGTTGACGTATTGCGCGTAGCGGGAACTCTTCAGTGACAGCGCGTCCTCGATGGTGAGCAGCCGTGCGCTCCCGATTGCGCCCAACGATCCCCCATGTGTCCTGATCTTCCCCGGTGAGATGGTGACGATGTTGGTGCCGAACTGGGTAAATTCCGACAGCACGAATTGATGAATGCCTTCGCCGATCGAGGTCAGGAGGATGACCGCCGCAATGCCGATTCCAATACCCGTTGCGGACAAAAACGTGCGCAGCCGGTGGGCCGTCAACGAGCGCAGGGCAAAGTGCAGCGTATCGGCCGCGTTCATTTTGAGCCCACTTTCTGCTCATCCTCTGCTGATGGCCCGCTCATTTTCTACTCATTTTCTACTGAGCGCCTGGACCGGATCAAGCCGGGCCGCGCGCGCGGCGGGCAACAGGCTGGCGAGAATCCCCGTGACGAATGCAACCGCGACTCCGCCAATGCTCGCCCATAGAGGCGGCCATGCCGGGAGCTGGGGGTAAGCAAGCCGGATCAGCAGGCTGCCCAATTGGCCCAGCAAAAATCCTGCTACCCCGCCTGCCAGCGATAACCATAGCGCCTCGGCCAGAAACAGATGATGAACATCGGCGGAAGGCGCACCGATAGCCTTCAGCAACCCGATCTCGGATGTGCGCTGGCTCACCGCCACCAGCATGACGTTCATCACCAGAATGCCGGCCACCACCAGACTGATAGCCGCGATACCCGCCACGCCGAGCGTCAGTGCCCGCAAAATACGGTCGAAAGTAGCGAGCACCGCATCCTGGGTGATGACGGTGACATCTTCTTCGCCGTCGTGGCGCTGCTTCATGATTTTGCGGATGGCATCTTTGGCGGAAGCAAGGTCGCCGCGGCTTCTGGTTTCGACCAGGATGCGAAAAAGCGACGACGTATTGAACAGCGCCTGGGCATAGTCGATCGGGATGACGACGATTTCATCGGAGTTGAAGCCCATCGATTCGCCCTGAGGCTCGAGCACGCCCGATACCAGGAAACGCCGGTCCCCGAGTCTGACGCGTTGACCCACGGCGCTGCCCTGCGGGAAAAACTCGCGGGCAAGCTTCGCGCCCAGAACGATCTGCGCGCTGCGCTCCGTGCCTTTTTCACGTGAAAGAAAGCTGCCCTGCGCAAGATTCATATGCCGTATCGGCAGCACATCGGCTGTGCTACCCAGCACGGTGACTTCGCGCAGGCGGGCGGAGGCTGCAAGCTCCGCAACACCGACGTTGAGCGGCGCGTAGCGCCTGATCTGCGGTAGATGGCCAAGCGCCCTCGCATCTTCCAGCGTCAGGTCGCGCGGAGTCTCTCCCAATGCCGCCCCCGGAAAACCGCCAGCGGTTTCGGCGCGCCCCGGAAACACAACGATCAGGTTGGTTCCGATCGACGTAAACTGGCCGACCACATACTGCCTCGCACCCTCGCCCAGCGCGGTCAGAACCACAACCGCTCCCACACCGAGCGCCATCGCCAGGACGATCAGCAGCGAACGGGTCCGGTAGCTCGCCACGGTCCTGAAGGAGAAGCTCAGCGTATCGTTCAGCTTCATGAGGAAGATCGGTAAGCTGATGGATGGTTCCGCGCGGAGAAGCCGGTAATGGCAATCATGGCATTCATGTTCCATCCACCACGATTGCGCCATCGCGCATGGCGATACGACGATGTGCTCGCGCTCCCAGCTCGCGGTCATGCGTGACGACGATGAGTGTCGTCCCCGCATGATGCAACCCTTCCAGCAGCGCCATGACTTCCGCGCCAATGCGGTGATCGAGATTGCCCGTGGGTTCATCCGCCAGCAAGGCGGCCGGACGAAGAATGGTCGCGCGCGCGATGGCCACGCGCTGACGCTGGCCACCCGACAGTTCGGCCGGCCGATGGCCCGCGCGATCCCCCAGGTTGAATCCCAAAAGCGCCTCCTGCACGCGTGATTTGCGCTCGGCGGGTGCAATGCCCTCGAGTATCAGCGGCAGTTCGATGTTTTCCGCCGCCGTCAAACGGGGCACAAGGTGGAAGGATTGAAACACGAACCCGATTTTTTCCCTGCGCACGCGCGCCTGCCCGGTCTCGGACAGATCGGTGACATCGCTTCCATCCAGTTCATAGCGTCCGCTATCGGGCCGGTCGAGCAAGCCGATAATGTTGAGCAACGTGGATTTTCCGGAGCCGGAGGGACCCATGATCGAGACGTATTCGCCCGACATGATTTCAAGATCAATCCCGTCCAGCGCACGCACATCCTGATCGCCCATATGAAACACACGTGAGATGGCGCTAAGGTGAATCATAAGCGAATCATTCTTTACATGTTTTTAGCGATTGATGGGCTGCGCTGCGCTATCCCCATCCTGTGATCTCTATGATTTTTGCAATACAAATTCGTAATTCAGTAGTAATTTAGTAGGATGGGTGAAGTGAAACGCAACCCATCAATCGAGCGCGGAATGGATACTGAGATTCAATCATTTTGCGTAACCAGATGAACTGTACCTTTTTGATGGGTTACGCTGCGCTTTACCCATCCTACGCTCTACGCTGTTAACATCTCTGCTTTGGGGGTTACGGCCCGGCGGCTTTCTGTCTGACTTGCACACCGGCTTTCACATCCTGATCGGAGGAGAGGAGGACCCGGTCGCCCTCGCTTAAGCCACCGGTGACTTCGGTGAATGCCCAGTTGGCAAGGCCCGTTTCCGGATTGCGTTCAACCAGTCTGTTATCCTTATCCGCTACCAGCACCCGGCCGTTTTGCCGGATTGCCTGTGTCGGGATACGCAGCACGTTGTCGTGCCGCTCGATGATCACTTCGACGTCGGCGCTGTATCCCACGAGCAAGGCATGCTTGGGTATCTCTTCGAAATTCACTTCCACGTCCACTGTACGCGCCTGTTTTTCCACTTCGGTGACGTAAGGCGCGATACGCCGCACTTTTCCGGCAAAAACCTGGCCGGGGAGCGCATCAAGCGTAATACGCGCAAGCTGACCAATTTTTAATTTAGGCGCATCGACCTCATCCATGGGGGCGATGACGTACAGGCAGGTATCGTCGATCAGATCGATGGCAGGGGGCGTCGGAATGCCCTGAGGCGATGGCGTGGCGTATTCGCCAAGCTCGCCGGTAATGAGCGCCACAATGCCGGCAAAGGGCGCGCTCAATACCGTGCGTTCCAGCCCGGCCTGGGTGACCTCGATTTGCGCCCGTGCGCGTTTCACATCCCAGGCGGTGGCATCGCAACCGGCTTGGCGGGCACGCGCCTCGGCATCCGCATTTTCGCTGGCCTGAGCACTCAGAAAGCCCTTGTCCGCGAGCTGATGCGTTCGCTCGGCCTGACGGCGGGCATTATCCGCCACGATGCAGGCTTCGCGACGGCGCTCCTGGGCTGTGGCAAGCTGCCGCTGCGCCAGCTCGCGCTGTGCGGTGAGATCGGTGTTCCACAGCTCCAGCAAGGGCTGTCCCTTTTCGACGCGATCGCCTTCCTTTACCCAGAGCTTGACAATCTGCCCGCCCGCCGCAGGCGCAAGTTTGGCACGGCGGCAGGCCTTGATAGTTCCGGCCCGCGTATTCACCACCGTGGCTTCCACGGTTCCGCGCGCAATCGTGGCAAGCTCGACTTCCATGGGCTTTGGACGCGTTGCCAGCCACCCTGCAAGCCCCAACGCCGCCAGAATCAGCGTGGCAATCAACACACGGGTCAGGGTTCCTGTTTTTGTTTTTGGCATGACAGAAGACAAACGGTATGAGCAGTATGACAGGCAAAAAGTATGACAGGCAAAAGGGGAATTTACCCGGCCAGAGACAATTCCCCTTGATGCGGCATGCTGGAACTCCGCAAAGCACTACCCGCGCACAATGCGCTGGCGCGCACGCCCAGCAGCCGCAGCTTCCGCTGCAAAGGCACGCGCCGCAGGCATTCTTCAGCCGCACGGCGAATTGCAGCGGCATCGGCGGTGGGAGAGGATAACGTAATATTTCGGGTTATGGTGCGGAAGTCGTCATACCGGAGCTTGATGCTGATCGTGCGGCTGATGTAATCCTTGCGCTGGAGATCGTGCGCCACATCCTCGCACAGAGCCGTAAGGATTCCCGAAAGAGCATGCCGGTCCTGGCGGACATGGAGATCCCGCTCGAAGGTAGTTTCGCGGCTGAGCGACTTGGGTTCGGATTCCGTAACCACAGGCCGATCATCGATGCCATGAGCAGCTTCATGCAACCAGCGCCCATAACTGGAACCAAAATACATCTGTAGAAAGGCCGTATCCGCATGCGCCAGTTCGGCAATCGTAGTGATGCCGAGCATCGCGAGCTTCTGGGTCGCCTTGGGACCGATACCGCTGATTTTTCTCGCGGGCAGAGGCCAGATCCGATCCGGGATATCCACCGGATTCAGGAGGGTGAGACCATCGGGTTTTTCAAGATCCGAGCAGATTTTCGACAATAACTTATTGGGTGTCACACCAATGGAACAGGAAAGCCCGGTGCTTGCCCGCACGGCCTCCTTTATGCGCCGGGCAAGCGTCAAGGTATCATCGGGAAGATTGCTTAGATCGATATAGATCTCGTCAATTCCATGATCCTCGATTCGAGGAGCGATATTGGCCACCGCGGCTTTAAACAGCCGCGAGTAATGGCGATACGCATAAAAATCGGCGGGCAAAATAATCGCGTCCGGAGCCAGCCGTGCCGCTTTCATGAGCCCCATGCCGGAGGCGATCCCGAAAACGCGTGCCTCGTAGGTGGCGGTCGTAATGACGCCCCTGCCGGAGTAATTTCTCAGCCGTGCGAAACGCCGGCTGCCATCCTCGAGAATGGCCGGCTGCTGGTCTCCCCGCCCGCCGACCACGACCGGCAATCCGCGCAGTTCGGGGTAGCGCAGTAATTCGACGGATGCGTAAAAAGCATCCATATCAAGATGAGCAATGCGCCGATACCCTGGCTGATCTGCCCGGTCCTTATTGAGCCCTTGCGCATCCACCGTCAAACGGAAAACAGCGGATTTCGACAATTTCGATGAGGCGGCCTCATTAAATTTTCCGCAACGTCATGAGTGGCGGCGTCGAAAGCGCGGAACGGGTTCCCATCAGACCGGCTGCGGTCACCCCGGCAACCCCCGCGAACAGACCGATCAACCATAGCCACAAGTCGAATGTATAGTCCAGATTCAATGCATATTCGCCGATGACATAGCCCAGCGCGCTGGCTCCCGCCGCGGCGAAAAGTCCGGCCAGTCCGCCAAGTATGGCGAATTCGGCCGCCCAGGCGCGCGCCAGTTGCCCGCGCTTCGCTCCCAGAGCGCGGAATATGGCTGCTTCATAAATGCGCTCATCCTGCGTGGAAATGATAGCAGCATATAATACGGCCAGCCCCGCCAATAGTGTGAACAGAAAGACGAATTCGACGGCTTTGGTCACCTGCTCGATCATTTTCTGGACCTGGGCGATAATGGTCGCCACATCTATGACAAGCAGATTGGGAAAGGCTTTGATCAATTGATTGGTGAGTTCCATCTGCCGCGGAGGAATGTAAAAACTGGTGATGTAGCTCGCGGGGTAGTCCTCCAGCACGCCGGGCGGAGTAACCACGAAAAAGTTGACGCGGAACGAATCCCAGTTCACCTTTCGCAGGCTGGTAACCTTGGCGGAAAATGTGCTGCCCGCGATATCGTAGGTCAGCGTATCGCCGAGATTGATGCCGATGGTCTTGGCGATGTCCTCCTCGACCGACATGATTGCTTTCCCTTCATCCCCGCTTTTCCACCAGTGGCCTTTGACGATCTGGTTGTCGCTTTGGATGTGATCCGCCCAGGACAGGTTGAACTCGCGTTCCACCAGCCGCCTCGCGCGGATATCCGAATAGTCTCCGGATGATATGGGTGTGTCATTTATGGCGGTCAGGCGCCCGCGGATCATCGGAAAAACGGGCGGGTGCGCCATGTGCCGCTGGGCAAAAAATGACTCCAGCGGCTCCAATTGGTCTTTCTGGATGTTTACCAGGAAATGGTTGGGCGCATCCGGCGGCAGGCTGGTACGCCAGCTTTGCAGCAGATCGTCGCGGATGAGCGTCAAGGCGAGCAGCGCCATGATTCCCAGTCCCAGCGCGACGGCTTGCACTACGCTGGAAGTGGCGCGGCGCCGGATATTCGCCAGGCCGTAACGCCACGATCCCCCAGTTTGACTGCGCAGGCGCGCGAGCGCTTTGACCAGCAGGAAACCAAGCGAACCGAAAATGGCTATGGCTGCGATGAACCCTCCCATCACGGATGCGCCCAGGCGCACATTGCCGGCTTTCCATAAAAACAATACCGATAGCGCCGCCAGGCCCAGCGCATAACCGGCCATGCTGTAGGTATTGGGCATGCCGATATCCCGGCGCAGCACCCTCAATGCAGGCACGCTACGCAAATTGAGCAGGGGCGGCAGCGAAAAGCCAAGCAGCAACACGGTGCCGGTCAACAGCCCATGCACCGCGGGCCAGACACTCGGCCAGGGCAGTTCCGCCTCGACCATTTCGGATAGCCAGAAAGCCAGGGCCTGCTGCGCGACAAAACCGAGCAGGCAGCCAATCCCGCTGGCTATCAGTCCCAGCGTAATGAAATGATACAGGTACAGGCGGAATATGGACGACTGGCTTGCCCCAAGGCAGCGCATCACGGCGCAACCGTCGAGATGGCGCTGTGTGAAACGGCGCACCGCCAGCGCCGCTGCCGCTGCCGCCAGCACCACGCTTGCCAGGGCGGCCATACTGAGAAATTTTTCCGCCCGCTCCAGTGCAGCCTTGATTTCGGGCCGGGCATCCCGGATGCCCTCGATTCTCTCTCCCAGCGTCAGACGGGACTGAGCCCATGCGCGAAAATTCTCCACTTTGCCGGAATCGCCCGCAACCAGCAGGCGGTAGCTGATACGACTGCCTTCCTGTACCAGCGCGGTCGCGGGCAGGTCAACCGCGTTGATCAGCAGACGCGGCCGGAGATTGATGAATCCAATGGAGAAATCCGGCTCCTGCGTGATAAGGGCGGAAACGGTAAGCCGCGCCGCGCCCACTTCGAGCTTGTCGCCCCGATTGAGATCAAGGCGGACCATGAGCTTCTCATCCACCCATACCGAGCCGGGGGACGGAATGGCATTCGCAATACGGGCGGCCTCGGGTGCGCTCTTGCTGAAATCCCCGCTGATGCGCAATTCTCCGCGCAAAGGATAACCGGCGGTAATGGCCTTGATTTCGGTTAGCAGGCTGTTGTCTCCCTTCGCGGCCATGCTGGGAAATTTAAGCGCCGTGGACGTAGCCAGCCCGAGCCGTTCCGCCTCATCGGCATAATGCTGGGGTATCGCATGGTCGGAAAAAATGATCAGGTCCGCCCCGAGGAGCTGGTTGCCCTGCCGGGAAAGCGCCAACTGCACCCTGTCGGCAAAAAACCCCACCGTGGTCATCCCGCCCACAGCGATAACGAGCGCAAACGCCAGCACGCGCAATTCGCCCGCGCGCCAGTCGCGGCGAAGCATCCGGAAAGAAAGCTTGATGAGATTCATGTAACGGATATGTCCGGGTTTTAGCCGCTGTTGGAAGTATTATACGGCGCAAATACCATGGTATCGGGGTAGTGCTTCCTGCCCCATCCGATGATAGCTTCCAGGACCGGCTTCAGGTCCTTTCCTTTCGTGGTTAGAACATACTCGTAACGCGCAGGGTTCTGCTGGTAGGCTTGCCGATCGATTAAACCCGCGGCCTGCAATCTTTTTAACCGATCAGCAAGTATGTTCGAGGCGATGTTTTCAGGAGAGGATATCAAATCCTGATAGCGCCGCTTGCCCAGCATCAGGTCGCGGATAATCAGCAGTGTCCATTTGTCCCCGAAGATATCCAGGCCGTTGGTTATGGGGCAACATGATCGTTCGAATGTTGATTTGTGTTCCGTTAAATTCCCTGATGTTTTGCGGTCGCTGGTCATATCCAAGTGTTTGCAGTGTTTGCGGAGGACATCTGATAATGTAATTTAGTAACTTGCATTTTGCAATATATATAGCTAAGCTGACGTTACTTTTTAATTGCAATCCATATTACCGATACACCATCCAGATTGCCGCATCACCCCCATTTATAGGGTAAATATGTTGATACTTTATCAATTCGAGCGTACCTGGGGTAACCCGAACCTTAGCCACTTCTGCTGCAAAACGGAAACCTATCTGCGCATGGCGGGTATCGAATACGGTATCAAGACGACGCTTCCATTATCCGCGCCCAAAGGTAAACTGCCTTACATCAGGGATGATAATCTTGAATTGGCGGATTCCCGTTTTATCATCCAGCACCTCAAGAGCAGGTATAAAGATCTGGATGCAGGGCTAAGCCCGGCAGAGGCGGCGCTGTCGCTGGCGATGCAGCGTCTGATTGAGGAACATCTGTTTTGGGCCACGATGTATTCAAGATGGCAGTACACCGATTCAAACTGGCAGGTCAACAAAAAAGCGATATTTGGTGTCTTGCCACCCCTCGTTCGCGATGTGGCGGCCCTGGTCTACCGCTATAAGATCAAGCAGCAGATTTATGGACATGGAATGGGCCGGCACAGGTCTGAAGAAGTTTTTGAACTCGGTATGAAGGATATCGATGCGCTATCGGCTTGCCTCGGGGATAAAGAATACTTTCTCGGCGAACAGCCGACCACCCTGGACGCTAGCGCCTTCGGCTTCCTGATCAATACGATCGGCTGCCCGATCGAATCGCCACTGAAAGAGTATGGTTTAGCGAAGAGTAATCTGCGAAACTATGTTGACCGCGTCAAGGCAGGATATTACCCGGAGTTGCAGTGAACCGATGCTGTGATCGAAGAAGAAACGGCATGGAAATCCAGGTGGCAAAATAACAACGATGAAACAAGGGACGCAAGGAACGGTTAAGCATGGGATTTTGGCACAAATTGTCACCACGTACACGGCTGTGGGCCGTGGGAGGGATCGTGGCGGTCATAGTGGCGGCAGGTACGCAATTTCATGTAAGTTCTCAGGGCGACCGCTCTTCGACTTATCCAAAAGGATACCGCGGCGGGACCTGTACCATTGAAACCGAGGCCCTGCTTGTCGGCTATTCTGCCTACTTCATCCCCAACGATTACGAAATACCCGACGACCCGAGCAGCGCCAAGGCCGTTCCCGTCCTGTGCGGTAAAGTACCAAGTCCCGGCACGCTCAATGTGACCCTGGATCTGCTTTATCCCGAGTCCGCCCGCAATGCGCCGTTGGCGCTGCGGCTGGTCAAACTGTCCGGGAAAAATGCGGAGCATGAGTTATTTTCGGTGCCTCCGCAGACATATCGATCCGGCACTCTCACCCAGGCATTCAAATTCGATGCTGTGGGGCAATATGCGCTCTATCTCGATGGAAAACTCCCGAACGATACGGAATTCAAAATGCAGATACCGATCAAGGTCGGCACGGACTGGAAAGATCAGGCCGCCCGGTACTGGCCCCA
>JACXTT010008150.1_pt1 | contig 14593 bp, 8 predicted proteins | sample 9270951 | NCBI WGS metagenome assembly JACXTT01 (sample SAMN15532306, study PRJNA645909) | rock metagenome | isolation source: weathered quartz diorite | place: Puerto Rico | collected 2017-06-21
CCGCCGTAATTGCGGATGAGGTCATGGTAACGGAAAGCCCTGAGAAAATGTAATTCGCCGGTAATATTGCTTTTGTGTCCCGCGCTCATCGTTACTGAAGCAATATTATTGAGCGCATAGTTACAATCGCGGATACCGCGGTAGCTTCTTCCCCAGAAAGCGCCTGCATTGCCCAGGTTTTCCGGTGCTATCTGGCCTCTTTGTATGAGCCAGCTGCCGTCATCGTTATTATAAATAGACTCGTCGGAATTGGAGCTCCACATGCTGTATTCAAAGGCCCTGCCGAAACCGGGTAAGGTGCCCTCTCCTTCTTTGTCGATTATCTTAATACCCATATACCGGTTAATAACATAATCTTCAAAAAGAGAGGAATCGCCCAATATAGAGGCATCCGATACCCTGTCCGTTGGGGTAAGGTCAAGAAAGTTCTTTTTGCAGGAGGAAAACAGTACGGCCGCCCCCATGGCAACTATATATAAATAATTCGTTTTTTTCATTTTGCTTGTTTTCAGGTTTAGAATCTCAGGTTTGCACCGAGGTTAACAATCCTTTGCTGCGGGTAAAACTGTCCCGACCCGCTGGAACCTTCCGGATCATAGTCTTTTACTTTGGTAATGGTAAAGACGTTGAAGGCGCTGGCATAGAAACGCAGGCTGGAAATCTTCATCTTCGACAGCACCGGGCTTTTGACGGTATAGCCCAGCTCTATATTTTTCAATCGTAAAAACGAAGCATTGTTCAGCCAGAAGGTGCTGTTATATTGACCACCGTTTACTGATGATGATGCACGATCATCTACCCTGGGATATTTGCCATTGGTATTGGCAGGGCTCCAGCGGTTATCGGACCAGGAGCTATAGAAATTACCTACCGTACCTGCTTCAGGCAGTACATACTGGCTTACTTCGGCCTGGCCGGCAAATAAAACCGACAGGTCGATGTTTTTATAGCCTGCACCCAGCACCACCCCGTAGGTGATTTGAGGAATATTGCCGTATTTGGTCCTTACCTGGTCATCTGCCGTTATTTTACCGTCATTGGTATAATCCTGGTAAATCAAATCGCCCGGCATGGCAGTGGTAGTGGGATGGGGATACTTGGCCACATCGCCGGCTGTTCTCATAATGCCTATTGCGTTATAGAGCAGGTAAGTATTCAAAGGCCTGCCCGTTTGGCTCTGCCAGGCCGGCGTACCCGAAGCCTCATCGATGTTTATGATCTTGCTTTTGGCATACGTAAAATTGCCGGAGATATGATAGTTGAACCCGTTTTTAAGTGTTTTATCATAGCCCAGGGTAGCTTCCACACCGGTGCTGTTTATCTTTCCTATGTTGGCAGAAGGTATAATAGCCGAGTTAATACCCGACAACTGGGGCACCGACGCATTGCGTGCGGCAAGGATATCGGAACGTTTTTGCTGGAAGTAAATCAACTCTACATTGAAATTATGCAGCACCACGGCATTCAAACCGATGTCCATTTTCCTGGCGGTTTCCCAGGTAATCTGGGGATTGCCCAATAAGCTAAGGTCATAACCGGGAACAACAACACCGTTGATCACGTACTGGCTGTTGAGGCTGTAATTATCAAAATACTGGAACAGGCCTACATTATCATTACCCAGCGTGCCATAAGAAGCCCTGATCTTTAAATCATTGATAAACGATACGGGGGCAAACCAATTCTCTTTGGATACGCGCCAGCCCACCGAGGCAGAAGGGAAAAACCCGTACTGTTTGCCGGAGGGAAAGGTAGATGAGCCATCCACGCGCGCCTGCACTTCCAGCAGGTATTTTTCCATATAGTTGTAGGCCACCCGGCCGAGATAGCTTTTGCGGGTAAAGGTGTAGCTGTTGCCATCGCTGATTTTATCGGCATCGGCGGTACCCCCCTGGCCAAGTTCCGGCGTAGTGGCCGTGGGGAAATGCTTGCGGTAAGCATAGAAATAATCCTGGTGATAGTTGCTTTGTTCATACCCTACAAAAGCATTCACATCATGTTCGCCAAAGCGGCGTATATAGCTCAACCGTATATTGGAAACAAACTGGGTTTTGTTGGTTTGCGATTCGCTCAGCGTGGCCTGCTGGTCTACACCGCCGAGGGTTACCTTGTTATAGTTTCCCGAGGTTTTATCATAGCTGTAAAGGTTGTAGGGAGTGGCAAAGGACTTGTCGAACCCATACGATTTGTCTACGCTGAAGAACCCTTCCAGCGCAAGACCGTTGACTTTCGGAATGGCATAAGAGCCTTTCAGGATACCGTTGAAGATACCGGTGGGGTTGCTGTTCGTGCCCGGAAGGCTGGAAGCCATTACAGCGGGGTTGTAGTTTTCAATACCGGTGCTGTACAGGCCATTGGGATATTGGGCCGCTACCGTGGGGTACGCCCTGTAGATGGACCTGAAAATATCTCCGGCCCCCGATTGCGGGTATAGCCTGTCTTCTTCCCTGCCCGATAAACCCAGGCTTACTTTTAAGCGGTCGGTAATATTGGCATCGATGTTGGACCGGAAACTGTATTGCTTATAATTGGTTACTCCATTTTTGTATAAGCCATCCTGGTTAAGCATACCGGCCGACAGGAAATATTTTACATTTTCGCCTCCGCCGCTTACAGAAAGATTGTGCTGGCTTTGCAGGGCGGTGCTTTTGAGCACAACAGAAGCCCAGTTGGTATTGGGGTAATTGAGCGGGTCGGAACCGTCTTTGAATTTCTGGATTTCTGCAGCGCTGTAAATCTGGTTCATGCCGCCTGCAGTATTATCGTAATAGGCTATCTCGTTCTGGATAGTAGCATAGGTGGGCGCATCTGCCATTTTGGGCAACCGCGTGGGAGAAGAAAAGCCCTGGTTGAAACTATAATCGATAACCGGCTTTCCTGTTTTACCGCGTTTGGTAGTGACCAGGATAACGCCGTTGGCGGCACGGCTGCCATATACAGCGGCGGAAGCGTCTTTAAGGATGGAAATACTTTCGATATCGTTCGGGTTAAGCCTTTCGAGGCCACCCACCTGCCCGGGCACACCATCTACCACTATCAGCACATCGGTATTGCCGGTAGTGGCAATGCCGCGGATAGTGATGCCGGAACCATCGTAGCCCGGCTCCCCGCTTCGGTTATTACTGATGATACCAGAAAAGCGTCCCGCCAGGGAATTGGAAAGATTGGGCTGCGGGCTTTTTACCAGGTCAGCCCCTTTTACCGTGGAAATAGAACCGGTAAGGGTAGCTTTTTTCTGGGTGTTGTAACCTACTACCACTACCTCACCCAGGCTTTCATTGGAAAGTTCCAGCTGCACGTCTATCCTGCCGCCCGCGGCAACAGGAATTCTTTTGGGAGCATAGCCTACCAGTGTAAATAAAAGGGTGGAATTGGCAGGTGCATTGATGGTAAACTCTCCTGCACTGTTGGTCATTGCACCTTGTTTAGTACCCTCTACCGTAACAGAAACATTTGCAAGGGGGGTACTCCCCGCCTTTACAACACCGCTGACGGGCTGCTGGGCCCAAAGGACCGAAACAGGAAACAGCAACAGGCAAAGGGATACTAATCTTTTACCTAACCATAGGTTGGCGTGGGGGCGCCGGACTGCCGTAACAGTCGAAAGCAAGATTCTTCTCATAATGACAAGCATACTTTGATTAAAAAATGTCGTTAGTTCGTTTTAAGTAGCCGGTAGCCGGTCTTGCCGGTGGTAACCAGGCTACTTAACGCATGTAAAATACTCACATATCAAAGCGTAAAAGGGGGGACAAAACACACAGGAAGGGGGGATAAAACAACAAAATGGGGGATATTTTGCCGCCTTTTTAGAAAAAACGAGAGATACTATGCTTCCTCGTCCTTAATCGTATTCAAATGCTTGTTGAAGGAGTTCCGGTATTTCCTGATATAATCGGACGGCGTTATGCCAAAAATCTTTATAAACTGCTCCCTGAAATACCGGGTATCGGTAATACCAACCTGGAAGGCGGCCTGGCTTACGTTCATATTGTCGGTCAGCATCAGCACGGCAGCTCTTCTGAGCCGGATGGACCGGATAAACGCATTCAGCCGCTGACCGGAAATGGCTTTCACTTTCTGGTTCAGCCTGGAATGGCTCATGCCCATGGCCTGGGAGAATTTCTTCATGGTAAACTCTTCGTTGTCAATATTCTCCTCTATTACCGCGATGCATTTGCGCAGGAAATCCTGGTATTCCGACGGCACTTTTACGGTGCTTTCCTTCAGGGTAATGCTGTCCAGGAAGTAGCGCTGCAGCATATTCCTGTTTTTAAGTATGGCTTCTACCCTTGCCGCCAGGTGTGCGCTGTCGAAGGGCTTGGTAATATAATCGTCGGCGCCGCCTTCTATACCTTTCAATTTGATATCGGGGGTAGTGGCGGCGGTGAGTAATATTACCGGAATATGCCCGAGGGACTCCGACTGCCTGATTTTGGTGCAGAGTTCTATGCCGTCCATACCGGTCATATTAATATCGCTGATGATTAAATCGGGCGCATGCTGCTCCGCCAGCCGGAACCCGTCGGTACCATTGTCGGCGCTGTAGAGAATATATTGGGCAGTAAAAAGCCGCAACAGGTATTCCCGTATCTCTTTGTTGTCGTCGATGACCAGTATGGACCTTTTTTCCGTTATTACCTCATCGGCGGTTTTGCCATTGAGGGTAATGGCGGGCGTATTGCCGCCGGTGGGAGCTTGCTCCTCCATCAGTTCATCCAGCAAGTCAAATTTCTTTCCCGGCCCTTCCATAATATAGGCATCGGAGAGATAAGGGATTTTTTTCAACAGGGAAATGGTAAACACAGCGCCTTCGCCGGCCCTGCTGCTGCAGGTAACCGTTCCTTTATGCCGTTCAATAAAATGCTTTACCAGGTAAAGGCCAATGCCAAAACCGGTTTTTTGTGTACCGGGCATATCTGCCTGGCGGAATTTGCCGAATATGCTGTCAATATCGGCTTCGGCAATGCCGCAACCGGTATCACTAATATTAATGGTGATGCGCTCTGCCGCTTCCGCTACGTTAAAATGGATGCTGCCGCCTTCCGGCGTAAACTTAAACGCATTGGACAGCAGGTTGAACAGCGCAATTTCTATCTTTTCATAATCGCCCTGTATTTCGATCCCTTCAGCGGGGGCGTTAAAATGGTAGCCGATATTGCGGGAGCTTGCCTGCTGCGAGAAACACTGGTACACTTCATGGCATAAGGCCACAATATTAATGGCGGATATTTTCAACACATCGGCCCCGCTGTCGGCTTTCCGGAAAAGCAGTAACTGGTCTACCAGGCTGAGCAGGCGCCGCGCATTTCTATGGGCGATGGCCAATTCATTGACGGATATCATACCACCCTGCTGGTTCATGGCCCTTTTCAGGGGATCTATAATTAAGGTAAGCGGCGACCTGAACTCATGCGAAATATTGGTAAAAAACGATAGCTTTTTTTCCGACAGGGTTTTTTCTTTCTCACTTTCCAGGTGGGCCAGCTTTATTTCGTATTTCATTCGTTCCTGCCTCCTGGCATACCGTATATAGGTATAAACAGAACCGGCAAAAAGCAGGGCATAGAGCAGGTAAGCCCACCAGGACAGGTACCAGGGTGGCAGAACGATTATTTCCAGCAGTTTTGTTTCACCGCTCCATTTACCATCGGGGTTGGTTACTTTAATCTTAAACGCATACTTACCCACACCAAGTTTGGAGTAATTGGCCGTTCTGATATCGTTTACATAGTTCCAGCCTTTATCCCAGCCTTCCAGGTAGTACGCATATTTTATTTTATCTACCCCGGCATAGGCCAGCGCCAGGAAGTTGACGGAGATAATTGCTTTTTCATACGGAACGGTGACCTGGCTGATTTTTTCCAGCTCCCTCCCTGAAACATAAGCGCTGTCTTCCTCTACCGGTTTATTGTTTATTTTAAGCCCGTCAAGGAATATCCGGGGTGCGGTGGCCCGGTATTGAATACTGTCGGGGAAAAAAATATTGAATCCTTTTATACCGCCAAAAAGAAATTCACCCGATTGCAATGCCAGGCCGGCGTTGAAGCTGAACTGGTTGCTCTGCAAGCCGTCGGACGGTGTAAAGTTCCTGCAGGAACGGGTACGCAGGTTAAATTTCGATAAGCCATTGAAAGTGCTGATCCATAAATTGCCATTGTCATCTTCCAGGAAACGCAACAGCGTATTGCTGGGCAGGCCGTCTTTTGTAGTGTAGCGGGTAAACAGCCCGTTTTTAGCATTGAACAGCAATAAGCCCCCACCCTGCGTACCCAGCCAGAGGTTTCCGCCCCGGTCTTCATGGATATAGCGCACCGGGAAACCGATATTATATACCTGGTGCTTTTTGTACCGGCGGTCAATTTTAACCAGCGTGGTATAGTTGCCGCCCCACATATTGCCTTCCGCATCTTCCGCAAGACATTGCAGGTTGGTAATGTTTTTATCGAACAATTCAAATTTATTCAGCGCCCGGTTGTATAAATAGAGGCTGCCTTCGTTGGTGGCGCTGGCCCAAAGCCGCTTTTGCGCATCTTCATATACCAGCCATACATTGTTTTCTTCTGCATTGGTGGCGGGGTTAAAACAGGTATACCGTTCAAACGAACCGGATGTTTTGTTTAACCGGTTTATGCCGTTAAACCAGGTAGATATCCAGATATCGTTCCGGTAGTCCCGGGTAATACTGGTAATAAAATCGCTGCTGATGGAGCCGGGGGCGGCGGCATTATGCCTGAAACCGGTAAACGTGTTTTTTGCCCGGTTCCAATACCGGAGCCCCGCCCCGTCGGTACCTATCCAGACATTGTTTTTTTCGTCTTCGCAGAACGACAGGATGAAATTATCCACCAGGTTATTGTCGCCCGGCGCATCGTAAACCACTTTCCCGAAGGGAACATCTGCCGGTTCAATAATATTAATACCGCCCCTCAGTGTGCCAATCCATTTGCGCCCTTCCACATCTTCATAGATATTATATACTGAATTGCTGTTGATGGGCGACTTTCCATTGCTTTGTTGCAATGGCTTTGCCAGGACGGCGTTCTCGGGCAGTAACCACAGCCCTGCCCCATCCGACCCTATCCACAGCACATGCTGTTTATCTGCGCAAAGGGTGACTATCTTGATTTTTGAAGGCAGGAAATTGTCAGAAAAGGTATTGGACAGGATATTGTATTCATACAGGCCGTTGTCGTTCGCCAGCCACAAGCGTCCCTTTCGGTCTGCTTTCAGACAATTGGCCTGTTTAATGCTGCTATTGACCAATAGCAGTTTTTTTTGTACGGAATCATACCGGTACAATCCCTCATGCTGAACAAATACCCAGGTGGCTTTACCCAGGCCGGATTCAATACCGGTTACATCATAGTCTGCATTCTTATTATTACTTAATGGCACTTTCACGCCCGTCCTGGCGCTGTTTTCAAATACCAGCAGGCCATTGTGCTGGGTACCCACGAGTATACAGGTTGCGCTGATTGCCTTTACGAGGTGAACATTATCGGTAAGGTATTCCACTGAACCCGGTAACGAAATATATCGCACCTGGGAGAAGGATGATTTAACAGGATTATACACGCTCAATCCTTTTTGGCCGCCTACCCAAAGGCCGCGGTCCTGGTCTTCTTCTATGGTATAAATATTATTGATAGCCAACGAAGTGCTGTCGCCGATAATATTGTGGAATATTTTAAACCCGTAGCCATCATACCTGTTGAGCCCGTCGTAGGTGCCAAACCATAAAAAGCCGTTGTGGTCCTGGTAAATGCTGATAACGGCATTGTTGGATAATCCCTGCTCAATACCCAGGTACCGGGCCAGTATATCTTTAGCAAAAAGGGAAGAGCTGAAGCAACTGAGCAAAAGGGGAAGAAGGCAGCAATATATTAAAACGGTAGAAGTTTTCCTGGAGCAATTCATCTGGCATTACATTTAACAACCTGGCATAAAGATATGTTTTTCTGCTAAGGTCTTACCTGCCCGTTTCCTTTAATGATCCATTTATAACTGGTCAGTTCTTCCAATCCCATTGGCCCTCGTGCATGCAGCTTTTGGGTGCTGATGCCAATCTCTGCGCCAAGGCCAAACTGTGCGCCGTCTGTAAATGCCGTTGAGGTATTGACATAGACTGCCGCGGCATCTACCTGGCGGAGAAACAATTGCTGGCCGGCCGGGTCTTCAGTTATTATAGCTTCACTGTGCCGGGAACTGTGTGCTGCAATATGGTCCAGCGCTTCGTGTATATCCCCTACTGTTTTAATGGCCATTTTCAGCGACAGGAACTCGATGCCAAAATGTTCCGGCAAGGCGGGATGAAGCAAGGCAGGCGGATAATGTTCTTTGAGCGCTGCATAACTGGCTTCATCGGCAAAGAGTTCAACTTCTTTTTCCGCCAGCGGTGCTGCAAGCGCCGGCAGATCGTTTAGCCTGCTGCCATTGATGAGCAGGCAGTCCAGCGCATTACAAACGCTGACCCGCCTGGTTTTTGCATTACAGATAATGGCCTGTCCTTTTACGGTATCGCCGGTTTCATCAAAATAAGTATGAACAATGCCTGCCCCGGTTTCAATAACCGGCACCCTGCTGTGCTGCCGTACATAGTCAATCAGCTGCTGGCTGCCGCGGGGAATGAGTACATCTACATATTCCGTGGCATCCAGCAGGGCTGCGGTTGCTTCACGGTCTGCGGGCAATAATTGCAGCACGGCAGGATCGACGTGATGTTTTTCCAGCACCCGGTGGATAAGCTGTACCAGGGCGATATTGGAAAACGCGGCATCGCTGCCTCCTTTGAGTATACATACATTGCCGGTTTTAAAGCAAAGTGAAAATACATCCAGCGTTACGTTTGGCCGGGCCTCGTAAATAATGCCGATAACACCCAGCGGCACCCTGATCTTTGAAATATGCAAGCCATTGGGCAATGCTTTTTCTGAAATGATTTCACCAAGCGGGGTAGCTAAACCCGCTACATTGATTATATCGCCTGCAATATCTTTTATTCCTGAGGCAGACAGTTTAAGCCGGTCGTATTTAGGATCTGCAGGGTCCATCCTGTCCAGGTCTTTCTTATTTTCTATAAGGAGCGTATCCGTTTCATTTACCAACGCGGCGGCAAGATCGGTCAGCACTGCATGTACCGCTGTACCTGCAATGCCTGTCATACTTCGGGAAACCCTGCGGGCACGTTCAAAAAAAGCGGGATAGTTCATTCGAAAGACGTTTAAATGGCAGGGTAAAAATAATCATAATGCACCAATGCCTTCTGGTTGCGCTGGCCAATGCGTTCGCCCGCCTTATCGGAGCCATACTGGGCAATGCCCAGGCCAATGAGTTGCTCCTGCTCATCCACCAGGCGGATAATATCTCCTTTCTGAAAATCGGACAGGATGGCAATTACGCCTACCGGGAGCAGGCTTGTTGCCTTGCCGGAAAGCAGGGCCGATTTTGCCCCTTCATTTACCTGTACAATGCCGGTGGCCGCGTTAGCAGAAGTGGCCAGCCATTTTTTGGTGCCGGAGGTGGTTTTATCGGGAGCAAAGCGGGTATGCACAATTTTATTATCGAAGAGATCCGGCAATATGTTGTCCTTTTTGCCATTGGCTACATGCACGGGAATACCCAGGCGCGCCACTTTCTGCGCCATGACCGATTTGGTAACCATACCACCCCGCCCGAACTGCGATTTGCCCGGTGCAATAAAGCTGGCAAAATTTGTTTCGCCCGCGCGGATTTCTTCAATCACTTGTGCGCCTTCCATCCGTGGGTCGCCATTGTATATGCCGTCCACATTGGAAAGAATAATCAAGGCATCTGTATTCAGCATGGCGGCTACCAGCCCGGCCAGTTCATCGTTGTCGGTAAACATCAATTCGGTCACGGAAACCACATCGTTTTCGTTGACGATGGGGACTACCTTGTTCTGCAACAGGATCTGGAAACAGTTTTTCATGTTCAGGTAATGCTTGCGGTCCCTGAAATCTTCTTTGGTAACCAGCACCTGTGCACAAAGCATGTTGTGTTCGCTGAATAAACCGGAATAGGTATTGATGAGTTTTACCTGTCCCACGGCTGCCAGCAGCTGCCGGGCTGCTATGGCATCTGTTCTGTCTGAAACGGAAATCAGGCTCCTGCCGGAAGCTACGGCACCGGAAGAGACGAGGATGACTTCCATCCCTCTTTGCCGCAGGGTGGCGATTTGCCCGGTAATATTCTTTATCCTGGCAACATCGGGAAGCCCATCGCTTTGAGTAATAACATTGGAACCTATTTTGACAACAACCCGTTTGTAATGAGCGCCCATGAGCTTTGCTATTCTGCTGTTTAATGCCTGCAAATGTAGGAATTAATACAGCAGGACTGACTCTTCCAGCGTATCCTTGTACCGCTTGGGCTTTACCTGGTGGTGTTTTTCAAATACACGGCTAAAATGGCTCAGGTTGGAAAAGCCGATCCGATAACCTACCTGCGAAACAGAGTAATCCCTGAGCAGTTGCGCTGCTTCGTTCATTCTTTCGGCCTGGTAGTAATTATAAATGCTGTCGCCGAACACCTGGCGGAACAGCTGTTTCATCTTGGTTGCGCTCATGCCGATGTGCCGGGCCAAACCGGGCAATTGGGGCGGGGCGCCCAGGTCGGCCAGTATAATGGCCCGGACCTGGTATATTTTTTTTACGTCTTCCTGGTTGACAGAAAGCGAAACGCCTGCCTTCCGGGAGAAAAGCCGGGTAAATAAATAATAAATCAATTCCTGCGCCCTGGTCTGGTAAAGCAAGGCAGGCAACGGGGTGGTTTCATCAACCAGGCTAAGCCGCTTCAGTGTTTGATCCATTTCGCCTGTCATTCCCTCGTGGAATAAAAAGGAAGGGGTATTCCTGATGGTGTTTTCTATTGAAGTGTCTTCCTCTTTGAGTTGCAATAAATTCAGCAACGACTGGCGGGTAGTAACGATTACCAGGAACCTGGTTTCTTCCTTTGGCGGAATAGTTACTTCCGCGAAGAAATTACTGGTCCCAAATTCTACCTGGGCGCCTTTGCTACCGGTAAACAATGATGCTTTTGTATTTTTCCCCGACCGGGCGGGCATTCTCCTGCCGTCGAACTTCATGGTTAGTACCTCTGTTGCCCCTGTGCCATGGCGCCTGAGGATAAATTCCTGCTTTAAGGTATACTGGTGCAGGCATAATGACAATCCATTATCGAGGTATACTTCCTGTATAAACCCTTCGCCCAGCATAGCAGGAAGGAATACCCGGTTGCCGGCCACGTTACCATCAAACCGTTTTGCAAATGCCGATGTGAAATGAAACCCTTTACCCGCCTCGAAATCAAAAACTACTGCCATAAGAAATGAATTATCTTTTATTTAAGATAATTCATTTTCGTTTATGAGCCAACAGCATCCTTTTAACGCTTCAATTTATCTTTTAAAAAATCGCAGACTGCCTGTAAGGCGAGCTGTCCCATTTCTCCTATGCCAAGAAAACCATGGACGTTGTCATAATTCGCATACACGGTTTCCACACCGGCAGCCCGCAGTTTATCGGCATAGGCTTTTCCCTCATCCCTGAGCGGGTCATACTGGCAGGTGATAATCATGGCCGGTGGAAGCCCGGCAACATCCTTAGCTCTTAACGGCGATGCTTCATCGAACCTGGATGGGTCGGTAAGGAAATTATCCCAGAACCATTGCATCACTTCGGCCGTCAGGCCATATCCTTCCTTGTTTTCCTGCCAGGAAGCGTGGTGGCCGGTATAATGATCGGTAACCGGGTAGGCGGCAAACTGCGCCCGGAGTGCGATGCCTTCCGCCCTTAATTTTTGCGCCACTGTTAACGCCATATAGCCCCCGGCACTGTCGCCTGCTACCGCCATGCTATTGCCTATGCCCTTATAGTTTCCTGCCTGGCTGATCATCCATTTGGTGGCCGCTATACAATCCTGCGGGCCAACCGGGTAGGGATATTCAGGAGCCAGCCGGTAACCAACCGACATCACTACACTGCCCGATTTCAGGCAGATGGTACGGCAGATTTCATCCACCGCATCAATGCTCATCAACACAAAACCTCCACCGTGATAATAAGATACTACCGGGAAGGGACCCTCCCCGGGCGGAATATAGATCCTGGCCGGGATACCCGGCCCGGGGACTGTTGTGTTAATTACTTCGGCTACCGGTGTGGGGTTAGGAACGGGTGGGATACTGTTGATCCTTTCTCTTGTTTGGGAAACAGGCACCCGGGGGGCCTTATCAATCCCCATCATATCGGAGAATAAAACATTTTGCTGTGCTTCCTGGGAGAGCGCCATATTATCTGAATTTTATTAGTTATTTAAACTAACGGGCAATCGTATCATCCGAGGTAATCCGGGGGGAAAAGTTTTTGCCCGTACTTTTCAACAATGGGCAGTATTTTTTTCATAGCCGCTTCATCCATCGGCGGAGGGGGCAGAAATGATCCGATGGCAACGGGCTGGCCCACCTCCATGAAAAATGCTTCGAGGCCGGATGGAACCACCATGCAAAGAAGATGCGCTACCTGGTTGGTTTTATTCTTAAAGCAATGCACTATCCCGCCTTTGGGGATAGTGACGAATGATCCTTTTTTAGCGGTATACGTTGCCGCTTCCGATTTCACCTCAATCTCGCCATCGATAATATAAAAAGACTCCTGGAAACCGGCGTGCGCATGAGGCCCGGGGCCACCATTGGGAGGTATGAGCATATCAATAACGGCAAATGCGCCTCCTGTTTCCCTGCCGGTGACAAGAATGCGGTAAGTACCTCCGGCTACTGACAAGTTCTGTCCATCTTCCGGCCCCGTTATTATGGGCGCTATGCTTGGATTTTCCATACTGGGGGATAACATTTAATTCATGTCAAATCTCGCAGCGTTTGCCGGAGTAAAATAACGGGATGCGACATAAAAATAGCAGGATCGGACAGGTTCAGACTTTAGGTTCCCAGCCCGGCTGGTAGCTACGCCCCCATAGTTCCATCGCCTGCCCGTTGCCGGTAATGTGCCCGTTTGCCGGGTTTATATTCAGCGTATGACCCACCCGATGCGCAATATTTCCCAATTGTACCCAAAGGGTGCTTTTGTAGCCTGTTTCCACATCTGCATTGGGTGTTTTGCTTTGCCGGATGCATTCCAGGAAATTGGCAATATGCACGGCATCCAGGTCTTCATTGGGGCTGGATGTATTCCGCCCGTCAATCACCGCATTCGATTTGATCTCTTTTAATATATTACCTTTTTCATCGTATAGGGTATACCCGTTATGCCCCGTTAACATAACGCCTTTCTCGCCGTAAAACAGCACGCCCCTGTCGGACCCTTCCACTTTGAACGGGCTGCAGCTCCGGCCTTCCCAGATTACAGTAGCTTCCGGGGTGTTAAAGGTGATCAATTGCGTATCCGGTGTCTGCCAATCGTCTTTAAAATAATATCTCCCCCCGGTGGAATTAACCGTGAGCGGGTAATCGATACCCAGGCCCCAGCGCGCCACATCAATTTCGTGGGTGCCGTTGTTTAACGCCTCGCCCGTGCCCCAATGCCAGAACCAATGCCAGTTGTAGTGGATGAGGTTGTCCTTATAGGGCATTCTCGGCGCCGGGCCCTGCCAGAGATCGTAGTCAAGTCCCGGCATTACCGCCGTTTCTTTGCCCATGCCAATAGATTTCCGGGAATTGGTGTACCAGCATTTGACGAGATGTACCTTACCTATCGCCCCGGCTTTTAATGCTTCAATACCTTCTGTCAGCAATTTCCAGGACCTGCGCTGGGCGCCCATTTGAACCACCCGGTTGTATTTCCTGGCGGCGGCTACCGCCAGTTCTCCTTCGTGCGGGTTATGGGACAAGGGCTTTTCCACGTACACATGCTTGCCCGCCGCGCAGCATAGTATAGCGGCCGGTGCATGCCAATGGTCGGGGGTAGCGATATAGACAGCATCGAGATCCTTATCGGTCAATACCTTTCTGAAATCGTTTTCTCCCTTCGGCGCATCCTTCCCGGTCTTTACTACCGCATCGATCCCTTTTTGCCTTGCCTTTTCCTCCACATCGCAAACATAAATAACATCAGTATTCGGTTGTTTGGCGAATATGGCGCCCATACCGGACCCCCGCCCGTTAGCGCCTATAACGGCCAGCCGTATGCGGTCATTAGCCCCTATAATCCTGTTATAGCTTTTTGCAGTAAAGCCTTTCGCCATGCCGCCGAATGCCACAGCTGCCGAACCGGCGGCAATATGTTTAATAAATATTCTTCTTGAATTTTGCATGGTCGGTTTTATTTAAAGGTCACTGATCTTTCTATTTCTGAATGTAATCTTGCCGTACTGAAGTTATCATAAATTCCAGGGCCGGCAAAACAATCATCGAAATGACCATGCGGGGATCGGCTCATGCCAATACCTAACGGATAAGGACGATGGTTCCCTGCTTTTTTACGACGGCCCCGGCACCACCCACAAAGGCTGAATTATTTGTGAAGGTGCAGTACACGATATTATAGAATGTTGCGCTGAAATTTCCGTCGCCATAAGCTCCGAAGCCACCGCCGTAGACGGCAAAATTGGAGGCAAA
>JACXTT010008151.1_pt1 | contig 14591 bp, 14 predicted proteins | sample 9270951 | NCBI WGS metagenome assembly JACXTT01 (sample SAMN15532306, study PRJNA645909) | rock metagenome | isolation source: weathered quartz diorite | place: Puerto Rico | collected 2017-06-21
TTTCTCGATGGCGCGCGTCCTGCGCTGCGCCGCGTAAAATGAAACGTAAGTAGGAATTAGAGGTTGAAGAGATGATCGATCGCGATTCACCCGTAACAGAGGATGAGTTGCATGTTTATGTCGATGGCGAACTGCCGCACGATCGGCTCGGCGCCGTCGAAGCGTGGCTCGCCAGTCATCCCGAGGATGCGACCCGCATCGCTGCCTGGCGGGCGCAAGCGGATGCCATTCGCGCGCGCTATAGCGCGCTGGTCAAAGAGCCGGTTCCCGAGCGCCTGGCGCTCGACCGCATCACGCGGCGCGGCCGGCTCTGGACGGCCATCGCGGCCGCGGCCTCGGTGGCGGCGTTTGTGGTCGGCGGTATCACGGGATGGGTTGCGCGCGGCGCGCCAGTTGCACCGCCATCCACCTATGAACTTTTCACCACCGAGGCCTTGGAGGCGCACAAGCTTTACGTCGGCGAAGTGCGCCACCCGGTCGAGGTGCCCGGTATCGAGCGGGCGCACGCGGTGCAATGGCTTTCAAAGCGCCTCAACACAGCGCTGAGCGTGCCGAACCTCGAGGAGATCCAGCTTAAGCTGGTCGGCGCCAGGCTGCTGCCCGGCCCGACGGGACCCGCGGCATTCGTCATGTATGAAGGCCCCTCGGGTGAGCGGTTCACGCTCTATTGCGGCACCACAACCGCGGGGCAGACGGCGATGCGGTATCACGAAGGGCCGAAGACGGCGGCGTTCTACTGGGTCGACCGCGATCTCGCCTATGTGATGAGCGGGCCGGCTGACCGTGAGCTGCTGCTCAAGGTCTCGAAGGCGACCTACGACCAGATCGAAAACAAGACGCCGGCCGTTGCCGAGAAGATGTAAGGCGCGCCGGATTTTCCGGTTGGTCCTGCTTCAACACTATTGATTGTCATTGCCGGGCTTGACCCAGCAATCCATCTTTTTCGGAAGACTTTTGCGAAGAACAATGGACCCCCGGGTCAAGCCCGGGGGTGACCGATAACGGTGAGGCGCCCGGCGTTGCGGTTCAACCCAAGTCTTTTCTCAACCCAAGTCTTTTCTCAACCCAAGTCTTTTCTCAACCCAAGTCTTTTCGCGGGTCGTAAGATTTTTGATCGCGCCACTTGCGCATCAGTTCCTCGAGATCGGGATCTTTTCGCTCGGGCAACATGATGCGCACGGTGGCATACAGATCGCCCGCGCCGCTCTTGCCCGACAAGCCTTTTCCCTTGAGCCGGAAGGTGCGCCCGCTGTTGGTGCCCGGCGGGATCGCCAGCTCCACCGCACCATCCAGCGTCGCCACTCGCACCTTGGCACCCAGCACCGCTTCATAAAGTGTGATCGGCAATTCAACGCGCAGGTTCGCGCCGTCGCGCACGAACTGCGGATGCGGCGCGATCGAAACCGTGATCAGGGCGTCGCCGACGCTGCCGTCGGGACCCGGCAGCCCCTGCCCTTTGAGCCGGATGGTTTGACCGTCGGCGAGGCCGGCGGGAATCTTTGCCTCGATCTCCTTGCCGCTCGGCAGTTGCACGCGCCGGGTGGTTCCCTTGGCTGCTTCATTGAGTGTGATGGTGACAGCGCCGGTGACGTCACGCGCCTGCGAAGATCCGGCAGAGTCTTCCTGCTGGGGCCTTGAGCGACGGCCGGGACCGGCACCTCCTGCCATCCCGCCGAACATCTCCTTTAGAATATCGTCGATGCCGCCGCGAAATCCGCCCCCGCCCGGACCGCGGCCGGGACCCGCGCCGCGCTGAAATCCTTCGGGCCCATAGGTGAAACTTTCGAAGCCGCCGTCTTGTCCAAATCCCTGGTTGAAGCCCCCCGGACGCGAGCCACCGGCCCCCTCGAAACCTTGAAAGCGCGGCTTGCCTTCGGCGTCGATCTCGCCGCGGTCGAAAGCCTTGCGCTTGCTTTCTTCGCCAAGGATTTCGTAGGCCGCATTGAGTTCGGCGAATTTCGATGCGGCTTTTTTGTCCTGCTTGTTGGCGTCCGGATGCAGCTTCTTGGCCAACCGCCGGAAGGCGGATTTGATGGCCGCTGAGCCTGCGTTTTTCGGCACCCCCAACACCTCATAGGGGTCGCGCATCATCGAACTCCAATGAAAATCCCCACAGCCGCGCACGATGCCCGGCCGATCCCCTTACGATCCTAGTATGTGGTGCCACTCGCACCAAACCGCAACGCGGTCTTGCGCCGCCCAATCCCAAAAGCGCTCAGGTACGATTAAGGGGTTTTAAGTTCGTGACCTCCCAGCGGCCGGCCTGTTTGCGGCAGGCCTCGCCCTGGAGCCAGGCTTGCGCGTTTGCGCGCAGATAGCTTGCAAGGAAGTCGCGGCACAGGACGCCGTCGCGAGTTTCCGCGGACGCCGTCGGGGTCACGGTGCCGTGCGCGCCGCTGGTGGGGTTCGCCCAAGGTGCGCTTGCGTCCTTGCCGCCGCGCGCCAGCAGGTCGGACGCCACGGCCTTGGCGTAGACCAGATCGCTCTCGAGCAAATCGGGCGCGGACGCGGCGTAGGAATTTTTCGAAAACGACCCGGTCACTTCTTCCTTGCGGTCGCCGTCTTTGCCGAGGAGCGAGTCGAGCTTATACGAAAGCGCGCATCCGCCATTCGCAAGCGCGCTAGCACATACAAATGCCATGACCGGCAGCCGCGCGAACGCCCTCAAAAGGCGCGCGCACTGTGTTCCAATATCCTGGGTTCCACTATAAGGGGTCAGCCGCAACGCCTGACGGATTCCCGGGCTGGCCATTTGGATACTCCGTTACATGTCCGACACGGTGCCGATAAAACACCCGAGCTGGTTAACTTCTGGTGACTTCGCCGAGGCGGACGAGCCGTTGCGCCTGTTTTCGGCGTGGATGGAGGAAGCAACCCGCAGCGAGCCGGCCGATCCCAACGCAATGGCGCTCGCCACCGTCGATGCGGACGGCATGCCGGATGTGCGGATGGTGCTGCTGAAAGGCGCGGACGAGCGGGGCTTCGTGTTCTACAGCAACACGGACAGCACGAAGGGCCACGAATTAGACGCAAACCCTAAAGCCGCATTAGTGTTTCACTGGAAGTCGCTCAACCGGCAAGTTCGCGTGCGCGGGCCGGTCGAACTGGTCTCAGACGCAGAAGCTGACGAATATTTCGCCAGCCGGGCAAAACTTTCCCAGATCGGCGCTTGGGCCAGCAAACAATCGGCGCCGCTGGAAAGCCGGCTGGCGTTCGAAAAAGCGATTGCGATCTATACGGCTAAGTACGCGATTGGAACCGTTCCAAGGCCGCCGTACTGGTCGGGCTACCGCATCGTGCCCCTCGCCTTCGAATTCTGGCAGGATCGGCCGTTCCGGCTGCACGATCGCATCGCGTTCAGTCGCGAAAAATTAGGCGCTGCGTGGAGCAAGACGCGCCTTTATCCGTGAGCTAGCATCGCACCATGGCCACGCCAGCAACGAATCAACCGCGCCGCACGTTGCTCCTGACCGGAGCGAGCCGCGGCATTGGGCACGCGACCGTCAAGCGCTTTTCGGCCGCGGGCTGGCGTGTGATCACGTGCTCACGCCATCCATTTCCGGAAAACTGTCCGTGGGAAGCGGGACCGGAGGATCACATCCAGGTCGATCTCGCCAGCCCTTCGAATACGGAAGCGGCAGTCAAGGAGATCAAACGGCGACTCAAAGGCGAACTGCATGCGCTGGTCAACAACGCGGGCATTTCGCCGAAGGCCGCGGGCGGCGGCAGGCTCGGCTCGATCGCGACCGCGCCGGAGGTTTGGCAGCATGTTTTCCAGGTGAATTTCTTTGCGCCGATCATGCTGGCGCGCGGGCTGGTCGATGAGCTCGAGGCGACCAAGGGCTCGGTGGTGAACGTGACATCGATCGCGGGCTCGCGCGTGCATCCGTTCGCGGGTGCGGCCTATGCCACGTCGAAGGCGGCGCTCGCGTCGCTCACGCGCGAGATGGCGTCCGACTTTGGCCGGCGCGGGATTCGCGTGAACGCCATTGCACCCGGTGAGATCGACACCGCGATCCTGTCGCCGGGCACCGAGAAGATCGTCGAGCAAATCCCGCTGCAACGGCTCGGCACCACCGACGAAGTGGCAAAGATCATCTACGTGCTGTGCACGGACACGTCGTCGTACGTGAATGGCGCGGAGATTCACATCAACGGCGGGGAGCACGTGTAGTATTTGGCATGGCGTATTTCACAAAGCGCGGCCTCGTTTTCCTGATCTTGATCACCGGTTGCGCAAGCGCATACTCCGAGCCGGAAATCCGCAGCTGCGGGGGAATCCTGCACAGCGACAAGTACGGCCTCCACTTTGGCCGCGGCAAAGGTGAGGAAGAATTCATTTGCGCGATTAATAACTCAGACCGGCGAAAAGTATTGGCGACCTGTCGAGTTGGAAAATACTGCGAAGTGGTCGGGCTGGTGGACGCCTGCAACGACTCTGGCGAATGCATCGAGATCCGAAACATCACCTCGGTGCGTGCAAAGCCGTCGCGGTAATCACCAACCGGACCTCCTACTGAATCCTTCCCGTCCCCGGCGACGACGCAAAAAGCGTTTTAGGATGATACAATCTTTCCGAGTCAGCAATCGATGATCGCGCAGGGATAGTCGCCATGAGTCTCGAATATCTCATAACTTCGCTTGTCGTTGTCGTGTCACCCGGTACTGGCGTTCTCTATACGCTGGCGACCGGCCTCTCGCGCGGCTCGCGCGCAAGCATCGTCGCCGCATTCGGATGCACTCTTGGCATTGTTCCGCATATGGCAGCAGCGATCATGGGCTTGGCGGCGCTTTTGCACACAAGCGCGCTTGCGTTCCAGATCTTCAAATATCTGGGCGTGGCTTATCTTCTTTACATGGCGTGGAACACGCTCAGAGAGCGGGGCGCGCTACGCGTAGAAAAGGATGTCGGGACACGTTCGTCCATTCAGGTGACCGTCACTGCGATCCTGATCAACGTCCTCAATCCGAAGCTCTCAATTTTCTTTTTTGCATTCCTGCCGCAGTTCGTGAGCGCTAGCGAACCAAATCCGCTCTCGCGCATGCTTGAGCTGAGCGGCGTTTTTATGCTGCTGACGTTCATTGTTTTCGTCGGCTATGGGCTGTTCGCCGCCGCGATCCGCAAGCACGTCATTTCACGTCCGCGGGTGCTCACCTGGATGCGCCGGACATTTGCCGCGGCGTTTGTCGCACTCGGCGCAAAACTCGCGATCGCCGACCGTTAGGATATTCCTGGGAACCTTCCCGTCCCCCGGGGGCGGTGCAGGAAGAGCTCCCAGGGCGATAACACGATCTTGTCGATCGGCAAGCTGAAGCGCGTCCACCTACAGCCACTTTTTCCATTTGAACACAAAATAGGGCGCGGCCGCCGCAACGACCATCAATATCAACGCAAAAGGATAGCCGTATTCCCAATCGAGCTCCCACATGTTGTGGTGAAAATTCATTCCGTAGATCGACGCCACCAGCGTCGGCGGCATCAACACGACGGCGGCAATCGAGAAAATCTTGATCACATTGTTCTGTTCGATCTGCACGACGCCGAGCATGGCGTCGAGCAGGAAGGTGATCTTGTTGCTCAAATATGTGGCATGATCGGAGAGCGATTGGATATCGCGGCGCATCGACTGCAATTGCGAGCGCGTATCCTTGGGCCAGCGCATGCCCTCGGCTTCATTGGAAAGAAACAACAACAGCCGGCCGATCGAGACCAGGCTCTCGCGCACCTTCGAGGTCAGATCGCCTTTGCTGCCGATGGCTTTGAGGATGTCATTGTAGGACAGCGCGCGCGATTTGGGATTGGTTTCCTGCGGTTCGAAGATGTCGCGCGAGACCAGGTCGACCTCGATTCCGATGCGTTCCAGAATGTCGGCGGCGCGGTCGATCACGGCGTCGAGCAAATCCATCAATACGGATTCTCCGGAGACATTCGACGGGCATGAGCGCGCGAGCTTGTTGCTGACGATCATGAACGGCCGCGGGTCGTCGTAGCGTACGGTCACGAGTCGATGGCCCGACAGGATGAAGGTCACGGCTGTGGTCTTGGGCGCGGCGGTGTCGGACTGGCACATCAGCGTCGCGGTCATGAAGCGCGCGTGGTGCTCAACGTAAAGACGGCTGGAGACCTCGATCTCCTGCATCTCTTCGCGGGTGGGGATCGCAATGCCGAGCCGGCGCTCGATCAGCTTGTCCTCGCCGGTCACGGGATTGACCAGATCGATCCAGACAGAATCCTCCGGCACGTCACCGCCGTTGGTGATCATGACTCGTTCGAGCGAATTGCCGCGCGGAACGTAAGCCGAGAGCATGACAGATCCTGGTTGTCGACCTGCCGTCAGCGAAATTCAGCGCGACGGCAAATATGCGAGGTGATGGAAACAGTCATGCCGCAATCACGGCGAATTTTGCAAGGAAAATTGCCACGGCAGGAACCCGCCCTGCCCCTGGTCTGCAGCGAGGGACGGACGGTTGATGACAAGCCAGTGACGTCCGGCGAAAATCTGTCCCGCCAAACTATTCCATGGATTGCGCCGAAAGGACGCTAGGCCGTGCGTTCGACGAAGCGCTCATCGAAGCGGGTCGCGGTGGAGGACACCAGATTTTTGGCAGGAGGCGCATAGGTCAGCGACGCCTTCAATGCGGGGATTCCAATCTTGCCATAACGCTGGACGAGGCTGAGTTGGCCGGGTCGGGGCTGCGGGTCGGAAGCTTGGGTAGACTTGGTCTTCGTTGGCACGGCTAAATTACCTTCTACTTGAATTTGGGCTCACCCCGCGTGCAGCCAACTCATGCCCGTTCATCGCGGCAGAAATATGCGGCAAATCGTGCATTACGGGGGCATTTCGGGGTGTTTTGGCGCGGATCGATCCTTTTCGGCCGTGATTTGCCTGCAACGGGCTTAAACCGGCCTTAACCCCATTAAAATGTCGGTAGCATAAAGAACTGATTAACGACCTCGGACGTAAGCCCGGAACTTGGCCGCGCCGCTCAAAAGACGGTCGGATTGTCAGGCTGCGCCGGGTTACGGTGAGGCGTTCCTGCAACAGGCGCGGACAAGCATGCGTCCAATGCCGGCGATCCCCTGGATGGGTCATGGCCGTTGGAGTACTTCATAAGTAAGAATCACAATGGGGCGACTTTCTTGGAAGAATTGGCCAAATAGCCATGACGAGAAGTGGGATTGGGGCACTTATACTGGGGTTGGGCGTCGTTCTGGGCGGCTGCATGCAGCAGACCATCGAGCCGGCCTCGGAAGCCAGTTGGAACCAGCGCGATAAGAAGCTGCTTGCGAATGTGCCATATCAGAAGGTGGTGATCCCGGAGCCATATCAGCGGACCATCGTGGATTATCATCGCAAGGAAGCGGCCGGCACGATCGTGGTCGATACCGATGCGCGCTATCTCTACTACGTGCTGCCTGAGAAGAAGGCGATCCGCTACGGCGTCACCGTCGGCGAGGAAGCGCTGGTCTGGTCGGGCGTCGCCAAGGTTGGCCGCAAGGAAGAATGGCCGACCTGGACGCCAACGGCGGACATCAAGCGCCGTCTGGGCGCGGGCGTACCGAGTTTCGTCGGCCCAGGGCCGCATAATCCAATGGGCGCCCGCGGCCTCTATATGTACCAGGCCAACAAGGACACGCTCTACCGCATCCACGGAACCAACCAGCCGGAATATATCGGCTCGGCGATCTCCTCGGGCTGCATCCGCATGACCAACGAGGACGTCATCGACCTGTTTAACCGGACGAAGATGGGGGCGACCGTCGTGGTGCTTGCCGCCGGACAAGGCGACTCACCGGTCAATCCGCAGACGATGATTCAGCAAGCCGATCGCAGCCGACCGCAGTAAAGCGCTTAAGCATTCCGAGAAAGCCACAGCCCCGCCTCGCGGGGCTGTTTGCTATTTGGGTCCCAAAATCATGAGTTGCGCCGCGCGTCGGCCCCGGTAACCTTGCGCCCCATAAGATCGGCAATGGGAGGATACCATGCTCGGGTTGATGCAGGACTGGCCGCTGCTGTGCCATCGCATCATCGATCACGCCGCGACCTATCATCCCGACCGCCGCGTCGTATCTCGCTCGATCGAGGGCCCTTTCCACACCACAAACTATGCCGAGATCCGCAGACGCTCGCTGCGGGTGGCGCAACGCCTGAACAAGGACGGCATCAAGCTCGGAGACCGGGTGGCGACGCTGGCGTGGAACACCTGGCGGCATGTGGAGGCCTGGTACGGTATTCTCGGCATCGGCGCCATCTACCACACGGTCAATCCGCGGTTGTTTCCCGAACAGATCGTCTGGATCGTCAATCATGCGGAGGACCGCGTGATGATGATCGATCTCACGTTCGTGCCGCTGCTGGAAAAGCTCGCCGACAAGCTGCCATCGGTCGAGCGTTACATCTTGCTCACGGATGCGGCGCATATGCCGAAGACCTCGCTCAAAAATGCGGTGCCGTACGAAGAATGGCTCACGGAGGCGGACGGCGATTTTGCCTGGAAATCCTTCGACGAAAATACCGCCGCCGGCATGTGCTACACCTCGGGCACCACCGGCAATCCCAAGGGAGTGCTTTTTTCACATCGCTCAAACGTGCTGCACTCGATGATGGCAAGCACGCCGGACGCCATGGGCGTCTCGAGCCGCGACGTGGTGCTGCCCGTGGTGCCGATGTTCCACGCCAATTGCTGGGGGCTGGCGCTGACCTCGCCGATGGTGGGCGCGGAAATGGCGATGCCGGGGGCCAAGCTCGACGGCGCCTCGATCTTCGAGCTGCTCGACGCCTATCGCGTGACTTTTACGGCCGCGGTGCCCACCGTTTGGCTGATGCTGCTGCAATATCTCGAAGCCAACAATGCGAAACTGCCGTACTTGAAAAAAGTCGTGATCGGCGGTTCGGCTTCGCCGCGCGCGATGATCAAAGCATTCCAGGATGTCTACGACGTGGACGTCTGTCATGCCTGGGGCATGACCGAGATGAGCCCGCTCGGCACGCTCGGCTCGCTCAAGCCGGAATATGCAAGCCTGAAGGGCGATGCGCGGCTCGACGTTCAAGTCAAGCAAGGCCATCCGCCGTTCGGCGTCGAGATGAAGATCACCGACGACGCCGGCAAGGAATTGCCGCGTGACGGAAAGATTTTCGGCCGGCTGAAGGTGCGCGGGCCATCGGTGGCGCGGCGTTATTTCAAGGAAAACGCCGATACGATCGACGCCGACGGTTTCTTCGACACCGGGGACGTGTCGACGATCGATCCGTACGGTTACATGCAGATCACGGATCGCGCAAAGGATGTGATCAAGTCCGGCGGCGAATGGATTTCTTCGATCGAGATCGAGAACCTTGCGGTCGGCCACCCAAAAGTGGCGGAGGCTGCGGTGATCGGGATCCAGCACCCCAAGTGGGACGAGCGCCCGCTGCTGGTCATCGTGATCAAGAAAGACCAGACGGTGAGCAAGCAAGAGATGCTCGATTTCATGGCTGGGAAGATCGCAAAATGGTGGATGCCGGACGATGTGGCGTTTGTCGATGAAATCCCGCATACCGCAACCGGCAAGATTCAGAAAATTGCGCTACGCGAGCGCTTTAAGGACTATGTCCTGCCGACCGTGGCTGCGGTGCGTTAAGCAAGGTAGCGCCGTTGCGCCAACGCCTGTTGCGGTTGGAATGCGGGGTGCCGGCAGTGCCTGGAATCGGAGCTTTTGAACATGCCAGTAACCGACTACCATTTGCCCCGATTCTGCGGCCGCCTATGGAAACGGGATCCAACAGTTCCGAACTGACTTTGATGCGTCGGGCGTCTCGAAGGATTTGCAGTCCGGTGGACCGGTCGATGGCCTGAGACAGGATCGGACACAAGATCGAGCTTGATCAGGCTTGTCGACCTCTCGCTACAACGAAATACGGAGAGTACAAGAGCATGAGCATGAGAAATCACCCTACCGCCCGGCAAGTACAGATTCGTCATGAAGTGCCGCAAGCAAATCAATTTGACGATTCGACTTCGGGTGATTCCCGCTTTGCCGCCTGTGCAGCCTATGAGCTCAACCTGTGCGAGGCGGTCGTAAAGTTGGATCAGGCGGAGGTGGATCGCCATCCTGGTACTTCGCCGCTCATTGCATCCGTTCACACGATTCCCGCTCGCCGGACGATTCGTCAGGTCAACGAATGGTCTGATCTCGTTTCGACAATTTGCCGCGGCTGGGCGACGTCGACAGTTGCACTGCCGGACGGTCGCAGGCAGATTTTGTCGTTCCTTCTGCCGGGCGACATGTTCTCAGTGGCAAGTTTGTTTGAATCAAATCCCGGTCACCTGATTGAATCGATCACGGAGGTAACCTATCGCAGCTTCAAGCGTAGCGAGCTCAGCAAGATCATATTTGAGCATCCTGATCTGCACGCGACGTTCACTAAGGCTTGGATCGAGGAGAAGAGGCAGACCGAACAACTGGCTGTCGACCTTGGCCGGCGGATGGCCGATGAGCGGATTTCCCGGCTCATTCTAAATTTGATGGAAAGGCTGGCAAAGCGCGGAATGGTAAAGGATCAGACATTCGAATTTCCGTTACGTCACCTTCACATCGCCGACGCCACGGGGCTGACGCCAGTTCATGTTAGCAGGACGCTGTCGGAATTTCGCCGCAGCGGTCTGATCACAATCAGCAAACGATTGCTGACGGTTCGCGACATCGCGAAATTGCAGCGTCTTACAACGCTGCAGTAGCCACGTGCGGAGTTGCGTAAATGCTTTTAGATGCTTTTAGATGCTTTTAGATGCTTTTAGATGCTTTTAGATATTGAGCCATCATCGTAGATAGTGCGCATGGCCCGTCGACGCGTTGCCAAAGAGCCGCTTTCAAGACTTGCGATCTGGTCGCGCCGCTGCGCGCTGTTCTCGCTCGCCGCCACCGTGCTCGTGATCGTGATCGTGCGCGCGGGCTGGATCGAGATTGATCCGTCGCTGGCCGCCGTCACCGGGGCGCTCGGCATTGCCGGTCTTGCCATCCTGCTTGCGCTGGCAGCCCTTATCGTGATCTGGCGCGAAGGCATCGACGGGGCTGGGCGGGCGGTGGTGGCGATCATCATTGGTGGGGGCTTGCTGGCTTATCCTGCGTACCTCGCGACGAAGTATGTTCGCACGCCTGCACTCGCGGACGTGACGACCGACATGAAGGATCCGCCACGCTTCGATCCGGCACAATCCGCAATATTGCGGCGCGGCCCGTTGAATTATCCCGGACCGACCGTGGCAGCGCGTCAGCGCGCCGCCTATCCCGATATCGAGCCACTGCAGATCGCAACGACCGCGCAGCTGGCATACGAAGCCGCGATCTCGGTGGTCACCAAACGCAAATGGAACATTGTCCTTAATCGGGCACCGCAAGCCGGCCGCCGAGATGGCCAGATCGAGGCGATCGCGCGCACGCCGATCCTGGGATTTCGCGAAGACATCGTGGTGCGGGTGCGCGGCAGCGCGGATGGCGCGCTCATCGACGTGCGTTCGGCTTCGCGCCACGGCAAGCATGATCTCGGCAGCAACGCCGCGCGCGTGCGCAGCCTGCTCGAGGACATCGACGATACGGCGGCGACATTGGTCGAAGAGCGCAATAAGAAGACCGCTGCCAAACCGGCCCCAGCCAAGACTTCACCTCAACCGGCCAAGCGATAACGGCCGTCGATCGAAGGGGAGCCCGCGGTCGCCACCAGGCCGCGCGTGACCAGGTCTTCGAGATGCGCAAGCACCGAGAGCGCGGCGGCTTTGGTGAGCCGCGGATTGAGCCCGGCATAGATCGCGCTGACCACGGTCGGAATATCGCTCTCACCCTTGCCGATGTGGCGCAGGATCGCGGCCTCGCGCGCCTTGCGGTGGAGAATATAGGCGGCCACGAAACGCGGCGCATTGTTCACAGCGCCGCCGTGACCGGGAAAATAGGTCTGCTCGTTGCGCCGCGCGAGCTTCGCGAGCGAAGCCATGTAATCGCTCATGGCGCCATCGGGCGGTGCGACCACCGGCGTTGACCAAGCCATCACATGATCGCCGGAGAAAAGTATGTTCCGGTCTTTGAGCGCGTACGCCATGTGATTGGCGGTGTGGCCCGGTGTCGTGATCGCTTCCAGCGCCCAACCGGAGCCGGTGACGATCTCGCCATCGGGGAGCGCGCGATCGGGACGGAAATCAAGATCGTTGCTGGCGTCGAGACGAGGCGCTTCGCCGATGTTGAGCGGCCGCGCGGGCCGATGCGGTCCTTGCGCCAATACGATCGCGCCGGTGGCCCCCTTGATGGCCGGCACAGCGGGTGAATGGTCGCGGTGGGTGTGCGTGACGAAGATGTGCGTCACAGTCTCGCCGCGTACGGCTGCAAGCAACGCCGCGATGTGGTCGGCGTCATCCGGGCCGGGATCGATGATGGCCACATTGCCGCGTCCAACGATGTAACTGATGGTCCCTTTGAAGGTGAACGGACTGGGATTGTTGCAAAGCAGGCGGCGTACCCCCGGCGTTACCTCCTCAATTTTGCCGGGTGGAAGCGAAAAAGTCTGGTCGAATGGAATCTCGTTGCTCATAGGGACTTTCTCAGGGTTGTCCTGCGTTTTGCGCGCTGGGACGAGCTGGAAGACAGCCAGGGGCTGGCTTCCTCGATTGTCATACCGCGCAACCCCACGCAATGCTTGGGATTTTGCGCCTTGTGCAGCGCAGCCACAGGCTGTGAAATTAGTGGAAGCGAGGTTGTACCTGGGAATTAAACCCTTGATATGCTGGGGGTTTAATATAGGTTTGCCCCGCGTCGCAGGGGATGGCGACGGAGGTCACGCATGTCGGCCCAACGGTCCGACCAGAAGGGGACTTACTCCAGTCCGCCCTCGGCGCTGCGTTCCGCCGTGCCGCGTTCGTTTGTCTTTGGTCTAGAACGAATTGGCCTCGTCTCGCTCCGCTATCCTTACATCGTCGCATTCGTCGCTGCCGTGCTCTGCATCGTGGCGGCGTTCGGTGTCGCACGCATCAAGATAGACGATTCCCTAAGCCAATTGTTCCGCTCGGAAACCACCGACTTCAAACAATTCGAAGACGTCGTACGACGATTCCCGTCGAGCGAGTTCGACGTGCTGGTCGTGATCGAAGGCAAGACGCTGCTCGAGCGCAACTCGATCGAGAAATTGCGCGATCTCGTGACCGAACTGCAATTGATCGACGGCACGCGCGGCCTGATCTCGCTGTTCTCCGCGCGAGAGCCGCCGGAAAGCGGGACTTTACCGACACCGTTGCTTCCGAATGATCTGCCCAGCGGCGCGGAGTACGACCGGCTGGTGAAGCGCGTTCTCTCAAACGAGATCATCCGGGGTAAATTGCTGTCGGACGATGGAACACTTGCGCTCATTGTTCTGGCGCTCGATCCCGCCATTGCTCAAACCAAGGGCCTGGACCGCACCGTCGGCGAGGTCCGGACGGTGTTGGCCGAAAATCTGTCGGGAACAGGTCTCAAAGGTCAACTCTCCGGCATTCCCGTGATGCAGCTTGAGATCCGTACAGCGGTCGAACGCGATCGATTTATCTACAATACCATCGGATTTTTCGCCGGCTGCCTGATTGCGATCGCGTTCTTCCGGCGCGTGTCATTCATGTTCATCGCAGCCGCCCCTCCGCTCATCGCGATCGTGCTGGCGCTTGGCACACTCGGCTGGCTGGATTTTCGGCTCAACATGTTTCTCAACGTGATGACGCCGCTCATCATGGTGATCAGCTTCTCGGACAGTATGCAGCTGACATTCGCGGCGCGTGACCGGCTCATCGCGGGACAGGACAAATATCAGGCGTTTTTGGGAGCAATCATGGTCGTCGGGCCGGCTTGCGTGCTGACGCACGGCACCGCCGGTCTCTCGTTCATCGCGTTGCAGTTTTCTGATTCCGACCTGATACGGACGTTCGGAGAGGCGGGGCTTATCGCCACCGTCATCGCACTCGTTGCGGTGATCACGCTCGTGCCACTGCTCGGAATTCTGCTGGTGCGCAAGGAAGCGACGTTTGCCGCGGAAATCGGGAGCAAGGACTTCGGCGTGGATTGGCTTCGCCGTTTCTGCCGCTGGGTCGCGTTGCGCATGGTGAGCCATCCGGGCCTGTACAGCCTCTTGAGTTTACTGGTGGTCGGCGGCCTCGGCATCGTCTACGCCAGCCTCGAACCGCGCTATCGATTGGCCGACCAAGTGCCCGACAAGCACCAAGCCGTGGCGGCGAGCAGCCGCATCGATGCCAAGCTCACGGGAGCAAACCCGGTCGACGTGCTGATTGAATTTCCGGCGGGAGCGTCTTTGTATTCGCCGGAAACGCTCACAGTCCTCGCCAAGGTGCATGGCATCGTCGAAAAACAAGCGGGCGTCGGCAACGTCTGGTCGCTCGATTCCTTGCGGCGATGGCTGGCGGCAAAAGTGGGTAAATCGGACGCCGAGACGCTTAAGCAATATGTTGACATTCTGCCGGAGCATCTCACGCGGCGGTTCGTTACCGCCGAACAGGATGCGGTCGTCGTGTCCGGCCGAATTCCGGATATCGATGCGAGCAAGTTGCTGCCGACCGTCAATCAACTTGATAAAACGCTTGAC
>JACXTT010008152.1_pt1 | contig 14591 bp, 9 predicted proteins | sample 9270951 | NCBI WGS metagenome assembly JACXTT01 (sample SAMN15532306, study PRJNA645909) | rock metagenome | isolation source: weathered quartz diorite | place: Puerto Rico | collected 2017-06-21
GCCGAGGCGATCGCCACGCACGCCATTCCGGCGCTGCGCGCGCATTTCTATGCGCTCGAGCGCTCGCAGGACGTGTTTAGCTGGGATCCGGTCTAGGCGGCCTGGGCCAGGCGCTGATTTGAGTCGACCAGCCGCTCGATCAGCACGCGCATGCACGCCTTGTTGAAGGCGGCCTGGCAGCCGTCGGTCGCCGCGCGCATCGCGTCCGCCTTCACCTCCATCACGGTGATCGGCGTGCGCGCGGTGACGGTGCTGGTGCGCCGCTGCGAGCGCTCGGCGAAGTAGAGTAGCTCGCCGAAGCAGCGCCCCGCCTTCACGGTGGCGAGGAGCTTGCTGAAGAGCGTGACGTCGACTTCGCCCTCGACCAGGAAATAGAAGTTGTCGCCCGTCTCGCCTTCGCGGATCAGCACGGTCTGCGGAGCGATGGTCTTCCAGGTGGCGATGCGGATCAGCTCCCAGAGCGCGACGTCATTGAAGTCGGCGAAGAAGGCGAAGTCGCGCAGCTTGGTGAACTTCTCCGAGTCGGAGACTGTAGCGCCGGCAAGGCGCAGGCTGGCAAAGGCCTGGCTCAGATCCTTGCCGAAATCAAGCCATGACGGGTAGCGCGCCGCCGGGTTCTTCTCCATCGCCTTCATGACGATGGCGTCGAGCAGGCCCGGCAGCTCGGGCCGCAGCTTCGCCGGGCGCTGCGGCTGCGTATTGAGGATGGCGTAGGTAAGCGCGGGCTGGGTCGAGGCGCTGAACGGCAGCCGGCCGGTGAGCAGGCGATACATCGTCACGCCGAGCGAGTAGATGTCGGTCTGGTGCGTGAGCGGCTCGAGGCGCACCTGCTCGGGCGACATGTAGGCGGGCGAGCCGATGCCGCTGATCTGCGTCGTGTCCTGGAGCTTCTGCTGGAAGGAAGCGCCGAAGTCGCTGACCTTGGTCTCGCCGGTCTCGGAAAGGAGGATGTTGCCGGGCTTGATGTCGCGGTGGATGACGCCGTGCCGGTGCGCGTACTCGAGCGCGCGGATGCACTTGAAGATGATCTCCACCACCTTGCTGATCGGCAGCAGCCGCGCTATGTCGGCGTGCGTCTCGAGCGGGGTGCCGGGCACGTATTCCATGACGAGGTAGCTGCGGCCGGGCTCGACCACGGCGTCGAAGATCTCGACGATGTGCGGGTGGGCGAGCTTGCCGGCGAGCGAGGCCTCGGCGATGAACGATTTGTGCTTCATGCGCTCCTGCTCGCCGTCGGCGTCCTTGTCGAAGAGAAACACCTTGATGGCGACGTCGCGCTCGGCGAAGGGATCGCGCGCAAGGTAGACCTTGCTCGTCGCGCCGGCGCCGATCTCGCGCAGCAGCGGATATTTGCCGATGTGCTCCTGGAGCTCGAACTTCACGGGCCGAATCTCATTGTCTCGCGAGCGCAGCGATCTGCTGCAGGAGCTCGGACTCCTGGTAGGGCTTGCCGAGGAACGCGTTGACCCCGAGCTCGGCGGCGCGGCTGCGGTGCTTCGGCGCGGTGCGCGAGGAGATGATGATGATCGGGATGTCCATGGTGCGCGGATCGCCGCGCACGTTGCGCGCGAGGTCGAAGCCGTCCATGCGCGGCATCTCGATGTCGACCAGCATGATCGCCGGCAGCTCGCCCTTGAGCTGCTCGAGCGCGTCGACGCCGTCCTTGGCGGTGAGCACGCGGTAGCCTTCGCGCTCAAGCAGGCGGCCGGTGATCTTACGCACGGTGAGCGAATCGTCGACCACCATGACGAGCGGCGCCGCGCGCGCCGCCTTGCCGGAGAGCTCCGGCGTCACGGTGGTCTTCAACGGCCCGTGCCCGCGGTGCGCGAGCTGCACCGGATTAACGATCAGCACGATCGCGCCGTCGGGGAGCACGGTGGCGCCCGCCACGCCGGGCATGCGCGAGAGCTGCGGGCCGATGTTCTTCACCACCATCTCGCGCTGTCCGATGAGATCGTCGACGTGGACCGCGAGGCGATGCGCGCCGCTGCGCACCAGCAGCACGAGGTTGTCGTCCTGGATGTTGGTGGCGGCGCGGCTGCCAAGGAGCTGGCGCAGGTAGTGCAGCGGATACTGCCGGCCCTGGAACTCGATGCCGGCCGCCTCGTAGTGCGAAACGAGCGCGTCGGCCTTGATGCGCAGCACCTGCTCGATCTGCGCCGACGAGATGGCGAGCATCATGCCGCCCGCGCGCACCATCACGGTCTGCGTGACCGCGAGCGTGAGCGGCAGATAGATGGTGAACGTGGTGCCGCGGCCGCGTGCGCTGGTCACCTCCAGGCGCCCGCCGAGCGCCTGGATCTCGGTGCGCACGACGTCCATGCCGACGCCGCGGCCGGCGAGCTCGGTCACCGACTCGGCGGTCGAGATGCCCGACGTGAAGACCAGCTGGACCTGCTCGGCCTCGGTAAGCGCCTGATCGGCGGCAATCAGGCCTTTCTCGATCGCCTTGGCGCGCAGCCGCTCGAGGTCAAGGCCCGCACCGTCGTCCGCCACCACCACCACGACTTCGTTTGCCTCCTGGCGCAGGCTGATGGCGATGCGCCCGGCCTCGGGCTTGCCGGCGGCGCTACGCGCCGCCGGCAGCTCGATGCCGTGCACCAGCGCGTTGCGCAGCATGTGCTCGAGCGGCGCCGAGATGCGCTCGAGCACACCGCGGTCGAGCTCCACCTGCCCGTCTTCGATGGTGAGCTCGGCCTTGCGGGCGAGCTCGGCGGCGCTCTGGCGCACGATTCGCTGCAGCCGCTCGGCGAGGTTCGAGAACGGCACCGCGCGCATTCGCATCAGGTCCTGCTGCAGCTCGCGGCCGATGCGCGCCTGCTGCAGCAGCGCCGCGTCGGTCTCGCCGACGTTCTTCATCAGCGCCTGCTGCAGCGTCGCGACGTCGTTCAGGCCCTCGGCCATCATGCGCGTGAGCTCCTGCAGCCGCGTATAGCGATCGAATTCCAGCGGATCGAAGTCCTGGTCGTGCTCGGCGAGCTCGGAGCGGCGCGATTGCATCTGGCTGTCGGCCTGGATCTCCACTTCGCGCAGCTGGGTGCGCAGGCGCGCGATGCTCTCGTTCAGGTCTGCCAGGGCCTGCTTGGTCTGGCGCAGCTCCGCCTCGATGCGCGAGCGGGCGATCGCCGCCTCGCCCGCTTCCGTGATCAGGCGGTCGAGCCGCTCGGCGTTCACGCGCAGCACGGCCGCGGGCGCCGCGGCCGAGGAGCGCGCCTCCGTCGCCCTGGGAGCCGCCCGCGGCGCCGTGGCGTCTGCGCTGCTCATCTTTTCGAGGTCGGCGCTCAGCCGGTCGAGCTTCTCCTGCAGCTCATCGAAGAGCTCGGGCGCCACTTCGCCCGCCTCGAGCGCGTACTCGATGCGGCTTTCCATCAGGTGGGTGAGCTCGCCCAGGCGGATGGCTCCCGCCATGCGCGCGCTGCCCTTGAGCGTGTGCAGCGCACGCTTCACCGCGTCGGCGGCAGTGCGGTCCTGCGGGTTGGCGCGCCAGGCGCGCAAGTCGCCCACGACGTGCGGCACGAGCTCGTGCGCTTCCTCGAGGAACACCGGCAGCAGCGCGCCGTCGAAGTCGTCGCGCACGTTGCGCTTTTCCGGCGGCCGCGCCGGCACCAGCAGGCGGTTCCTGAGCGCCTGCAGCGCGGCGAGCGTTTCGGCCGCCGGCGCCGGTGATTCCCCGCGGCCGACGGCGGCGAGCAGCTCGCCGAGCCTTTCGATCGCCGCGCCGATCACCTGCCGGTCGGCTGGCTCGACGGTGCGCTCGGCGAGCGGCATCCATTGCTCGAGCTGGGCTGCCACCTGGGCGATCGCCTCGACGCGCGCGGTGCGCGAGGAGCTGGCAAGGGTGTGCGCCGCGCGCGTGAACGCGGCGGAAGCTTCCGCCGCCTCGCTGGCGGCCCATGCCGTGCATTCGCTCTTAAGCGTGGCGAGGTGCTGGGCGGCTTCCTTGAGGTAGACGTCGCGCACGCGCGTGACGGCGGAGTCCTCGCCGGCGAGCCTGGCGGCGAGCTCGCTGATGGTGCGCGCGTCGACGACGGGCGTCTCGCCGTTGCGCAGGCGCTCGACCCAGTCGGTGAAGCAGCCGTGGGCGACCGCGGCGAGCTCGAGAAGCTCGTCGGTCGCCGGCTGCTGGCGCTCGAGGCACTGGTTCATCGCGCGCTCGACCTCCCAGGCGGCCTCGCCGAGCTCGGCGAGCCCGACCATGCGGCCGCTGCCTTTCAGCGTGTGGAAGCCGCGGCGGATGGTGGCGAGCTCTTCCTGGTTCGCGGGCTCGGCGCGGCATTTGGGCAGGCTCGCGGCGACGGTCGCGAGAACCTCGACCGCTTCCTCGAGGAACACCTGCAGCAGGCTCTCGTCCACCGGCTTCGCGCTCGGCGTGGAAGCAGCAGCGCTCGGCAGCAGCGCGGGCCGCTCCTCCAGGCGCGCGAGGAAGAGATCGAGCGCCTGCTCGCGCGGCTCGCGGCCCTGCGCGCAGGGCGCGACGAACAGACTCACGCTGCTCAGGCCCTCGGCGATCCAGTCCAGGTCCTCGCTTTGCGGGGTCAGCGTGGCAACCATCTGCTGGCAGCGCTCGATGACCAGCGTCGCCCGCTCCCAGGAGAGCACGCGCAGCGCGCCGTGGATCTGCCGCAGCTGCGGTGCGACTTTCGCCAGGGCGTCCTTTGCCGCATGGCCGCGCGCATAGGCGTCGAGCGCCTGCTCGACAGAGTGCAGGTTCGCAACGATCTCGCCCGCGACGCGCGCGCGCACCTGCAGTGCGCTGACGTGCTGCGTGAGCTCCGGCCGCAGGCCCGCGGGGGCCTTGCCGCTCGCCTTGCCCGCGGCGCCCTCCGCGAGCCAGCGCGACATGATCTCGACCTGCTCCGCGGTATCGGCGAGCGGCTGCTCGAAGTGCTCGAGCAGGCTCTGGGCGAGCAGGAACGCGGAGGCCATCTCGAGGAGCAGGAAATCGCTGCCTTCGGCCTGCTTCTGCGGCAGGCGCTCGGCGGCCGCGGCGACCACGCCGAGGAGCTTCGACAAGTGCGCCTCGCCAAGCGCCACGGCGCTCCCCCGCAGTGCGGCCGCGCGCTCGCGGAATGCAGCTGCGCTGTTTGCGTCACCGGCAAGGTAGCGCTGCCAGATCTGGACCAGCGCCTGGAGCTTGGCAGCCACCTCTTGGCACAGCGAGCGCGCGTCGCGCGCCTCGGCCTCGCTCGACGCAGGCGGTACCAGCGCATCGAGGCCGTAGAGCCGCTTGATATCGCGCAGGCGCTGAGTGAGCGGCGCGCTGCAAGCAATCGCGTACAGCAGCTCGCGCAGCAGCGGCTCGTTGTCGACGCGTTGGCCCGCGGCGAGGCCGCGGATGTAGATATCGAGCTTGTTCCAGAGGGTACGCGCCTGCGCGAGCCGCTGCGGCTCGGTGGCATCGAGGAGTGCATCGACCAGGCCGCCCGCCACCCACCACAGCGCCCGGCGCTCGGGCAGCTGGTGTGCAACGGCATGGATGGCGTCGAGCGTCTCGCGCATCTCCTCGAGGCCCGCCGGCTGCCGGCGGATCCAGGCGAGGATGCCGCGCTGCCAGCGCGTGCGTCGCGCATGCAGGAACGGCGCGAGCTCCGCTTCGGTGAGCGACCTCGGCCGCGGATGCACGGGCGCGGGCGGCGTGAGGTCCGGGAAGAAGAGCTCCAGCTCGGCGCAATCGGCGCGGCCCTGCAGCTGGGCGAGCGCCTGGTACGACGGATACAGGCGCAGCGGCACGTTTGGCTCGCCGCGCGCCACGTCATCGACGAACTGCTTCAGCTCCGCGACCGCGCGATCAATGACCCCAGCCGCCTCGCCGCGCGAGCCGTTCAGCCCGCTCAACGTCGTCTCGAGCGCCTCGCAGAAGCGCGTCGCGCCGGCGAGCCCCACCATGCTGAGCGCGCCGCTGACCTGGTGCAGGTGCTCAGGGCACCCGGCTAGCGCGCGCGCGTCGAGCGGCGCCTCCCCGGAACGCGCGATCTGGTCGCGTACCCGCTCGAGCGCCTGGTCGACCTCGGCGGTGATCCAGGAAAGGATGGTGGTGTCGGGCATCGCTCCTCGCGCGGCGCCTTAGGAGAGCTTGAAGCCGGCGACCGAGCTCTTCAATCCTTGCGCGAGGTCGCCCAGCCTCGCGGCCGAGGCGGCGGTCCTCTTGGTCCCCTGGCTGGTGAGCTGCGTCACGCCGAGGATGATCTTCATCTTGCCGGCGACCTGGGCGGCGGATGCCGCCTGCTGCTGGGTGGCATTGGAGATGGCGCCGATCAGCTCGGCGAGGCGGTTCGAAATCTTCTCGATCTCGCGCAGCGCCTGGTCGGCCTCGTCGGCGGTGCGGGTTCCCTCGACCACGCCGCGCGTGCTGCGCTCCATCGCCTCGACCGCATCCTGCGTGTCGCGCTGGATGCTCTTCACGATCGCGCCGATGTGCTTGGTCGCCTCCGCCGAGCGCTCGGCAAGGCGCTGCACTTCCTCGGCGACCACGGTGAAGCCGCGTCCCGCCTCGCCGGCGGAGGCGGCCTGGATCGCGGCGTTCAGCGCTAGCACGTTGGTCTGCTCGGTGATGTCGGAGATGAGCTGCACGATTTCGCCGATCTCCTGCGAGGACTCGCCTAGGCGCTTGATGCGCTTGGAGGTCTCCTGGATCTGCTCGCGGATGTCGTTCATGCCGCGGATCGCGTTCTGCACCGCCTGCGCGCCCTTGTTCGCGGCGCTGAGCGACGTCTCGGCGACCTTGGCCGAGTCGTTGGCGTTCGCCGACACCTGGTTCATCGATTGCGCCATCTGCGTCACCGCCTGGCCCGCGCCCTGGATCTCGGCCGCCTGGCGCTGCGTCGCGTGCAACAGCTCCGCGCTCACCGTCTGTGCCTCGTTCGTGGCGCTGCTCACATGCTCGGCCGCCTTGGTGATGCCGGCCACCAGCCGCCGCAGCTCCTCGATCGTGTAGTTGATCGAGTCGGCGATGGCGCCGGTCATGTGCTCGGTCACTTTCGCCCGCACGGTAAGGTCGCCGCTTGCGAGGTTCCCGATCTCGTCGAGCAGCCGCATGATCGCGTTCTGGTTGTCGCGGTTCTGGTGCTCGCTCTGCTCGGCGCGCCGGCGGCTGTCGTCGATGTACGCCTTGCCGATCAGCAGGAGCACCGCGAGCGCCAGGAGCGAGCCCACCGCCAGCGCGATGAAGTTCACCGCACGCTGGGCGAGGAGCTGGTCGTAGCCGCCCGCAAGCTGCTCGGCGGCCCCGAGCAGCGTCTCGCTGTCGTTGAACATGTCGCGCGTGGCGCGCTTCGCGTTCACCAGGCGCTGCATGTTGCCGAGGATCCGGCTCACCGCGACCTGGTATTCCTTGAAGCCGGTCTCGAGCTCGCCGAGCTTCGAGCGCAGCTCCGTTTCCGACACGCGCGCGACGCGCATCGCCTCGTTGCCCTGCAAGAGGCCCTGCAGGAGGTCGCGGAACGTGTTGCTGTCCTTGCCAAGGAGGAACGCCACCTCCGGGTCGATCACGTCGCCGGCGAGCATCGCGTTGGCGTTCTTCGCCATGCGCTGCGTGAGCATCACGAGCTGCGCGGCGATCGCGTTTTGGCGCGACGTCGCGCCGCTTTGCACGCTGAGCGCGGCCACCTCGTCCGCGGTCTCGAGCAGCGCCGGGTTGTTGTCGTTGATGGCGCGCACCGCGGCGCCGAGCGCCACCAGGTTCGGCTCCTCGCGGATGACCAGGCCCGCGTTGCGGTCGGTCTTGCGCCATTCGGTCTCCAGCGCATTGAGCGTCGGCCGCACGCTCTGCGGAGTGGGCGGCAGGTTCACGCCGCCGCTCAGGCCGCCGGCAGCGAGCAGGTTGACGAGCGCGCTGAATTCGTCGCGGCTTTCCCGCAGCTGCTTGAACGCCTCGCGGTTGCCCTGCGAAGCCTGCTGCGCGGCCTTGGCGAGGCGCTGCGAGAGCATGCGGATCTTGCCGACCGCGGCGACGTAGAGCGTGTTGAACGTCGCCTGGCGGGCGTCGTAGACGACGATCAGGCCATTGACGCTCATCAGCAGCGCGAGCAACACCACCAGGAATTTCAGCTTGCGGCCGCCGGTAGACGGAGCGCGCACCGCGACGACAGGCTTCGCGCCGGCGTGGCCGGCAGCGGCGCCGTTGCGCGCCACGAACGGCATCTTGAGAAACTCGAGTCGCTTACCCATGGAACACCCCTAGCGCAGGAACTTGCCGTTGCGCCCGATGATCGTCAGGTCGACGAACTTCGAGCCGGCGTGATTGGTCGGCGAATAGCCGACGTAGAAGCCTCCCAGGTCCACGTCGCGCAAGCCCTCGAGCGCGTCGACCAGGCCCTCGCGCGTCGGGTTCTTGCCCGCACGCTTCAGGCCTTCGACCATCACCTTGGCGGTGAGAAACCCTTCCATCGCGCTGAAGTTGTAGTCGGTAAAACCGGCCCGCTTCGCGAGATGCTGGTAGTCCTTGACCACCGGCACGGCCGTGCCCCAGGGGAAGGGCACCACCTGCGAGATGGCGACGCCGCTGCCCTCCGCCCCCAGCGCATCGGCGAGTGCCTTGCTGCCGACGAACGACACGTTGTAGAAGGACGTGCCGCTGCCCGCCTTCTTCATCTGCCGGATGAACTCCGCGCAGGACGTATAGGCGCTCACCATGACCACGGCGTCGGGCTCGGAGGCGTTGATCGCCTTCACCGCGTCCTCGACCTTGACGGTGTTGCGCTCTACCGTGCCGCTGGAATGGATCTTCATGCCGCGCTTGGCGAGCGCGATCTCAGTGCCCTTGCGGCCCGCTTCGCCGTAGTTGTCAGCCTGGTAGAAGACCGAGATCTTCTTGCCCCCGGTGGAGACCACCTGCTCGACGATCTTCTCAGTCTCGTCGTAGTAGCTCGCACGCACGTGGAACACGTATCGGTTCATCGGAACGCGCAGGATCTCGGCGCCGGTGAACATGCCGACGAGCGGCACCTTCGCCTGCGTCACCACGGGCAGGTGCGCCGCGCCGGTGGGCGTCCCGACGTAGCCGAGAAGCGCGAAAACCTTGTGCTCCTCGATCAGCCTCTTGCTCGCCGCCGGCGCCACCGAAGCCTCGTAGCGGTCGTCCTCGGTGACGAGGTCGAGTCTGCGGCCGTACACGCCGCCGTTGGCATTGACGTAATCCAGGTACGCCTTGATGCCGTTACGCATCTGGATGCCGAGTTGCGCCGCCGGGCCGCTGAAGACCGCGGCCTGACCGAGCAGGATGCGGTTCGCCGTGACCCCGGGATCGGCCCAGGCGACCGGCGCAGCGAGCGCAAGGGCCGCGAAGAGCGCCGCGGCATTGCGCTTCATGAGCTCACCTCCAGAAACGCCTCGTGCTGCACGAGCGCCGCTACGTCGAGCTCTTTCCATATGCGTCCCTCCGCATCGCTGTACTGGCCGCGCACCCACGGCATCGGCGTGGCGACGCTCTGGGGAGTCAGCTCCCCGAGCGCGCGCAAGCCGAGCGAGCGCGCGACGAGGAGCGCCGCGCCGCAGCGGAACCGCTCGCTCAGCACGAGCAGGCGCGCCTCCGCGCTGAGCTTCACCGGCTCGCCGCCGAGGAAGGCCGAAAAATCGCTCACGCTGTAGAGATTGCCGCGCACGCTGGCCACGCCCTTGAACCAGCCGCGCGCCAGCGGCACTGACGAGATCGGCGGCACCGGCATCACCTCCGCGGCATCCACCAGCTCGATGAGCCACCCTTCGCCGCCGACCTGCAGGCCGAGCTTGGAGGGCAGGCCTACGCCCGCCTCGGCGCTTTGCAGCCGCTCGGAAAGCGCGAGCTGATACTCGCGCAGCGAGACGCGTTCGGTGGTGGTGACGGCGCTCGCGCCCATCAGCCGAGCGCGCTGATCTTCGCCAGCAGCTCCGCCTGGTTGATCGGCTTCACGATGTAGTCGCGCGCACCCTGCCGCAGGCCCCAGACGCGATCGGTCTCCTGGTTCTTGCTCGTGCACAGGATGATCGGGATGTTCTTGGTCGCTTCATCGCGCGTCAGCGCGCGCGTCGCCTGGAATCCGTTCTGGCCCGGCAGCACGATGTCCATCAGCACGAGGTCGGGACGCGACTGCTTCACCTTCACCATGGCGTCTTCGGCGCTCTCGGCGGTCGCGACCTTGAAGCCGTTCTTGGAGAGCACCGCGCTCAGGAACTCCCGGTCGGTGGGCGAATCGTCGACGATCAGTATTTTTTTGATGGCCATGCGGTGCCTTTCAGGACGCGATGGAAGAGGGTTTGACATACTCGGTGACCGCCGCGATGAGCCCCTCTTTCGTGAACGGCTTGGTGAGGTAGCGGTCCGAGCCGGCAAGGCGCCCGCGCGCGCGGTCGAATACGCCGTCCTTGCTCGAGAGCATGATCACCGGCGTCGCCTTCAGCTTCGGGTTCTGCTTGATGAGCGCGCAGGTCTGGTAGCCGTCCAGGCGCGGCATCATGATGTCGACGAAGATGAGACGGGGCTGGTGGTCGGCGATCTTCGCGAGCGCGTCGAAGCCGTCTTCGGCGAGAATCACTTCGTAGCCGGCCTGGCGCAGGAACATTTCGGCGCTTCGCCGAATCGTGTTGCTGTCATCGATGACCAGGACCTTGATAGGTCCTGACTCGCGCTGCTCGGGCTGCGCGGCCTGGCTCACAAACGCGGCTCCCCTGAACGGTCAGTTCTTGTTTTGATTCTGGCATTTAGTGAAACTTCTTTAAGTGAAATAATTCATCCGCCGGTACAAATGGACAAACCGACAATCTGCGGCAGCGCGTCATGAATGACGTCGGGGCCTATATTTCAGCCTGATGGCGCGTAAGCCGCTGAAATCCGACCTCGCCTGGTCCACGGTGGACCGGATCGTCGTGCGCGGCAAAGACCTGCCGGGCGAGATCCTCGGGCATCTCAACCTCGGCGACATGGCGTTCCTCGAGCTCACGGGTCGGGTACCGAATGCGGGCGAATCGAAGCTCTTCAATGCGATGGTGGTGACGCTCGTCGAGCACGGCGTCACGCCCAGCGCAATCGCCGCGCGCCTGACCTACCTCGGCGCCCCCGAAGCGCTGCAGGCGGCGGTGGCGGCCGGCCTGCTCGGCCTGGGGAGCGTGTTCGTCGGCTCCATGGAAGGCGTGGCGCGCATCCTCGGCGATGCGGTGGCGAGCGGCAAAGACGCGAAGGCGGTGCTCGCCGAGAACAAGCGCATGCCCGGCCTCGGGCATCCGATCCACAAGCCGGTCGACCCGCGCAGCGCGCGGCTCTTCCAGATCGCGCGCGAGACCGGGCACTACGGGAAATACTGCCGCCTGATGGAAGAGATCGCCGCGACGCGCGGCATCACGCTGAACGCGACCGGCGCGATCGGCGCGCTCGCCTGCGAGCTGGGGCTCGATTGGCGCATCGTCAAAGGCCTGGGCGTGATGGCGCGCGCGGTCGGGCTGGTCGGCCACATCCTCGAGGAGACGCGCGAGCCGATGGCAACCGAGATCTGGGAGCGCGTCGACGACGAAGCCTCCGCGCATCTCAAGCCGAAGAAATGAACCTCGGGCGCGACAACCATCCCGAGCTGCGCGACGCGGTGCGTGTGCTTTGCAGCCAGTACGACTCGGCCTACTGGCAGCAGGTGGACGAGAAGCGCGCATATCCCGAAGCGTTCGTCGACGCGCTCACCAAGGCGGGCTGGATGTCGGCGCTGATCCCGGAGCAGTACGGCGGCTCGGGACTCTCGCTCACCGAGGCGACGGTCATCATGGAGGAAGTGACGCGCTCGGGCGGCAACGCCGGCTGCTGCCACGGCCAGATGTACAACATGAATACGCTGCTGCGCCACGGCTCGGAGGCGCAGAAGCGCAAGTATCTGCCGAAGATCGCCACCGGCGAGCTGCGCCTGCAGGCGATGAGCGTGACCGAGCCGGGCGCGGGAACCGACACTACAAAAATCAAGACCGTGGCGCTACGCAAAGGCGACCGCTACGTCGTCAACGGCCAGAAGGTCTGGACCTCGCGCCTGCAGCACTCCGAGCTCATGATCCTGCTCGCGCGCACCACGCCGCTTCCCGAGGTGAAGCGCAAGAGCGAGGGCATGTCGGTGTTCCTCGTCGAGACGAAGAGCAAAGGCCTCGACGTGCGCCCGATCCGCAACATGGTGAACCACGAGACCAACCAGGTCTTCATCGACAACTTGGAGATCCCGGCGGAGAACCTGATCGGCGAGGAAGGCAAAGGCTTCCGCTACATCCTCGATGGGCTCAATGCCGAGCGCATCCTGATCTCCGCCGAGTGCATCGGCGACGGCTACTGGTTCATCGAGAAGGCGACCAAGTACGCCACCGAGCGCGTCGTGTTCGACCGCCCGATCGGCGAGAACCAGGGCATCCAGTTCCCGATCGCCGAGAGCTACATGGAAATCGAAGCCGCCAACCTGATGCGCTACAAGGCCGCCGCGCTGTTCGATCAGCACCAGCCCTGCGGCGCCGAGGCCAACATGGCGAAGCACCTCGCGGCGAAGGCTTCTTGGGAGGCGGCGAACGTCTGCCTGCAGACGCACGGCGGCTTCGGCTTCGCCGCCGAGTACGACGTCGAGCGCAAGTTCCGCGAGAACCGGCTCTACCTGGTGGCGCCGATCTCCACCAACCTGATCCTCTCCTACCTCGCCGAGCACGTGCTCGGCCTGCCCCGCTCCTTTTAGGCTTTCGCCAGCGCCGCCTTTACCCGCTCCGGGTTGAGCGGCGCGCGGCGCAGCCGCACGCCGGTGGCGCTGAAGAAGGCGTTCGCCACCGCCGCCGGGATCACGCGGATGGTGGGCTCGCCCGCCCCGCTCGGCGCGATCTCCGGTCGGTCGATCAGCACGATCTCGATCGCTTCCGGCGTGTCGGGCATCTCCACGATCGGATAGCTCGCCCAGTCGACGCTCGCTACGGCGTCCGGCGCGAAGCGCACTTCCTCGTAGAGCGCGCGCGAGAGGCCCTGCACCACGTTGCCTTCGATCGTCTGGCGCAAGGTGAGCGGATTGATGATCAGCCCGCAATCGTGTGCCACCGTGAAGCGCTTCGCCCAGACGCGGCCGCTCGCGCGATCCACCTCGACTTCGGCCACGACCGCTACCGCCGTGCCATTGCGATCGGCGAACGCGATGCCCTTGCCCTTGCCGAGCGACGACCAGCGCGCTTTCTCCGCGGCCGCCTTCACCACGGCCGCGTGCCGCGGATTGGTGAGGTAGCGCAGACGGAAGGCCACCGGGTCCTCGCCGGCAGCGTGCGCCAGCTCGTCGATGAACTGCTCGGAGCCGAAGTGAATGTCCGGCCCGACCGGATCTCGCAAGTGCGACGTCCGCAGCGGCGAGCAGCCGACCACCAGCGGCGCAATCGTTTCCCAGGCGAGACGCTTGTTTTCGAAGCCGTAGGATTCCTCCGGCGAGCCGTAGATCTGGTTGCCCTTTGGCGTCAGCCCGAGCGCCTGGCCGACGAGGCTGTCGGCGGGATTGGATTCGTTGGTGGCGATGTGCTGGCGCGAGAAACCCTTCGACATGAAGTCGTAGGCGAGCACCTTGCCGCTCGCGTCGAGCGCGGCGCGGCCGCGGTGCACGGCCGCAGGACCTTTCGGATCCCACGCGGTGCCGTCGGCGCGCATGCCCTGCACGCGCACCGGCTTGCGGAGCGCGCGCGAGAGGAACGCCGCATCGAGCGCCGCATCACCGGCATCGTTGCGCCCATACGATCCCGGACCCGGCACCCAGACGGCGCGCACCTTTTCCGGCGGCATGTCGAGCAGCTTCGCCACGCCGTCGCGCGTGAAGTGCGGCTTCTGCGAGCCGGTCCACACCGTGCAGCGATCGGCCTTCACGTCGGCGAGCGCGCACGCCGGCCCCATGCTGGCATGCGACTGGAACGGCCACTCGTATTCGGCCTCGATGACGCGCACTCCCGGCGTCTTCAGCGCCGCCTCGACGTCTCCCTGCTTCAGCGACTCTTCGCGCTTTACCGGCTTCGCCGCGCGAATGTGCTGATGCAGGCCGTCCATCGCCGGGAAGGCCTTGGCGTCGTAGTGCCAATCCACTTTCAGCCGCTGCGCAGCGCGCACCGCATCCCATTCGCGCGGCGCGACCACGGCGACGAAATCCTTCTTGCGCACGACCCGCGCGCCGCGCAGACCCTTGATCGAGCTTTCGTCGACGCCGCGCACGCTGCACGCGGCGCGCGGCGGACGGATGACGCGCGCGTGCAGCATGCCCGGCACGCGCACATCGGTGACGAACTCACCGGTGCCGTAGACCTTCCAGGCGACATCGCGGCGCGGCAGCGGCTTGCCCACCACCTTGTACTCCGCGGGCGTCTTCGGCTTCGCCGGCACGGCGATGTCCATCGGGTTGCCGGTCCGCTGGTTCCACTGCACCTGGTGATTGAAGTAGCGCCCGCCGACCAGCTCGGCATACGTCGTCTTGCCCCGCGGCGAAACGACAGTGCCATCCTCGACGCGGAGCTCAGCCGCCGGCGCGCCCAGCTTGTCTGCCGCTCGCTCGAGCAGCACACGCCGCGCTTCGGCCGCCGCCTTGCGCAGCAGCCGCGCGCCATTCGACGTGCCGGTGCTGCCGGAGGCGCCGCCCTGGTTGCAGGAGCTCGCC
>JACXTT010008153.1_pt1 | contig 14589 bp, 10 predicted proteins | sample 9270951 | NCBI WGS metagenome assembly JACXTT01 (sample SAMN15532306, study PRJNA645909) | rock metagenome | isolation source: weathered quartz diorite | place: Puerto Rico | collected 2017-06-21
ACAGGTTCAAGTTTTCTTCTATGAGCCGTTTATTCATATCTTCAAACGGAGCCTTCGCGGGTTTTTGTTTCGGTTCAGGTTATTTCGAGCCTCGAAGTTCGACCTCCAACCTGGGCCCTGAGACCCAAAACTCCTTCCTCCTATCCGATTACCTGGTGATGTAGTCCTCAGGCACCTGCTCAGGCGCCCTTGAACGCGCCACCTCGTCAATTCTAAGGTCTGTGCTGATGTTTTCAAAGATCCCGCGACAGATCCTGCGCGGGAAGGGTCTTGTCTTGTAACGACCATCCCGACCCTTCGGCGAACGGATGACACGTCCCTCGGCGGAGTGTACAGATCTTCGCTCCCAAGTTCGATGACTAGCAAGCGGTCCTGGCACTTCCGTCGCGTCGCGCCCCGGATGGTCAGTGCCAACCCTGGTGCCGCGACTCGGTTACGCCCCGATAAGAGCCGGTTACCACCGTTCGCACTGTTATGGGTGAGAATGGTGGTTGTCGGTTTCTCCTTTGGCCATTGAGTCACCGGACCGCGTGTGCTACAAGTGGACTGGGCCAGGAAGGTTCCGAATCACCGCAACATCAGCATTGTAATGTTCGAGCAAAAGTCGACGATCCGGGAAGAAGACCGTGGTCATTGCGTGCTGCGAGTGAGCCTGGGCGCATTACCAGAGATTGGTTTCTCGAATAGAGTTGGAGAACGTTTATGCCGGGAGCCAGGCGTGATCTGAGTGAATTTGTAAAGCGGGTCATGAAACTGAAAGGCCTGTCGCAAAAAGACGTCCAGCGTATGTCGGGTGGCCGAATAACCGATGGTTATGTTGCAAGCATTGCGGTCGGAAGGGCTTGCAACCCGTCGGTCGACAAAATTAGAGCCCTAGCGGACGGACTTGGCGTAGACGTGGATGAACTGTTTCATGTCGCTTCCGGCCTGCCCCGAGACCCCAAAGTCAGAGACAAGGGCAGCGATGCATTGGACCCGCTTGTGATTTTGGATACTGTCCGCGAGGCCCTGGTAACCCCCGACGTGACTCTCATTCTGCGAGAAGTAGTGCACCTCTCTAACGAGGAGAGGGCCAGTCTGCTCGCGTTTATAGAGAGGCTAGGAGCGGCCAGGCGCAAATCGAGGCCTGGAACCAAAGCCGATTAGGCCCCTGGATTCCCGTCTGGCTCAATTTCTCGGATTGTCAGTGCTTATCGTTGCCGCTACGAGACTCGTTCGCCGCTGTGTAGCCGTTTCGAGTGCGAGCCATCAAGCGGCGCGGGCCCGAGTTCACCTGCACCTTCACTGCGCGGAACGAGCCGTCTTTCTTCGAGTTGGTGGGGTAGTACCCTATCGCATACTGTGTCCGAAGGTCGGTTGAGATCTGTTGGGCAATCGAGTGCACCTCTGATAGTTCTTTCGGGAAGAAAGCCTTGCCGCCTGTCTCCTCCGCCAACTTATTCAGCAAACTCTCGGCTTTCTCTTTCGGACTCTTCTTGAACAGGCCGCTCTCCTTGTCGAGATCGTTGATGAAACCGATCAAGTAAATCTGAACGTCGATCTCGCGGAGATGGTTCACTACTTCGGCGAACTTATAGTAACTGTCATTGTCGAGCCCGTCAGTTACCACCAACACCGCCTTCCGGCGGTTCTTGCCTTCCTTATTTGCATAGTCGGCCGCCAGGTAGAGCGCATCGAGCATCGCGGTCTGGCGCGAAGCCACCAAACCGTTGAGGGTATCGACGACATCGTTGACGTCATTGGTGAACTCTTCCAAAAGCTCAGGTTGGTCCTTGAACTCGATGACTGCCATCTCGTCACCGGCGCGGCCCTCTTTTACGAGGTTGGTTGAGGCCTTCACCACGACTTCGAGCTTGGGGCGCATTGAGCCGGACGTGTCGATCGCAAAGACCAGCGAGACCGGCACCTGCTCCCGGCTGAAGAACTCTATCTTCTGCGGCACCTTGTCTTCGCTCACCGCGAATTCATCCTGCTTCAGGCCCATAACCGGTTTGTTTGATGGATCTACAACTGTCACGTCGAGCAATACGAGATCGGTGCCAATTCGGATCGGAGTCTCATCCTTTTGTTGCGGCTCCTCGTCCTTAGGCTGCTGCTGCTTCTGGAGCTTTGGTTTGTCGGGCCGCTGCTGACCGGCGAGAACAAGTGAGTGATTCGAGAAGCCCGCAGTAAGAAGGCTTAGGGACACAACCGCACTGACGACGATAGCCAATCTGCTCGATTCGGACTTCATAATCGAATTCTACTCCGGAGTGTCAATATTTGAAAACCAGGACCCCGACGCTTGGGATGCACGGACGCGCCTCAACCGTTGCCGTAAACATGAACGGGAGGGCGGTTTGCGGTTGCGTTCTAAAAGCGGAGGTTACTTCTTGAAGGACTGATATCCGTCTTTATAGGAAAGCGACAACCGGCCAAGTCCTCTTGGAGGATTAACCTTTACTTGGACCTTATGCCACTTGGCCTCGCTCTGCACGTCGGTAGGATAGAACGCGACCGAATACTGATGTCGTAGCTCCAACGCTATTCGGGTACAAATCTCGACCAGCTCAGGCTCGTTGTAAGCGTTCGGGAAGAATGCGCGTCCCCCAGTCATCCGGGTGATCTCTTCGAGAACCGAGCGGCCAAAGCCCGCCAAGGTATCATTCGCCGGGTCGGTGATGCCTATCGCGTAGATCTGGACGTCCGCTTCCTTGACCCGGTTGCGGAGCTCTTTGTACGTGTAGCGGCTGTTGTTGTCCTGACCGTCGGATATTATCAGCAGTGCCTTCTTGGATTGACGACCCTGTTGGACCTTCTCAACCGCGATATAGGCGGCATCGTACAGCGCGGTCGATCCGTGTGGACTCGCGAACATGAGATGGCCAAGAATGCTGTCCCCCGAGGTCGTGAAGTCTTGCACAAGCTTTGCCCGATCATTAAAACCGATCAGGAAGAAATCGTCGTCATTGTGTGATGTTTCGATGAACCGCCGGAGCGCGCGAATGGACCGGCCGACACGTTCTTTCATCGAGCCGGACACGTCATAGACGATGCCGAGAGACACCGGCGCGTCATCATCGGTAAAGTGGTGGATTTGCTGTTTTACTTTGTCGTCGAATATTTCGAAATGATCCTTGCCCAGGCCGGTGACGAATCTGCCATATGGATCGGTGACACTGATGATCACGTTTACGAGGTTTGCCGGAAGGTTGATCGGATCGTCCTTCTTCGCAGTAGTCGTCTTCTGGTCGACAACGCTCGCCTTCGATGGAATCGGCGCCTCGCCGGCGTTAGCCTTCGCTGGTTTCGCTGGTGGATTCTGTGGTGCCGCTTTGTTGTCCTGGCGAGCCCACGCAGTAAGGAACTGCGACAGTGCTATAACAAAAACCGCGGTCAGGAAGATGCGCGCGAGTCTGTGTTTCATGACGATCGCCCCCGGTTTTACGGGTAGCCCCATGAGAGGCTGCCGATTTGGCCCGGTCTCGAATTCTCACCAGGCGTCAGGCGGCATCCGTTGTCGCCACTACAGGCACTTTGACGATTCAGAAAGAACGCCGATCAGAACAACCGGCTCAGTGCTACAACTGCTATCCGACTCCCTGGATCTTTTCCGCGTCCAGATGCGTGTTTATTCTAACCAGAAAAAAAGTTTCGATCAAGCGTAGAGGCAATTTATTCTTGATTTCTTCGCGTTCCCGCGGAGGCTATCTACACCGCGCACTCACCCGGATCGCCGGTCCGGTCGCGTTCTGGGTTTGCGAATCTGCCCGTCGAATGCTCTGCCAGGCAACATGACCCTGGCACTTTGAACGCCTTCGAGCGATTGCGACGAGGCGCCGGCACAGTTTGTAGTGATCGTCCCCGAAGTGGCGGAACTCGACGAACCGTCTTTCTCGAATACCGTTACTTGAACGGTGGCCACTTTCTTGTTGTCGACTGCACCGGTGAAACGCTGCACAAATGTAAAACTCTGGCCGGTTGCCAGGCTTCGTCCTGCTACGGCTTGATCCAGACCAGCGACATCGACAATCTGTACGGTCCGACCTCTGTTGTCGATGAACTGGAAGGTTGCGCGATCGACGTTCTGATTTGAATCATAAACCGAGAACTGCGCGATAAAGTCATTACCCGTCCGACAGAGCGTCACCAGCGGTGGCTGGCTCGGGTCGGTTGGATCTATCAACCGTACGTCCTTTGTGATTCTTCCGGTAAGTGGGACCGAAAGCGCACTTGATACCCCCGCTCCAGTCGACATGATGTTAATGACCGAGTTGACCTCGTCGGGCAGGACCTCGTCCGCAGTCAGATTGCCGGCCGAGCAGGTCTTATTTACCACAGGCGGCACGGCTGGATTGAATCTCACGCGGAAGGTCAGACTCTCCCCGGGGCCGATCTCCATGAATTGTTCAACTTGGGAGAATACCAGGCTCTCGACTCCCGATTTGAGCTGTGTCAGAAGAAACAGCCCGCTATCGTTTGCGCCCGGATCACTAATCTTGCACTTAGCAACGTCGGTAACTCGCTTGATCGATGTGAACGTCAGGCTAAACGTGTTGCAGCCCTTGTTGTCGATAGTGAAGGTATGAAAAGTTGCCTTCTTGATCAACTTGCTTGTACTCCGCCGCTGTCCCTTCGGGGACACCGGCCCAAAGATCAGCGAAGTTGCATTGGCTTCCAACGTCACTACCGGCGTTAGACTGCTTCCGACGACCCCAGTCAGCGTCGAGGTTATGGGAGCGTGCAGCAGATCATTCGAAACCAGAGTGAGACAGCCTTTGGCCGCACCGCAGATAGTTGTTGCGAACGTCACGGTCAGGGTAAGTGTTTCGCCAGGATTGATCTGCGCTGTCGGGCTCGGGCATCCTCCGATGATGAAGCGAGCAGTGTCGTCTCTGTCGGCCGCCGCACAGCGCGCGACCGAGCAACCCGCGATCTGAAGCGGCGCGCTGCCGTTGTTAACAATGGCAAAGTTGCGCTGAGGAGCGATGCTATTCAACACAACGCTGCCGAAATCGACCGTGGGGCTGAAAGATGCATCAGGCCCCGCTGCTGGTTTCCCGTCAGGCCTGAACATCAATTCAGAGGTGTTGCCGGATGGGTCCGTGACCGTCGCAGTGTAATTTCCGGTTGGTGACACCGGAACACCGGTTGCCGTAAAAACGCAGCTCGCGGATAACCCTGCGGCGGTACAAGAACCGGCAGTGGTCTGAGCTAAGAAAGTCACACCGTCAATGACGATCTTCCCCGAGACAATGTGCGAGGCTGTGATCGCGTACAGCTCGATCGTGGACCCTGCGACCGCTGGACCGCTGATTTGACCGGTGATCATCGCGGTGTTGTTTCCGGTAGATACGACGTTCAGCGAATCGGGAAAGTTCAGCAGCGTATTCGGTCCGCTGTCGCCGTCGTCGGAATCATTTGCAGTCGGCCCGTCTCCGCCCAGATCAATCAACGCAGTTGGAGGCGCATCGGCCGCCGGCGCCGCGCGCGAAATGTTGTTTCGAGAAATCGTATTTCGCTCGTTAAAGCCATCTCTCGGACCGCTCTTCTGATCGAACACAAGCACACCCGTCGGGTTATTCTCCAGTACATTCCTCTCGATCAAGTTGCGTCCGAGATTGTCGGATGGGCAAGCCGGAGCGACTACGACCCCCGCGCGCGTGAAGTTGGTGATCTTGACCCCCCTGATCACGTCGCGGTTCGAGCGGATCGATATACCGTCCGCAAGCGCACCGCCTCCGTCGATGGTGACAAGGGGAGAACAGCCCTGTTGATCGGCCGGATCGCATCCATTGATAACAATGTCGGGCGCGGTGAGAGCGGGCAATGGCGCGAGTGGGCGAATCGTCTTTCCTCGCAAGCTGGTGTTGAACGCGATAGTCGCCGAGCCGCCATTGCAGTTCGCCACTTCGATCGCCTGTCTCAGGGAGACCGCAGTTCCGGACGGGAAGAGCCCGGGCGGCGTGTCCCCGTCGATCGTTATCGTCAGAGAAATGTTCTGAATGTTCGGGCGTAACGCGCTGCGCGTCTTTTCGGCAAACTCATCTGATTGCCGGCTGCAATCGGCGCTCGTGAAAGTTGCACCGTCAAGGTTGCATAAGCCGGGCGTGATAACGGTCGTCGCGCCCGCCGAGCCGGTGGGGCTTTGCGGTGTTACGATTTGTTCGAGCGCGGCTTTGTTCCCGGCAAACTCGGCTGACGCGGGATCAACACCCACTAGGAACGCGTTGAACACAAGCGGAATGCCCGATATCGCCGCGGCGTTACGTGTCTGCTCGGCCAGTTGCGCGGCCTGATCAAGATCACTCGCAGAAGTCGAGCCGTCTGAGACGAGATAGAGTATCCTTTGCGCCCCCGGTTTTGGCCTAATGGAGCGAACCTTGTTTATGTTGTTGCCGGCGCTCAGGATCCCAGCGACCCAGCTCGTCTGTCCAGCCGGACAAGGGAAAGACTGGCTGCCTATGCTGCCACAGTTGAGTGCCGCGACCTGGCTGACCACTGTGCTGGCGTCGTCGGCGGAGTTGATGTCAGTGAGCGGCACCACCAGGCTGGCGGCGCCGTCGAAGGCCACCACACAGACCGCAATCGTCCCGTCGCGCGGTATCACCGTCGCGTCGCCCAGGGCCGTGAGCACTCCTTCGACCATGATGTTCCATGTCTGGCCCCGGCTTGCGAGACTGCCGGACCGGTCCAGCATGAAGGCGATGTCCACCTTTGCCGGCACTGCGCAATCCGCCGCGAGATCGCAGCTTTGAGCGCTGTGGTTACGCGGCGCGAGCATGATGCCGCTGGCGATCAGCGCGATTAGACACATGCGGACTAGCTGTTTTCGATGGTTCGATAGGAGAGAGCTAACCGTCAATCTCGAGTTGGACAATACCGACAGTTGATTCATAGCAACCACCTCGCACTTCTCCGTGGCTTTCGGCTTAGGCAGGAGCGATCGGCTTTGCGCCCTGGCCGCAGTTAGGACAGGTGCATTATCGCTTCTCGTGCTGATGTTACCGCTGCACTCCGGAAAGGCCAGCTCGGCTCAACCTCGAAGTCAAATCAAACTATCGCGGAGCAACTCACCTCGGCGCCCGCGCGCCCAGCCGTTTTATCGTGGCGGCGAACCACTCATCTCTATGACCAGTACAGAACTGTTTGGACCAATCTCGACATCACGCGAGTAGATCTGGTTTGCGATAGCTTTGGCCTTTAGCGTGTATCGGCCGGGAGGGACAGGCTTGTTTAGCTTGAACGCGCCTTCTGAATTCGTGCTCCCCCAAGTCAGCAGAGTGCGCTCAGTGACATTGTTCTCTCCAAGCGGAACCAGGCCAACCAGCGCGCCCGCGATCGGTTTGCCGCTCGCCTCGGATTTCACCATTCCGCGGACGGTGATGAACGCCGACGAATCAACCATCTTCGGAACAGAAGGAAGCGACCTGTTCTCGGAATTGGCTTCGCCGAGTTGCGCGATCATCTCGGTAACCAGGTGCGACGGCCGCAGAAAGCCGACGGCGCCATACCGCCTGAAGTCGTCCGGGAACCCGTCGCCGTCTTTATCGACCGGCTGTTCGTCGGCGACAACTTTTGTGGGTATTCCAATGAGCCGTCCCTCGCTGTCAACGGCTGCACCGCCGCTGTTGCCGTGAATCAGTCGAGCATCGGTCTTGATCCAGTTCGCCAGGATGTCTTTGCCTTCGACGACGCCACGGTTGATGGTAATGCTTGACCCGCCCTTTTCTGGAAATCCGATTATGAACAGATCATCGAGCAACTTTATCTTGCGCGAGTCGCCCATCTCGATGCTGCGAAAGCTCAGCGACTTCGGTATTTCGTTTCCGGTTGCATAAGATTCGACCTGCAGCAGCGCCAAGTCGTATTCCTTGTTTATGAGCAGAGGTCTAAGTTTATAGCGAATCGACCATGCGGTCGTGTCGCCGTTGCCCGAGAGACTCAGAAAGATCTCATCATATGTGCGGCTCGTCCTGGTGTTCATGATTACGTGATAGTTGGTTACCAGAACTCCGTCGCCGCGCACGACCACTGCAGATCCTCTCGGCCGTGGGCCCTGGCTGGCGGCATCATTCGAGTTGCGCACCGAGATCAGCCCAGTCGAAGCGATGGCCTGACGCACCAACGCGCGAGATGCGGCTGATATGCCGGCTTCCTTGTTAGGGGGAGACTGGAACGCCAGCGCCGAAACCGCTACGACGCATAGGGCGCCGACGGGAACAACGAGTACCGCCACAGCGAGTCTGACCCTAATAGCAGGAATTCTAATCACTTGTGCTTGAGCCGAATTTCGAACGGCGCAATCTCGCCTGCCTTGAGCTGGCCACCGCCTCCGTTGTCGGGGATCGCGACGACCGAACCATTGGTGTCTTTATCTTTGCCGGGAGCGAGAATGATGTCTCGCGAACGCACCTTTTGACTCCCCTCACCTTGCGGCACCACCGGAGTGACCTTCTTGCTGATGCCGCCTTGGAGCTCGGCTGCGGCGCTGGCAGCGGATTCCGAGAGGTACTGCTCGGGTTCTTTGAGTGCCGCGTCGAGATAGGCGATGCGCCCGCGGGACATGATCACCTGAAGGACCTCGGTTCCTTTTTCTGCATCAAACTCGATCGCCGCGGTGCCAGGTGGAATGTCATAGCGCTCTGAAGGAGTAACCGCGTTGTCCGAAGCTTCCGGAGACGGGAACAGCAGCTTCCTCTTGCCATTAGGCGCGATGTTCACGACGTAGATGTAGCCTTCAAAGTTGCTTCGGAATTGGATCTTGATCTGATCGCCCGCCTTGAATTCGTTGCTTGGGTCGACGGGAACCAGAGTCCCATCGGCTACCTTCAACACCAGAATGCTCATCGCATCAGCCTTCTTGTTGACAAACAGGCCGCGCGCCCTGGTGGCTTCGTTACCCTTCTGAGATTGTTTCTTTTCCGCGCTGACGGAATATGTTGTCACAAAGGTGAACAACAACGCCGCTAGCATCAACTTTAAAACGGTTTTCATATTTAGTACTCCTTTTCGGTCATTCACTCACTGTGCCTGAGTTCGATTGTAGCTATCAACTCCTCGTTGTCCTTCAGGTTTATGTTTTGTGCCCGCGTGGCATAGCGCACGGCCTTCTGGCCAGGAATCGTAAGCTCACCGGTCACCTGTTTGACCTTCTGCTCGGAACTCGAAATCAACTGATCAACAATCGCGCGCTTCACAACCGCATAAGGCTTCTCGATCTGATTCGGCAGAGTGGTGATCTTATCGCGGCTGAAGATGACGATCAGCGTCTCCGTTCCAGCCGGGGGTGCCATCTTGAACCAGCAGTCTTTTGGGTCGTCAAAATCCTGACAATAGGACGGCAATACGTATCCCTTGTCCTTGACCACATAATTCTGACCCTTGTTGATTCGCAAGTCGGGGAAGAGCAGAACAGCATCTTTGCCTTCCGGCTGGTTGACTATATACAAGTAGCCGGTCTGATTGACGGTAAGCGCCAGCTTCAGTCTGTCGCCGGTTTGAAACTCCAGACTTGGATCCGCCTCCTCCTGGGTTCGGTCATCTACCCGTTTGAGCAAATGCCACTGAAGAGTCAACAGAGCCGCCTTTTGTACTTTTCTTACCGGACGAGCCGGTTGTCGATTGGGTTTCTTGACGCGCTCGACGGTGACGACCGAATACCACAATGGGGCGCCCTGTTTTTGTGCCTCGACGCCGGGCAAGAAGATCGCGGGAATCAGAAGCGCTGCGACTGCCGCGGTGATCAAGCCCGCTTTCGATAGTCGAAATGGCGTGGTCTGATTCATTTGGTATTCACTTACTACTTGCTCGCAGGCGCGACTGGATCCTGGGATCGTTCGCGGGTACGACGCATCGAAGACCGAGCGGCAGACTCCTGCCGGTAGGAAAAACCCTCGGAGCTCGATTTCTAAATGTCGAGCGCGCTTCGGCCTGCGAACTGGCCGTCAGAAAGGTGCCTCCCCTCCAGACTCGATCGTTGGACCTGGAATCAGTTGTTGCTCCATAGGGCTTATACTCCGCATCCACCCACTCACCGACATTGCCGGCCATATTCAAAACGCCGTAAAAACTCAGGTCGCCAGTTGCCTCGGTTACCGGAACCAGATGACCGGTTGCAATATTCGCCCGATCTGCTGTGAACTCGTCTCCCCAGGGAAACTGGCGCTTCCGGCGGGCGACTGGATCCCACGAGGCAGCCTTCTCCCATTCCTCTTCGGTAGGCAAACGCTTGTCTGCCCAGGCTGCGTAGGCAGCCGCATCATCAAACGCGACTCCCAAGACGGGATAGTCAGGCTTGCTGGTGAAGTAGGTGGGATCCGATACAGGATTTGGAGGAGGCGTCTTGTGCGTTTCATCGCAGAACTTCTTGTATTGAGCGTTTGTTACTTCATACTTGTCGATATAGTACGAGGGAAGCGTGACTTTGTGCGCCGGCCGCTCATCTGCATCGTGATTGTCGTCGCCCATCTCGAAGTCGCCAGCCGGTATCGGGACCATCATGCCGTGATAATCGATCGGCGGGAACAACTGCACCTCACAGGTCTGCGTCTCGCCCTTGCTTCCGTTGAGAGTAGTAATGAAATCGGTGAATCCTTCGTGCGAGACTCGAACATTCATCTGACCCGGTTCGAGCCCCGATACTTTGAGTGCACCGTCAGCGGCTGCTGCATCGCGCAGTTTGTCGTTGACGAATACCTGACTGCCTGACGGCGCTCCCTTTACCACCAGAACAACGCCTGAGCTCGGGACCGGCGAAGAACCAGGCCTTATGACCAGGTACAGAACCACGGCGATCACCGCGAGTATCAGCAAACCGCCGAGCCAAACCCACATCGTGCTGCGCCGCTCAGGTTTGGTAACCACTTGATCCGGGAGTGCGGTTGGAGGCAGATCCCTGACAGTCACAGGCGCCGCATAGATCGGAGCTGGAGGTACGGGAACCTGGGCAGGCGTCGGCTCCGGATGCTGAACGCGAGTCGGCGCTGGAGTCGTCTCGGTTGGGGCCCAGGGATGATCATCGCCGCGTGCTTCTGATGTTGTCCGAGATGACTCTCCAGGGCCGGTGAAAGGCGGGCGTTTATCCACGCTGGTTTGCGCGCCACCCCACTGAGCCGTCGCTCTACCTTCGCCGGAGTGCGAGAGTTGGCCGGTCACCACTCCGCCCATGATCTGGGTGCCGCTATAAAGCACGCGGGCCAACTCAGAGGCGAAAGCCTCGACGGTCGGTGTGCGCAAATCGCGATTTCGCTCGAGGCCGGCCATCACCGCCAACTCAACCGATTCACTCTGCGACGGCGAGATCGCCCGAAGACGGATTGGCTCGCTCATAATCCGCTTCATCATTACCGCCTGAGGATTGTCGCCGTCGAAGGGCAGTTTCCCGCTCAGCATTTCGAAAACGATGATCGCCAACGAGTAAATGTCGGATCGAGGGTCAAGTTTTTCTCCAAGCAGCTGCTCGGGTGACATGTAAACAGGCGTGCCTAGTACGAAGCCCGTTTTGGTGAGATTGTCACCCTGTTCGTCGGCCACAGTCTTGGCAATGCCGAAGTCCAATACTTTGACGAAATCTGCGTCGGCGCCCTTGCGAGTGATCATTATGTTGTCGGGCTTGAGATCGCGGTGCACGATCTCCATCGCGTGGGCGGCAGCGAGCGCTTGTGAAATCTGGTTTGTTATGTGAACTACTCGCTCGATGGGTAGTATGCGTTCCTCGGCGATCACACGCGACAGCGGTTTGCCGGCGATGAACTCCATCGCCAGGAAGAGCGTTCCGTCATCGGACTCACCAAAATCGTATATCGTCACCGCGTGAACGTTGTCGATGCGACTGGCCATCCTTGCTTCGCGTTTGAACCTGGCAATCGCGTCTTCTTTGCCGGGTGACAGGGCAGTGAGCAATTTGATCGCGCATGTGCGGGACATCTCGGTGTGGACCGCCAGGTAGATCGCACCCATCCCTCCTTCACCGATCTTGCGAATAAGCCTGTACCGCCCAGCCAACAGCTTGCCCAGCATAGGGTCGTCGTCGGACGAGTCAATGAGAATGAGCTTGGAGCGGTCGCTGGGACAGGCTTCTATTGGGTCGTCGTATGCCTTGCCGCATTGCGGGCAGATTTTCATTGTTAGACCGAGAAAAAGTTGATTAAACGAGGACCTTCACCACAGCGAAAACTATATTAGGTGGTAAGCTTTGTCAAGATAACTGGCCCTCGGACAACTTGCGTTCCAACGTCTTCATTGAGACACCCAGGTGCTCTGCGCCACAGTCGAGCTTCTCCCATTCAGACTGACTCGCGTAGAATGAATGAATCTCAGGAGCGAGGTCCCGATAGCTTCTTGGTTACGAGTCAGGCGGTTCAGCGGAGGTGAAAGGCTGCGCGGATCTATTGACCAATTTGAGCTTTGTGTAATAGGAGAGTCCTGTGAGTTCTGAAGTCTTGATCTCGCTGCTCACCTTCGGCGGGACTCTGTTGCTTGTCGTGACGGGTCTTTTGAATTTCTCTGTCTTCGTGCGACAGCTGCGTGCCGCGAGGGACCAGCTTGAAACTGCCCGGCGGCAACTTGAAAGCGCCCGCCAGCAGCCTGAAATTCAGTTGGTGCAACGTGCGATGGACGAATCTTCCGATCACCTCCGAATCCTGCTCGACAGGCCTTATTTACGACCCTACTTTTATGAGAACAAAGCCTGGGCCGAGGGAGACCGGGCGAGTCACGACGAGATTAAGGCAATGGCCGAACTGCTTCTCAACAATTTCGCGTCTGCGATTATTCACTCAGCGGCCTTTCCGCAGTATCCTGTGCGGAGCGTCGAGCAAACGATTCGCTTCCACCTGCGAAACAGCCCTGCATTGCGTGACTTCCTTATCGAAGGTTTTGAGCGGTTTCAGCTCGCAGGGCTCCCCTTGCTCTGTCTCAAGAACGAAACGCGAGGCGAAACGGAAAAGGACCTCGAGAGGCTGATCTTTGCGGCCGCCAAAGACGAGCGAGAGAGGGCTCGTCGTGAGAGACTCTTGCGTCACTTGCAATCCACCGATAAAGCAGAGCCGCTGGAGCTGGCGAAGTATAGTTTGGAGATGGCCCAAAGCGTCTCTCAAGCAGACCCGGACTCAAAAGCGTTTCAGAGAAGTTACGACTGGGTGCCCAGAGACCGCAAAGTCTCCATTACTTTAGAAGATTCCAAGGACAGACAAGAATCGCGGAAGAATAGTTAGCTTACTCTTGAGTCTTGTATTTGTTGTCGCTGGCGCTTCACATCAAGCGGCGCACGCCTCGCAAAAGACGGCGCGACCGGCGGTGATTCCATTCGACCTGGTCACCCGGCATATTGTGATAAAGGTCCGTATCAACAATTCCGCCCCGCTGTCCTTCATACTAGACACCGGCGACAAGGTCGTCATAGTGGATATTGCCCGGGCGAAGTCACTGGGGTTGAAGCTGCAAGGTGAAGTTAACGTTGGCGGCGCCGGCGCGGCGACGCTGAAAGGCTCGATGGTGCGAGATGCTTCTCTGAGCGTGGAGGGTCTCGAGCGAAACACGCAGCCGGTGGCGATGGCAATTCCTTTGCAGGGTCTTGCGCCCCGGTTTGGACACGACATAGACGGCATCATCGGCGCTGACTTCATCAAGGAGTTCGTAGTCGAGGTCGACTATACGGCTCGAGTGCTTCGGCTTTACGACAAGGCCACGTTCGAGTATTCGGGTTCGGGCGATACTATTCCGATCACGTTTGTTCAGGGAGGCTACCCGGTTGTCGAGGGCGAGATCTGGCTGACTGGACGGCCGTCAATTAAGGGAAGGTTTGTGGTGGAGCTTGGATCTGGCGGCTCGCTTGTGCTTCATAGACCATTCGTGGAGCAGGAACGTCTGCTTGGACCCACGCAAAAGACGATAAGATCGATTGGTGCTGGCGGCGCGGGCGGAAAGGTCACCGGACGCTCAGGCCGGATAGACGGCCTGCGGTTTGGCAGATTTCGTATCGACAATCCGCCCACGCTGTTCGCAGAAGACTCCTCGGGTGCGTTCGCCAGCTCTGAGCTGCAGGGCAATATTGGCGCGATGATTCTATCCAAGTTCAGGGTCATTTTCGACTATTCACGCAGCAAAATGATTCTGGAGCCGAATGCCAGTCTGGTGGATCCAATTGGCTCGGCCGGGAGTGGCTTGAGGATTAGCGCGGAGGGCGCCGATTATAAGACATTCCGGATCGAGGAGTTGTTGGAGGATTCTCCAGCGACAGAAGCCGGGTTTAAAACAGGAGATATCATAGTGGCCATCGACGGACGCCCCGCAGGGGAATGGACTCTCAGTACTCTGCAAGAGTTGTTTGAGAAGCCTGTTCCGCGAAAGCTCTCGGTGCGGCGGGGAGAGAAGAGCTTAGATATCACACTGACACCGAGGAGACTCATCTGAGACTGCTTCGGACCGGGGACGCTAAGAGACCCTTCGCTTGTCGGGCGCAGCGGTGTTCACCTGTCGGTCGATCATTCTATAAAGTGTCTTGCGATCCACGCCCATAACCTGAGCGGCGCGAGACTTATTCCCTCCGACCGCGCTCAAAACGCGCAAGAGGTAGCTGGACTCAAGCTGCTCCAATGTTGGCATTTC
>JACXTT010008154.1_pt1 | contig 14589 bp, 16 predicted proteins | sample 9270951 | NCBI WGS metagenome assembly JACXTT01 (sample SAMN15532306, study PRJNA645909) | rock metagenome | isolation source: weathered quartz diorite | place: Puerto Rico | collected 2017-06-21
CCCGGGTTTTGGGTTGCAGGGGCTTGGGGCTCGGGCGGGGGCGGGCCGCGGGGAACACGCTGTTGGGGCGCAATTTCGACTTGGGGGGCCCGCGGATCCTGGACGACGACAAGGCGGTGTTCTTGATGGTGGGCGACGGGCCGGTGCCCTACGCGACCGTGTCGTGGCCTGGGTTCGTGGGGGCGGCCACGGGCATGAACGCCGAGGGCGTGGCGATCGTCGTGCACGGGGCGCGCGCGGGCGAGACGCGGGCGCGCGGGGCGCCGGTGGCGCACACGGTGCGGCAGCTGCTCGGGCGGGCGCGCACGACCGCCGAGGCGCTGGCGCTGCTCGACGGGCTCGATCCGATGGTGCCGCACATGCTGTTGATTGCGGATGCGAGCGGCGACGCGGCGGCGGTGGAGCGCGTGCCGGGGGCGCCGGCGTTCGTGCGGCGGCGAGGTGCGGGAGCGCTGCCGCTCACCAATCATTTCGAGGGGCCGTTCGCGGCGGACGCCAAGAACCTGGCGGTGCGCAAGGATTCGACGACGCTGGCGCGGCGCGAGCGGCTCGACGAAATCTTGGCGAATATCGGCGCGGCGGCGACCGTCCAACGGGCGGTGGAAATCCTGCGCGATCAGCGTGGGCCTGGCGGGAAGGCGCTCGGCGCGGGCGACCGCCGGGCGATCGACGCGCGGATCGCGACGCACAGCGTGGTGATGGACACGACGGCGCGCGCGTTGTGGGTGAGCGAGGGGCCGCACGCGGCGGGGCGGTTCGTGCGCTTCGACTTGCGGCAGCTGCTCGACCCGCGCTACGAGCCGCGCGGGCCGGCGGAGATCGAGGCGGTGGAGTAGATGAAGCTCGGGCGGCGCGAGGCGATGGGCGGGGCGGCGGCGGCGTTCTTCGGGGCGGCGGCAGCGCGCGCAGGCGACGTGGACGACGCGCTCGACGGGATCAAGAAGGCGCGCCAAGGGATCACCACCTTGAAGGCGACGTTCAAGCAGACGCGCACCATCGGGTTGATGGCGGCGGACGTGGTGAGCACGGGCAAGATGTGGCTGGTGCGGCCGGACCGGTTGCGTTGGGAGCTCGACCCGCCGGACGCGGTCACCTATTGGATTGGGCCCGATGGCATTGCGGTGAAGAGCGGCGACGGGGTGGTGAAAATCGGCAAAAGCGCGGCCGGAAAATTCGCGGCAGTCTTGGAAGACTTGATGGTGCTGCTGGGCGGCGACTTGGCAAAGCTGAAAAAGCGCTACGAATTGTCGGTCGAGCGGCCAGACGGCAAGCTGTTGCTCGCGGCGCGGCCCAAAGACGCCGAGCTCAAGAAGCAGCTCGAGGTATTGCGCATGGCCGCCGACGCCTCACTGTGGCGCATCGAGCGCGTGGAAATCCACGAGCCGAGCGGCGACAAGAGCCTGATCGCCTTCACGAGCTTCGTAAAGAACGAGCCCATCGATCCGGCGCTCATGAAGCCACCGAAGTGAGGGCGCGCGGCGGCGATTGGCGCGGCCGCGGGGGCGCGCTCGCTGTTGGCCGTTAACGGGCCGCCACCGGCCGCCACCGGGCCAAGCATTCGCCGCGCAGCGATATCGGATGCTTGCGCGCTACAGTGAGCGCATCGACCCAAAACCAGGCGCTCGCCGCGTTGCTGCCCACAGCGCCGCTGAGCTCCTCGCCAGAAGTCTCGTGCGCCTTGCCGCAGAAGAAGTCGGAGACGGCCGTCTTCGCGCCCCGCCGCCCGCGCCAAACGACTACGCGGTGGCTCGCGACTTTGTGAGCGTTGCTAGATTCCGACAGCGAAACGCTCACCGATGGCGGCAAGATAGCGCTGCAGGGTCGACACCTTGACGTCCGCCCCGGACTCCAACTTGCTCACCACCGAGGCGGAGGTGCCCATCCGCGCTGCGACGACGGTTTGTGAAAGGTCCTTGCGCTCCCGCGCCGCTGCCAGGCGCCGGGCTAGCTTTCGTCGCGCCTCGGCTTCCTTCAGCATGTTGGGAAACTCCGCGTTTCGCTGAGTGCGCTCGGTCACGATCTCTTCGACCAGATCCCTCGCCATGGAAATAGTTTGTAGCGCAAGAGCCATGGCGTCAAGGCCATAGCTTCAACGCTATGGTCGACCTTGGCGCCGCCTCCGCGTGGCCCGCGCCGCTTCTCCGCGTTGCCGCCAGTCTCGGAGCCGTCGCTCGGCGAGGTCGATCTCGCGAGGTGGCGTTCGCTGCGTCCGTTTCTCGAACGCGGACAACGCCAACAGCACCTGACCGGAGCGGCCCTCCGCTGAAAGAGTAGCCGAAAGCTGCGCGTCGCGGCGTCGGCCCGGACCTCGTAGACGTCATTACGGAGGTGCCTTGCGGCTGTCATTCCGCGCCTGGCAACGTCCTTCATTGCGGCAACAACCGCAGCAACCGCCTCGTCCGTGAGCTCATCGAAGAACGCCTTTACCGGGCGGCGACCAGCCGTCGTTCGGTAGTCGCGCCATGGCCGGCGACGTCGTCGTTTGGGCTCCGCCACGCCGCCATTCTCACCGAGTCCGCCGACGATTCAAGCCGCCGTGCGTCTTCGCGACGCCGAAACGCCAAGCTGGGAGCTGGCACGCACGAGGGACGTTCGAGGTGTCGCCTCTCATCCCTCCGAAGGGCCGCACAACAGAGCGCTGCACCGGCGGGGCGGGCGCCTTGCCTTCCGCGCATGTCGCGGGGCGGCGGCATGATCACTTCGAGAGCGCGCGCGTTGCGCGCGCAGTCCTCCCGTAGGTTCGTAGTGGCGGTGTCGTGGAGTGCTGGAGTGAGAATGGCTACGGCCAGGCCTCCCCACCGTGACGTCCACTACTCACGCCCCGCTCAGCTTCGATCACGATCGACTGAGGAGCGTGCTAGCCCTTCAATCGGTGCAACTACCGGGGTGGACCGCGCAGTACGCGTTGTTGCAGGCAAGTACCGCGTCGCGTTGTGCCTGACAACTTGGCCAGATCGCGGCGCAGCTGCTTTGGGACACTACGCACTCGACGTTCGCGACCGATTGTTGGGGGCACCGTCCTTGCCACGACTTGATCGCGTCGTCGCAGATGTATCCGCATTGGATCGCATCGCCGGGTGACGGGTTGGTATTACAGGTTTGCTTGTCGCAACCGTTCAAACCATTGCATCGGACGCAAACCTCCTCGCATCTGTCTTTCAATGTAGGGCCGTCGTCCGTCGATGAATGACAACCCGCAGACGTTGCCGTGCCCGCCAGAACGGTCAAGGAAACAGAGAGGAGCATCAGGCGGCGGTCCATACAACGCAGAGTGTATCACGGAACTCGTCTTCGAACGCCGAGCTGGAGAGCGCGCGGGCGGATGGACGGACCGAGAACAAACCGTGGAGCAGTGCACCGTCGTCGGCATGAAATTGAAGGCCGCGTCGTAGGCGCCTCGCGGCATGAGACCTGCGCGCACGGCGCCGCGTGCTACCTTTGGGGGCAAGTGCATGGACACGCTGCGATTCGCGGTCGCGCCGGCGCCGGAGGAGTCCGGCGGCGGCTTCCAAGTCCTGATTTTCGTGAACGACGTCGAGATGACGCAAGCGGGAGCGGGCCTCGGGATGGACCCGTACGACGTGCTGATACCTGTGAACCGATTCTTTCCGAGCGGTGTGCCCGAGCCATTCGGTGTCGCGCGCTGCGGCTGCGGTGTGTACGGCTGCGGCGCCACGAACTTAACGATCACGGACGAGGGCCAAGAGGTCATCTGGTCCTGGAGCGCCGAGAAGCCGATGGACCGACCGGTGCGGTTCGCGCGCGCCGCATACCTCGACGAAGTCGAAAGGGTCGGAGCCGACCATTCCTGGGAAACACCTGAGCGAACGGCCGGGCGGCTCATCCTCACGCGCGCGGATCGAGGCCACCTGCAGTCGTTTGGCTTGACGTTGTCTTGGGTCGCTAACGGTTGGCGCGACGCGGCGGTCTTCCAGGTCTCGCTCACGCTTGACCAGTCCTACCAAATTTTCCTTCGGTTCCCGTGGAATGGCGACACGCCCGAGCGGCTCGCCGCGCGCGTGCTCGGTACTCTGAAAGCATCCCCGTCCGAATGGTCCACGACCTGGCATGGCATGCGACAGGGGCACAGAGACGTACCGCCCAACCTCGCGAAGGCCGATTGGGCGAAAGAGCCAGTGTGAGCGCTCGCGCAGGGCCTCGGCAAGTCGTTGGACGGACGGAAGCATCCGCCGCGGGAGCATAGTGACGCGCCGAGCGTGGCACTTACGGGCACTCTCTTACGCTTGGCGTTGCGGCCGCCGATCGGCACCGGTACGTTGTACCAATGAGGACTTGGCCTCTGGCCCCTGCCGCGATCGCTGCGCTCTTCGGCTGCTCGTCCAACGTCTCCACCTTCGGCGCCGGTGGAAGCACGGCTGCCAGCGGAGGAGCCAAAACCTGCGTTCCGGGCCAGCAAGTCTCGTGCACGTGCCCCAACGCGCAAATGGGCTCGCAAGCCTGCAAGCCCGACGGGTCCGGATTCGATCCATGTGTCTGCACCGGAACGTCGGCCAGCGGCGCGGGAGGCGCCAGCACGAGCGCCGGCGGAACGACGACTTCCACCACCGTCAGCTCCAGCACGGCTGGCGGAGCGACCAGCAGTAGCTCCGGCTCCGGCGGTGCGAGCGGCACGTCGATCGTGAAGCTCGCGCTCGGCAGCGAGCACAGCTGCGCGCGGCGAGTGAACGGCTCGGTGTGGTGCTGGGGCGCCAACCAATTATTTCCAGCTCGGCGTTCCGGTCAACAACAAGTGCGGGATGGATGCGTGCGAGCCCAAGCCCGTTCTCCTGCCGAACGTGTCGAACCTCCTGGACATCGCCGGAAGTGGCGGTCACACCTGCGCCGTCAAGGCCGACGGCACGGTCGCTTGCTGGGGCGCCGGTCATCTCGGTCAACTCGGTGCACAAGCCCTGGGCCCGTGTCCGAAGATGGATGGCAAGACTTGCAGCATGATGCCGGTTGTCGCGGCCGGCGTGTCTTTGGGCGTGGAGCTCGGCCTCGGCGGCAACCACAGCTGTGTGCGCCGCAGCGACGGGACCGTGTGGTGCTGGGGCCTCGGCGACGTGGGCCAGCTCGGCGCCAGCAACGGCTGTCAGGCGCCAGGCCCGTCGCCAGGACCGGTGGTGAATCAATCGATGGTGGCGAGTCTCGGGGCCTCGCACGATCGTTTCGTGTGCGCGCGCCAAAACGACGGCACGCTGTACTGCTGGGGAAACAACGACGCCGGCCAACTCGGCGCCGCATCGACGTGCACCACGTACAGCCAGAAGCCGCTCTTGGTCGCTGGGCAGTCGAGCATCGTGCAAGTGGCAGCCGGCGTCGAGCACACCTGCGCGCTCAGGAACGATGGCAGCGCGCAATGTTGGGGATTGAACGAGTACGGCCAACTCGGCGCGCCTTCGAGCGATCCATGCCCGCAACTGGCGTCGCAGACGTGCAGCTTGAAGCCCGTGACCCTTGGCATCACCAGCATCGCGCAGCTCGCGCTCGCCGATTTGACTACCTGCGCGCTCAAGAACGACGGCACCGTCGTTTGCGTCGGCGCCAGCAACTTCAGTCAGCTCGGAAGCCCCGCACCAGACAAATGCGGCGTCGGCAACACACCGTGCAGCCTGAAACCCCTCGCTGTCGCGGGCTTGTCGAACGTCGTGGAGCTCGTCGCGGGCGGGGCTCATTTTTGCGCGCGCAGGAAAGACGGAGCCGTCCTTTGCTGGGGCTTTAACGCTCACGGTCAGCTCGGGGATGGCACGACCACGGATCACGTGAGTCCCACGCTCGTTCCGCTGTGATGTCGATTGGAGCCGGATCTCGACATGCGGCTCGGTGGACAACCTCGAATCCGGTCACTCGTGGACAGGTCAAAACCGGCCACCAGGGGCAGCGTCCCAGACTGGTGAGGTCTACTTCCCGAACTGCTCGTGCTATATCGGCGAGCGTGATTCGCGAACGCGAATCACCGCCGATATACAACCGCCGCGGCTTCGCCGCGGCATTTTTCCGATAAATCGGGTCACGATTCGTTTCCGAATCGTGCTCCCCGATTTAGCGTTTCCACCGTGACTCGATGACGCGCCTGATTGTTGGCGGGGAAGTCTGCCTTTGCCTGGCACTCGCGGGCTGCCATGTGGCGCAGCCAACCACGGCGAATCCTGCCGCGCGGCATGGCTCTGCCGCACCGGCTTTTACCGCCACTTCGCCATCAGGCGAGTCTCAGACGCACGCGGCGAGCTCGGCGGCGCCGCTGGCGCAAGAAACAGCTCCCGTTCGAGTATCGATTGATGAACTGATGGCGCGGTTCATGAGCGCGCGTCGCGAGCTCGCAAAATACGAACGTGCCTGGATCAACGACATGACATATCCACCTGAAGCGCCTCTTCGACTCATGGAGCAATTGAAGGACGTTGGCGGGGAAATAATTCAAGCGAACCTGGAGCAAAGCCTGTTCGCGCGGGATTCGGCCTCGCCGACCGATCTCGAGCTTACCCAGGGCTTGACGCGCCTCTTCGCTGGCGCGGGCGCCGCCGCGGAGCCGAACGCAGGCGCCGTCGACGGCGTGCTGATCCGTCGCTTCGCGGAACATCCCGACCTCATCGTTGCAGCGCTAACGCTCGGCCTGCCGTGCGAGGCTGACGACACGCTCTACTTTTTTCGGCGCGTCGACCGCGCGTTCAGGCGCATCATGGTCGTTCGGGCGATCCCCCAAAGTCACGTCCATTACGCGATTTCTCCTGCGGATACTGACGGGACCTTTTTCGTTGCCGTTGCGTCGATGAACGCTAGCTGCTCCTCCAGTTGGCGAACTCTCAAGCTCCGCGTGCTCAAACCCCGAGCTGACTCCGAGCGCCCCACAGCGGCCATCGCGGAGGACGCGCCTGCACGGCTCGACGCGCCCGTTACGGTGACCGCCACGCGCGACGCCGCGGCATTCGAGTTCCTCGGCGGGGCCATGGGCGCGACCAGTGCCCAAGTTCGCCGGTTCTCCCGCCAAGGTGAGCGCTTCGTGCAGGATGCGCCGTGAGACCAAGCAGCACCGCGTGGTGCAACATCCGCCGCGACGCAGAAGGCGATCTGGGCTTGAAATGAGTGAGTCATTGCTCACGCGCGTCGCAGGACTGGACCGCGGTATCGTGGATGATCCCATTAGACGTGTTCGCCGTGCCCGACACCAATGGCGTGCACTTCGGGGTCTCCGCCGAGCCCACGGCGGCCGCCCGCGCGTCGCGCGACGACGACTCCCATTTGCGCCGGTTCTCCGCGACCTGTTCGGCGGTGGGGTGGGCCGGTCGCGCCCGGAGGCGCAGCACCGGAACCGAAAACTCCGTCGGTCGCGCGGCGGTGACCGCGTTCAGCTCGACGTCGTCGTGGAACGCCTCCGGTACGTGGTCGGCGGCGTAGATCGCCTCCCACGGGCATGCCGGCTCGCACGCGCCGCAATAGACGCATTCCTCCGGATTGATGAAGAGCTGATTCGGGAGCTCCCCACCCCTCGAGTGTTCGTAGATGCAATCGACGGGGCACACTTCGACACACGCGCCGTCGACACAGTCTCTGCAGAGTCGCGTTATGACGAACGGTTCCGACATGATTGCCTCTTTCAGTGAACGTGGAGTTGCGTGGAGTCTTTGGATACGCGGCCGCGAAGCAGCAGGTCCGTGCCGCGCCGCACCGAGAACTCGAGGCCCGCGCTCTTCGCTCTCGCGAGGGCCACGTCGGTGGCGGCGAGCCGGCGCGCCAACCGGACGACCGCCTGCAACTGCAACGCCGTGTGCCGATCCAGCGTCGGCAACGACGCGGCGCGGAAGTTGGGAACGCGCAGCCCGCCGCCGACTACTCGGCCCGAGCCGGCACAGGTCGGGCACGCCACGCCGAGGGCGTTGCGCAGCGCGGTCTCGACGAAGTGCGTTTGGTTCGGCAGCTCTCGCAGCTGTTCGACCAAGTCGCTCGCCACCCGAAACGTCACCCGCGTCTTCATGTACAGCAAAATGCTGTACAATTCGTGCCAAGTCAAGCGCCTTTTAAATTTCAATTATATCAATTGGTTACAACGAAATACGCGTGCGACACGGAGGATCCTGGCAGCTCGTGGGCCGCCGGCGCAGCATGATGCGACGTGATGGCGCGCCTTTTTCAGCCGGCTCGCGCAATCAGCCGCACGCGCCGCTGGGTCGCTAACGTGGCGTTGGCGCTCCTCGTCGTGTTGCCGCTATGGGCGTTCGCCATCGAGCCCAGCCGCCTGGTGGTCCGCGACGTCGAGGTCTCGCTGTCCGTTTGGCCTGCGCGGCTCGAAGATCTGAAGGTCGCGCTGATCTCCGACTTGCACATGGGCGCGCCATTCGTCGACGAGGCCAAGGCGCGCAAAGTCGTCGCGGCGACCAACGACGCCAACGTCGATCTCGTGTTGCTGCTCGGCGACTACGTCGTCGGAGAAGAGCACAATCCCGACGTGTTCCCCGAGATCCCCGAACGCGTCTTGCTGACGGTTGCGGGTCATACCCACGGCGGCCAAGTGGTGCTGCCGTTCTTGGGCCGGCCCGTCGTTCCGTCGCGCTACGGCGAGCGGTACGCCATCGGAGAAGTCGTCGAAGGAGCGCGGCACCTCTACGTGACTCCCGGCATCGGGACCAGCGTGTTTCCGGTGCGCTTCGGCGTGCCCCCGGAGATCAGCGTGCTCCACCTCCATGCGGCGCGCCCCGTGCCTCAGTAGCGAGACAACGCCTCAACCGTCGGCGAGGTGAACGATGACCTCTTCGAGGCCGGCGACCACGCGCGCGAACCTGGGGTAGTCGAGCTTGTCCGACGTGTCGTCCGGAGTGTGGTAGTGCGGATTGCGAAAGAGCGCCGTGTCAGTGACCATGATCCCCGGATAGCCAACCTGCCAAAACGACCATTGGTCGGACCAGCCAATGCCAGGTATCGCGTCGGGGGCCGCCACGCCTTCGGACGGGAATTGAACGTGATCGCGAAATGTGCGGACGACGTCGTGTACCAGCCCGCGCGAGCCCGTGTTTCCGACGAAGCCGACGAAATTACCCGTGCTCGGGTAGGCGAGACTGAATGGAAACGGGTATTTCTGCGAGCCGGGCGCGTCGGTGAAGTAGGCCAAAGCCTCGAGGCTGAGCATGGCAACGACGTTGTCGCCCGCGCTCTTGCACCTTCGCGCGTAGACGAGACTACCCATTCCATTGTTTTGAAAATAGGGCGGCTCTTCGTTTGCGAACGCCACGAACCGCAACGTTCGCGCTGCGCGGTGCGACGACACCCGATTCGCCAGCACGAGAAGCGCGGCCACGCCGCTGGTGTTGTCGTCGGCGCCCGCGGTCCCGAACACCGTGTCGTAGTGCGCGCCGATCACCACCACGTCGCGCGCGCGAGCGGCCCCAGGAAGAGCGAGCTCGATGTTCTCGAACCGTTCGCCGCCGTCCTCGTAGGCCAGCCGCGCTACTGCGCCCACGCTCGCGAGGCGCTGCGCAACGTAGTCCGCGCCGGCGACGAGCGCCCTCGCGTGGTCGGCGTTGCGCTCGCCCAGCGCGGTCAAGTTGGTCACGTACCCGCGCAGCTCCGTCTCGAACGTCTTTTCGCGGTCGGTGAGCGCGACCCATGCGCCGCGGTAGCTCGTGCCCGGCATGCGCACCATGAACCACCAGGCCGCGGCGAACGCGACGGCGAGCAGCGCGCAGATCCGCGCGACGCTCGGCCAACCGCGCCACCCGCGCGGCGCCTTGCGGTTGGGTGACGACGGCGCCGTCACGGCGCGGCGGGGGGAAGAAGAGCGGTGAGGCGCTGCTCGGACTGCAGGCCGTGGGCGACCGCTTTGCGCTCGCCGCCGACGAACAGCATCAGCGTCGGCACCACGTGCACGCCGTACTTGGCCGACAGCTCGGGCGACTCCTCGAGATCGACGCTCACGATGGCGACGTCGGGGCGGCGCGCCGCGAGCTTTTCGAGGATGGGCTTTTGCTGGCGGCACGGCGGGCACCAGGTCGTGACGAAGTCGACGAGCACCGGACGCTCGGCTTTGAGGACGGTGGCCTCGAAGGTCTGATCGTTGGCTTTCAACATGGACGGCTCCTTCAATGAACGGAGGGTGGATCGAACAACGCTTGCAAGAGCGGTTTGGCGCGCGCGCCGCCGAGCTGATACACGCGCAGCCGTCCGTCGGGTCGCGCCATGAGCACGCCCGCGTCGCGCAGGATCGCCAGGTGCCGCGACACCACGGGCTGATCGAGACCGAGCGCGTCGACCAACGCGCTCACGGTGCGCTCCTCGCGGCGCACCAGCTCGAGGATCTGCAGGCGGATCGGGTGACCGAGGGCCTGGAGCAGATCCGCGGCGTGCCGGAGCGACAGCGGGCGGCTGTCGGCCGCGCTTAGGAATAACATATACCATATGTAATATGTTTTCGCGGCCCCGTCAAGAGGTCGGGTCAGACATCGGGGGCCCCGCGCCGGTTAGGGCTTTTCTTTCTTGTGCTTGGCCATGAGCTCGCCGGCCTGCTTTTGAATCGCGCCGACGTCGACGCCCTGCATGGCCGAGGCGAGCGCGTTGATGCCGCCGGTCTTTTCGAGCGCCTGGCCGACCTTGGCCATCATCTCGTTCATGGCCGTGGCGTCGCCGCCCATCATCGCCGCGGCCAGCTTGCCGACGTCGGGCCCGAGCTCGCGCATCACGCCGCCGAGCAGTGCTTCGAGCCCCGGCGGCACCGCCAACTGCGGGGGCGCCGCCTCGTCGGCGACCACCGGCACCCATTCGCCGAGCTCGCCGATCTCCTCGACCACCGCGTCGTAGCTGCCCGCGGCCGGCTTGCACGCCTCGGCGAACACCAGCACGCCGCGCGCGTCGTGATGCTCGTCGAGGAGCGTGCCGAAACGATCGCGTAGCATCATGGCCAGTTGATCGCCGTCGGCGTCGCTCAGCGGAAAGCGCGTGTGGATCAGCGAGCCGCCGTCGAGGCCTTTGACGGCCATCGACACGCCGTCGGCGCTGGCTACCTCGCCCGCGTCGCCCGCGCCGAGATGTTGGCGCACCACGTCCACCGAGATCTGCAACAACGCTACCGCGCTCGTGCTCATGCGCGAGACGTTAGCACGTCAGAAGGCGATTCCGCTCCGCGGGTCGGGCGTCGCGAACGCCAGCTGATCGATGGCCTTCACGACCTCGGGCCCGCCGTGCTCGGGGTACATCACCATGAAACGCACGTAGAGATCGCCGGGCTCGCGATCCTTGCGATGCACGCCCTTGCCGCGCAGGCGCATCTTCTGGCCGCTCTGCGTGCGCGCCGGCACCTTGAGCTTCACCTCGCCGTGTGGCGTCGGCACGTGGATCTGCGCGCCGTGGTACGCCTCGGCGAGCGTCAACGGCAGCTCCAAATGCAAGTCTGCGCCCTGCCGCGTGAAGAACTTGTGCGGCGCGAGCTCGATCACCAGCACGAGATCGCCCGCCGGCCCCCCCCCACGCCCCGGCTCGCCTTTGCCGGCCACGCGCACGCGGCTGCCTTCGTCGGCGCCGGCCGGGATGCGCACGGTGGCTTGCTCGCCGTCGGGGGTCGCGAACGAAAGCGTCGTGCCGCGGATCGCGTCCACGAAGTCGAGCTTGACGCGGCTCTCCACGTCGCGCCCCTTCGTCGCGCGCGCGCGCCGGCGCGTGCCGCCGAAGATGCCCTCGACCATGTTGCCGATGTCGCCCATGCTGCCGCCGGCGCGCCCGCTGCGGAACAGATCGCTCAAGTCGAAGCCTATGTCGCCCGCCCCCCCCCCAAAGCCGCCGTAGTTCTTCGCGGCGCGCGCGCGCTCGGCGTCAAAACCGGGGCGCAGCGCCGCGTCGCCGAACTCGTCGTAGGCGGCGCGCTTGTTGGCGTCGCTCAACACTTCGTACGCTTCGGTGGCCTGTTTGAAGCGCTGCTCGCCGGCCTTGCCGGGGTTCTTGTCAGGATGGAGCTTGGCGGCGAGCTTGCGGTACGCCTTCTTGATGTCCTGCGTCGAGGCGTCCTTGCCGACGCCGAGGACCGAATAGAGGTCGGGCACGCGCACAACGTAGAGCTTCCGGGAGAGGCCGTCCACGCGGGAACCCCCATCTCCTCCCCGCCCGAGAGGGGCGGGAGCAGACGCTCCCTGCAGGGGGTGGGAGGAGACGCTCCCAAACCGAGCCGCGCTGGCACCGCCCCCGCCGGATGGTTACGCTTGCCACCACATGTTCCCGCTGCGCGATCATCTGCCGACCCGCCGCTCGCCGGTCGTCAATTATTTGCTCATCGCGCTGAACGTATTGGCCTTTTTGTGGGAGCGCGCGCTCTATTCGGTGGCGACCGCGGCATCGTCACCGCCTGGGGCCTGGTGCCGGCGCGCTTTGTCCACCAGCCGCTCGGCGAGCTGTCGCACGTGTTCACGAGCATGTTCATGCACGCCCCCGAGAACTGGTGGCACCTCGGCGGCAACATGCTGTTTCTGTGGATCTTCGGCGACAACGTCGAGGACGCGCTCGGCCGTGGCCGCTACCTCGCCTTTTATCTGTTGAGCGGCACGTGCGCCGCCGCGGCGCAAATTCTCATCGATCCGCATTCGGCCGTGCCGATGGTCGGCGCTTCGGGCGCCATCGCCGGGGTGCTCGCCGCGTACGGCTCGCTCTACCCGTCGTCGCCCATCACCGTGCTGAACCCGGTGCCGCTCCTGTGGTTCGTGTTCGGCCCGGTGTTTCGGCTGCCGGCGTGGGTCATCATCATCCAGTTTTTTCTCCTCAACTTGATCAGCGGCCTCGGATCGCTGGGGCAGGTCGCCGGCGGCGTGGCGTTCTTCGCGCACCTCGGCGGGTTCATCGCCGGCCTCGTCTTGGTGCGGCTGTTTTTCAACGACGAAGAGCGGCGCCGCCAGCGAGCGTGGCAAGAATGGCAGCCGCCGCCACGAATGCGCGTGGAGCGGCGCGATTGGCGCTACCCGCCGCGACCGGGCGGCTATCCGCCCTGGTGACGCCCTGCTAACCTCGTGCGCCGATGAGACGCCGGTGGCTGGCGGTGGTGACGCTCGCGGCGTGCTCGAGCGCGTACGACGGGCGCGTCTATCGCGGCGACGGTGTTGCCTTCCACCTGCCCGAAATGCCGGCGCCGTGGAAGCGCGTGACCGCACCCGACACGGCGCTGGCCTTTCGCGACGCCGACGCCGGCGCGAGCGTGCTCGTCAACGCGCGCTGTGGGCAGGACGAGGACGACGTGCCGCTCTCGGCCCTCACCCAGCACCTGTTCTTGAGCTTCACGCACCAGGACGTCGACAAACAAGAGGTGGTGCCCTTCGACGGGCGCGAGGCCATGCACACCACGCTGCGCGCCGACCTCGATGGCGTGCCGCTCAGCTACGAAGTATGGGTGCTGAAGAAGGACGGCTGCGTGTACGACCTCATTTATTTTGCGCCGCCGGGCCGCTTCGAGCGCGGGCGCGCTGCGTTCGCGCAGCTCGTGCACGGCTTCACCACCGCGGTGGCGGAGCGGTGACGTGACCGACGACGTCGAACCGCCGTCATCGCGCAGCTCGGTGCTGCCGCGCGTGAGCCGCCTACCCAAGCCGCCCGAGCGCGACTGGGAGCGCCAGCTGCGGCGCGCGCTCGGCCTGCTCAACCACGTGGGGCAAGTGGCGCGCATGACCGGCAACGCCGCGGTGGCGATCTTTCGGCGGCCGTTCGAGACGCGCGAGACCGTCTACCAGATGGAGGCGCTCGGGGTGCGCTCGCTCGGCATCGCCACGGTGGTGGCGGTGTTCACGGGCCTGGTGATGGCGACGCAGTTCGCCTACGGCCTGCAGAAGTTCGGCGGCATGGAGTACACCGGCCGCATCATCGGGCTGTCGTTCTCGCGCGAGCTCGCGCCGTCGCTCACCGCGGTGGTGGTGGGCGGGCGCATCGGCTCGGGCATCACCGCGGAAATCGGCTCGATGGCGGTCACCGAGCAGATCGACGCCATTCGCGCGCTCGGCGCCGATCCGGTCAAGAAGCTGGTCGTGCCGCGCCTGTTGGCGAGCGTGGTAGTGATGCCGATCTTGGCGGCGTTCGCGCTGGTGCTCGGCTTCGCGGGCGCGATGTTCATCACCTCGCTCGAGTTCGCCGTGCCGCGCGGGTTTTTCCTGCAGACGGCGCTCGAGTCGGTGCGCTTCGCCGACTATTTCAGCGGGCTGTTCAAGACGCCGTTTTTCGGCGCGATCATCGCGCTGGTGGGCTGCCACTTCGGGTTCATCACGCGCGGCGGTACGCAAGGGGTCGGCGACTCGACCACGCGCAGCGTCGTGGCCATTTCGATCTGCATCTTGATCAGCGACTTCGTGCTCACCAAGGTGTCGATGATGATCTGGCCGGCGTCGGGATGAGCGCGCGCGCACGAGCCGGTCGCGCGGTCGCGGCGCGGGTGGCGCTGGCCGCGGCGGCGATGATGGTGGGCGCGTGCAGCGAGCGCGGCGAAGCTTTGCGGCCCGCCCCGGCGCCCACCTCGAGCGGCTTCGAGCCCATCGCGTCGGCGCTGCCCGAGCGGCTGTTTTATTTGGAGCGGCGCGCGGGCCACTGCAGCGTGTACTCGGTGTTCGGCGGCGAGCGCTCGGCGGCGACCGACGTGGGCTG
>JACXTT010008155.1_pt1 | contig 14587 bp, 6 predicted proteins | sample 9270951 | NCBI WGS metagenome assembly JACXTT01 (sample SAMN15532306, study PRJNA645909) | rock metagenome | isolation source: weathered quartz diorite | place: Puerto Rico | collected 2017-06-21
CACGTCGGCCTCCCAGGCGCGCGCCGGTCCTTCCCACCCGGACTCGACCACGTCCGCCACGGGCACCACGCCGCGGCCCACCTCGGCGGCGACGCGCGCCGCCGGCCAGCGCCACGCCGTCTCGCGCGCCGCGCTCACGGCTCCACGTTCTCCACGATCGGCGGCACGATGAAGTATCCGTGCTCTTGATCGGGCGCCGCGGCGAGCGCCTGCTCGTGGCTGAGCCGTCGCGGATCTGGACCGTCCTCGCGCAGGGTGGAGGCGGGCGGCGCGAACTCGCTCGGCTCGAGCCCCGCGAGGTCGAGCCTGCCGAGCGTCGCGGCGAACTCCAGCACCGCCGACAACTCTCGCGCGGTACGCTCCAGATCGGCGTCCGGCACCTCGATCCGCGCCAGCTCGGCGACCCCGCGCACGTCCTCAGGCTTCATCGTGCTCCGCTCCACCCGTCAGGAACCGACCCAGCACCTTCTTCGTGCCCTCACGAAACCGCACCGTGTATTTCACGTCGTCCCCGGCACCCTCGGCCGCGACGACGACGCCGCGCCCGAAGCTCTCGTGGTAGACCTGTCGTCCGAGCGCTCGCTGCGCCCAGGCGGGTGTGCGCGCCGAGCCCGACGCGACCGCGGCGACGTGCGGCCGCGCTCCACCGCGCCGCCATCCACCCGCGGACGCGTGGATCGCGCCGCCCCCACCGAGCCGCAATCCCGGGTCGTCGTCGCGGTCCAGTCGCTCGGCCGGGATCTCGTTCACGAATCGTGACACGCTGCCGCCGCGCGCCCCATCGAAGCGCCGGCGGTAGGCCGCCGCCGTCAGCACCACCGACTCCTGCGCTCGCGTCAGCGCCACGTAGAACAAGCGCCGCTCCTCCTCGAGCTCCGCCGGGTCGTCGAGCGCATTGCCGTGCGGGAACAATCCCTCCTCGAGGCCGGCGACGATCACGTGCGGGAACTCGAGCCCCTTGGCGTTGTGCGCCGTGAGCAGCAGCACGCGGTCCGCGGCCTCGGACACTCGGTCCATGTCGGTGATGAGCGCGGCCTCGCCCAGGAATTCCGCCAGCGTGCCGCCCGCGTTCGAGAACCCCTCCGCCGACGCGACCAGTTCCTGGACGTTCGCCCGCCGATCGCTCGAGCCGGGCTCCTCGCGTTCGAGGTGATCGAGGTAACGCGTGCGCTCGAGCAGCCGCGCCAGGATCTGCTCGACCGGCTCGTGCTCCAGGCCGCGCAGCTCGGCCAGCGTGTCGACCAGCTCGCGCGCCCCGGCCTGCGCCGACCGCGACAGCTCGCCGGTCCCAACCAGCTTCGCGAGCGCATCGTGCGGCGACTCACCGGTCGACTCGACGCGCGCCACGACCCTGGCCTCGACGCCGGAACCGAGCCCGCGGCGCGGCGTGTTCCACACCCGCCAGAACGCCACGGCATCGTGTGGATTCACGACGAGCCGCAGGTACGCCAGCACGTCCTTGACCTCGCGCCGCTGGAAGAACGACACGCCACCCACGATCTCGTACGCCAGCCCCGCCAGTCGCAGCTCGGTCTCGAGCGAACGCGACTGTGCGTTCGTTCGGTACATCACCGCCAGATCCCGCAGCGCGCCGCCGCGACGAACGTGTACCTGGATCAGCTCGCGGATGCGCTGCGCCTCGTCGGCCTCGTCGCGAGTCAATAGGAACCGCAGCCGCGGCCCGTCCTCGCGCTCGCTCCACAGCTCCTTGCCCTTGCGCGCGCGGTTGTGGGTGATCACCGCGTTCGCCGCCGCGAGAATGTTGCCCGTCGAACGATAGTTCTGCTCGAGCCGAATCACCGCCGCGCCCGGGAACGCCTGCTCGAAGTCGAGCACGTTGGCGAGGCTTGCCCCGCGCCAGCCGTAGATCGATTGATCGTCGTCGCCGACGACGAACAGGTTGCGGCGCCCGGAGGCCAGGGCGGCGACGAACCGGAACTGGGCGTGATTCGTGTCCTGGTACTCGTCGACGAGCACGTGCTCGAACCGGCGCCGGTAACGCTCGCCGACCTCGGGTCGCTGCTCCAGTAGCCGCACCGATTCCGCGATGAGGTCGTCGAAGTCCAGCGCCCCGTTCGCGCGCAGCGCCGCCTGGTACGCGGCGTAGATCTCGGCGATGCGTCGCTCGTGCGGCCCCGCCGGCGATCCCGCGAGCTCCTCGGGAGCCGTCAGCCGGTTCTTGGCGTCCGAGATCCGCCCCAACACCGCGGACCTCTTCACGCCGTCCTCGGGGATCTCGAGCGCCCGCAGCACCTCGCCCAGTACCTGCTCCTGGTCCTCGCGATCGTAGATGGCGAAGTCGCGAGGCAGCCCGGTGGCGGCGGATTCGCGCCGGAGCAGCCGGACCGCCGTCGCGTGGAACGTTCCGATCCACACCTCGCGGGCGGCCGCCCCCACCTGACGCTCGATGCGCTCGCGCATCTCGCGCGCGGCGCGATTCGTGAACGTGAACGCCAGCACGTGGCTCGGCCGCACGCCCTGCGCCAGCAGCCACGCGACGCGCGCGGTAAGCACGCGCGTCTTGCCGCTGCCGGCGCCGGCAACGACGAGCAACGGCCCGCCGGGGTGCTCCACGGCGAGCGCCTGCTGAGGGTTCAGGGAGACGGTGACGTCCACGCGGGGCTCTCGATCGATGACGCCGGAAGGCGGAGCAGGCATCCGGCGCAATCTAACGAATCCGCCCCGCGAGCGTCCACCGCGACGGGGTCGCTCAGAACTCCGGGCCGAGGCTGAAGTGGTAGCGCGGGCGGCTGACCTGCACGAGGTCGGTGCGCCAGGCGACGTCGAGCTTGAGGATCAGGAACAGCAGCGATGTGCGCAGCCCGGTGCCGAAGCCGAGGCCGACCCCGGGGCCGTTGAGCGGGTTCGTCAGTCGGCGGCGTCCGTCCACGTCTTCGGTGAGTCGCAGCTTGTCGCCGGCGTTCCAGATCGCGCCGACGTCGGTGAACAGCACGCCGCGCAGGTTGAACAACCCGACGGGGACCGGGCCCACCACGCCGAGCTGCTGGATGAACGGGAAGCGGATCTCCGCCGTCGTCAGCGCGACGCGCGAGCCGAGCAGATCGAAGTCGGGATAGCCGCGCAGCGTCGAGAACCCACCGATGCGAAACGTCTGCGGATTCCGACCGTCGCTGTACCCCAAGAGCAAACGACCGGCGAAGGTGTAACCGCGCGTGAGGTCCCAGTAGCGCCGCGCGTCGAACGTCGTCGTGTGGTACGCGAGCCCGTTCTGGAACCACGAGAACGACGGGCTGAACGTCAGGTTGTAGCGCTGACCGTTCACCGGCCCGTAGTACCCGAACAGCGTGTTGTCGCCGACGAGCGACACCGACGGCGAAGTCACGGATCGGTACTCGTGGTTGGCCGCGACGACGTCGCCGAACTCGTCCTCCACGAAGAACTGGCGGTCGAGGAACATCTGCGTGAAGTTGAACTCCACGCGCCGGAACCGGTCGAACGGGTAGGCGGCCGACAGCAGCCCGCCGAAATTGCGCTCGGAGAACAGCCGCGGCGCGCCGAACGATTCACCCAGCGTCGAAACCGGCGAATCGAAATAGTCCTTGAAGTGGAAGATGCCCGCCCCGAAGTCCCAGCGCCGCGGCAAGTAGCTGTAGATCGCGAGGGCGTTCGTCTCGGAGAGCGAATTGCTGAAGATGTCGGTGGCGATGTACAGGCTGTGGTCGCCGAGGAAGTCGGAGAACACGAACTGCGTGCTGCCGACGAAGCCGTACCCGGTGGCGGCGTAGAAGCCGGCGCCGCCGTAGTCGGGCGACAGCCGCGGCCGATAGCGCGCCGGCCGCTGCCCCAGCACGGAGTCGGGCAGCGCGAACGGGCCGCCGGTATCGTGCAGCGGAATGCGGGTCGCGAGCGGCGCCGTGGTGTCCGGGAGCGCGGGGTAGGGATGCGGCCCGTCGAACGCCCATCGGGGCTGGCGATCCTCGTCCAGTCGGTCGAGCCGCACGGTGTCGCGCGCCGCTTCGTGATGACGCTCCGCGTGGGCGCCGTGATCGGTGGTCGCGGCCACGGAATCGGGCCACGCCGCGGCGAGCGCCCCCTTGACCGGCGGCGCGGCGACACTGTCGGGCGGCTCAGTGTGCATCGCCGCCACGGTCCGCGCCGCGCTGGGCGCCTCGCGCCGCAGCCGCGCCAGCACCCCGTTCACCGACAGCGGCTCGCGCACGCCGAAGATGTCGAACCCGCCCCGGTTGTACGCCGAGAACACGAGCCGGTCGTTTTGCCGCGACCACGACAGGCTCTGGACGCCGCCCAACACGTCGGTCAGCTGCGTCACGCTCGAGTCCGCGGGGTCGAAGACGTGAATGTTCGGCGTGCCGCCGAAGTCGCTGACGAACGCCAGCAGACGGCCGTCGGGCGACCACGCCGGGCAGCGGTCGTCGCCGGCGGTGTCGAGCATGAGCCGCACCTCGCCCGACGCGACGGTCAGCTCGTAGATCCCGTACTCGCCGAAGCCCTGCTCGTGCCGGCCGGGATGCAACACGACCGGGACCGCCCGATCCGACGAGAACGCGATCCGCTTCCCGTCCGGGGACCAGGCGGGCTCCTTCTCGTCGTAGGCGTCGTTGGTCAACCGGCTCGAATGACCGGTCTTCAGGTCCACCAGCCAGAGGTCCGACCGCCCGGCCGTGACCCCGGCCACCACGAGCGAGTCGGCGACCGGCGACCACGCCGGATCGAACAACGCGTCGCAGGTCAGCTCGAGGCGCTTCTTGATGTGGCCGGATCGGGCGTCGACGATGTACAGCACGTCCTTGCCGCCGCTCTTTGCGGTCAAGGCGAGGTGGCGGCCGTCGGGCGACCACGTCATCGTGCTGCGGAACGACGGGATGCTTTCGAACTGGACGTTGCGCTCGCCGCGGATCACGCGCCGCAGGATCTTGCCGTCGAGCGCCGACATCAGGTAGACGTCCGTATACTGGCGGCGATCCGAGAAGAACGCGATGCGGTCGCCCTGGGGCGAGATCGCCGGGGCGGTGTTCAGGTTGCTGTCGTCGCGGCGGTGGTCGGTCAGGCGACGGGCGAACTGTTCGGGCGCCTCCTTGCTGGCGATCGTCGGCCAGTAGCGCTTGCGCAGCCACCCGCGCCATTCCTCATCGAACTTGCCCACCGGCTCGCCCACGCTCTTCTGGAATGCCCGCTCGAAGTTGTGCATCTGCCGGGCGCGCCGCAGGATGTCGCGAAGGCGCTCTTCGCCGAACCGCTGGACGATGTAGCTGATCGCGGACTGGCCCTGCTTGTAGACGATGTAGCCGCCGGAGTACTCGAGCGGCGGCAGGTAGCCCTCGACCGTGCCGTCGCGCAGGAAGATCTCGGCGTTCGGCTCCATGCCCAGCGAGAAGTACTCCGCGAGCCCCTCGGCGAACCACAACGGGACGGAATAGAACCCCTGGCGGGCGATCAACGACGCCGCCGAGCCCGCGTACAGCATGTCGAACATGTACGCGTGCGTGAGCTCGTGCACGACGACGTGGCGCAGATCCTCGTAGGAGCCGCTGAACGGCAGCACGACGCGGTTGCGCAGCACCTCGGTGAACCCGCCCGTGCCGGCGTCGATCAGCTCGGGCGTGACGTTCGTCTGGGCGAAGTCGTTGTGAGAGCCGTAGAGGATGACGGGCACGCGGCGACCGAGCTGGTGGCCGATGCGCGCGGACATCACACCGTTCGTCTTCTCGGCGAGGTCGAGCACCCGCATGGCGAGGCTGTCGAGCCCCTCGTAGAAGTACACGTCGAAGTGGTCCGACGTGATCGACCGCCACTCGTGGCGGCTGTATTGGACCTTGTTTTGCCCGAAGCTCTGGGCGGTCGCCGCGGCGGGCATGAGGCACAGGAGCAAGCCTAGGAGCAGGCGCCGGGTACAGCGTGTCATGCCATCATCCTTTCCCTTCCGACCGCCCGGTCGGTGAAGCTCGAGTCGCGGCCGCATCCAGTTTACACCTTCCACCCGGCCGCGGGTTCCCGGCTCGTTCGCGTCGGCGTCAATATTCCCATCGCGCCTTGAGATTGACGTTGAAGTCCGGCGGGGTCGAAGTGTTCGTGCCGATGCCCGTGAGCGTTCGTCGCTGGGTCAGCTCCGAGCTGATCAAGAAGAAGCGGTTGAGGCGGTATTCCGCCTCCAGGTCGCGCTCGAACGGCGTCGAACCAGTCGTGGGCGTGACGACCTCCCGCCCCAGGCCGGGGACGCGCTGCTTGTAACGCAGCATCAAGTTCCGCGTGACCTGCGATCCGACCCCCAGGATCACCTCCCCTTGGCCCCCGAACAGGCCCCCCTGCTCACGGTCGATCATCCACTCGTTCAGATAGCCGTTGAACGCCCGCGACATCTCCGCGGACAGCGTGCGGTTGAGGGCGCGCGTCAAGTAATTGTCGAACGGGTCGCCCGTCGCAACGCTCTTGCCCTTCGTGGAGACGAATCGACCCACCGTCAGCTGCCGCAGGACCTCGTTCTCGTCCCAGTCGTTCGGGCTGCTGTCGAAGGCGATCGCGGGCTCGCGCGCGCGGCCGGTGATGCGCACCGTGACGTCGTGTGGAACGGGGTCCTTGTCGAGCGGGACGACGCGAGCCGTCGCCTGGGCGTCGAGTGTCGGGTTCATGCCCGATACGTTGTCGAAGGTCAGCGTCGCGTGGTCGACGTTGAAGCGGTTGCTCAGGAAGTAGTACGTACCGCGGATCGCCTGCATCTCGCCGAACACGCGCAGCTCCGTGGGCGTCTGCTCCGCGGTGAGGTCGGCGCTGAACTCGATGTCCCCGTCGGGAGGTTGCCAGCGGAGGTTGCTCTTCGCCGTCAGGTCGATGCGGTAGACCCAATAGAGCGGCGGATTCGACGCCGCGAGCTGCTCTCCCTCGGTCTGATTCGCGAAGTTGATCAGGATCACGGCCCGATTCACGGTCGCGCCACCCGTCACGGACGGCAACCATTGCCCGTGCACGCGTGGACCGTCGGTCACCACGAAATTGCCGTCGAACTGCGCCGCGTAGAGACCCGGTTCCGAGGCCGTGAAGTTGCGCAAGGCGACGTTCAATCGGTAGGCGCTCGGCAGCAGCCGGCTGAGCGTCACCGTGCCGTAGGCGCGCAGCCGCCCTTCCGCGCCCTCTCGGGCCACCAGCGAGTCGAGCGTGATCGTCGATTGGCTCATGCGGAACCAGGCTTGCATTCCCTCGAGCACTTCGTCACGGCCCGCGAGGCGCAGCGAGCCGCCGGTGACGCGTCCGCGCCCGTCCAGATTCGGCGCCAGCGGCGTCCCGCGGATCGTCGCATCCGCTTCGATGCTGCCCGCCGCGGCGGCGATCTGCGGCAACAGCCGCGGCAGCAGCCGGAGGTCCCCCTGGCGCACCCGGATCGAGGCGTTCATCGGCTGGTCGAGCAGCTCGCAGGGACGGTCGAAGGCGATGCGCATGGGCAGCTCGCCCTCGGCGGACGACTCCAAACGCTCCCGCGCGGCGCGGAGCCGGGTCACCGTGAGTCGCTCGTCGGCGTAACGCGCCTCTCCCTCGAACCGCTCCAGATTGAAGTCGCGCCAGGTCAGCGGGCTGACGCTCGCCTTGACGCTCAACACCGGGCGCGCGGGGGTGCCCGAGACGTCGATGTCTCCGTCCAACCGTCCGGCCCACCCGTTCGTCGCGGGAAACAGGGCGGTCACGCGCTCGATCGGGAACGCCTTCCCGCCCACGTCTCCCGACCAGGCCTCGGCCTTCGCCAGCCAGCGCCACACCGCCGTACTGGTCAGCGAGTCGGGCCAGGCACGGGCCATGTGTTCGATGCGGCCGTGCCCGCCGAGCTCTCCGCCGCCGATCCCGAACCGCAGCCGTTCGATTCCGAGGCGCGCCATCGCTCCATCGAGCGCCACGTCGAGCGAGTCCCCGCGGTGGCCCCCGAACGCGGGGCGCGACGCGTGGCCGTCGAACGTCCACCGCGGGTCGCCGTACGCCCCCTGGACTCGCAGGGCGGCATCGGCGGTCCCGCCGAGTCGCCAGTCTTCGGGCAGTCCGAGGCGGGACAGATCGAGCGCCCGCGCCTGCGCCCGCCAGTCGTAGGTCCCGCCGACGCCGGCCCAGCGCCCGGTCACGCTCAGCGCCGCGGCGCCGTCGTGAGCCTCGAGGCGGCTGAACGTGACGCCCTTCGGATCGCCCGAGAGCTGGACGGGGGGATCCGCGATCCAGTGAAACTGGCGGCTCGCGGCGGAGGCGCGGTCGAGTCGCAGCTGCCAGCCGTCGCGGCTCCAATCGGCACGGCCGGCGAATGCCAGCAGAGTATCGGCGGCGCGTGCGGTCGTCGCTTCCAACGCGAGCGTGCGATCGCCGAGGTGCACCGGGCTCGCCACGCTGTCGTAATGGACGCCCAGGAACGTCACGTCCTCGAGCGCGGCGGCCGCCTCCAGATCGGGCTTCGGCAGCAGGGCGCCCTGCAAGGTGCCGAGCCGCCACCGCGCGGCGTGCACGCCGAGCCAATCGGTGCCGCGTCCCGCGAGGTCTCCGGTGACGGACAGCACGCCGTTCGACGACTGAACCGTTCCCGCGCCGGCGTCGAGCAGGCCGCGAATCCCGCTGGCTCGGCCGTCGGGCCATTCGTCGAGCGGCAGCGACTGGACGCGGTAGGCTCCCGTCCAGCCGCCCGGGACCGTCGCGCCGTGCAGCTCGAAGCGCCCGCCGCGTCGCTTCGCGTCCACGTCGAACGTGCGCGTTCCCTCCGCCGGCAGCGCCGCGACGACCGAGCACGTGTCCATTCGCCAACCCGCCAGCTCCGACGGGCCGGCGAGCGCCTGCAACATGCCGTTCGACACGTGGGAACGGGTGTCGACCGTGTAGCTGAAGCGGCCGTTGAGCTGGCCCTGGGGCCAGTCGGGTATGCCGATCGCTCCCCACAGCGAGGGGTCGCCGTGGCTCACTGTCCCGCCCACGTCCCAGCCCTGGGGCGACCAGGTGGCGAAGCCCCGCAGGTCGCCGGCCTTCGACGAGGCCGATAACGGCTCGAGGCGCAGCCGCTCGCGTCGCCAAGTGAAGACGCTGCGGGCGTCGAAATCGAGCCCGGCCCAATCGAGGCGGCTCGACAGCTGGCCGCTCCAGATCGAGTCGCCGCGCGCGTCGATCCGCGCCACAGCCTGACCGGCCACGTCGAACGAGCCGTTCCGCGTCACGCGGGCGAGCCAGCGCCAGTTCAGCCGGTCGAGGTCGACGTGGATCTGCTTCGTGCGCTCCCCCTTGCGCCATCCACCGCTGCCGCTCAACGCGAACCCCGCCGTGGACAGCCGACCGATGCGGAAGCGCACGCTGTCCCCGGCGGCGATCTCACCGGTGAACGCGAGCGCGGGCGTCTCGTACGGTCCCGAACGCCAGCGGAGCGTGCGGATGCTGGCGCGGCTCTGGAGGCCGGTCGCGAGCAGGGCGTCGATGTCCAGCCCGACGACCGGTGGCTGGCGGATGGGCAGGATCAGCGTGCCGTTGTGCATGCGGAAGTGGACGTCGACCGCGGTCGGCTTGCCCGTGGGCCCCTCGGTCTTCCACGTCGGCAGCCGGATCGCGCCGTGGGCGTCGCGGCGCAGCGTGATGACCGGCGACTCCATGAAGATCTCCATGGTGCGGCCGTCGCTGCGGATCAGGCTGAGCGGCGAGTAGCCGAGCTCGATCCACGCCGCGTCGAGGAGCGGCTGGCCGCCGTCCCGGAACACGACCCGGGGCCGCATCAGTCGGATCCTCTGGAACGGATTGCCCCGAATGTCGGACACGTTGATGCGGACGTCGCTGCGTGTCGCCAGCATGTGGTTCAGGTAGAGCGTCAGCTCGCGCGCCACGAGCTCGGTGCGGTTGGCGTAATAGAGCGCGATCGACACGATGGCCAGCACGACGAGGCCCACGAACGCGACGACGCCCAGCGCCACGAGCTTGCGCACGGTCCAGCGCACCGGCTTCGGGACGTGCTCGACGGCCTCCTCGATCTCGTGGCGGATCTCCTCCACGAAGCCGTGGTGTCCCTCGTCCGTCCGGGGCTCGCTCGATTCGGGTGGCGTGGGGGCGTTCATGGGATCCCCGGGGTCAGAACGACGGGCCGATCGCGATCTGGATCTGCGGCCGGCGATCGCGGAGGTCAGGGTTGTCGTTCGTCGGCGCCACGAGCGGATCCCGCAGGCCCGGGTCCCGCTGCGACGACCAGCTGACGTCGCACCGCAGCGGGCCGAACGGCAGATTCAGGCGCAATCCCGCGCCCGCGACGTAGCGCAGGTCGGTCGGCGCGTAATACGAGTCCGAGAACCGCAGCGCGAAGTCCTTCGGATGGATCAGCGTGGGGCGCGACCACACGTTGCCGGCGTCGACGAACAGCTCGGCGCCGAACGGGCCGACGAGCGGCGTCCGCAACTCGACGTTCGCCAGCAGCACCGCGAGCCCTCCCGACGAATACAGCTCGCTCTCGGCGTATCCGCGCAGCGAGTTGACGCCGCCGATGCGGAAGCGGTCCTCCAGAGGGACGCGCTGCACCCGCGAGTCGATCAGCGTGTCGGGCGTGAAGATCCGACTCGTGCCGAACGGGTCGATCGACCCCGCGCGAACGTGCAGCGCGAGCACCGAGCTGCGTCGCACGGTGACGTACCAGGAGGCGAAGCCGCTGATTCGGCTGAAGCTGCTCGTGCCCTGGAGCGGGCCGCCGGCGATCTCACCCGTGAAATTCGCGTCCGTACCACGGAACGGACTGATGATGTCGTCGCGGGTGTCGCGCTCCAGGCTGAGCTGAAGTCGGTGCGTCGAATACGAGGGAACGACGTTCATCTGGAGCGAGTCCACGACCCCCGGCGTTGCGGCGCCCGTCAGGTCGAATCGCTGCTGGATGTAGGTGTTGTCCTGCGTCACGACCAGATGCGTGAAGCGCCGGTAGTCGCGGCGGATCTGCAGGCTGACCCCGCGGCTGTCCTGCTTGAGCACGAATCCCGTGTTCGTACGGTCGTGCACCCGCTCGGCGTACAGCGTCGCCGATCCTCGCCGGCGCTGCCGCAGCAGCCACGGGTCGAACAACGTCGCCTCCCCGCGGGCGAGCAGGAACCGCGCGTTGCCGTCAAGCGCCAGCTTGGACGACACCACCGCCTGGAGCCCGCGCGCGTTCAGGTTGCGGTGGCCCCACTCGCCGGTAAACCGGAACCGCTCGGCGGTGCCGCTGCCGACGCCGGCATCGAACCACCGGGGCCGGCGCTCGCGCACCCGCAGGTCGAACTCGACGACGCCGTTCGTCGAATCGGGCAGCGGCGTCATCAACACCTGGCTGAACAGCCCGGTCTGGTAGATCTGCTCGATCGACTCCTGGACCTCCGACGCCTTGAACCGGTCGCCGGGACGGAACACGATCTCGCGCAGCACGAGCCGCGGCTTAACGCGGGTCGCCCCGGGCGACGACAGGTGCACCTCGCCGAACCGGTAACGCGGGCCCTCCTCGATGAAATACTCGATCCCCACCGACGAGCCATGACGCTCCGCCAGCGCCGACACCCGCGGCAGGTAGCCGCGCTCGCGGCACGCGTCCGCAATGCGCGCCGTGTCGGCGAGCACGTACAGCGGGTTGAACGCCCGGCCGGCACGTGCATACAGGTGCCGTCGGATCGGGGGCTCGGGCACGTCCTTGAGTCCAGTGAGCCGCACGCTGTCGATGCGAAACTGCGGTCCTTCGTGAATCACGAAGGTGACGACGACCCCTTCGCGCCGACTCCCCGAATCGAGCCGCGAGGTGACCGAGGCGTCCAGGTAGCCGTGCTGGTGGAACACCTGCTCGAGCGCGGACGTGTCCGCTTGCACGAAATCCATGCGCAGCAGCGCGCGTCGGCGCCAGGGCCAAATCGAAGGGTTCCGGGTCTTGAGCACTGCATCCATCTCCTTGCGCGAAACATGACGGCGGCCTTCGAACCTCACCTGCTCCACGGTCTTCAGCTCGGCCGGAAAATCGGATTGCGCCCGCCCCTCGCGAGGGAGCAGCGCGAGCAGCGCGAGTGCCGCGAGCCACGCATTCATGCGCGGCCTTCGAGTCATGCGCGGCCCTGGATTTCGCTGCGCGTCCCCTGCGTGGAGCGCCGGCTCGGTGGGCGCCGTCCTGGGTGCCGTCACCGCTGCTCCCCGACAGGGACGCGGTACCGCCTACGGACTGGCCGGCGCAACCGGCCGCTCCGTCGGCGTGGTTTGCTGGTCGATGGCCCGGTGACGCTGCACGAGACGCAGCGGGTCGTTGGCGAGAATGATCACCAGCAGGGTCCCGAGCACCGCCAGCCCCACCTTTTGAAACCGCAGGTAGGCGCGGGCCGAGATCGCCTGCCGCCGCACCGCCTCGAGCACCGCGAGCAGGATGTGACCGCCGTCTAGAACCGGCAGGGGGAGCAGGTTGAACGCCATGATGGCGACGTTGATCAGCGCGATGAATTTCAGATAGGCGTCGAGCCCGTGGCGCGCCTGATCCAGCGCCGCCTGGGCGATGAACAGCGGCCCGCCGACGTACTCGCGGTAGTACAGGGGCCGGCTCACCGTGAGCCACATGCCGGCGTACACGGAAGACACCAGCGCTCCGGTGGCGCGGAATCCGTTGACGAACGATTCGAGCACCCCGTAGTGCACGACGTACACGCTGCGTCTCGGCGGCTCGATGCCGATGCGCCCGTTCTCACGCCCGCGACCTTCTGGGTCCATCGGCGTCACCGTCACGTCCAGCTGCCGCCCGCTGCGCTCGATCGTGAGCTTCACCGGTCGATCGACCTGGCCGCGAAACGCGAGCGGCAGCTCGTCCCACGTCTGGATCGGTCGGTCGCCGACGGCGACGATGCGGTCGCCCTCCTTGATCCCCGCCTTGTAAGCCGGCATGCCGGTCGCCACGCCGCCGACGACCGGCGGGTCAGGCGGATGGCTCAGGACCGAGAACACCGGGCCGCGTTGCGTCGGCGCCACGGTCATCGACTGGCGCTGGCCTCCGCGCTCGATCACGACCCCGACCGGCTGCCGCTTCGGCACGTCGCTCAGTCGCAGGATCATCTCGTCCCAACTCCGGGTCGGCTTGCCGCCGACCTCGACGACGCGGTCTCCCTCGCGCATGCCGAGCTGGTAGGCGGCGCTCGAATCCGGCATCGGGCCGAGGAGGTTCGGGTAGTCGGGGAACGTCTCGCCGATGAGCGAGGACACGACGAGCAGCACGAACGCCGTGACGAGATTCGCGGCGGGCCCGGCCGCGGCGATCAGCACCCGCCCGTACCAGGGATGCGACAGGAACTCCTCGCGACTACCGGGCATGCGACCGTCGAGGTCGGGAGTGTCCCCCGCCATCTGCACGTACCCGCCGAGCGGAATCCAGGACAACCGGTACTCGGTGCCGCCGCGCGACACGCCAACCAGCTTGGGGCCAAAGCCCAGGGAAAAGGTAAGGACGCGCACGCCGCGCCATTTCGCCATGAGGAAATGGCCGAGCTCGTGCACGAAGATGACCAGCCCGAGCAGCAGAACGCCCGGCGCCGCCTGGTCCCAATGGCTGAAGCTCACAGACAACTCCTTGCTCACAAACGACTTGGCGGCAGACTAATGGCCGTCGCCGAGGTCGTCAAGAGTTGGACCCACGCGGCCACCCACCCCGATGCTTGCCCTTGCAAGTCTCCCGCCACCCGGGCTGTGAAATCCCGCCCTTTTCCGCATTCGACATCAGCTCCCGAGCACGATTGTTCGGCCCGGGTCAATCCGCCTGAACGCCAGCCGCTTCCGACATCACTTTCGCGTATTCCGCGAGCGTTCGCTCGACCATCGCCGCGGGGCTGAAGTGCGCCACCGACACCAACGCCGCCGCACGCCAGCGCGCGCGTGCGGCGGAATCGCCCAATGCGTCACGCACCGCCTCACCCAGCCCCGTCACGCCCGTCACGAGTCGGCCGTTCGATCCGTTCTCGACCGAGTCACGCACCCCACCCGAGTCGGTAACGACCACCGGCACGCCGAGCGCCTGCGCCTCCAACACCACCGTGCCGAGGCCCTCGTGCCGCGACGTCGACAAGAACAGGGTGAGCTGCGCGATCAGCTCGTGCGCATCGTCGCGAAATCCGAGCACTCGCCCGCGCGCCGCGATGCCGAACCGCGCGCACGCGCGTTCGAGGCGGCCCCGCTCCGGACCGTCGCCGATCCACACCCAATGCGCGTCGCGGTGCGGCGCCAGCGCCTCGGTGATCGCCGCAGCGAACACGTCGACGCCCTTCTCGCGGGTCAGCGCTCCGGCGCCGCCGACGACGGCCGCGGTCCCCGGCGCCGCGATCAGGCCGTGCAACGAGACGCGCGCTCCACCCGCCGCGACGCGCTGGCGCACGCCTCGGAGCGCATCCACGTCGACCGCGCTGGGGACGAGCGCCAGCCGCGCCGCGTCGATGCCACCGCTCCGCATCACCTCCATCACCGCGCGACTGATGCACAGGTAGCGCGCCACGCCACGCCGATACTTGCGGCGGCTGAACGGATTGGCCCCGATCGCCGCCAGCACCCGACGTGACACCACGACGGGTGCCCGGAGCGCGACCCCCGCCGCGCGCGCCACCGTGTGGGCGCGCGCGGTGTGCGCGTGCAGCAGCTCCGGCCGCCACGT
>JACXTT010008156.1_pt1 | contig 14586 bp, 11 predicted proteins | sample 9270951 | NCBI WGS metagenome assembly JACXTT01 (sample SAMN15532306, study PRJNA645909) | rock metagenome | isolation source: weathered quartz diorite | place: Puerto Rico | collected 2017-06-21
GTTCCGACGTTCTTCCCCTATCCGCACGCCGGAAAAAAAACGTCAGCGAGGAGCACCGGTGTCGGCACAAGTGAACAAAGACGAGATGAACACGCTTGAGATGGACCGGGAAGTGATCCGCTGCAAGACGTGTGGACTGGTACAGTACCGGACGCGTACGGGAAATTGCCGGCGCTGCGTGCGCGCGTTACCGCAGCGCCTGGAATTCATGATTCCGCCGCCCGCGCCGGCCGAAGAAGCTGCGGCCGAGCCTGCTTCGGAGCAGCTCGTCAACCAGCAAACCGTGGAGAACATCGGGCAGCGGATTCGCCAATTGCGCGAATCGCGCTCGATGACCCAGAGCCAGCTGCAATCGCGGTCGAAGGTTTCGCGCTCCTATCTTTCGAGGATCGAAAGCGGGCAGATGACGCCGAGCCTCGGCACGCTCGAGAAAATCTCGGAAGCGCTGGGCGTCGGGCTAAACCGCTTCTTCATCCCCGAGTCGGATGGCGAAGCGCTGCTCGAGGATCCCTTCATCCAGGGGCTAAGGCCGTTCCTGCGCCAGCTGGACTGGGAGCAGTGGCAATCCATCCTCAAGCGCCTGCAGGCCATCAGCGACCATGTGACGGCGGGGCCAGTGAACCTCCGTCCAATCGGCAATCCCGCGCGGCTGCCGCAAACGCATGCGCATCCACAGGCGCATGCACATGCGCAGCCGTTTCTTCGGCGTCCGGGGGCGATCGTCTACAGCCACCGCTAAAAAGAAGCAGCCCGAGGATTGACCGGCGGGGAACGCACAGCGCGCTTCCCGCCGCAGTTTTCTTGGCGATACAGCCGACTACTCGCGGACCACGGTCACCTTGGAGGCGGGAACTTCTAAGCGCATCAGGCGGCGGCCCGAATCGAGGTAGAGGAGAACTTCGAGGTCGGGTGTCGCCACGCGCAGCCCTTCATACGACTTGCCCTCCAGTGTCTGCGAGCCGGTGGCTTCGACGGTGATCGATCCGGGCGTCAGATCTTGCGGGATCAATACGGGAAATGTTTGCGGGCCCTTCTTGTTCCAATCATAGACGCGCGCGAGGATCTCGTAGTGGTGGTAGAGATTGTTATCGAGGACGGCGACCCTCGGCGTGCCGAAGGTCAACTCCTGCTGAAACGGCTTGGCGCCTTCCATCTCCAGCAGAATCTTTGCGACGCCGCCTTCAAACGCGATCCGTGCGCCGTTCTTTTTCTCTCCTTGTGAAGTCCATTCGTAACTCTTCGGTGAACCGTCGCCGCGCAACTGAAGCGTCGCGCTGACGCGCGCATTACCCCCATCGGGCAGGCGGAGTTCGGTTGCCCCCTTGGCCATCCAGGCGTCACCGGAGGCGGCGATTTCGAACTCTTCGCTGCCGACCGGCTGCCCCTCGAGCAGGATTTTCAATTTTGCTTTATCCGCAGCGAATAACTTCTGTGCCGAGGCTTTCTTTTGTCCGGTGTCCGCGATGCCGGAGGCCACCATGTTCGCTCTGCTCAACACCAGCAGGGTAGCCGCGAAGGCGATCGTCGCTAGTCCGAAAGAAACTGCCGTCCTTTTCCCCAGCCGGCCGTTCATGTCGCCGAATCCCTCACGGTCAGATCGTTGCCGCGCAGAGCGGGCCCGAAGATGTCGAGCGCCAGAATCTGCTCGACGGTACGCCGGGGCTCGTCCGCGCTTTCCACGCGATACTCCGCCCGTTGATAATACGGCAGCCGCTGTTCGTAGAGCGCGCGAAAACCGGCCGCGTCGCGAAAGAGTGGACGGGTCGTGACGAGAGCGCAGCGGGCAATCAGGCGGTCAAGGGGGCAGTCGAGCCAAACGATGGCGGCGCCGGCCTCGCGCAGTAGGTCGATGTTTCCGGGCTGCGCGTACGTGCCGCCGCCGAGCGCCAGCACTATGGGTTCCTGGTGCGCGATCGCGCGGCCCAGGGCAGCCTCGAGCTGCTCGCGCTCAATCTCGCGGAAGGCAGGCTCGCCGCGGCGCTCAAAAATCTCGGTGATGGGTAGCCCGGCGGCGTCTTCAATCAGCGCATCGAGGTCCACGAAGCGCCAGCCGAGTTGGCGGGCGAGGAGGCTGCCGGCGGTGGTCTTGCCCGAGCCCATAAAGCCGGCCAAGGCCACCAGTCTGTGGCGCGGGGCGCCGCCCGAGCCGGGCAGGGGAGTCATGTGCTTTGCGGAAGGATACCTAATCGCGCTTCCGGAGCCGGATTGTACCATCGAACGAGGAGACGTCGACCCGTGCGAGCCCCGCGTTCACCGACCCGATAATGCCCTTGACAAACTTGGAGGGGAAATGGAATCGCTTATCAGGCTTGAGATAGGCCTCCGCCTGATTGTCCACACGACCCTTTTGCGTTGCCGCGCGCAGGTCGAAGGAGTCCGTATCGGAAAAGCGCACCTCAACCCAACCGGTGCCGGTTCTCATCTTGTAGATACCGTGGCTCAAGAACTGGCCGTCGTAGTAAATGTTCCCGGAGGTTGTGTAGGCATCGAGGTTGTTGAGCACGGGCTCGCGGATGTCGATGTTGCCGCTGATCGAAGAGACGTTGAGCTTTCCGGCACACTGTACGCACAGCACTGACCCGCCCACCGTCCGGATGAGGATGTAGCCCGCAACTTCCTTCAGGTGGACGTCGCCGGCCACGGTGTCGAAGGTCATGTCGCCAAAAACGCGCTCGACCAGAATTGTCCCTGAACCGGTCCGAATTTGCAGCTCGCTCTCCTCGGGGACGGTGATCTCAAAATTGGCTTCCAGCTCGGCAGGCTGGGCGTTGGTGTCAAGAACGTGGCTGATGACTTCTACGCGGTTCTGAACCTGGTTGGTGTCGATCTCCAGCTTGTCGGAAGTGTGGTTGCCGATGACGACGACTTCGGGGTTTTTCCACGACTTTACCTCGACGCGTCCACGCACGAGCGCGCTCACGGTTACGACGGGGCGCCCATTCACCGTGAAGTGCTTCTCGACGTGGTGGGCACGCGCGGGCGCGGCCGAGCTCACCAGCAACAGGGCCAGCATGCCGGAAAGCTGCACTCCTCTTCGACCTGGGTTTTCGAGGTGCATGTCAGTCTCCGTCTCCGCTGTGATCCATCATGGTTGCCAGCAGCTCCGCCTTCTGCTGGTAGGCGTTGGACAGAAATTCGCGAGCCTGATCGTTGTCCGGCTCCTCTTGCACGCGCCGCTCGCACTCGGCGATGAAATCATCCACGATGGCAAGGTTCTCGCGGAGCGAGCGATCCACCACCGAATCGCTCTTGGCCGGCTGAGCTGCCAGTCCGCGCTCTTCGCTGCGCAATGCGCTGCTCGCGGTCTCGAACCCGGGCTGCTTCATGGTGAGCGCGCCGTCCTTCCGCCCGGTATTCCACACTGCGAGGGCAGAGCCGAGGATCAAGAGTCCCACCGTGGCCGTTGCCAATCCGGGACTTCCGAAAAACGCAAGCAGCGTTTCCCACCATCCGGCAGCCACCGTTTCCGTCCGGATGATTCCTTCGGCCGCGAGCCGCGCGTGGAGTGCCGTCCACAGCTTCACGGGCGGGTCCATCTCTCGGGGCAGCTCACGCGCAGCCGCCGCGATGCTCTCGAGGTCCGCGACGAGGTTCCGGCACCCGACGCAAGACTGGAGATGCGCAATCGCTCCCGCAGGCAGCGATCCGCCGCCGCTGCGCTCAAGTTCCTGTTCTAGCTCCTGACACTGCATGATCGTTTTCCTTACCCTTCGGGCTTGCCCGGAACTCCGTCATTGCCAGGTTGCCGCCAGCCGCATCCGAATCAGGTAGGAACCGGGCGCCATTCTAGCTCAATCCGTCTGCGCCGACTGCGACTTCGCGGCCCGCCGCTCTTGCCGGGCCTGATCGCGCTGCAATTCGTGCAGCAGCTCGCGCAGCCGCATGCGCGCCTTGTGCAACTGCGATTTCGAGTTGCCAATCGAACATCCCATGATCTCCGCGATCTCGTTGTGCTCGTACCCTTGGATGTCGTGCAGCACGAAGACTGTTTTATACCCGGGCGGCAGTTGCTCGATGGATCGCTCCAGATTGACCCGGTCGATCGATCCCTCCAGCCGCAGATCCGCCGCTCCAACGTCTTTCCTCGGGCCGCCGGTTTCTTCGTCGGGCTCGGTTGTCTCTTCGAGCGAAGTTGCCGGCAAAACCTTCTTCCGCAGCCGCATCAGAACCACGTTCACCGTCATCCGATGCAACCACGTGGAGAACGCCGATTCGCCGCGGAACGTTCCGATTTTCCGGAACAGTTGCAGGAAAGCTTCCTGCGTCAGATCCTCCGCGTCGGACGGATTCCCCACCATGCGCAAACAGAGCGCATACACGCGGCGGCCGTGCAACCGATAGAGAAACTCAAAAGCCGTCGCGTCGCCGTGCTGCGCCAAGCGGATCGCATCCGCTTCCGTAAGCGCGCTGGATTCGGTTGGTCGGTTTCGGGCCAACGGTCCATTCGCGGCGCATCCTCTCGCTGGGATGCGCCCCTATGCCCCCGGAGTTGTACACCCCGTGGCGTATCTTCTACGGCAGGAGGCCGGGTCGCCTGCGCTCCGGTGACGAAGACTATTTTCTACTGATTGGGGCGGGCCGTCTATCCCGAGGCACCTGGCATTGCTCTTGCGTCCCTACCATCTGGGCCTTCGCCTGGGCTTCGAGGCTCTGCCGAAAGGTGTCCACTTCTTCTTCCGGTAGAACCCGGAGGAAAGACTTCAGGATGACAAGAGTTTCCCGCAAGCAGGTGTTCAGGTCGTAGTGCAGGTCGTCGAGGGATTCCCACAGCACGGCGGGATCCGTGGCTGTGCCCTCGGTCAGCTCCTCTGTGGCCTGGCCGAAGTGGGCCGCCAGTTCCTCAACCAGTTCCTCGAGGACATGAAGCTTGTGAAAGAATTGAGACCGGTCGGAAAACAGCACTCGGCACAGCAGCGCATGCATCCATGCGACACGCTGGCTCCGGCCGCACCGGAAGTTGGCCAGGTCGAGCGGAGCGGTGTTCGGAAGCGTTCCGTAGTGACGAGCATGTCCTTCGAGCGCCTGCAGAGTCCCGCCGAGCAGCATCGCAAACCGGCCAACCAGCTCTCCGCAGCACCCGGCCTCCTGCCGCGCCTTCCGCAGCGCGCCTTCCTCCCGCAGCGCTATAGCTTCGTTCAGGGTCACGCTAAGCATTGTGTACCCGGCCTCGAGCTCGCCGCCCGTGCAGCGAAAGACCTGGTCCTGCGGCTCGCGCAACCACGAGCGCCAATCGTCAGAGACGGAACCGGAACGACAGGGAAGGGGTCGAGGACACAAAGGACATGCCTCCAAAAGGGAACGCAGTATAACAGAGCACCTCGGTAAGAGATAGTCCGGTCACGCCCGTTACCATTGCGGTTCTGGAAACCCGTCCGCTATACTGCCGCGCGACGTACGTGCGAGGATTCCCGTCTTGGAATTTGAACCGCTTGATCAGTTTCAGCAGCGTCAAAAGAAGCTTGAACAAATTCACTCGCTGGGTGTTGACCCATTTCCCCGCGAGTTTCGCTGGACGCATACGCCGGCCGAGTTGATCGCGCGGTATTCGGATACTCCCGGGGCTGATCTCGAGGCCAAGCGTGTGGAGGTTCGCGTCGCTGGGCGAATCGTGGGGTTGCGTCTCCACGGCAAGGCCGGCTTCGCCCACCTCCAAGGCGGTGGAGGAAAGATTCAAGTCTACGTAAAGCTCGACGTGGTCGGCGAGCGCGGTTTCCAACTTTTCCAGTTGCTCGATCTCGGCGACACCGTCGGTGTTGCCGGGCATCTGTTCCGCACGCGGACGAACGAGCTGACCATCTGGGTGGAGCGACTGACGTTTCTCTCGAAAGCGCTTTTGCCCCTGCCCGAGAAGTGGCACGGCCTGGCCGATGTTGAGATCCGCTATCGTCAGCGCTATCTTGACCTGATTGCTAACGAGAAATCGCGCGAGGTGTTCCTCAAGCGCGCGCGCATCATCCAGGAGTTGCGGCGTTTCTTCGACGCGCGGGGGTACATGGAAGTCGAAACACCCATGATGCAGCCCATCGCTGGCGGGGCGCTGGCGCGGCCCTTCGTCACCCACCACAACGCGTTGGACATCGACCTGTATCTCCGGATCGCTCCCGAACTTTATTTGAAGCGGCTGGTGGTTGGCGGCCTCGACCGCGTGTACGAGATCAACCGCAACTTCCGCAACGAGGGCATCTCGACGCAGCACAATCCTGAGTTCACCATGCTCGAGTTCTACGAAGCCTACAGCAACTATGGCGATTTAATGGAGCTCACCGAGCAGCTCTTCCTGGCCCTGGCCAAAAACGTCTGCGGCTCAACGACCATACGATACGGCGAGCACCAGATTGACGTCGGCCGTTTTACGCGTCTATCGATGCGCGAAGCCATCGGCCGCTTTTGGCCTGCCGAGGCCGGACCGGCGCCCTCGCCGGCCGACCTCGCGAAGTCAGGCGGCCCGCGCGCGGCGGCCGAGCGTTACAACGCCTGGGCCCGGCGCACTGGCGCAGAATCTATCGACGCCAAAGGCTCGCCGAGCGACGGGGCCTGGACGGGCCTGCTCTTTGAAGCCATCGCGGAGGGCAAACTCATTCAGCCGACCATCCTTTACGATTTTCCCACTGACATTTCACCGCTCTCCAAGCAGAAGCCCGAAGATCCGTCTCTCGTCGAGCGCTTCGAAGTGTTCATCGCCGGACTGGAGCTGGGCAACGCCTTCTCCGAGTTGAACGATCCGGCAGAACAGGAGCGCCGTTTTCTCGAGCAGATCGCGCGCGGCGGAGAGGAAGTCCCCAAGCAGCTCGACGTGGATTACATCCGCGCCCTGTGTCATGGCCTTCCGCCCACGGCCGGCATGGGCATCGGCATCGACCGCCTGACCATGTTGCTGACCGACACACACTCGATCCGCGACGTCATTCTCTTCCCGCTCCTGCGTCCCGAATCCGGCCGCGAGGAGCAAACGGCTGCGGCGGCCGACCGCGGCTGAGCCCGCGCCCGATGCGATTCGAATGGCTGGTTGCGCGCCGTTACCTGCGGTCGTCTTACCGTCCGGCGGTTTTGCGTCTCGTCACACTTTTGTCGATCGTGGGCATCGCCGCCGGCGTGGCTACGTTGGTCATCGCGCTGGCGATGAACACCGGCTTTCGCGAGACGATTCAGGCTCGCCTCCTCGGCGTCACCGCGCACGTCTCGCTTACGCACCCGGGCGCCGACGGTATCCGGGACTACGAAGCCCTGGCCACGCGGCTGGCCGCGACTCCTGGTGTTCGGGCTGTCGCTCCGGCCGTTTATCAAACGGTGCTTCTCTCCTTCGGCGGTCAGGCCCGCGGCGTTGTCGCCAAGGGCGTCGATCCGGTCCGCGAGAGTCGGTTTGACGACGCGCTCAAGCATTTGGCCGCCGGCAAGCTCGATTTCTCTCCTGATTCGGACGGCATCGAAGCCGTTCTCGTTGGCCGGCTCATGGCCGAGGAACTGAAGCTCACCCCCGGCGATTACATTACGCTGACAAGCCCGCAGGGACGCCTCACGCCCTATGGCCTGATTCCCCGCACGCGCCGCTTCCGCGTGGCTGGGGCTTTCGACTCCGGCTTCTACGACTACGACGAAAACTGGTGCTTCCTGACGCTTCCCGCGGCGCAGGCGCTGGCCGGTGCGGGCGATGCTGTGAACGTTCTCGAATTCCGTCTCGACCGTCCTGACGAGGCCGAGCAAGTTGCCCGCGCTATTTCGCGCGCCGCCGGTGCAGGATACTCCACGACCACCTGGATGGAAGAAAACCGGGCTCTGTTTCGAGCGCTGCGCCTTGAGAAACTGGTTACCGCCATTTTCATCGGCTTGATTACCTTCGTCGCCGGTCTCAACATTCTCGTCGTTCTGGCCATGACCGTCACGGACAAGGCCCGCGACGTCGCCGTACTCATGGCCATGGGCACGCGTCGCGCTCAGGTGCGCCGCATTTTTCTCTGGCAGGGGCTTGCCCTGGGCGCTTCCGGCACGATTGCCGGGCTGATCCTCGGCTATGTTGTGGCATGGCTCGCTGGCACCTACCGTCTCATTCCTCTCGATCCGCAGGTCTATGCTGTTCCCTATGTCCCGTTCCACCCCAACGCACTGGATGGTCTTTGGATTTCCGCTGTGGCTATGGCAATTTCCCTAGGTGCCACGCTTCTTCCGGCGCGTTCGGCGGCGCGTATTTTCCCCGTCGAAATCCTTCGCTATGAATAAATTGCGCGGGCCAGCGCCGTCGGTTTCACCGGTAGTTTGGCGAACTACTTGCTCGCCATTCCCCTGCGGGGCGCAAAGCTTGGGAGCCGAAACACGCGTCTCAGAGGGGTATCTGTCCGCCGGTGCTAGAATCGATTGACGGAGAAAGGGTTAGGGGCCAGGCTTTTTGGCAGCTGACGTGTCCCAGATTCGGCATGGCAGCGCCAAGCCCAAAATGTGAAAGGAAGCGGTCTGCCCAAGCCGCGGGAGTTCCCCGATCCGGTTTGGCACGTGAGCATCAACTTGGGCATCCAACTACAGTAGGTAGGCAGGGTTTTCGCACCGTTGAGACGCGGAGATCGACGCTCCACAAGGAAATGGACAGCACGGCGACAACCAGGCAGGAAGCGGCGCAACGCGGAAGGGCTGGAGTTTCTCCCCGCGTCGTTCTTGAGGCGCGCAGTCTGCGCAAGGTGTACGCCGTGGCCGCGCAGCCGCTTACGGTTCTCGCCGACATCAATCTCAGCCTCGCGGAAGCAGAGATAGTCGCAATCGTTGCACCCTCCGGTGCAGGGAAGAGCACGCTTCTGCATCTGCTGGCCGCGCTGGACACGCCGACAACCGGTACAGTATACTTCGACGCAAAACCGATCGAAGCGATGGATGACGCGGCGCTCGCAAACTTTCGCAATCGCGCCGTGGGTTTTGTCTGGCAGCGGCACCATCTGTTGCCGGATTTTTCGGCCGCAGAAAACGTAGCTCTGCCGCTGCTGGTTCGTGGCGAGCGCCTGGACGCGGCGCTCCGCCAGGCACATCAATGGCTCGCGGAAGTGGGGCTCAGTCCGCGGGCGGATCACCGTGCCGGGGAGCTTTCCGGCGGGGAACAGCAGCGCGTTGCGATTGCCCGCGCGCTTGTCACCGGGCCATCGGTGCTCCTGGCGGATGAACCGACCGGGGATTTGGACGAACAGAATGCGGTTGCTGTGTTCGAATTGATCGAACGGCTGCACCGGGCCCACCGGTTGACGTCGCTTATCGCGACGCACAACCTGGCGCTGGCGGCGCGCTGTGATCGGGTGATGAGTCTCGAGCACGGCGTCCTGAGACCGGCAGGCCCCGCTCTGCAGGGTGGTGCTGTTCGGTCGAGGATAATTCCAGGGGGAGAAGCGAGCTGACCCGTGTTTGAACGCTATACAGAGAAGGCGCGCCGCGTGATCTTTTTTGCGCGGTACGAGGCCAGCCAATACGGCAGCCCATACATCGAGACCGAGCACTTGCTTCTCGGCCTGATCCGGGAAGATAAAGCGCTGGCCAACCGTTTCCTGCGTCAGCAAGGCTCGATCGAATCCATCCGGAAGGAGATTGAGGCACGCATCACCATCCGCGAGCGCATCTCGACCTCCGTCGAGGTCCCGCTCAGCGCCGAGTGCAAGCGCATCCTGAACATGGCCTCGGAAGAGGCGGAGCGCCTCGGCCACCGGCACGTCGGCACCGAGCACCTGCTCCTCGGCATTCTCCGCGAAGAAAAGTGCTTTGGCTCGGAAATCCTGATAGAGCGCGGCCTGCGCCTTTCCACCCTGCGCGAAGAGCTCGCCCGCACGTCGAGCGAGAAGACCGCCGCCAGCCGCCCCAAGGAGACTTCCCTCCTCGCCGAATTCAGCCGCAACCTGACGCAAGCTGCTATGGACGGCCAGCTCGACCCGCTCGTTGGCCGCGAGCGCGAACTCGAACGGGTCATCCAGATCCTTTGCCGCCGCACGAAGAACAACCCCGTGCTGATCGGCGAGCCCGGCGTGGGTAAGACGGCCATCGTCGAAGGCCTCGCGCAGCGCATCGCTGAGAGCGACGTTCCGCCGTTCTTGGCCGACAAGCAGATTCTCTCACTCGATCTCTCGCTCATCGTCGCCGGCACGAAGTACCGCGGCCAGTTCGAAGAGCGTTTGAAGACGATCATGAAGGAGCTGATGGAGAGCCAGAACGCCATTGTCTTCATTGACGAGCTGCACACGCTCGTCGGGGCCGGCTCCGCCGAAGGCTCTCTCGACGCCGCCAACATCTTGAAGCCGGCGCTCTCCCGCGGCGAGATCCAGTGCGTCGGCGCGACGACGCCCGGCGAATACCGAAAGTCGGTCGAAAAGGACCGCTCGCTCGAGCGCCGCTTTCAGTCCGTGAAGGTTTCTGCTCCCAACGAGGACGAGGCCATCAAAGTCTTGCAGGGCGTCCGGGAGCGCTACGAGAAATTCCATGCCGTAACGTACACGGAGGAAGCCCTCCACTATGCGGTCTATCTGTCAAACCGCTACATCCCCGACCGCTTCCTGCCCGACAAGGCCATCGACCTGATCGACGAGGCGGGTGCCCGCGTCAAGCTTCGCCAGGCCATGGTTCCCGAGGAAGTCGCCGAGGTGCAGAAGCGCGTGAAGTTCATCACCCACCGGATGGAAACCGCGATTGCCAATCATGAATTCGAGAAGGCGCGCTTCTATTCCGAAGAAGAGCGGAAGGAAAAAGAAAACCTGCGCGGGCTCCGCGACCGCTACAAGCTCGACGACGCTTCCACCGGAGTCGTCGCCCGCGATGACATCGAGGAAGTTGTGGCGCGCTGGACTGGCATCGCCGTCACCTCCATCAAGGAAGACGAGCAGCAGAAGCTGTTGCGCATCGAGCCGGAATTGCACAAGCGCGTGATCAGCCAGGACAAGGCCATCGACGCGCTGGCGCGCGCCATTCGCCGCAGCCGCGCCGGACTCAAGGCGCCCGGTCGACCGGTCGGCTGCTTCTTCTTTCTGGGCCCGACCGGCGTCGGCAAGACCGAAGTCGCGCGGCGGCTGGCTGAATTCCTCTTCGGCTCGGAAAAATCGCTGGTTCGCTTCGACATGTCCGAATACATGGAAAAGCATTCGGTTTCAAAGCTCATCGGCGCGCCTCCGGGGTACGTCGGCTACGAAGAAGGCGGGCAACTGACCGAGCGCGTCCGCCGCACGCCCTATTCGGTGATCCTTCTGGACGAGATCGAGAAGGCGCACCCCGACGTCTTCAACATTCTTCTCCAGGTGTTTGAGGACGGCCAATTGACCGACGGCCTTGGCAACACCGTCGATTTCCGGAACACCATCATCATCATGACCTCGAATCTGGGCGCGCGACACCTGCAGAAGCGCACCTCCATCGGCTTCCAGTCAGGGGCGGAGGAGGCCGCGCAGAAGAGCACCGACGATCTCGTGATGGCGGAGGTCAAGCGCGTGTTCAATCCGGAGTTCCTGAACCGGCTGGACGAAGTGATTCTCTTCAACTCCCTGAGCGACGATGACCTGCTGCGCATCATCGACCTGCTCGCCGGTCAGATCAACGACACTCTGATTCATCGCCAGGTCCAGATCGTCCTGACGCCGGAAGCGCGCCAGTGGATCCTGCAGAAGACCTGTTCGGACCGCAATTATGGCGCGCGCCCGCTGCGCCGCGCCTTGCAGAAATACGTCGAGGATCCGCTGTCGGAGGCTCTCATTCAGGGCGGCATCCAGCGGCCCGCGACCCTCGAAATCTACGTCTCAGGGGAAGAGCTGGGGTTTCGTCCCGTGGTTGAGGCAACCCCGGTAGTCCACTAGCGAATCGAACACGCACAGCCGGCCCGGTCCGGGGTCCGGCGGGAGAAGAACATCTTGGGTTTGGGGGAGCGGCCTTGACCACGTTCGTGGCCGCGCACAGAAGAGTCTGCCTGCCGTTTTCCTCTTCCCCTCTTCGTGTGTCTTTGCGCGGCTTGCTCTTCGCAATCGCTTGCCTATGGCCCTTCGGGACGTTGGCGCAAATCCACGCGCCCGCACCGCGCGCCGCCCAGGAGCCTCCCGCCCAGGCACCCGGCCAGAACCAAACCATCGTCGACCGCATTGAATTCCGGGGCAATCGCCGCATCCGCGGGGACACATTGAAGGCCCGCATTTTTAGCCGCGAGGGCGACGTCTACAACGAGGAAACGCTGCGGCGCGACTTCCAGGCCCTGTGGAACACGCAGTTCTTCGAAGACGTCAAGTTGCATGTCGAGGACAGCCCCAGCGGCCCGCGCGCCAAAATCATCATCTTCGAATTGAAGGAGCGGCCCGTCATCCGCCGCATCCGTTATGACGGCATCAAGTCGGTCTCCGAATCGGACATTCTCGAGCGGTTCAAGGACCGTAAAGTCGGGCTCACCGTCGAGAGCCAGTTCGATCCCACACGGATCAAGCGCGCCGAAGTCGTGCTCAAGGAATTGTTGGGCGAGCACGGCCGCCAGTTCGCCAAGGTGACGCCGGAATACGAACGCATCGCCGCCAGCAATGCCGTCATTCTCATCTTCAAGGTGGACGAAGGCCCCAAGGTCAAGGTGGGGCGCATCAAGTTCACCGGCAACCACGCCTTCTCCGACCGCAAGCTCATTCGCGCCATGAAGCATTCGCGCCCCTACGCCATTCCCTTGTATTTCTTCAACATCAGCGTTCTGACGAAGACGTTTGACCAGCGCAAGCTCTCCGAAGACCTCGAGGTCGGCATTCGCGGACTCTACCAGGACAACGGATACTTCCGCGTTCTCGTGAAAGAACCGATCCTCGAAACCAAGGACGTCGATCGGGCCGGCGTGCCTCTGCCCATGCCGGTCATCGGCCGCAAGCGTGGCAAGGCGACCAACATAACCATCCCCATCGAGGAAGGCTTCCGGTACCGCATGGGCAAGCTCTTCATCGTGAGCGCCGACCCCGAAAAGGGGTTGTCGCTCAAGGTCGATGCCCTGAAGTCCATCTTCCCTCTGAAAGAGGGAGATATTTTCTCGGTCGGCAAGGTTCGCAAAGCGTTTGAGGAATACAAGAAGGTTTACGGCGAGTACGGCTACATCGATTTCACCTCCGAGCCCGACACCCAGATCGACGACGCCAACAAGCGCATCAATCTCACCCTCAAGTTCAGCGAGGAAAAGCAGTACTACGTCCGCCGCATCGAATTCACCGGCAACACTACCACACGCGACAAAGTCATCCGCCGTCAGATCCTCATCGATGAAGGCCAGCTCTTCAACCAGCGCTACTGGGAAATCAGCATTCTGCGGCTCAACCAGCTCGATTATTTCGATCAGATCAAGCCCGAAAACGCTGAAATCAAGCGCAACACCAAAGAAGGCTCGGTGGACATCAACCTGAAGGTCAAGGAGAAGGGCAAGCAGTCCATCGGCCTTCAGGGCGGCATCAGCGGTTTGGCCGGCAGCTTCGTCGGCCTCACCTACCAGACCAACAATTTCCTCGGCCTTGGCGAAACGCTCACCTTTTCGGCGGAGTTCGGCGATCGCCAGCGGAATTTCATCTTCGGTTTCACCGAGCCGTATCTCTTCGACCGGCCTATCTCCACCGGTTTCACCATTTTCTCCAGCCGCTTCAGCTTTGACCAGGCCCGCGAAACCTCCCTCTTGCTCGGCCAGGCCGTACAACTCAACCCGCAGACGGCCCAGAACTACACCCAGAACAGCAAGGGCTTTACCGTCTTCGCCAGCTACCCGCTCAAGCGCTTTTCCTTTACCCGCCTCGGCCTCACCTACGGCCTCACCTTCAGCGACATCAAGCCGTTCAGCGACGCCTCCAAGATCATCTTTGAACAGTTGCGCTTCCGCAGCTTTTCCGGCCCGAATGCGCTGAACGGCATCGTTTCCAGCCGTCTGACCCCCACGATTACCTACAACACCGTGGACAATCCCATCAACCCCACCCACGGAAAGAGCTACTTCCTCTCTTCGAGTTTCGAAGGTGGGCCCATCGGCGGCAACGTCAACGCCATTACAAATGTCTTCGAATGGAAGTATTTCCGGCCGATCAATAAGCGGCGCAACGTCCTCGGCTTCCGCGTGCAGACAGCCTTCGCCTCGAGCTATGGCGGCCGCGAACTGCCCCCCACCAGCCGCTTCTACATGGGCGGCGAAGACACCGTGCGCGGCTTCGATATCCGCGCTATCAGTCCCGTGGCCTTCATTCCCGTCCAGAGTTTCCTGCAGATTCAGTATCAGGACCCCACGATTCTCAATGGCTCGGGGTTTCCGATTACGCGCGCCTTCAACCTCCCCGTTCTCAGCTATCAGATCACGTTCCCCGGCGGTGACTTGCAGGGCGTGGGCAACTTGGAATACCGCGTCCCGATTGTCGGCCCGGTCAGCATGTCGCTGTTCCTGGACGCCGGCACGAACGGCATCCTCAAACGCGACGGTTTGGAGCTCGACCCGACCGGCCTCGGCAACCTGCGCACCACGTTCCCGAACGCGACTATCGACAGCAGGCTGGGCGTCGCGCCCGGCACCAATTTCCGTTTCCGCGCTTCGACGGGCATTGAATTTGTGGTGCAGCTTCCCATCGTGAATGCGCCGTTTCGCCTCTATTACGCGGT
>JACXTT010008157.1_pt1 | contig 14583 bp, 13 predicted proteins | sample 9270951 | NCBI WGS metagenome assembly JACXTT01 (sample SAMN15532306, study PRJNA645909) | rock metagenome | isolation source: weathered quartz diorite | place: Puerto Rico | collected 2017-06-21
GAACCAACGCCATCCGTGCTCAATGGCCCATCGAGGATGAATCGCTGCGTCGCGTGATCATGCACTGGGGCTCCGCCGTGGGCGTGGAGGTGCGCTGGGAGAGCACTCGCGACTACACGCTCACACCCGAGGTGCGTTCCGGCAAGTTCACTGGATCCTTCAAGGATGCCTTGTTTCAGCTTGCACAGAAGTATCAGATACTGAGTGCACCGCTGTTGCTCGAGTTCTCGGAAGACGGCACGGTTCTCCAGGTGCGCGATCAAGAAGGTTCTCGGTAGAGTCGTCGCACCCTTGACGCGGTGCGGAAGCAGTACCCTGGGCGTTCGCTGTGCATTCAACTGCGTGCCTCACTTCGCACGCGCCTGCTGGCTCCGTTGCTCTCCATTCTTCGGCGAGGATTGACGCACCCTCGTCGTCATCTCGTAAGGACTGGTCAGGGCTGAGCCAGGACAAGTGAACAGCTATTCCAGCGTGACCGGGTGATGGCTCCGCAGCCGGCAGCTAGATACAGTCAGCCGCAAGCAGTTATACGATCTCCACTCTCAAAATCTATCAAGCATGCTTACGGACATTCTGATTGCCTCGATTAACGATGCACCCGAAATTCTTTCCGCCGCTCCAGGTGACTGGCCTCGCTTGCAGTTCAACTCTTTGGACAACATGGCGCTAGCCGGACTTTGGTCCGCTCTCGGCGGAACTACCCAGGCGGATTTTGAGGGCGAGAAGTACCTCCTTGCGCACACGCAGGAGCAATGGGTCTTTGAATTTCCGCAGGATTTCATGAATAGGCTCTCTGCGGTGCAGCCCGGCACCGCCGCGGAAGTCGCAATGTCCTGGGCCAAGCACGATGAGCTGGTGCACATGGGCGCCGACGGCCCTGGCGTTGAGCCGGTCGTAGAGGCGATGAGCGAATTTGCCCGGCAGGCGATTGGCCAGGGCAAGAGCCTCCTCCTGTTTATGTGCCTCTAGCGGCAAGCCTGTTCACGGCCACAAACGGTCATTCGAACAGGGCGCTTGTCGGCCCTAAAACTTCGTAGACAACGCCTTCATGAGCGATTTCAACCTTCTGACCATTTCTGCAGTTCAATCCCACATTGGGCCCGTGATTGCTACATATCTCGGTGCAGATTGCTTCGCTGAGGTGAAGCCACTCCACTGGGTCGACAGCAAAGATGCCCCTGTTCGCCGTGTCTTCGCCTACGCACAACTTAAAGGCGGAGTTACTGCCCCGCGATGGGGGTATTCGTTCGATTTCGTGCCGCATCTCGTCGCGGGAAAAATGCAGTGGCATCGCACCGAAAAATCGGCAATCTTTGATGCGTTCATCGACGGACAATCCACAGAACTCAATCTCTCGTGCATGTGGGGGGAACAGGGCCTGCTTGAAGGTATGACACCCCGACTTTCAAGCGCTGTGCGACAAGCGCAGGACTTCTGGCAGTTGGGCGGGCAAGCGACTTCGGTCTACGACCAAGTTGTCGCGCTGAGTAGCCGCCCTGGGGCAGGCATCTACACCCAGTTGCCGGTGGCAGTCGCGTTTTGCCATGCACTTTCAGGGCGCGAAGAAGATGCGCGTCGTGCGATGGCGACTTATATTGACCGAGGGAGGCCACGCGAAGACACTGTGCCGAAGCTATGGGCATCTCTCAGCGGCGCGCTCGAGTCTGGGCGTCGACCTCAGACGGTCTGAACCTGGACGACTGCTATCCGGCGCTTTCAAGGACCTCTAAGGCCCCAATGCGCCGACGTGGCGAGAGGCTACATTCGGCCAGAAGCAGAAAAAAGGGGGGCGCGGTGATTTCAAAAGTAGAACGTATTCTTGCTGAGCATCCCGGGCTCGCAGATTCGGGCGTGGCACAGTCTGCCGAGGCCATCAAAGCCGCCGAGCTATTGTTAAATACCAGATTCCCCACTTCCTTTAAAGACTACTTGTCCCGCTGGGGGCACATCTCATTCGGCCCCAATGAATACTTCGGCCTTGGAGGAGCCAGCTTCGGCGTTGTCGAAAAAACCATGTTTGCTCGGGACAGGAGCGACCTTCCGCCGATGCTCGTCGTGGTTGCAGACCACGAGGGTGACGAGCACGTTTGTCTGAAGACCGATGAGTCAAAGGATGGCGAATGTCCGGTCGTAATTTGGGATGTGCCCAGCCGTTCGATTTCACGGCCTCGTGCCCACAGCTTTAGCGCATTCTTAACCTCGGATATTCAAGCATTTCTCGATTGAGTCGTGCGCAACGATGACGGATATGGGGACCTGCGCGGCAGTCGTCGAGGTTCGTCTACAGTTGGCCAATACCGGCCGGTCGCCGACCCCGTTTAATTCGACTGTAAGCAGACATTCGCGGCGCGTGTTCGAAACGGTTTGAGTGCTGGCCACTCAAGCTTCGTCGGAAGCGCGCGCGAACCGTCAGATGCTTGGGCCTATTCGGGAAGAGGACCGATGCACCATTGCTCTTCGCAAGGCACGCCATCATGGTCCCCATCCATTGGGGTGCCGGGGCAGCTCTTGAGGAAGAACTTTGCCTCAGTGCATGACGTCATCTGCGAGCAATACTTGGTTGTAAAAACTCTCAATCACCGCATGGCCAGGTCCAGACCCATCCAATTGCAAACTTCAAAGATGAGGAACAACATGAGGAACGAAGAAGCGACGAACGCTGCGCCGACCTTGATAGAGGTCAGTACCACTGCGACTGTCTTTTGATTCTTGTCCTTTTGCCCCCGATCGTAATGCCACCTGACGGCCAAATACATGCCCACACTGAGCACGAGAACCTTGAAAATAACAAAAGAAATAGGGATTGAATTCATAATTGAAACGATATTAATGCTGGCAGACGGCGAGCGCCCGAGTGTGGCGAGTAGCTAAATAGACTAATGAAGAAACGTAAAAGCAATTACGGCGCGGTTGCTGTGAGGTGAATGAGCGTCCGCAAGGCGCGTCGAAAGGCATGTAAAACATCAGTCGAAAGGCGGAGCAGTCCGCCAGCGCCACAGAAGCACTCTCATGGTGCTGTCTAGTGTTCATCTTCCAGGCTGATACGTACAGAACCAGATTGCCTGAAAATTTGCGTATCAGATCCAGGAAGGCCGCTCGTCGCTCCAGGGCACGCCAACGTCTGATATGACAATCTCGGGAGCGGTTCAGAGCGACCGTATCAGAAAGAGACGCCCATGAACCGCTACGAGAAGCTTGCCGACAACATCGCTCAGCGCATTCGCGCGGGTAACCTAAAGGCGAACGATCGCCTTCCCTCCGTGCGCGAACTGAAGTCGAAGATGGGCATCAGTGCGTCCACCGTGTTCTCTGCTTACTACCTGCTGGAGGCGCAAGGGCTTGTCGAAGCGCGGCAGCGGTCGGGATACTTCGTTCGAGCGGGCGCGGAAATGCCGGCCAACGAACTCGCCGCCAGCGAGCCTGTCCTTCGGTCCATGTCGGTCGACGTCTCGTCGCTTGTCTTTCAGGTCCTTGCACAGGCTCGCGAGCGCGACATGGTCCCGCTCGGCTCGGCTTTTCCGTCGCCAGAGCTGTTCCCCTTCGAGCAACTTGCCGCCGGCCTGACGCGAGCGCTCAAGCGGATGGATCCCTGGCAGACCATCGAAGATTTGTCACCAGGAAACGCCCTTTTACGCCATCAGATCTCTCGCCGTTACGGCAGCGTCGGGATGGACGTTCCTGCGTCAGAACTGGTCATCACCAGCGGGGCGATGGAAGCCCTCAATCTTGCGCTCGAATCGGTGACGCAGCCAGGCGACGTCGTTGCGATCGAAACCCCAACCTTTTATGCTGCGTTGCAGGCACTGGAGCGGCGCGGTCTTCGCGCGGTCGAGGTTGAGACCCACCCGCGTACAGGCGTGGATCTCAGCTCTCTTGCTCGCGTGATCGACCAGCATCCGGTGAAGGCCTGCTGGTTCATGCCGACCTTCCAGAATCCAATGGGCTGCACCATGAGCGATGCAGCCAAAGAGCAACTGGTCAGCATGCTCGCCGCTCGCGCCATACCGCTGATCGAAGACGACGTATACGGCGAGCTCGCGCATGGGCCTCGGAGACCGCCACCGGCCAAGGCCTGGGATCGGGCTGGCTGGGTGCTGCACTGCAGTTCTTTCTCGAAGTCCCTGGCACCCGGATATCGCATCGGTTGGGTAGCGGGCGGTCGCTTTGCAGCCGCTTTGGGTCGGAACAAGTTGATGAGCTCGCTGGCGACGGCACTTCCCTCGCAACTGGCCTTACAGGAGTACCTCCAACACAAGAGTTTCGATCGTCACCTGCGCGTCCTGCGGCATTCGCTCAGCCGCCAGCAGGCTGCATGCTTGCGACTTATCGATCAATACTTTCCGACTGGAACGCGGGTCACGCGCCCCGAGGGCGGCTATTTCCTGTGGCTCGCGCTGCCAGAAGGTGTCGACTCGCTCGCGCTGCACCAGGACGCTCTTCGGCTCGGCATAGGCGTAGCGCCGGGCCATTTGTTTTCAGCCGACCGTCGATACACCCGGCACCTGCGCATCAACTACGGGTATCTCGGCGACCCGCGCTTGGAGAGCGCTATCAAGAGTCTTGGAGAACTAGCCAACGCACAGCTTCAATCTTCAACTGGAAAATCAGGCCGAGCTTCGAAGAACATTCGTCGAGACGCCTAGTTGGCGTTAATGCAGTCTGGGGAACCCTGCTTTCAGGGAAATTCGCCAGAGTGATCAAGACTGTTGGCCACCGATATAGCGCTTCCAGTTCGATGCTCCGGTGAACCACGTCTCCGCACGAGGGCTGCTTGACTTGAGGATAAGCACGTCATCAGCCGTTGTAATCGCGGGAAGTGCGAGAATCGACTCAGAGAGAGGCCAGTCAATGCGCACGCGAGCCACACCAAGAAGCTTGCGGCGCAATTCAATGACGGCGCCAAGCTTTACCAGGATGTAAAGCATGACGCCGTCTTCTCCTCGTCCGACGCGTCGCCGTCCCGAGGAGACAAGCGCCCTATGGGAAAAGAACAGCGCCTCCGCGATTCAGGTCCGCAAGCAATGCGCCCTGAACGTAGACTGCATATTCCGCGAAGGTCATTGCGGCCCCTCCGCTCGCACTGGTCGGAATGCTCAAGCCCGAATAGAAGAATCCTTGACTCGCTTGGTCGTTGAGCCGGGCGAGTCCTTCGGGTGTGTTGATATCGACCGGGCCGCCAGGGATTTCATCGGAGAAGCGATAGGCGATCGCCGAGGGGCGACTGCTGTCGAATTCGTAGGCATTGAAGACGCCTCGGACGGGCTGCCCACTGCGGTTGGCGAAGTACTCGAAATAGCCCTTGTAACGGAATCCCGATTGGCCGCGACTGCCGAGTTGTGGCTTGGGATCGGAGACGACCGGATCGAACGCGTAGCTGTAGGTTGCCTCTGCTGTTGCAGAGCTCTTGACGACGATCGCATTCACGCTCGGGCTGAGACCCCGCTCGGTATTCAGGAAGCGATAGCCTTCCTGTCCCAACGCGTTCAGCTGGGTAATGAAGTCCGCGGGCATCATCTGGTCGAAACTGAATCTCCGATAGGTGTAGGTGATCGGTTGACTTTCGTTCTTGACCAGGATGAAGCTGGCCTTGCGGATCGCGTTGAGGGAATCATCCAGGGTATGCGTTTCCCCCACCAGGTGATGCAGCACATAGCCGTTGGCGCCTTCAGCTTCCAACCGTTGCAGCAGCGCGGTACTGGCCTGGTCCCAGCCGTCGCGACCGGAGAAGGTGAGTGTGAATTCCTTGTAGCTGTATTTGTCGCTGGCGGTTTGCGGATTGACGTAGAGAGAGTTGCTCCCAACGGTGCGCAGCCGGACGCTGCCTTTGGCGCCCTGGTCGTTCAACTGCTGCACGACGGCCGGCACCGAGGCGATGTAGGAGTCCTTGTCACCGTTCCATGCGGACGGAAGGGTCTCATATTGTGCTGGCGCAGGTGTTCCGGGTTCCTGTGTTCCAGGCTGTTGCGTTCCGGGTCCCGGAGTTCCGGGTCCCTGAGTTCCAGGTCCCTGAGTTCCAGGTCCTTGCGCTCCCGGGTCGTCCGTCCCGGGTCCGGAAGAGCCCACGGGGATTCCAACGCCGCCGCCACCGCTTCCACCGCCGCACGCGCTCAAGATGAGCGCAACGCTCACGACCGCCAGAAAAAATTTTGTCTTCATAAGATTCCCTTCGTTCTTAATGTCAAAACGCAGAGCGGCCCCTGAAGCTGCTCTGTCGAAGGGAATGCTAGGGAGCGCCTGTCATGGCGGATAGTGACCAAAGTCAAGTTCCGCCTCTTCGTTACAAACTTGCTCGTTTGTCTACGTTACAGGCTGACCGAGGTATCGATTCGCTGGGGAGAAATTCCTTGCGTGCTCCTTTGCCGATGCCAGCTCTGTTATCGCTTGTAGAAGCGTTGCCGCGCTTACCGGCTTGAACAACATCGGCACCCCCGATGACTGTGCACGCCGCAGCCGTTGGGGGGCCGTTTCCCCGGTAATCAGGAGCAAGGGAATGCCAAGCTGAAAGCGCTCGAGCAGGCGCAGGCCTACCTCCAATCCATCTTCTCCGTCGGCGAGTCGGTAGTCGCACAACAACATCGAGAAGGGACTGCTTTTCGCGTCCGGATGCATCAACACTTCGACCGCATGAGACTCGTCGCTCACGGTCACGACATCGACCGAGTGCGCGCGCAGCAGCGCTGTCATGGCCACACGAATATCCGCTTCATCGTCGATGAGCAGCACCGGCCCGCGCAGGTTTGGCACGGCAAGGTGATGCTCCCCAGGGGCATCCAGTTCCGCCAGGAGCATTTCGGTGGGTGCCGTCAGGGCCGGCTCGGCTTGCGGCAGGACAATACGAAAATGGGTGCCACGTCCTGGGCGGGAGTGCACCATGACCGGGTGAGACATCAGGTGCGCCAGGCGTTTGACGATCGACAGCCCGATCCCGAGTCCGCGCACTCGGTCGCGGCCGGGGTTGTCGACCTGATAGAACTCCTCGAAGATGCGGCTCAGCTGTTCAGGTGCAATGCCGATGCCAGTGTCGCGAACCTCCAGCCACACCTTGTCTCCTCGCCGCCGAGCGGCCACGCTGACACCGCCCTGATGGGTGTACTTCAAGGCGTTGTCGACCAGATTGGACAGCAAGCGATACAGCAGTTGGAGGTCGCTGCGCACCCACATGCCGCTGGCACGTATGCGCAGCTGCAAGCCCTTCTGCTCGGCATGCGGGGCAAAGGTCTGATTCAGGACAAGTAGCAATGCGTCGAGTTCCAATGCCTGCGGTTCGGACACGACAACGCCCGCATCAAGATGCGAAACGTCGAGCATGGTGTCAAGCGATGAGCCCAGCGCATCGACGGCACGCATCAGGCGAGCGGCATTTTCCTTTTCAGGGTGGTCGTGCAGTGCATTCTCCATGGCCGCGCCGAAAAGCGCGATGGCATGCATCGGCTGGCGCAGGTCGTGGCTGGCCGCGGCAAGAAAGCGGGTCTTTTCCGCGCTGGCGCTCTCCACGGCGGCGATCTGCTCGCGCAACTGGGCAGCCAACGCTTCGTTTTCAAATTTTTGTATCAGCGAAGCCGTCAACCGCTTGTTCTGCTTCACCCCCTCGTGCAGCGTCAGTATGAGGTTGACGAAACTGAAAAGCGCCAGAAACCAGTGCAGCGTGCCACCGTGCCAGATCAAAGCAAGGATCAGCCCGCTCATGATGGGGATGCCGCAGCCGAACATGGCCTGCCTGATCGGCCAACGGGCCTGAACGGCCCGGGTCCAACTGACCATGATCACGACTATCACGAGGGTCGTCATTTCCGGGCTCTGGATGAGCACAAGGAACAAGGCGCACGGAAGCGCCGTTGTGATGCTGATCAGCGTGACGATGCATGTGTACCGGCGTGCCCAGTAGTGGCTTTCGGACACGAGAGCATCCGGCGTCCACCGCGGAGCAAGCAAGGCATACAGGTTCACCAATACGACGGCAGCGACCATGCCAATCACCAGCAGGTGGTGGATCGGATCGATGTTGAAGTACCCGAAGATACCGATGGCAATGGCGAAGCCCATGTGCGCACATATGGCCGTCGTGTACCCGACATAGACCGAGGCAACATGTTCGCGGAGCACGCGATTGTCCAGATCGGCGGCAACCGCGGTCTGATGCGTTGATCGGGCAGCGTCACTCATGAATTGAGCCCTCTTTCGTCTTCTTTCGAAGTTCGCCTTGCACCTCCTCTCGTGACTCAACGCAGGCTCGTGATCAATTGCGCCCGCGATCGCACGCCGAACAACAGGAGAATCGTCGAGACATAGTTCTTCACCGTGCCTTCGCTCAACTCGGCCAGTTGTGCGATTTCCTTGTTGGTCTTGCCTTCCAGAATCATCTGGAGCACGCGCGTCTGGCTTCCCGTGAGCGAGCCCAAAGCACTGGTGTAGGAACGGCGAGGAGCCTTGGTGACCCACTTGGATGTGTCTGAAAGGCCATCGACAACGTCGCTCCCGAGCAAGCCGCAGGCACGAATGAAGCTCACTACTTCCTTGAGGTTTGCCGACTTTGGCAAGAACGCGCTGGCGCCCAGAGCCAACACACTCTGCGCAATGACGCTTTGAACCAACGATGTGGTTCCGGCGCCCGACAACGCGACGACACGGGCCGCGGGATAACGCCCGAGGAAGGCGGACACGCCGCTCAGACCCTTGGTGTCAGGAAGTGCCAAGTCGAGCAATACCAACCCAATACTCGTCTGGAAGCGCTCGTATATTGCCATCGCTTGCTCCAGGCTGTTGGCCTCGAATACCTCGACCGCAAGCCCATCGGGCGAGGCTTGCGCCTGAAGCAAGGCTCGCACGCCCAGGCGCACAAGGTCATGATCGTCCACGATCAGGATGGATGACGATCGAGTCGACGCAGGAGAGCTCATGATGAGCATGTTAGGTTCATGAGTCGTCGGGCGAAAGTGACTAAAGTAAGTTCACACCCGTCTGCTTGTGGAGTGCCAAGAGGCTCTTTCGAGGCAACGAGAGATCTGAGATGGGCACCACGAGATTGATGCCGCGGTGCCGGGCGCCGAACAAGGGCGTGACGCCGACAGGCCTCTGGGTGCTGCGATCTCGGGTCGCACCTCCTTGCGAGCGACTCGGGAGGTTTCGGCTTTGAGGCTATTGCGTTCCAGCGGCCAGCGTTTCCTCCAGGAAGGCCTCCACCGTACGGGGCGGCCGCTTCAGCACTTCAGCGACCGTATCGCTCACCGACTGAGCCTCGCCCGCCGCGATCAGGCTCGCGAATTGCGCATGCACCCGGGCGATGTAAGGCGAGGGCGCACTCGCAGCCTGTCGTTCCAGCCGGGCCTGTTCGGACAACGGCACCGCTTCGATCCGCCGCCCCGTCACGCGCGAGGCGATGCGGGCGATCTCGTCGTAGCCCACTGCACGGCCACCCGTGAGTACCCAAGGCGCGGACGGCCCGGCATCGGGCGCGAGCAGCGCTTCCACCGCCACGTCCGCGATGTCCCGTGCATCGATGAAGGACACGCGTGCATCGCCCGGCGGCGTGTGCAGCACATCGCCGGCCGCCAGCTCCGAAGCCAGACGCCCCAGCATCACCTGCAGCCATGCGTTCGGTCGCAGCACGCGCTGCGCGATGCCCGAGCGAACGAGCGCGGCCTCGATCTCGGCATGCGCATCGCCCGAGAGCGAACGCCCGGGCGGCTCGATGGTCCAGTGCGAGCCCGACAGCTTGACGATGCGCTGCACGCCGGCGGCCGCGGCGGCGTCGATCACGGCGATCTGCTGCGCTGCCAGCGTGGGCGTGATCGGCGACAGCAGGAACAGGTGCGACACCTCGCGCAGCGCACGGCGCAAGGCGTCTGCGTCATCGAAGTCGCCGACCGCGGTCTCGGCGCCTTGCGCGCGCAGGTCGTTGGCCCGCGCCGCATGGCGCGTCAGTGCGCGCACCGTGGCGCCGCGCGAAAGCAGCCGCGGCACGAGCAGTTGTCCCAGGCGGCCGGTGGCGCCCGTCACCAGGATGCGCGGCGGCGTACTCACGCCGCGGCCGCCAGCGTGGCGGGTTCGTGATCGACAGTCGGGTGCGCTTCCCGCGCATGCAGCGCGCGCAGCGGTGCGTGGTCGACCCAGGCATCGAGGTCGAAGTCCGCCGGCAGGAAGCCCCATTCGAGCAGGAAGTCCTTGAAGTGTCCGATGGCCCCGACCAGGGGCGCATCCAGGCCAATGCCCAGGTGCCGGTGCACCTCGGGCCCGTTCGACGCGAGCACGGCCTCCTCGCTGGTGGCGATCTCGCGCGCCACGAAGCGCACGGTCTCGTCGGGGTGTGCCTCGGCCCAGCGGCCGGCGCGCGCCACCACCTCGAGCAGGCGTACCACCAGGTCGGGGCGCTGCCGCGAGAGCGCGTCGTCCACCGTGAGCACGCGGGGCGTGCCGTTGTTGATGCGCACCTTCGGGTCGGGGTGGTTGCCGAATTCGGCAACCACCTGCGCGCCGATCAGGTTGGCCACCACCACGCCTTCCGCGCCCTTGAGGAAGACGGCGTCCACCTCGCCGCTGGCCAGCGCCTGCAGCTCGCGGAAATACGGATGGCGACGGCGCAGCCCGAAGAGGCTGGGTTCACCCTGCGCGATGATCACCGACTCCTCGATGGGCAGCTCCACCAGCGTCGCGTCCTTGGCGGTGAGGCCGGCCAGCGACAGGCCCGACACGATGCCCTTGAGCGCCGTGGCGCGGTGGAAATCGATCAGGTCGTTCACGCGGCGCGGCACGCCGATGCGCCGCCCGGCCAGTTGCCCGACCGATTCGATGCAGCGGCCCGGCAGCGTGACGATGGCCTGGAACTCGTCGGTCCATGTGATGGCGATCAGCCGCGTGGCGCGCCCATTGGCTCGCGCCCAGATCGGCGGAATGTTGCCGCCCTGGCGGAAGGACCACGCCAGGTGGTGGTCGAAGTGGCTCTCGCGGATGCTGCGGTCCTTCGAGTCGATGATCGACTCGATGGCGATGCCTTCTTCGGCGAAGCTCTCGGCCAGCCAGCCCTGGCGCGCGGCGATGCCCAGCGGCGAGGGCACGGGGCAGCGGGTGTACCAGAGCACGTCGGGGCTCGCGGTGGCGGTCGTTCGGGTCATGGTTCGTTCTCCTGGATGTCGGAATGAATGAGTGGACGGAGGGCTCATGCGCCGATCCAAGCGCCGGCCAGGTTGCCGGCGATGCCGTCTGCGCTCACGGTGTGGCCGCGCACGCGCCGGTCGGCGATGGTGTAGTTGTCGATTGCCAGCAGGGTGATGTCCGGCAGATCGCGCACGATGTGGCGCTGGAACTCCGCGAAGGCCTGGCGGCGACGCCCCTCGTCGATCTCTACGGCCGCGGCCTCGAGCAGCCGGTCGACCTCGGGGTTGCTGTAGCCCGAGCCGTTGGAAAAGGGCAGGCCCTTCTTGAAGTTCTTCGACCAGTACAGCCGCTGGATGCCCACGGTCGGGTCGAAGGTGTTGCTCATCACGCTCACGTGCAGGTCGAAGGCGCGGTCGGCGTACACGCGGCGCACGTAGGTCGCGAAGTCCTGCGAATGGATGATCACCTCGATGCCGATGCGCCCCAGGCTCTGCTTGAGGTATTCGGCGGTGCGCTGGCCGCCTTCGTTGGGAATGGGCACCACGGCCAGCTTCAGCCGCAGGTTGCCACCCGCCTTGCCGCGCACGAGGCCTGCCGCGTCGAGCAGGGCCTCGGCCCGCTTCACGTCGTGCGGCAGCACTGGCAGGTCGGGTACGTAGAACTTCCTGAGCGCCGGATGCACCGGGCCCGGAATGAGCTGGCCCTGGCCGTACCACACGGTCTTTTGCACCACCTGCCGGTTGATGGCGTGCGCGATGGCCTGGCGCACGCGCAGATCCTGCATGGTCGGGTTCTCCAGGTTGAACTCCACGCGCGAGACGTTGTTGATGTACTGGTAGCCGTTGGGCTCGAACACCAGGTTCGGCTTGGCGCGCAGCCGCTCGACGTCGCCCAGCGGCACCGGCGTGCCCGGGCTCAGGTGCACCTCGCCCTTCTCGATGGCGGCGGCGCGCGCGGCCGCATCGGGAATGAAGCGCACGATGAGCCGGTCGACATAGGGCTTGGGGTTGTCCCAGTAGTCGGGGTTGCGCTCGTAGGTGACGTGGCTGCCGCGCACCCATTCCTTGAACACGAAGGGGCCGGTGCCGATGGGCGCGTTGTTGGCCGGGTTGGCGTCGGCCTTGCCGCTCTCGTACAGGTGCCTGGGCACGATCGGCGACTCGGAGGCCGAGAGCGCCGTGAGCAGGTAGGGTACTGGCTTCGAAAGTACCAGCACCGCGGTGTAGGCGTCCGGCGTGCGCACTTCGGCCACGCTCGAGAAGGTGGCGCGCCCGCGCGGGTGGTATTGCTTGAGCAGGCCGATGGAGTGCGCGACGTCGGCCGAGGTGAAGGGCTTGCCGTCGTGCCACCTGACGCCGCGGCGAAGCGTGAAGGTGTACTGCAGGCCGTCGCTGCTCACCGTCCAGGCGGTGGCCAGTTGCGGTTGCGGCGACAGGTCGAAGTCATAGGTGAGCAGGCCTTCGGTGGCCTTGGCCGAGATCAGCACCGACGAGCCCGCCGAGTGCGCGATGGTGGTGAGCGTGGGCGGCTCGGGGTCGATCAGCACGGTGAGGGTGCCGCCGCGCACGGGGCTGCCCGCGGCGGGAGCCTGTGCCCATGCGGGCATCGGGCCAGCGAGTGCGGCCAGGCCGAGGCTGGCACCGCCCTGCAGGAAATGGCGGCGGGGGAAGGCGGGGTGACTCATGCTCATGCGCGGGCTTTGATGTGGATGTCGGCGAAGTTGCCGGAGAGCCCCTCGGCGCCGACCGTATGACCGCCGATGCGCCGGTTGGCGACGGTGACCTGCGCGACGGCCACCAGGCCGATGGTCGGCAGATCGGTGGCGATCACGCGCTGGAACTCGCCAAAGAGCGCGCGCCGCTTCGCGGCGTCGTTCTCCACCGCCGCCGCTTCGAGCAGCCGGTCGACCTTGGGGTTGTCGTAGTGCGCGCCATTCGAGAAGGGCACGCCGGGGCGGAAGTTCTTCGACCAGTAGAAGCGCTGGATGCCCACCGTGGGGTCGAACATCTGGCTCATGCCCTGGTTGTTGAAGTCGAAGTCGCGGTCGGCGTACACGCGCTTGATGTAGGCGCCGAACTCCTGCGTGCGCACCGTCACGTCGATGCCCACGCGCGCCAGTGCCTGGCGGATGTACTGGCCCACGCGGTTGCCGCCGCCGTCGAACACGTCGTGGCTCACCCGGAAGCGCACGCCGTCGGCGCCGCGCGGAAAACCCGCCTCGTCCAGCAGCGCCTCGGCACGCTTGCGGTCGAAGCGCGGAACCGCCACCTTCGGGTCGTGAAAGGCCTTGAGCACCGGCGAGATCGGACCGGGCGCGGCAATGCCGTAGCCGTACCACACGGTCTTCAGGATCACGTCGCGGTCGATGGCGTGGGCCACGCCCTGGCGCACCTTCGCATGCCTGAAGTAGCGGTTGTCCAGATTGAACTCGATGCGCGTGGTCGAGTTGTTGAAGTACTCGTTGCCGCGCGTGTCCAGGCTCAGGTGCGGCACGTCCTTCAGGCGGTCGAGGTCCGGAATGGGCACGGGCGTGGCGCCGGCGAGATCGACCGTGCCGCTCTCCAGCGCGGCGGCGGCCGCGGCCTGGTCGGGAATGAAGCGCACAACCAGTCGGTCGATGTACGGCTTGCCCGGGTCCCAGTAGTTCGGGTTGCGCTCGTAGATCACGTGGCTGCCGCGCACCCATTCCTTGAACACGAAGGGGCCGGTACCGATCGGTGCCTGGTTGGCCGGGTGGCTGGCCAGGTCCTTGCCCTCGTACACATGCCTGGGAACGATGGGCGACTCCGCGGCCGCGAGCGCGGTGAGCAGGAAGGGCGCGGGCTTGCTCAGCACCAGCACGGCGGTATGCGCATCGGGCGTGCGCACTTCGGACACGCTCGCGAAGGTGGCGCGCCCGCGCGGGTGCGATGCCTTCAGCGCGAGGATGGAGAAGGCGACGTCGGCCGAGCTGAAATCGCGCCCGTCGTGCCATTTCACGCCCCGGCGCAGGCGGAAGGTGTACTGCAGGCCGTCGGGTTGCACCTCCCACGCCACCGCGAGCTGGGGGCGCGGGCGCAGGTCGAAGTCGTAGCTCAGAAGGCCTTCCACTGTCTTGGGCGAGACCAGGAAAGTGCCGGCCGCGGAGTTGACCAGGCCGACCAGCGTCGGCGGCTCCAGCGCCGTGAGCAGGGTGACCACGCTGTCCGGCGTGTACCGGGGCGCATCGGCTGGTGCGGCGGCCGCCGCTGCGGCGGATGCGGCGGATGCGAGCGACGGTGCCGCCAGCGGCAGGCCGAGCCCGCCAAGCAGGCGCCGATGGAAGCGCCGGCGGCTGATGGGAGGCGTGGGCCTCATACGGTCTGGTCCACGTCGTAGCCCGGCGGCGCGATGAAGCCGCCATACACCTGTTCGAGCAGGTGAGCGAAAGCGATGGTCGTTCGGTCTTCCAGGTAGGGCCCCACGGCCTGCGCGCTCACCGGCAAGCCCTGCGCATCGAGCCCGAGCGGGAAG
>JACXTT010008158.1_pt1 | contig 14583 bp, 13 predicted proteins | sample 9270951 | NCBI WGS metagenome assembly JACXTT01 (sample SAMN15532306, study PRJNA645909) | rock metagenome | isolation source: weathered quartz diorite | place: Puerto Rico | collected 2017-06-21
GGCGAGGCCTCGCAACTGAGGTAGAGTAAAGAGTCGCCATGCATCAAACACTCGGCCATGTCGCGCTGGTCGTTCGCGATTACGACGAAGCGCTGGAATTCTTCACCCGTACGCTCAACTTCAAAGTAATCGAAGATACTCCCCTGAGCGAAGACAAACGCTGGATCTTGGTTGCCCCTCGGGGATCTCAGGGCACTAGCCTGCTTCTGGCCCGGGCGGCGACGCCGGAACAAACAAGCCGTATCGGCAACCAGACCGGCGGACGCGTCTTTCTATTTCTCCACACTGACGACTTTTGGCGCGACTACAACGAAATGACCGCGCGTAAAGTAAAGTTCACGCGGCCGCCGAGCGAAGAGTCCTACGGCACGGTCGCAGTCTTCGAAGACTTGTACGGCAATCAATGGGACCTATTGCAGCTGAAAAGCAGGAATGTCCCCTAACCAGATTGGCGGTCGAGTCTTATTTCGCCCTGAGCAGCAGCACCGGCGCGCTGATACTGTGCTGGACCCGCGTGGCCGTGGTGCCGAGGAAGACATCGGCTAAGAAGCGATGTCCGTGCGTGCTCATAGCCACCAGATCGCAACCTTTCTGGCGTACCCACTTGATGATTTCATTCGCCGGTTCACCGTAGGCTAGTTCGGCCTGTGCGGGAATGCCAATCGACTGAAACTCCGCCTGCACTTTTTCCAAATAGGCGGTATCGTCGGTGATTTCCCGACTGACCGCGTCCGGACCATAGGTTCGAGCTGCCCATCCATCGGCCACGTGCAGCAGTACTAGCCGGCTATTCGCGAGCTTCGCAAGCTGTTTGACGTGCTCGATAATCGCCCGGTCAGTCGGCGTACCGTCCAATGTCACGAGAATGGTGTGGTACATGGTTGCTTCGTTTCCCTGATCCCAAACTTATCCGCCGCCGATGACTTGCCACGCCGCTTTGAGCGAGTCCGGCAGGCCGTACAGATCCATGGCGGTGATCAGAATAGCACTGGCCCAACCAGCCACGAGTAGGAACCAACCGTTCTTCCAGGTCCCCATTCGCTTGCCGGAACTCGTAAAGTGCAAGAGCGGAAACATGGCGAACGGTAGCTGCAGTGCCAACACCACCTGGCTCAAAGTCAGCAGATCGGTAACGCTTCCTTCGCCTCGCAGGCCGATGATGAACACCGCTGGCAGGATGGCTAGCGTGCGGGTGATGAGCCGTCGCACCCAGGGTTTGATTCGCCAGTGCATGAAGCCTTCCATCACGACTTGTCCGGCGAGTGTTCCCGTGATGGTGCTGCTCTGGCCGCTGGCGAGGAGCGCTACCGCAAACAGCGTGCTTGCAGCAGCTGTCCCCAACAAGGGCGCTAGAGTCAGATAGGCAACACGAATCCAATCGCTCTCGCCGCTGAATTTGACTATCTGCCCGCCCGACGCGATCACGCTTTCCTTCCCAAAGAAGACCATCGCAGCGAGCACCAGAATCGCTGCGTTAACAAAGAAGGCGATGACTAAGGCCACGATTGAATCAATGGTGTTGAAGCGGATCGCGCTCCGGATGGACGGTTCATCCTTCTGCAGCCTGCGGCTCTGCACCAAGGCCGAGTGCAGATACAGGTTGTGGGGCATCACCGTAGCGCCGATGATACCGATCGCGACGTATAACATCCCCGCTTGACCAACGTGCGGCATGACCAGAGCCCGTCCCATTTCAGGAAAGCTTGGTCGGGTCTGTGGGAGGATGAAAATCTCGATGAAGTAGCACACGCCGATGGTCACTATCAACAGCAGGACTACGGCCTCGATGGTGCGCATCCCGTACCGTTGCAAGGCTAGGAGCAGGAGCACGTCCATGCCGGTGATGATGACCGCCCAGAGCAGGGGGATATGGAACAGCAAATTGAGGGCGACCGCACTCCCGAGCACTTCGGCCAAGTCGCAGGCGCCAATGGCTACTTCGCTCATCAGCCAGTTGGGCCAACGAGTCCACGTGGGATACCAGTCCCGGCAGCACTGGGCGAGGTCCTTTCCGGTTACCACGCCCAAGCGAGCAGAAATCACTTGCATGAAGATCGCCATCAAGCTGGCGAGGCCCACCACCCACAAGAGGGCGTATTTGTAATTCGCGCCGCCTTGCAGGTCTGTCCCCCAGTTGCCAGGGTCCATGTAGCCAACGCTTACGAGAATTGCCGGCCCCACAAATGCCCGCCACTGCTCCCAAAATCCCGCCTGGTGGTGCGGGACTTCGACGGAACTGTGCACGCCTTCCAAGGACACGTGGCCCGAGCCAGCCGGTGCGTTCGTGGACGTTGGTCCTTCCGCCTCTCTCATTGTTTTGTGCTTCCGAGGGAAACAGCAAGTCAACTGGAGTATACAATACAATGTTAACGATAGTTAATTACTAAAGGGGGAGGAAGGCAGGGGAGAAACCCAAACTTTGTCGGCTGCATGCCGGCCTAGAACCATGGTGCGCGCAGCGGTCCGGATGGAAAGCGTCTTGTCGTAGTTACGCTCGATCAAATTCACCTTTGCCCCGGGCCGGATGCCGCGGGCTTCCAGAAACTCCAGCAAATGGCGGTCTCGTTCGTAAATCCCACTGACCCGGTAGGTGCGGCCGGATTCGGCTTCGCCCAGCAGGACCAGACCGCGGCGCCGGCGGCTCGCCGGACTCTCTACTTCACTCAGATTCCCATGCGGACAAGCGCCACCGCGTCCCAGTCGGGCCAGCAACTTGGCTTCGAAGTCGGGCGACACAGCGTGTTCCAGCCGTTCCGCTTCATCGTGAACTTTCCACCATTCCATCCCGAACATTTCGTTCAGCATGCGCTCAATCAAATGATGGCGCAACGTGAGTTTGCGTGCGATACGCCGTCCGGCGGCCGACAGTGTTACGTGGCCATCGGTCTGCACGCGTACCAGGCCATCTTTTTTCAAACGGCGCAGCGCCATCGTGACTGCCGGCGGCGACACCTTGAGCCAGTGCGCCAGAGTAGCCGAAATGACCGACTCACCCTCGCTCTCAGCCTCGTGGATGGCCTTGAGGTAGTCTTCTTTGGAGACGGTGATCACGTCACTCGATTATACGGCGGTATTAAGCATGGTTAACCAAGGGATTGCAGAGGGAGAACTTTTCAATCTCGGCCTCGCAAAAGAGTTATTTCTACAATTTGACTTCTGACTTCTGCAATTTCCCTGTTTGACATCATCATTCTCCGCCCCTACCCTTGATTGTTCCGGACTATGAAAGTTCTCGTCATCGGCAGTGGAGGGCGCGAGCACGCGTTGGTGTGGAAGCTCCGGCAATCGCCGCGGGTCAGCAAAATCTACTGCGCGCCGGGAAACGGTGGAATAGCCGAAGAAGCCGAGTGCATCGCGGCCGACATCAAGAGCCTAGACTCACTAACGGCGGTCGCCAACCAGATCCAGCCCGATCTTACCGTGGTTGGCCCGGAGCTGCCCCTCATGCTCGGCGTGGTGGACGAGTTCACGCGTCGCGGCTGGCGTACTTTCGGTCCCACCAAATCCGCAGCCCAACTGGAAACCAGCAAGAGCTTCGCTAAGGAATTTCTGCAGCGCCATCGCATTCCAACCGCCCACTACGCGATTTGCAATTCCATGGACGAAGTGCGCGCAAACCTCCACCGCTTTCATCTGCCGGTGGTGGTGAAGGCCGATGGCCTGGCTGCCGGCAAGGGCGTAGTCATCGCCAAAAGCAGAGACGAGGCCTCCGCCGTAGCCAGCGAAATGCTCAGCGGCAAAATGCTCGGCGAAGCCGGCGCTCGGGTGGTGCTGGAAGAATTTCTGCAGGGCGACGAGCTCTCGTTTCTGGTGATTAGCGACGGCGAGCGCGTGGCACCGCTGGTGGCCGCACAGGATCACAAACGTGTGGGCGACGGCGACACCGGCCCGAACACGGGCGGCATGGGCGCATACACGACTCCTTCGATCATCGATGTCCAAATGCGCGACTGGCTTGTGAACCACGTTGCCCGCCCGGTCGTGGCTGGGATGAAGACCGAAGGCGTGGAATATAGAGGTGTGCTCTACTGCGGATTGATGATGACCGCGCGCGGCCCCATGGTCCTCGAGTTCAACTGTCGCTTCGGAGATCCAGAAACGCAGCCCATCCTCATGCGCCTGGAAAGCGATCTGATCGAAGCGATCGAAGCCTCTATTGACGGCCGCACCAGCGATGGCGACTTCCGGTGGTCCTCGGATTCCGCCGTGTGTGTCGTGATGGCTTCTGGCGGATACCCCGGAACCTACGAGGCGGGGAAGAAAATCATTGGCCTGGAAGAGGCCGCCAAGGTGGACGGCGTCAAAGTTTTTCACGCCGGAACGTCGCGACGCGACGGCAGCTTCTATACTGCGGGCGGGCGCGTGCTGGGAGTAACGGCGAGAGCGCCGCAACTCCCGAAGGCGGTGCAAAGCGTCTACCAGACCGTAACCACCATCGGGTTTGAAGGTGCGCACTATCGCAAAGATATCGCGGCACGGGCACTGAAAAAGTAGTGCCGTGGGGATGTGGTCACAGTTGAATGCTTAGAGTGCTGCTTACGTCGTCACTGTTGATTGGCCTCGTCACGTTGTTTCTGATGCTACGGTATGCGTTTCTTCAACGTGCCGCCGAAATCGGATTTTGGACGGCGATTGTCACATTCGGTGCAGGATTGCTGATTCCATCAGTCTTAACGGTCGTCGCGCTCATTAAGCATGACGATAGTGCATTCCTAGCCGGTCCTTTGTGGCGACTTCGATCATGTTGATGGCGGGCCATCCCGGCGATCCGGTTTCAGCCCTGATCTTGGTATTTGGGATGGCAATTGTCAGCAATGTGGGTTTATACGGATTTGTAGGCCTCTTAGTTTGATCCGCGTGGACTTGGATTGGAACTGTGCAGGTCGGCAATTCAGGAGATCGATGAATAACAAACCACGAGTTTCGATTGTGATGGGCAGCGACTCCGATCTGGAGATCATGCGCGAGGCCGGCAGGGCTTTGGAAGAATTCGGGATTGCGTACGAGATCGATGTAACCTCCGCGCACCGCTCGCCGGACCGCACCGCTGAGTACGCGCGGAAAGCTGCCGGACGCGGTGTTCGAGTGATCATTGCCGGCGCAGGCGGCGCTGCGCACCTGGCAGGTGTCATAGCGGCGCACACCACATTGCCTGTAATTGGTGTGCCGATTCCGTCCACTTCCCTACAAGGTTTGGATTCGCTGCTCGCGACGGTACAGATGCCGGCCGGAATTCCCGTGGCAACGGTCGCCATCGGCAAGCCCGGTGCTACCAACGCCGGAATCCTGGCCGCACAGATGATTGCGCTGGCCGATTCTTCAATTGCAAAAAAACTGGCTGTTCACAAGGACAAGCTGGCGCGCAGCGTAGAAGAAAAATCTAAAAAATTGAAGGACGCAACGCGAGGATGAACGATGCGACAACCCTCAAATAGATGGACGGCTGCTCCCGGCTTGCGGTGTGCTCCTGAGAGCGGCGCTGTAAACATCTTCTTCTTTCTTGGGCTTCCGCAGAGCGAAAACCGAGATGCCTGCCGCCACGATCATAGTCACGAGCGAAAAGCCGGTGGTATTTGCGAGGCTGTTCGGAGTGATCATCAGCAGCAATCCGAAGACCAGCGTGTAAAAAGTCGAGCGTCCCCACCACCGCACGATGGAGTTCAGCCACGGCCGGTCTTTGTCCAGCACGGGAAACCGCGTGCTCATCAGTTTCAGGAAAGATTTGGGCGCGCGGCTCATCCACCAGGTCATCGCTAAACCAATCATCAGGATCAGGACGTTACCGAACGACAATTCGATTTCGTTATGCACGGGCTTCCGCCTTTGCCTCGGAGAGAATGGTGGAAAGCTTGTTCCGTTTCTTGTTGGTAAGTTGGTCGAGCTCCGCATCCACATTGGACAGAAGCTGGCTTACAGGTTGCCGACGTCCACCCCTTAGGTTGCGATACAGCGCTTGCGGAGTGAAGATTAGCCCCCAGGGGAATCCCCACCAGCCGAATATGAATGTTATGGCAGTGAACGTCAGCCAGGTCCCGGCATTGCCTTGGCCCACGAATAGGAAGCGCGAACGGAGGCGGCTGGTCATCACGAAGAAAGACACGCAGCCCAGATATTGTGTGACCTCGGTATTGAGCATGATTTTTTGACCACGATAGAAGGCCCAGCCCTTCTGCAGATCGTCTTGCTTGGACTTGATCCACTTGAGAAATTCGATCTCCTGTTCCTTTTCCTTTGCGGCCCAACGCGCAAAAAGCACCAGCACGCCACAGAAGCCAAGCGCGATCGCAGCATCTGCAAATTGACCTGTGAATAGCTTGATCACTCCGACCACGAAAAAGAGCAGAAAAAACAGGATAAACATAGGCAGGCCCCTTCCAATTTAGGGAGTCTAAGAATGTGTGGGAGGGCGTGCAACTAACTGCGGTAACTCTCTGTTCAGGATCAGGAGCGGTCAAACAATTGGGTTAGCTAAGAGCCGCAGAATCAACCAAGTAGCCATGTGCCTTTTGCGCACAAGAATAAGGGCTTACTAAAGCTGTAAGTCTTTCAGATATTGCCGGAACTCTTCCCCTAGATCGGATCGCTTCAGCGCAAACTCGACCGTGGCTTTCAGGAATCCCAGCTTGTCGCCAGTGTCGTGGCGACGCCCCTGATACACATACGCGTACATTTTTTCACGCTTCAGCAATCCGCGCAGCCCGTCGGTAAGCTGCAGCTCGCCGCCCGCACCCGGCGTGATGTTCGAGAGCGTTTCAAACACTGTGGGCGTCAGAATGTAGCGCCCGATCACCGCAAGATTCGAGGGCGCATCCGCGCGCTTCGGCTTCTCCACCAGGTCTTGAACCTCATAGAGTTTCCCGCCCGAGCCGGCAACTTCCTTCGCCTTCAGCACACCATACGAGGAAATCGCCGCTCCTTCGATGACTTGCGTCGCGATGACCGAGCACTGTTTCTCATCGAACACGTCCATCAACTGCCTGAGGCAGGGTACCTTCGAGTCGATAACGTCATCTGCGAGCAGAACAGCGAAAGGTTCGTTGCCCACCAGTTCGCGCGCCGTGAGCACCGCATGACCCAGGCCCAGCGCTTCCTTCTGGCGCACGTAGGCCACGTGGATCATGTCGGAGATCTGCCGGACGATCTTCAGCAGATCGGTCTTGCCTTTTTCCTCGAGCATTTTTTCGAGCTCGTAACTGACGTCGAAATGGTCTTCGATGGCGCTCTTGCCACGGCCCGTGATGATGATGATCTGGTCGCATCCCGCGGCCAGAGCCTCTTCCACGCCATACTGGATGATGGGCTTATCGACGAGTGGCAGCATCTCTTTCGGCTGGGCCTTAGTGGCGGGCAAAAAGCGTGTGCCCAGTCCAGCAGCGGGAAAGATCGCTTTGCGGACCTTCATGGTCATAGGGCAGTCGTTAGTCGTTGGCCGCTCGCGCTCGGAGCGACACACAATCCGGTTTTTTTGCAACGTCGATCATCATGCGGCCGCTTTTTTCGGAGCGAGAATACGTTCGATCTGTTGCAGATGGTTCACGTCGTGACCGGCGATCATACGCGCAATGTGCTCGACGCTCTCCTGACCGCGCTCCGAGTGCATGCCGAAGTGCTTCCACTGTTCTGGAGTGAGCGACTTGTAGAGCGCGAGATTGGCTTCGCGAACCGCGCGCAGTTGCGAGAGGCTTGCACGTGGGTTGCGTTTGGCATAGTGTCCCGCCTCGACCCAGGCATCCTGATCGAAAGCCTGGATCGGGGTACCCGGCGCGCCGAGAATCGATCGCACTCTCCAGCCGACGACGATCTCCACATCCGCCAGATGTGCCACAATCTCGGCGACCGACCACTTGCCTGGCGCCGGCCGCTTCTGCAGCTTCGCCGCGGACGCCCCTTTGATCAGGCGTTCGATTTTCTTGGGCGTAGCCGCTTGGACTTTCAACGGCCCTTGCCCTGCTAGGTTCTCCAGCATTCGTGCAGTGTACTGTTGGGGTGTCTCGTTCATGGCGTTACTCCTCTCTCCGTCCGATTAGACGAGAAGGATTGTAATTGAGTGAGCGAACTCTCAGAAGGGCGCATCTATGTGGCCGCCGCCGGAGCCTCTCGGGCCGACAATTCCTCCAGTAGATCGCGCAGCGTCTGCAATACTGCTTCGGCGTTCGCGGCCTTGATCGAAAACTTCAGTGTTCCGTCTGGAGTAAACTGCGAGCCGCGCTGCGAAGCCACAAAACGCGCCAGCTTGCCCGGATCAATCGCCGCATTCTGCCGAAACTTGATGTTCACCAGGTCGCGCTTGCGCTCGATAACAGTCGCCCCCGCCTGCATTGCCAACAGCTTGAGCGTCGCGTACTCCAGCAGATTCTTCACTGCCGCTGGCGGCTTGCCATAGCGGTCGGTCAGTTCGTTGCGCACGTCTCGCAGCTGTGACTCTGTTTCCACGCCGGCGACCCGCTTGTACATTCGCAGTCGCTGGTTCTCCTCTGAGATGTAATCGGACGGGATTCGGATGTTCAGGCCGAGATTAAGTTGGATTCCCGCTGCGTCCGGTCCAGCCTCGCCCTTCATCTCGCGGACAGCGCGCTCCAGCATCTGCGTGTAGAGCTCAAAGCCGATCGCCTCGATGTGGCCACTCTGCTCACCACCCAGCATATTCCCCGCCCCGCGCAGTTCGAGGTCGAGCGCTGCGATCTTGAAACCCGCTCCGAGATCGGAAAATTCCTTCAGCGCGGCCAGCCGCCGGCGCGCAATGGGAGTCAGCTCAATCTCTGCCGGCAGAAGTAGATATGCATAGGCTCGGCGACTCGACCGGCCAACCCGACCGCGCAGCTGATAAAGCTCCGACAATCCCAAGCGGTCGGCACGGTTGATCAGGATCGTATTGCACAGCGGAATATCGAGTCCGTTTTCGATGATCGTAGTCGAAACCAGAATATCGGCCTCGTGATGCATGAATTTCAGCATCACTTTCTCCAGTTCACCCTCGCCCATCTGACCGTGTCCCACAGCGATGCGGGCGCGCGGCACCAGTTCCTGAATCTTGGCTGCGATCTCCCAGATCGTCTCTACCCGATTGTGAACGAAATAGACTTGCCCTTCGCGGTCCAGTTCCTGTTCGATCGCCGATTGGATCAGTTTGTAATCCCAATTCGCAACCACGGTCTGGATCGCCATGCGATCTTTCGGCGGCGTCTCGATCACGCTCATATCGCGCAGTCCCACCAGCGACATGTGCAACGTTCGTGGAATCGGCGTCGCGGACATGGTCAGTACGTCCACTTGCGTCCTCATCTGCTTGATGCGTTCTTTGTGGCGCACTCCAAAGCGCTGTTCTTCGTCCACCACCAGCAGTCCGAGATCGGCAAACTTCACGTCTTTCGAGAGCAGGCGGTGAGTGCCGATCAGGATGTCCACCTTCCCGGCTTCGACTCGCTGCAAGATCTCTTTGATCTGCTTCGCCGAACGGAAGCGGCTGATCATCTCGACCGTCACCGGAAACGCGGCAAACCGCTGCTTGAATGTTTCACAGTGCTGAAAAGCGAGCACGGTCGTGGGCGCCAGCACCGCGACCTGTTTGTTATCGCTGAGGGCCTTGAACGCGGCGCGCATCGCCACTTCTGTCTTGCCATAGCCGACGTCGCCGCACAACAGCCGGTCCATCGGAAGCTGCGACTCCATGTCGCGCTTCACATCGACGATGGCTTCGGCCTGGTCATCCGTCTCGTTGTATTCGAAGGCGTCTTCGAACTCCTTCATCCACTCCGTGTCCGCCGGAAAAGCATGCCCCTGCGCTGCCTGACGCTGCGCATAGAGCTTCAGTAGTTCATCCGTCATGTCCTTCATCGCCTTGCGGACGCGCGCCTTGGTCTTTCCCCACGCCGCCGTGCCGAGATGATTCAGCACCGGCTTCGTGCCTTCCGAGGAGCGATATTTCTGGACGAGATCCAGCCGCGTCAGCGGCACGTACAGCCGGGCCGCTTCGGCGTATTCCAGCAACATGAACTCGGCGGTACCGTCGCCCTGGTTGATTTCTTTCAACCCCTGGTATTGCCCGATGCCGTGCTCCACGTGCACGACGTAGTCTCCGACCTGCAGATCACGGAAGTCGGAAAGAAATGCCGAAACTTTGGACTTTTGCCGCTGCGGCCGCGACGCGACCAGATCCGATTCGTCGAACAGATCGCGCGCTCCGAACACAGCCAGATGCGCTTCCGGCAGCACGAATCCTTCCGGCAGGTAGGCCTTCAGCAGCGTCGCGGTCAGCACTTCGCCGGAGAAATAAGAAGTTTCATCGGCATAGCTTTCTCCGCCACGCGTGCGGCTGCCCAGGCGATAGGAAGCGTTGTACTCGGTGAACATGTCAGCGAGACGCTCGACCTCACCCGTATTCGGGGCAGCGAGGATCACTTGTGTGCCGCTGCCCACAAGCTTCTGAACCTCTTCGATCATCGCGGGGACTGCACCGTGGAACCGAGTGACGGGCTGCGAAAGAAACGCAGCTTCGGGCAATTCGTTGCGGGCAATGCCGAGATATTCGAAGTCGGCGCCAGCGATGGTGGAAGTCTTTGCTACCCACGCCTCTGGGGCAAGATACAAATCCGTGGGCAGGACGAGGTCGCCGACACCGCTACGTTCGTGCGCTTCCACGATTCGTCCCCAACCCCGGTCGAGCTCCTGCTTAAGAGTTTCGGGCTCATCCAAGAGCACGCGCGCTTCGGGCAGCAGGTCGAAGATCGTCCGGTCAGCCCCAGCCACCGGAGCATAGAACTCCCATCCAGGAAACACACCCGCTCCCGAGTCGCGCGTTGCCTGTTCCACAACTTCCGCCGAGCCTGCAATGCGCTTTCCGGAAAGCCGAGCGTTGATGGAGCTCAACAATTCCTCTGTCACCGGTGTTTCCGTAAGCGGCAGCAGCACAATTTCATCCACTGGATTCGACGAGCGCTGGCTGGCGGGATCGAACTTGCGCATGGACTCGATCTCGTCACCGAAGAACTCTACCCGCACCGGACGGTCTGCTTCGGGCGAATAAACGTCGAGAATGCCCCCGCGAACCGCGTACTGTCCCGGCATTTCCACGACGTCCGCAGAGGTATAGCCGACCGTGTTCATGTGCTGTAGCAAGCTTTCCAGATCAAAGCTTTCCCCGCGGCGTAGGACACGCGCCAGATCGGCATAGTAGTCAGCCGCACGCAACAGAATGGTCGTAGCTGCCACCGGCGCGATCAGGATCGAGACCCTTCCCGTGGCAATCTTCCACAAGGTGGTCGCCCGCTCCTCTTGAATCTCCGGATGGGGGGACAGATTCTGAAAGGGCAACACGTCGCGCGCGGGCAAGCTCACGACCGAATCGGGATCGGTCGCTTGCGTCAATTCGCAAAACGCCCGTAGCACGGGCAGCAGATCCTCGGCGGCGCGATTGTCCGCGACGACCAAGACAAACGACCGCTCGACAACGCGGCGCAACAGAACTGTGATCAGAGTTTTAGCAGCAGGGGACAGTCCAGTAACACGAATCCGCCCCGCGCTCTCCCGGAGATGGGAGGCCGCACGCACAAAGCCAGGAAGTTGTTCCACATCCGCAAAAAGTTCACGGACGAAGGGTAGCAGCATTACTTTTTGATTCTATCAAGCCGGTGATAGCGCCGGCGGTCCTGAAAAGCGCCTCCGCCTTCAGGCCGCCCGCAGCAGAGGCCGCGTCAGGCACGTCGGTCCACCCGATCCGTTAATACAAAGCTCCGATCCCGCAAACGTTCGCACATCGAAGCCTGCTTCCTGTAGGCGCCGATTTGTCCCGTCATTTTCGTACAACGCTATCAGCCGCTTGTCGCCCAGCGATAACACGTTGCAAGCCAGCGAATCCCGTTCCGTGTAATCAATCTCGATCAGCCGGAAGCCGTGCGATTTCAGCAACTCCACTGTCTCAACCGCCAGCCACGGCAGATCAACAAGAACGGTCCGCTCATCCAGCATGCTCATCAATGACATCAGATGCAGACACGCTGAAGGCCCCTGCCCATACGGTAATGGTGCCGACAACACTTCGATTCCCCTCTGCGCCAATACCTCCCGCATTTGCTCGATCCCAGCCTGGTTCGTCCGATATCCGCATCCCACGAGAAGGGTTCGGGAATCCAGCCACACCATGTCCCCGGCCTCGGAGTTCCCGGGCGCGCGAATCTCTCCCCAGATTGGAATCCCCATGGAAAGACAAAATTTCGCGTGCGCCTGCGCTTCCGGCACCCGGTTCCGTTTCCCGGGATACATGAGGATCATGCCATGATCGGTAGGCAGCGAAGCATCGTGCGTGTAGACGGCGTCCAGCGACAACGAATCGCCTGGCGGCAAGCAGGCCACTTCAACGCCGGCTTCCTTCAACAGCCCGCACAAAGCGTCATGCTGCGCCTGTGCCGCCAGAAAGATAGGCGCATGCTGGAATCCCAAGTCTCGCCACGTGGCAGTTTGCTCCGGGCTATCCCAGCCAGCGTGGCACGGAGGGCATACCATCACCCGCAGCAATTCGCCGGTCATGTTTTGACTTCCGTAGCGATCGGTGAGCATTGGTCTGAAATGAATAGTGCGAGCCGCAATTCTAAGCGAAATCTTTCCACGACCTGCGCAGAACTATGAAAGTGACATAATGCGTCACCAGCAGGGCGGGAACCCAAAGCGCTGGTATCCAGTAGGCCGCCCCCATATACGGAGCCGCCCGATAAATTGTGGCCAGGGTAATCGCGGTGAATAGATCGACGGTACCCTCAACGTTGAATATCCACACCAGCAGCCGGCTACTTTTCCGATGTTGTGCCACTGCGGGAATGGCAGCCAGCGCCAGAACCGCAGCCAAAAGATCGCCAAATGCTGCCGGATACGCAAATCTTGAGGGAATACCGGCATAAGTGGCTCCAGGAGCGAGAAACATCAGTCCCAAGTGCCGCAATGAATGCAGCAGAAGAATTGGAAGGAGAACAGCTCGCGTTTCCAGTTGATTGAGTTTGGGGAATAAATAGAGCCTGGCGGCAACCCAAAACACAAGAGTACTGAAAAGCAAGTTGACCGTGAGAATATTCATTACATTCACCCTCGTCGTTAGACTCATTCTCCTCTCGATTCCACTCTTGCAAGCGCGACCGCTTGGAGAACACGCGCATTTCGGATCGGTGGCCGCCTTCGCGGACACCGAGGTAGCCAGCTTAATGCTTGCTTTCAAGCCCACTCTGATGTAAAACCCAGCGGTAATCCAATCGTCTAACGTGCCTGAAGTACAAGTAGTTGGCAAGAAACCGCGCACCTCGATTCCCGCCTGCGCTCGTCCCGCAGGAACCCCAGGAGACTTTATGAAAGCCGATCTACGTCTGTTCTGCTTCGCCGTCCTGTTCGCGCTGGTCTACCAGTTGGCATTCGCCCAGGGCGTTGCCACGGGTGACCTGTACGTGATTGTTAAGGATCCGAAAGGAGCGGCCGTCACGAACGCTACCGTCTCGGCCCGCGACCAGGCCCGCGCCTACGAGCGCTCCGCGACGACAAACATAGACGGCGAGTATCGTCTCCTGGCTCTCCCTCCGGGTACCTACACGGTGCGCGTCGAGGCCGCTGGTTTCGCCAAGGTTGAGGCCAAGGATCAGATCGTCAATATCGGTCAATTACGCGAACTGCCCATCGCACTCTCCGTTGCCGGGGCGCAAGAAACCATCACCGTAAGTTCGGAAGCGGAGCTGGTGGAAACGCAGCGCTCCTCTTCGACCGACACCATCAACGAGCAGCGCATCGCCAACCTCCCCATCAACGGCCGCAACTACATTAACTTTGCCCTGACCGATTCCCGCCTCGCCCGCGACACTGCGCCCTCCATCGGGGCGGCGCCCACCTCCGGACTGAACATGAGCGGCCAGCGCGCCCGCGCCAACCTTGTCAACGTGGACGGCGCCGACGCCGTAGACAACTCCGTCAACGGCATCCGCTCAACGGTCTCGCAGGAAGCAGTGCAGGAATTCCAGATCCAAACCAACGGCTACACCGCCGAATACGGGCGCGCTTCCGGCGGCGTGGTCAATATCGTTACCAAGTCGGGCACCAACGATTTTCATGGCAGTGCCTATGGCTATCTGCGCAACCGCAAGTTCCAGGCGGTGAATCCGTTCTCGACGATCAGCGACCCTGCTTACACACGCACCCAGGCCGGTGTCACACTGGGTGGCCCAATCGTGAAGGACAAGACGTACTACTTTTTCTCGTGGGAAGGGACGTGGCGGCAGGAAACGGGGTTCTCGTCGATCGGGGCAAACAATTTCGGGCTCGTGCCGTTTGATACAACCCAGGTGGGACAACCCTTCGGGGTCCTCGACCTGACGCCCGAGCAGATCGGATTTTTGACGAACCCCGCCGTGCTGCAGCAAGAGCAAACGGACCCGAACTTCGCCATGGAAGTAGGACAATATACAGCTTTGGCCGGCGCCTCTTCCGGCATGGCAAAGACCGGATTCTGGCCGCAGTCCATCACCGGAGTTTCTAATTTCAGCGGCTTTCCCACAAGCTGCTCTCCTCCCGGACCCTGCTTCGTGCCGTCATCGTTTGTCGGCATGAATTCCCTGA
>JACXTT010008159.1_pt1 | contig 14580 bp, 13 predicted proteins | sample 9270951 | NCBI WGS metagenome assembly JACXTT01 (sample SAMN15532306, study PRJNA645909) | rock metagenome | isolation source: weathered quartz diorite | place: Puerto Rico | collected 2017-06-21
GCTCACCAGCAGCCCCAGATCCGGGCGCAGTTGTCACTGGTGCTCGAAGGCATCATGTGCCAAAGCCTGCTGCCCAAGGCGGACGGCAAGGGCCGCGCCATGTGCATGGAGATCATGGTTCCGAACGCGGCCATCCGCAACCTGATCCGGGAAGACAAGATCCACCAAATCTACTCTTCCATGCAGTCCGGTCAGGACAAGTTCGGAATGCAGACGTTCAACCAGGCGCTGGCCTCGGCGTACTTCCAGAAACAGATTTCCCTGGAAGTGGCCATGGCACGCTCCAGCAATACTGACGAATTGCAGGAAATGATCAACCGTGGCGCCGGCCTCAATCGCAACCAGGCAGCCATGGCGAAAGGTGCGGCTCCCGGCAAGCGGTAGAAAGGGAGCTGGAGCGGTACGAATCGTAACGAACCTTCCTGCCGCCTGTCTGGATCGGGAATGAACGCGGGCACAGGGAGTGCATTCGGGACGCTGAGGAATGCGGCCCGCAAAAAACGAATTGTAGTGAGGAGAAGGTTACCATGCCAGTTTTCACGTTTTCGGGGAAGAACGAGTCCGGCCAGAAAGTCAGCGGAGAGCGCACCGCTGCCAACAAACAGGTGCTGACCACCCAGTTACGGCGCGAGCGCATCACGCCGGGCGCCGTCCGGGAAAAGGGCAAAGAGTTCGTCATGCCCACGTTCGGCACCAGCAAGGTCAAGACCAAGGACATCGCCATTTTCTTCCGCCAGTTCTCGGTCATGATCGACGCCGGTCTCCCTCTGGTGCAATGTTTGGAGATTCTGGCGGCCAATCAGGAGAACCCGGCGTTTCAGAAGACCCTGACGGGCATCCGCACCACGGTCGAAGGCGGCGCCACCCTGGCCAACGCCATGAAACTCTACCCCAAGGTCTTCGACGATCTCACCACCAACATGATCGAAGCCGGCGAAACCGGCGGTATTCTCGACATCATCCTGCAGCGCCTTGCCATTTACATCGAGAAGGCCGTCAAGTTTCGGGCCGCGGTTAAGTCAGCCTTGATTTATCCCGTATCGGTGGTCAGTCTGGCCTTCCTGATCGTGGGCGCCTTGTTGAAGTGGGTGGTTCCAATTTTCTCCAACCTGTTTATCGGCCTGGGTGTGGCTCTTCCGTTACCCACCCGTATCGTGATGGGGCTCAGCGCGTTTGTAGGCCAGTTCTGGTGGTTCTTCATATTCGGGATTGTCGGCATAGTTTTCGGTATCAAACAGATTCGCAAGAATCCCAAGGGCCGATACTACTTCGACTACACCCTGCTCAAGATGCCGATTCTGGGTGTCTTGTTGCGCAAGATCGCCGTAGCCCGATTTACCCGTACGTTGGGAACCCTGATCACCTCGGGCGTGCCGATCCTGGAAGGCTTGAGCATTACCGCTAAGACGTCAGGCAATGCCGTACTCGAAGAGGCATTGATGAAGGTGCGCAAGGCCATTGAAGAAGGCCGCACCATCGTCGACCCTTTGCGCGAGTCGGGAGTATTTCCCAACATGGTGACGCAAATGATCGGCGTCGGCGAAGCCACCGGTGCCATGGATGCCATGCTGCAAAAAATCGCCGACTTCTACGAAGACGAAGTCGACTCGGCCACCAAGGACATGCTGGCCATGCTGGAACCAGTCATTATCGGTTTGCTGGGCATCATGATCGGCGGCATCGTTATTTCGCTCTATATGCCGCTGTTCTCGATGATCGCCAAACTGGCAGGCTAGAAGCGCACAGGCTCGGAGCACGGTCGCGTGGTACACCATGTCGTCCCCGCGACCGCCTCCGGCTTAAACACTCTCCCCCCAGGCCGTCGCGGAAAGACAGCCGCCAGGAACGGGCCCCGGGGGAATTCATCTTCGGGGATTCGGATCTCGCATGCACTCCATGTTCGATGAGCGGCTTTGGTTGGCCTGGTTGGCCAAAGTGCGACTCATCATTCTGACCGTCCTGTTCGGAATCGAACTGGCGATTGTCCGGCTCACACCCAACTCGCTGCCCCTGCGGCTGTTCATCAACATTGTTGTCCTGTGGTATGTGATTTCGATCTTTCACCTGCTTCTCCTGTCTTTCTGGGAGGAGCGCCGCATTCAGGCGTTGTTGCAGGTTGTGACCGACCTGGTACTGGTTACGCTTGTGGTTTACGCCACCGGCGGCGTAGACAGTTCGTTGAACTTCCTTTACCCGCTGGTCATTATCGTTGCCTGTATTCTGCTGCCGCGAATCTGGGCTTACCTGACGGGAGCCCTGGCCTTCATCCTGTATGTCGCCGTTCTGGAGCTAACGTACTTCGAGGTTATTCCCTCCTATTCCACCACCCATCCGGGGCTGGGGGCGCTGCAGGCCATCATCTTCGTCAATCTCTTCGGCTACCTGGCGGTGGCTTATTTGGCGGGATTGCTGGCCTCCAAGCTGCAGCAAGTCGACGTAAAACTGAAGCACACCAGTGGGGCGCTGGAAGACCTGCAGGCGTTGCACGAAAATATTATTCAGTCCATCAGCGGTGGCCTGATCACCACCGGCCTGGATGGCTACGTTACCCTGGCCAATACCGCTGCGCAAAAGCTGTTTGAGCGCCCGGAAAGCGGCTTGCTGGGGGAACCGGTTGCCCGGCTCTTCCTTGACCCCCTGCCGACAATTGCTTCGGAGCGGGCTCACGGCGAAGTGCGCCTTGTGGCTCCGAACGGGTTCTGCAAGACGGTTCGCGTCATGGCCACCACGCTGGCCGTCCCCGGCAAAAACATCATCGGATACGTCTACACATTCGACGACTTGACGGAAATCCGCCGGCTGGAGCGGGATCTGCGCATTCAGGATCGCCTGGCAGCCGTGGGGCGGCTGGCTGCAGCGATCGCTCACGAGATTCGCAATCCGTTGACTTCGATTGCCGGTTCGGTAAGCATGCTGTCCGGCATCGCAGACCTCAGTGATGAACATCGCCAGTTGCTGCAAATTGTCACACGCGAGTCGGAGCGGCTGAACGGCATCATCACGGATTTTCTTTCCTATTCGCGAGGGAAGCAATACCAGTTTTCCAACGTCGATCTTCTACCTCTGCTCGAAGATACACTCACCCTCCTGGAACACCGCTTGCTGGCGGAGAACTCCGGCATCCGCATTGAACGACGTTTCAGCGTAGCGCAGGCTCTCACCGTGGCGGATGGAGACAAGATCAAACAGGTGTTCTGGAATTTTTGCGAAAACGCCGTCCGTGCCATGAGCGCGGGCGGAGCACTCAAGGTCTCCGTCGAGCAAGCCGGCGATGACTGGCAGGTCAATTTCGCCGATACCGGTCCCGGCATGAGCCGCCAGTTGGTGGAGAAGATTTTCGAACCCTTTCAGTCGCAATTCGAAGGTGGTACGGGTTTGGGTCTGGCTATCGTCTATCAGATCGTGCAGGCCCACGAAGGCAAGGTGTGGGTCCGCTCTAAATTGGGCGAAGGCAGCGTCTTTGTGCTTCGCTTGCGTCGTGCCGCGGTTGCCTTAGAGGCTGCCGAACAACGGGTCGCGGCGCCGCATGTCCTCGTTCACGCGGAGCAAGAGAACCGAACCGCCGCGGCCGGAATCGGAGGTCGCGCCCATGGGTAACATTTTGGTATGTGACGACGAGCGTTCCATCTGCGAAATGTTGGACATTGCCCTGCGTCGCGACGGGCACAAGGTCGAAACCGTGAAATCCGGAGACGACGCCAAGAAGAAACTGGACAGCGCCCTCTATGACGTGATCGTGACTGATATCAAGATGCCCCATACCGATGGCATCGAAGTACTGCGTTACGCGCACCAGGTTTCGCCCGACTCAGCCGTCATCTTGATTACTGCGGTAGACGACTACGAGGCCGCGGTACAGGCCGTGAAGGCGGGCGGGGCTGCCGACTACATCCGAAAGTCTCCGGGTCTGGTGGACGAAATCAAGCTGGCCATCAATCGCGCTCTGGAAAAAATGAGCTTGAGCCGGCAGAACTTTGCCTTCAAACGCGATGCCGCCACTCGGAACTCGCTGGGCAACATCGTGGGCGCCAGTCCGGCGATGGAGAAACTGAAGCAGACCATTCGTACCGTGGCCTCTACCCAGAGTACGATCCTGATCTACGGGGAGAGCGGCACCGGCAAAGAGCTGGTTGCACGCGCAGTTCACGTATGTTCGCCGCGGGCGAGCGAGCCCTTCGTGTCCATCAATTGCGGCGCCTTCCCCGAGACTCTGCTGGAAAGCGAACTGTTTGGTTACGTGAAGGGTGCGTTCACCGGAGCCAACCAGAACAAGCGCGGACTGTTCGAGGTGGCTGACCAGGGGACAATATTCCTCGACGAAATTAGCGAAATGACGCTGACCATGCAGGTCAAATTGCTCCGCGTTCTACAGGAGCGAAGTGTGCGGCCGGTAGGAGGCACTACGGAAATTCCCATCGATGTACGGGTGATTGCCGCCACCAACCGCGATCTCGACCGGCAGGTGGCGGAAAATACTTTTCGGGAAGACCTCTATTACCGCCTCAGCGTGATCCCGGTTTCGGTTCCTCCATTGCGCGAACGCCGCGAAGATGTTCCCTTGCTGGTCAATCATTTTCTGAAAAAGTACGCTCCCGCGGCGGGCAAAAGCATTCTCAGAGTGAATCCTGACTCCCTGAGCGCGCTGTGTGGCTATGACTGGCCAGGGAACGTCCGTCAGTTGGAGAACACCATTGAGCGGGCGGTTGCTCTGGAAACGCAAGAGGAACTTCATGTGGAGCTTCCGGTTGAACGCTCCAAGGCACGGGCCGCTGCAGCGGGCGTCGGAATGGCCGGAGGAGCGGGTTCCGTCGCTCCGGGCTCGGTGTTGCCTGAGGGCGTCGACATGGAGAAGTACGTGGCCGATATTGAACGCTCGCTGCTCCTGGCCGCCCTGGCTCAATCGAACGGAGTACAGACCCGCGCCGCCGACGTACTGAAGATCTCTTACCGGTCATTCCGGCACTTGGTCAAGAAATACGGATTGTAAGCGAAGTTGCGGGTGAGGTCTTCGCGGAAGGTCGAAAAATTTGAGGCTGATGACTAGCCCTTCTTCTTTAACTGCTGCTTCCAGCCGAGAACCCTGGCCTTGTTGGCTTCGGCTTCGGCTTCTGGAATCATTCCTTTTTTCTGGTAAAGGACGGAGAGGCTTGTGTAGGCCAGTACGTCGTCGGGATCAAGCTCCGCAATTCGTTTCGCGATTACGATGGCCTCATCCAGACGATCAAGATTTTGCAAAGTCCGCGCCATCCCGTGCATGGCTTCGGTAAAGGCAGGATCGGCGGCCAGCGAGAGCTGATATTCGGCGAGAGCGCCCTCCTGCTCCCCCTCGGCTACCAGGTCGAGCGCTGCATAGTAGTGATCTTCCGCCTTTTGGCGGGCGTTTTCCTCGTTCATGAGACGGGCGTTCCTGAGCGAAAGCGGATTCTAGCAGGTCGAAAGGGCAGTCGTCAGTCGGCAAAGTCGTTGATTGAAAGTGTCAGGTTGGCCTTTGGCCGCTGGAGTGATGTCAGCGGCTATACTTGAGAGTAACAATGCGCTACATTGTCCGGTTTCTTTGGAACGCAACCCGCGGACATCGGCTGACGCCGTGGCGCAGCCCCTATCTTCTTTGGCGAGTCGAGACCTATTGCGGGGTGAAAATGCAGCAAATCGGCTTTCTGGAGTTCTGGGAATTTACCTGGCGGGAGCGCAGCAATCTCTGGCGATTCCTAAAATGGACGGCCGAAGTTGAGCGCTATGTCCACCCCGCCGCCAAGAGAACGTAAAGCACTAGTCAGGGATCAACGGGAAATTGCGAAAAAAACGCAAGACCCGGCAACCGAGAACTGGCTTTCCTACTTCCCGCTGCTGGCGGCCGCAGTACCTTGCATGGAAAGTTTTACCTCACTGCCTTTGCCACTTCCAATAATCTTAGCCGCGGAACCGCGATCGGCTGCGATTTCCAGATAGCCCATGCTACCCAGAATTCCGAACACCTCGCCGGGCGAACCCTCCGAGTAGTTCGAGCGAATCTCTGTGATCTGGTGTTGGCCGACGGAAATCTTGAAGGGAGCCGGATCGGCTCCAAAAATCATGGGAGCATCCTGCGGGGTAATGTTGGTCACCAGATTGCCGAAGCGATCTACCTTCAGAACGACTCCACGCAGCGTGTTTCCGTCCACCGATTTTGGTTTGGGTGCGTTGAAGCGCACAAAGTCGGTGATCTCGTCGCCAAATTTGTCCGAGTCCACGCCTTTGGCCAGCCAGGCCGCCACCGGGGCGAAAATATCGCGCGCGTGGAAGGTGTTGCTCACCGGTTGCAATGAATAGTGTTCGGCGGTCACGTGGCGAATGCGCAGTCGTTCCTCCCGGCTGTAGACCAGGGAGAGCACGCCGTTGTCGGGCGCCACAAAGTGATGCCGGTCGCTGCTCACCAGCAGAGGCCGGCGGGCCGTTCCCACTCCCGGGTCCACGACCACCAGGTGCACCGTGCCCGAAGGGAAATACGAATAGGATTGAGCAATCGTCAGCGCGCCGTCCAGCACATCAAAGGCCTGCACGGAATGACAAATGTCCACAATCTGAGCGTCGGGGCAGATATTGAGAATGACACCTTTGACCGTCCCCACGAAATGATCGTTGAGTCCAAAGTCGGTGGTTAGCGTAATGATCGAGGGTTTGGCCAATTCCGCCTCACTCCGGGACAGAGCTGTCCCGGAATGCCGAAAGTAACCTGCGGTCATACCTGGCGTCAAGACACGGAAGTAATCGACAGAGCAGAGTCAGCTCTCAGTCTTGCTTGTAGCTTCTCTGGAGACACCCACTCCGGAACCATAGGGGACGACCGACAGAGTCCGGTTGAGGACAGCTACTGAATCTGAATGTCGCCCGATCCCGTTTCCACTTCCACGGGCACACCTCCACCGCCTACCTTGCCGCGGATCTCTTTGCGTCCGACGGAGCCCTGTACGCTGTGGGGTTGATCTACGGAGATGGACCCTGAACTGGTGTGGGCAGCCAAGTCAAAGGATGCGTCCGATGGGATCCGTAACTGTACTGTGCCCGAACCGGTATGCACGTTCCAGGCGCCGGTCGGACTTCCTTCCGCCTCGATCGTTCCGCTGCCAGCTTTGGCCTCCAGCGAGCCGCGTACCCCGCGCAGTTCCATACCTCCGGAGCCGGTGTCGACCCGCACCGAGCCCGGCGCCGTCTGGTGCAACCGGATGTCGCCGCTGCCGGTATCGGCTTCAAATCCTCCGGCAATATCTTCTGCCCGAATCGATCCGCTGCCGGTTTTGGCCCGCACATTCCCGCGCACCCGGTCAACTTCAATATCGCCGGAACCGGTTTCGGCGTGAACGCGGTCTCCGATGGCGGAAATTTTCAAGCCTCCCGAACCGGCGCTGACCTCGAGTGGGCCCCGGATTCCCTCCACCGTCTGATTCCCGGATCCGCTCTCAACTCTCAATTCGGTTTCGGCCGGCACCGTTACTTCGTAGCTGATCGAAATGTTGCGCCGCAACTCCGGATCGTCGATGTGGCCGATGTGGATATCGTTACCACTCTGCTGGATCGGAGGATTGGCCTCCAAGCGCTTTATTTTCTCCTGTGCGTTTCCACTGAACCACTCGCTGGCGCGGATGTGGCCCCTCACCTGCACCTGATTAGAATTCTCCGCACGTACCTGGACGCTGCCGGAGCCGGTCGTTACATCCATGCGCACCCCTCCCGTGACCTGCAAGGTTCGCTGGAAGGAGCCTTCCGCCGCGGCGCTGGCGGGCAAGACCTGAAGGCAAATCAGGATCGCTAACGCCAGGACATTCAGGGTCAACAGACGAATCTTCTGGGATTTCATGTTTTCTCCGGAATTGCCGGGCTGGTCCTTGGCCGGCGGTCTCAACCTACTGCAGCACGACCTGGTCGCCTTCCTTCAGCCCGCTTAGCAGTTCGGTTTTAGCCCCGTTGGAAATGCCGATGTTGACGGCGATTTTCTTCTTGCCGTCCTTGGCGCCGGAATCGGGAATCTCGACCGATGCTTTCTTGTCCTTGTCGTACACGATCGCGCCCTCGGGAATCTGCAGCACATTCTTGTGCTCTTCCAGGATGATCTCGGCGTTGGCCGTCATCTCAGCTTTCAATTCTCCGCCAGGGTTGTTGATGGATACGCGCACTTCAAAGGTCGTGACATTGTCCTTTTCGACACCCATGGGCGAGATCTTGGTCACCACTCCGTTAAAGGTTTTGTCCTTGAACGACTCCACCTTAATCCTGGCCGGCTGGCCCAGGTAGACCTTGCCGATGTCGCTCTCGTCCACTTTTCCCTTGACATACACCGAACTGGTATCGCCCAGGGTCATCACCAGAGTTGCCGAAGACCCCAAAACCAGAATCGAGCTGACCGCATCGCCCATTTCTACGTCGCGCGACAGCACGACCCCGTCAATCGGCGACTCAATATCGGTATAGCTAAGCTGCTCTTCGAGCTGCTTCAGCGTGGCGCGGTCTTGCCCTAACTGTCCCTGCGCTTGCGCCGTTTTTGCCTTCAACACCGTGACCTGCGCTTTCGATACGTTCTGTTTGTTCAACGCCAGTTCGTAGTTCTTTTGCGCATCCTCTAGGGCGGAAGTGGAGACCACCCCTTCCTTTGCCATCCCGATGGCACGTTCGTAGGCACGCTTCAGCAGGGGGACGTCCGGACCCTCGGCGTCTACCTTGGCGCGCTCGAAGTCGGCTTCGGTGCTCTTCACGTTAGCTTCGGCCGCCTCAACCGCGGCGCGGGACTGCTCCACCTGCGCCTGTATCTCTTCCTTATCTAACTGTGCCAGCAATTGGCCTTTCTTGACCTTATCGCCAGCGTCCACCAGCAAGTGCTTCACGATTCCACTTGCCTTCGATTTCACCTCGACCTTAGTAATGGGGGTGACTTTGCCGGTCGCGACGACGCTTTTGGCCAGATCGCCCTTTTCCACCTTCTGCAACTTGGAGGGGTCGATCTTGGTGCCCCCCCGAGTGGCGGCAATCAACCCGCCGGCGATGGCCAGAACCAGTAAAAGTGCGATACCACCGTAAATCAGCTTCTTCCGCCGTTTCTTGCCGCCGCCATTACCGTTCACGTCTGCCTCCTGAAAAACAACCCTGCACCGATGATGGTTACGAGGTTAGTTACGAGCCCGTATAACCGTTTGTTCCCACAAATCCGCGGTGCGATCGGGACTCGAAGCATCCTGGTACACCAAGATGTCACGAGTTAGACCCGTCAGGTCGCGAAATGGAAGCAGGAAATCACCCAACCGGCCTTAGGAGTCGAACCTCGGCCAGCAAGTATCAACTTGATTTTATAGGAGCTTAGCGACCCGAACCATAAGTACGTCTTTGGAATGTTAGAATTGGCCTTCCATGATTGCCTACGTGCTGCTGCGGGTGTTTTTGCTCCTGCTGCTGGTGGCAGCCAACGCCTTCTTCGCGGCTGCCGAGTTTTCCCTGGTTAGTGTGCGCGACACCCGCATTCAGCAGCTCATCGCCGCCCGGCGTATCGGAGCTCGTATCGTTCAGAAGCTGCACCGGAACCTGGACGAAGTAGTCAACGGCGTCCAGTTGGGCGTCACCATTGTCAGCCTCACGCTGGGCTGGGTAGGGGAGCCACTGCTGGCGCAGATGATGCTAGGTCCGGTGCGGGATGTTCCCCACGCCTCGGTTTATGCCCATGGGATCGCCATCGCCATTTCCTTCATCTTGATCACCTTCCTGCACGTCATTCTGGGCGAACTGGTTCCCAAGTCGCTGGCCCTGCAACGCGCAGAACAGGTGGCGCTTGCCGTGGCCGGGCCCATGGACGTGTTCCTCACCTTGACCCGGCCCCTGCTTTTCGTGATGAGCCGGTCCGCAGCCTGGGTCCTACGCTTCTTTGGTTCCCGTCGGGTGAGGGAAGGGCCGGTTCATTCTCCCGATGAACTAAAGCTTATCGTTACCGCCAGCCGTCAGGTGGGGGAGATTCCTCCGTTTCAGGAGGAGATGATCCACAAAGCCCTGGAGCTGGATAACGTCACCGTCCGTGAGGTCATGGTGCCGCGTCCCGATATTTTCTCGCTTCCCGGCGACCTCACGCTTTCCGACGCTCTGGGCCGCGTGGTCGAAGAACAGCACTCCCGCGTCCCGGTTTATGATCCCCAACGCGGTCCGGAGCACATTATCGGTGTCCTTTACGCCAAGGATCTGATGCGCTGGACCCGTCTTCGCCTGACCGCTTCTCCCGATCAACCGGTTTCGACACGTGTCTCCGCCATGCTGATCAGCCAGATCATGCACGATGTGCTGGTGGTGCCCGAAACCAAGGTCCTCACCGAATTGCTCGAAGAGTTCAAGGAACGCAAGCGGCACCTGGCCGTTGTGGTCGATGAGTTTGGCTCGACCGCCGGCGTAATTACGGTGGAAGACGTGCTGGAGCAGATTGTGGGCGAGATCGAAGACGAATTCGACGTGGCTCCGCCCCAGCAGGACCTGGTCGAAGGCAAGATTGCTGTCGTCCTCGAAGGATCCGCCAGCCTTCGTGACTTGGAATCGCAGTACCAGCTTCTGTTACCCCGCGATTCCGGATTCGAAACCCTGGCGGGCTTCATTCTCGCCCGACTGCAGAAAATTCCGCGCCAAGGCGAGAGCTTCGAATACGAAGGCCATCGCTATACCGTCCAGGAACTCGAAGGCCACCGTATCGCCAAGGTAAGAATTGAGAAGCTGGAACCAAAAGCCGTCGCTCAACCCACACATTGAGAACTGGAAACAAGAAATCGAAAGCTGCAAAATCAACTAGATTTGCCCCACCCCAGGTTCCATCGGAACAAGGGAAAGCGGCAGGTTAAGCGAAAATGAGCGCAGCGCTGAAGACCGACGACTGACGACCCATGCTCCGCTACCTCTCCTTCCGCGTCCTCTATATGTTGCCGGTCGTATGGCTGGTCGTCTCGCTGGTGTTCCTGCTCATCCATTTGGTGCCCGGCGACCCCATTCTGCAAATGCTGGGCGAAGGGGCTCCTGTGACCGACGTGCAGGCTGCCCGGCATGCTTACGGGCTCGACCTGCCGCTGGGCCGGCAATACCTGAACTACTGGCAAGGGGTGCTGCGTGGCGATCTGGGGCCATCTCTACGATTCAATCAAAGCGTCACCCACCTGATTGCTCAGCGCTATCCTTATACCTTGCAACTGACCATGGCCGCGCTGGTGGTCGCGGTGCTGCTCTCGGTTCCGGCAGGTGTGCGTTCGGCGCAACGGCGCAACCGCTGGGACGACCGCCTGCTCAGTGTGGTTAGCCTGTTTGGCTTATCATTCCCCAATTTTGCTCTCGGTCCCATTCTTATCCTATTTTTTTCCATTCAAATGGGATGGCTGCCCGTCTCGGGCTCGGGAACCGTTGCGCACCTGGTCCTTCCGGCAATTACCATGGGCGGGGCGTTGGCTGCGATCCTAACCCGCATGGTGCGTACTTCCATGCTGGAAGAGCTGGGCCAGGACTACATTCGCACCGCTCGCGCCAAGGGATTGTCCGAACGCACAGTGGTGTACAAGCACGCCCTGCGCAACGCTATGATTCCGGTAATTACCGTGCTGGGCCTGCAATTCGGAGCACTCCTGGCCGGCGCCATTGTGACCGAAACCATTTTTTCCTGGCCCGGAATCGGGCGGCTGACCATCCAGGCCATTTCCAATCGCGACTATTACCTGGTGCAGGGCTGCATTCTGGCGATCGGACTGACCTATGTGGCGGTGAATTTTCTGACAGACTTGTTGTACTCGGTAGCGAACCCGAGGATCACGCAGTAAGAAATTAGGAGGGTGAAGCGGCCGCAATCACGACCCGTGGGGCCGAATCAATTAAAGCTTCGTATTCACGAATTCCAGATTTTTGACCTTGTCCACTCTCTCCATCTCGCTGCCTCGCGCCGCCCGCCACCACCCGCTGGCGGCCACGGGCGCAGTGTTCATAGTGATCTTCGTTCTCTTCGCCTGCTTTGCCCCCTGGATCGCGCCGCAGGACCCCGCCCATATCGACCTCCCCACGCGCCTTTCCCCGCCTTCGCACGAACACTGGTGTGGCACCGACGAGCTCGGTAGAGACATACTTTCCCGTCTCATCTACGGCTCCCGTATTTCCATGTCGGTGGGGAGTTCGGTGGTAGCGGTTTCGCTTGCCCTGGGTCTGATCGTGGGATCGATCGCCGGCTACTACGGCGGCAACATCGACCGCTTTTTTAACGTCGTGGTGATGAATGCGTTTCTTTCTTTCCCCGGGATTCTTCTGGCCATCGCCTTTGTCGCTTTCCGGGGTCCGGGGATCTTCAATCTTGTCCTGGCGCTCTCCCTTGGAGGGTGGGTCGGTTACGCGCGCCTAGTGCGTGGCCAGGTTCTGGCCGCGCGCGAACGCGAGTTCGTCGAAGCCGCAAGGGCGCTCGGCGCAAGCGATCTGCGCGTGATCGTTCGCCACATTCTTCCCAACATCATTCAACCCGTGATCGTGCAGGCAGCAATCGGCATGGCGGGCGCCATTTTAGCCGAGGCCACCATGAGCTTTCTCGGCCTGGGGGTAGCGCCTCCGACGGCGAGTTGGGGAGCCATGCTGAATGACGGGCGAGCTCACTTGTTCGACGCACCTCACCTGGTGCTCTTCCCGGCGCTGGCGGTCATGCTTGCTGTGCTGTCGTTCAATTTTATCGGCGACGCACTGCGTGACTTCCTCGATCCACGCTCGCGAATCGAAGTTGGACTCTGAACTTTCCCCCTGGATTCTTCCAACGCCTCGTGCCAAAGGTTGTCTGACGGGTGCAGTCACCTGTACGGTCTATGCCTTTCGTAACCTCAAGAAGCGGTCGGAAGCCGCACATTCGCTGATATTCTCGCGCAACATTCTGGGATGCATCGTGTTTGAAGAAGTGGCCCGAGGAACGGGCAAGCAGTGGATCAAAAGGGAGCGAGGGAGATGAGAATGAAAATGCAAAATAAGGCCTTTATTGTCACCGCTGTAGTTGCGGGCCTGATGCTGCCCGTAGCCGCCCAGACCAGCGGCAGTACTACTTCGACAACCATCAACCAACGCAAGGAGAACCAGCAGGATCGCATCGCCAACGGCATTCAAAGCGGCGAGCTAACTGCGGGCGAAACCAAGCATCTGGAAAAGAAAGAAGGCGAGCTGAACCAGGAAGAACATGACATGCGCAAATTGGACAACGGCCACTTGACCGCTGCTGATCGCGCCACTCTGAACCAGCAGCAGAACAAGCTTTCGAAGGACATCTACAAACAGAAGCACGATGCCCAGGTCCAGAACGTGAACCCCAAGAGTGAAGTGGGACAGCGGCAGCGCCTGCAGCAGGAACGGATCGCTCAGGGCGTGAAGAGCGGCCAGCTGACCGCCGGGGAGACCGCCCACCTGGAAGGCCGGGAAGCACACATCAACAAGGAAGTACACAACGAGCGCGCCGCCAACGGCGGCACGCTGACTCAGGCTGAACGCCGGCAGGTCAACCGGCAGGAAAACCGCACTTCACGGGCGATCTATCGCAAGAAGCATAACGCCCGGGTCCAGTAGTCGACGTAACCATCTTGTAAGCAAGCGCCTCCTGAAACGGAGGCGCTTTTTGTTTGCTGTGGCGAGCGATCACAGATTTTTGCGGAAGCCACAGACGACAGTCACCCGAGGCTTCGCACCGTGGTGCGGCACGACCTGCAGAAGAACGATCCGCACTCCGCCACTGTAAGGATGTCGAACTCGCTGTCTTTCCGGCCACGAATACGATTCCGATTCGTCGCCTCAAACTGGAAGTCGGGCAGAGTTCGCGAGGTAAATGCGACCTGGCTAAGACTTCCGCATCGCGGCATGGAAATCCTGTCCCAGCACTACACTCAGCTGGATTCCTATCGCTATCTCAATCAGACCCGTGCGGGTTTCTCCGCGGATCTGCTGGTGGACGACCTCGGATGGATCGCGCTTTATCCGCGTGGCTGGAAACGGGTCAGAAAGCCGCTAGCTGCAAAATCGGAAAGTATAGGCGGAGCCCTGCCGGTAAACCCAAGAAACAGCCGTACATCGAGTTCTTGACTTAGATCGCAAATAGAAATATATATATAGCGATTTGCAATAAGACCATGACTTTGGCCGAAAAACTACGTTATCTGCGCGAGGTGGAAGGGTCGCTGCGCGGCCTGGGCCGTCCCATGACGCAACAGCAAATGGTGCGCGCCATCCGCAAAGAGCAAGGCAAGGGCATCAGCCAGTCCTACGTGTCGCAAATCGAAGGTGGGAGGCGCTCCCATATGACGCAGTCCACGCGCACCCTGTTGGCGAAGTTTTTCAAAGTTCATCCCGGATTCCTGGTGGATGATCCGGAGGGGTATCACACCGAACTGGTGTCCGATTTACGCACCACCGAGGGCAAGCTCGATGTTTGGTTGCTACAGGGTTCGGAGCGCTTTGCCAGCGATCCCCAAATCAGCCAGGTGCTGATCAAGGCCGCGCGCCAGAAGGACACGCGGCGCTGCTTGTTGCTGCTGGGGGCAATTCTCGATACTCCGGGGTTGGCGGACCGGTTGCTCGAAGCGTTGCAGCCGGAAC
>JACXTT010008160.1_pt1 | contig 14579 bp, 9 predicted proteins | sample 9270951 | NCBI WGS metagenome assembly JACXTT01 (sample SAMN15532306, study PRJNA645909) | rock metagenome | isolation source: weathered quartz diorite | place: Puerto Rico | collected 2017-06-21
TCTCTACTATACAGAAGAGTCGACAGATCGTCTGTACCTCTTTTGTTCTAGGCGGTTAGTGAATTCACCCATCAATCTATCGGTTTTATAGAATTTTATTGACAAGCAGCAACACCGACTGAATACTCCCGGCTCTCGATGTATTTGATCGACTTTATCAAATATTCCCAATCGTCGCGGAGGAAGCTGCTGAAATGTCCCGATCTTTGGACCTCTCTTCTGTCAGGATTCTTGCTGTCATTCTATGTCTGCAGATGGCTCTCTGGGGGCAGGCTTCCGGAAGCATCACAGGAGTGATCCGGGACGAAACGGAGTCGGCGATCCCGAGTGTCAGCATCAAAATCACGAACGTTCAGACCGGAGTCACATCTGAAGTGATTTCAAACGAAGCAGGCGCGTACCGGGTGAATTCGGTTCAACCGGGCGCGTACCGCATCCAGGCTGCTCTCCCGGGTTTTTCGACAGCCGCTCGGGAGGTCACGCTTTCCACGGGACAGACGCTCGCCGTTGATTTAATTCTAAAAGTCGGCGAGGTCAGTCAGTCGGTAGAAGTCGTCGATACTCTGGAACTGGCGGAGTCCCAGAGTTCCAGCCTGGGACAAGTTGTCGATCACAAATTAATCGAGAATCTCCCGCTTGCAAACCATTCGGCCAATGCTTTGATCAGCCTGTCGCCGGGCGTCGTGATGGTGAATCAAGGGCAGGGCGCCGAGAATTATGCGATTTTTTCGGTCGCTGGGGGTCGCGCGCGGAACCAGAACTACACGCTTGATGGTGGGAGCGCTAATAATGCAGTAGGTCTTGCCCGCCCATCCCAGATGGTCAGCCTTCCGCTCGAAGCGCTCGAGGAATTCCGCGTCATCAGCAACAACTATGCCGCCGAGTATGGACACTCGACAGGAGGCGTCCTCGCACTGACCACGCGTTCCGGAACCAATCAGTTTCATGGCAGTGCGTACGATTACTTCCGCAATAGCGCGCTGGACGCGCGGAACTTCTTTTCCAAGACGCAGCCTCCCCTTCATCAGAACCAGTTTGGTGGTGCGTTGGGCGGTCCGATAAAGATGAATAAGACCTTCTTCTTTGGAAGTTGGGAGCGGGAGTTGTTGACGTCAAGCGACGCCGTCGTCTCCACTGTGCCGACTTTGGCGCAACGGAAAGGGGATTTTTCCGACGGTGTGCCAATCTATGATCCCTTCAACCTCGTGAATGGCGTGAAACAACAGTTCCCAGGAAATCAGATCCCGCTAGATCGCATCGATCCGGTGGCCAGGGCTGCGAGCGCATATTGGCCCATTCCCAACCGCCAAGGTGATGCCAACGGTGCAAACAATTACGTCGGGAATACCCATCTGCACCTCCGCCGGGACATCGTCGTAACGAAGCTGGACCACGCTCTAAACCAGAGCGACCGCGTGACATTTCGCTACTACATTAACGAGGCCTTGACGACGGATGCGGGCTCTTACGGAATTCCCGTGGCGGATCCCGGTGCAACAGACACGAGTATCCGCATCCAGAGCGGACTTGCGACCTACGTTCATTCTTTCAGCTCGTCGCTGCTGAACAACTTTCACGTCAGTCTGTTGAATCGCAAGTTCATCCAAACGCGTGGAGGAGCGGGCGAGAACTACGCTTCCAGGCTCGGCCTCGCCAACGTCAGCGCCGCGGCCTTTCCGACCGTCAACGTGACTGGTTATGCGCTGCTGGGATCGCAAGCTGTAGCGAATAGTTCGATCGCGAGAGTCCAGACGCCCATCATCGATCTCCAGGTTCAGGATTCGCTAGCGAAAGTCGCAGGCAAACATGCCCTGAAGACGGGGATCGAATACCGCCACGGCAAGAACGATGAATCGAACGACCTGTCGTCCTCCGGCAATGTGGCGTTCAATCGCGCGATCACGGATTTGGCCGGCAGCTCGGCCACCACCGGCAACGCGTATGCGAGCTTCCTGCTTGGCGCAGCAAATTCTGCCGCTTTTAGAAAGACGGATGTGATTAAGTCCCGCGCGAGTTACTGGGCTGCATACTTTCAGGACGACTATCGAGTGACCGACCGCCTGACCGTCAATGCAGGACTTCGTTGGGAAGTTGAAACGCCGCGATTCGTGGCTGGTGACAGACAAAGCGGATTCGATCCTGTGGCGATAAATCCCGTTTCGGGAACACCGCGCGGGGGTACCTTCTCGGGCCGAAAGGGCCGGCCGGGATGCGAATTAGATGCGAACTACAAAAACTTCTGACCGCGTTTGGGGTTCGCTTACAACACTCCGTTCTCAAAGGATCTCGTGATACGCGGCGGCGCCGGCATTTTGTACGGACCGAATGTCAGTAATTCAATCAATACATCCGCGAGCATCGGCTTTTCGGATAACGTCAGCCTGGTGACCTCCGCAGCGGAAACGGATTGGGTGCTGCTGTTGCGAAACGGGTTTCCCGCCTACACACGACCTGCGATCGATACACCGGGATTTGGCGCGGTGAAGGTTGGGGAGCGTCCAACGTTGGCCGTCGAATATTACGACCGGAATCGTCCGTCACCGGTTTCGTATCAGTGGAACCTGGATATCCAGAAAGTCTTGCGCGGCAATCTGCTTCTGGAAACAGGATACATCGGCAATGTCAGTCATCATTTGACCGGAAACGATCTGACGCAGAATCAGCTGCCCCCGAACCAATTCCAGGCCGGGAATACGCAAGTGTTTCGGTCGTTCCCTCAGTTCAGTAACGTGACAATCCTGAACCCGCCGGTTGGGAATTCCTCTTATCACGGAGTTTTCGTCAAATCCGAGAGGCGCTTTGCGAATCGGTTTTCCTTCCTGGTGCACTACACGTTCTCGAAGATGATTGATGACGCGGCGTCCGCGGACGAGTTCGGCGATCCTGGAAGCTACATGGATCAATACAATCGCCGTCTGGACAAAGGTCGCAGCGGAACGGACGTGCCGCACCATTTCGTTTTCACCGGACTGTACGAACTGCCGAAGTTGCACGGCAACAAGATCGTGAATCTGATTGCAGGAGGCTGGCGACTCGGAACGGACGTGAATCTTCAGTCGGGCGCGGTATTCACTGTTTACGATTCGGTAAACACGACGAACGGTTTTCCGGCCGGCATCGTGCGGCCGAATTTGGTTGGTAATCCCAATCTTCCTTCAGCCGGGCGCACATTACAGCGCGATTTCAATACCGCAGCCTTCGTGCATCCTCCGAATTTTGTGTTCGGCAACTCGCCAAGGTCTGTCCTCCGCGGCCGGCCGAGCCACAATGTCGACTTCAATGTGGCGAAGATTTTTGCAGTTACCGAACGTGTGAGCACCGAACTGCGCGGCGAGTTTTTCAACGTCTTCAATTTCGTCAACTTCGATATTCCCGGACACACTCTTGGAAACCCGGACTTCGGCGCCATCAGCAGTGCAAAACCCGCGCGCACAGCGCAGCTAGTGTTCAAGGTGACTTTCTAGAGCCGCCATTTCCGTAATTGGCGGCTCACAACGGGGCTATACTGCGCGGAGATCGACTATTCATCAATCGCACATCCCCGGTATTCCCGTGCCGAAAAAGGAGCCGAAATACATCATCTATGCTCCGCTCGCTTCTACACGTGTTTCCCCCGCAACAGTTCTCCTTTTTGCAAATGCGCGGCAGAGCCCGGCGATCACCGAGGCCGTGCAGCAGGTGGAACCGGGTGTGCTCGATGCGCTCCTGCGTATCCAGGTTCAGGTGCGCGGCAATTTCATCCTGGAGTTCCTGTTCCTGACGTGTCCGTCGCAGAAGCATTTTTAAACGGTTCCAGAGTCGCCGCATATGCGTTTACTCCTCGGTTGGGCGCATCACCAGACGAATCGCTTTCAGCATCCGTTCCCACTTCGACTGCTCGGCGACAAGTTGCTTTTTGCCCGCGCGAGTCAGCCGGTCCCGTTTCGTTAATGGGAATTCAAAAGGCCGGCTCGTGCCCGGTGAGTCGGTATCCCGGACTTATAAACTCCGAAATGACGGCAGCGTTCACATTATGGCTGCGCGGTTTCTCAACCACTTGAACTTCATTGCGGGTCTGTTCCCCCTTCCATACAATGGCGCCAAAGCATGTCGTTACAGGTTGGACAAACACTTGGCTCGTATGAAATCACGTCATTGATCGGCAAGGGCGGGATGGGTGAGGTCTATCGCGCCCGTGACCTAAAGCTCAAACGCGAAGTCGCGATCAAGGTTCTGCCCGATGAATTTTCGCGCGATTCCGCACGTGTTGCTCGATTTCAGCGCGAAGCGGAAATTGTGGCCTCATTGAATCACCCGCATATTGCTGCGATCTATCACATTGAACAAGCCGCCAGATCGCAATTGTTGATTCTCGAACTCGTGGAGGGCGAAACGTTGGCAGGCCGCATAGTTCGTGGAGCGATTCCAATCGATGAAGCTCTCGGATTAGCCAAACAAATCGCAGAAGCCCTGGAAGCGGCCCACGAACGAGGAGTCATTCATCGCGATCTGAAACCAGCCAATGTCAAGGTCACGCCGCAGGGCCGGGTAAAGGTGCTGGACTTCGGGTTGGCGAAGGCGTTTGCTGGGGAAGCCGCAGAGTTGAGTCTGTCCAACTCGCCAACATTAGCTGCGGCGGTGACGAACGCGGGCGTGATTCTGGGAACGCCTGCTTACATGTCGCCGGAGCAGGCACGTGGCAAGCCCGCGGACACGCGAACCGACATCTGGGCTTTCGGCTGCATCCTGTACGAGATGCTGACCAGCAGAGTGCCATTCGCGGGCGAGACGCTCACGGACACGATCGCTACAATCCTCGGTGGCGAGCCGAACTGGCAAGCGCTGCCTCGGACCACACCTGCCAGCATCCGATGGCTTCTCCAGCGCTGCCTGGAAAAGGACTCCCGGGAGCGTCTGCGCGACATCGGCGATGCGCGAATTGAGATCCAGGCTGCATTGGCCAGGAGTCCGGCCATTTCCACATCCGCCCTCCATGAGAAGGCCGACCGCAGTGTGTATCGTGAACGACTCCCTTGGTCCATCGCGGCTGTTTTGTTTGTGCTGCTTGTCGGAGTCGCCCTCATGCTCAACTTCGCACGCAAGGCTCCGAACCTAACGGTCACACGCACCACTATTGATTTTCCGGCTGGCCTTGAGTTGGATCTCGATTTCCGCGCATACCCTTTGACTCTGTCACCCGACGGTTCCCGGCTCGCGTACGTGCTGGATGACGATGGTCGCAAGCAGCTCTACTTGCGCAAATTGAGTGAGCTCGAAGCGAAACCGATACCGGGTACGCTTGGCGCGATGCAGCCGTTCTTTTCTCCTGACGGAGAATGGGTCGCGTTTTTTGCTAGGGGACTGCTCCAAAAGGTCGCTGTGCGAGGTGGAGCGCCGTTGTCGATCTGCAGCGTGTCAGGCATTGCGATGGGCGGGAGTTGGGGACCCGATGACACGATCGTTTTCGCAACGCTCGATTCCGGGCTTTTGAAGGTCGCGGCCGCGGGTGGGACACCACAAAGGCTTTCGGGCTCTGATCAATCCAGTTGGCCGGAGATCCTCCCAGACGGCAAGACGGTGCTGTTCACACTGGCCGGCAACGCCATTGCAACGATTTCACTGGATGGCAGTAATAAGCGCGTTCTGGCGCGGAGTGACGCTTCAGTTGACGGCCCTGCGGCGGCGATACTTGGAGTTGGGGCGCTCGGGCCGGTACGGTTCGTGCCGACTGGGCACCTCGTCTTCGGCCACGGCGCCTTCCGTATGCGTGCGGCGCCGTTCGATCTCAAAACGCTAACACTGAAAGGTCCGCCTGTTTCGATTGTCGATTCCGTCTTCAGGTCCGCCGATAGCGGCCCCCTCTATTTTGCGATCTCCCGAACCGGCGCCATGGTGTACGCGCCCGAAGACCCACGTCGCCGGCTTGTCTGGGTCCAGCAAGACGGGCGCGTTACACCGATCGGTACCGATGAAGCCGCATTTCGATACCCTAGCGTCTCACACGACGGCAGGCACATTGCGGTAGACATCAACACCGATGAGCGTCGTTCCGACATCTGGATTTACGACGCGGTACGCGGTACGAAGACCCGGCTCACGAGCGACGTATCCAGCATCTTGCCAGTCTGGGATTTGGACGATACTCGCATTACGTTTGCCGCCTACGATCTCGTTTCGCGACTTTCTGAGGGAAGCGGAAAAGAGGAAATCCTTCTTAAGAAAGAACGAAACTTCTTGTACCCAACATCGTGGTCGCCGAACGGCGTCGATCTCCTGTTCACCGAAGACAACTTGAGGACGGGGATGGACCTTTGGGTACTTCCAGGCAAAGATGGTGCCCCCCGCAAACTCCTTGAACGACAATTTAACGATGCGTGGGCGCAGTTCTCGCGGGATAGTCGCTGGGTGGCCTACGTGTCTGATGAATCCGGCGCCAACGAAGTGTATGTGGCGCACTATCCCGAGATGACTGGAAGGGTTATCGTCTCGACTCACGGCGGTAACTGGCCGGTGTGGTCGCGGGACGGTCGCGAGTTGTTTTATCGTCAAGGCAATGCTGTTATGGCAGTGCAGGTCCAGACCACTCCCACACTGATCGTCGGTATACCCAAGCGTCTCTTTACAGGACCCTACGCTGGCGTGGACGGAGATCGCAAATTTGACGTCGCCCCGGACGGTCGACGATTCCTCATGATCGAGCGCATCGATGACGCGCGTCGCTTTATTATCGTCCAGAACTGGTTTGAAGAGTTGAAGAGCGTCGCGCCCACGAACTAATCCTCTCTTGCTATCTGCGGCACGGTGAAGTGTACGCGGTTTTACGTCAAAGTGCCTTGGTGAGCGGCGATTGGTAAATGCTGGGCGTTAGTAATGGATGGATGGCGTTTGCACTCGTTCCAGGTATACCACAGTAGGGTTTCCGCTCTCCTCGCACTGCGGTATGGGTGACGCGACTCATAAGGTCGACGTTATTCGATTTCAAGAGCGGTAGTTTCAGCGCGCCGGGCTCCACGGGATGGATATGCCCTCACCAGCTTAAAAAATGCGAGGATTGGAGGCGATCGTTCCTCAAGGTTCGTTGAACCATAAAAGCCAGCGTGTGCTCTATTCGCCGTGCCGACACCGTCGACGACGTCGGTCACTTGTGTTCTGTTGGCACCCGCCGCCGTAGCTCGTCAAAGAAGTTGAGCAGGAACGCCACTTTGGTTACTCGCTTGCGCTCCGCAGTTCCGTCCGCAAACAGAACAACAGCCAAACGTTTGCCGTCCGGCGCTACGTCATAGGAAGATTGACCCAACCCCACCAGTCGTAAATCGGACCACACCTTTGGACTAGCCGCCGCAAAGGAATCGTCCCTCGCTTGGTAGGTTGTTACCATTATCTTGTTCGCCTCAAGATCCTGGAAGAACAGCTCCCGCCCATCGCGCGACCAGGCCGGGAACATTCCACCGGCCGTTGAAACGCGCCATTTTCCGCCGGGGCCCGGAAAGGGTACAACGTAAACCACAAGCTGCTCCGAGTCATTCGAGCAGTAGGCCAACCATCGGCCATCCGGAGAGAATGACGGAGCCATCCGTCCCGGCAAGATGGGATTCAAACGTGTTTGCAGAAACGGCTGTGGCTTTCCAATAGAGAGTCCTAGGCGATCGCCCTGAACTGCAGCTACCCATATCTTCCCTTGAACCCATATTGCCAGCCATTTGCCGTCCGGAGAGACAGAGGACGGAAATTCTCCGTTCGCCGACTCCAACAGACGCTGCGCCTCCCGCGAGCCATCCGCGCGCACGACATAAATTCCAGGCTTCGGCTGGGCGATCGAACGGAAAATAACGTTCAAGCCATCCGGCGTCCAAACTGGCGTGTCATTTACGCCTGGAAGGGCCGTCAGGCGTGACGCGGCACCCCGGTCTAAGTCCTGAACCCAGATATCCTGTTGGCCTCGAGTACTCTTTGAAAAAGCCAGGTGTCGACCATCGGGCGAAAAACGCGGGCTTGCATTGGAGGATCCCGCAGTTGCCGCCAACGGCAAGATTTTGCCTGCACTATCGAGCCAGAAAAGGGAGAGCTCAGGTTCCGCCTGGTGACTGAGGTAGGCGAAACTACCAGTCTGCGAAAAGTCAAAACTCCAGTCTGCCAGGGCATTGATATCGTCGAATATCGGCTGGGGAGCTCCTGATATGCTGAATCTACTCAGGTCAAAGGTCACGGCGAACAGAGTATTTCCGTGAATGTAAAGCAGGTAACCGCCGGGCAAATACCTCCCGAAAAGGCCTCCCTTCAGAACGGTCTTATGCTCTCCAGTTTTGAACGAGAAAATTTCGATGTTAGCGCTGTCGTAATCTCCCTTGTGGCGTGTGAACAGGACAGCCTGGCTGCCCGGAAGAACCTGCGGCCAGGTGTCAATTTCGCCTTCTCCCCTGCTCAACCGCACCAAGGGCGTCGGTGGACCACCGGCGGAAGCGACTCGTGTAAGGCCGGCGATCGGGTTGAGCATCGCGACGATGTTTCCGTCGTCGCCCCAACTGCCGGCTGGGAAGCGAGCCCGTGGACCTCTGGCATAGGTGGAGGCGTCCGCCAGCGCCACCGGCTCGCCGCCTTGGACTGCAATTTTCTTGAGTTTGTTATCAGCGAAGAATGCGATCCATTGTCCGTCCGGAGAAAAGAACGGCGAACTCGCCCCTTCGGTTCCCGGCAGCGGCGTAAGGTGACTCTCAGCGAGGCGGCGTGTGGCTAACCGTATCTTACCGTCCTCGCCGCGCACTGCCACTGCGAGTCGCGTGCCGTCCGGCGCAAGGGCCAGGGCGGTGCCGATCCCGGCAGGCGTCATCTGCGGTTCCAAATCGACGTTAAGCCGGACGAGCGGCTGCACTGTCGGCCGTGCCGCGCGCCACCAACCAACAGCAGTACTGGCCGCCAGACCGATAACGAACACAACCACGTAGGACCAGAACCGCGATAGCTTCAGTTGCTTGCGTGGCTCCTGTGGCGCGGGTTCGGTCGTTTGTGGTCGGCCCTCGATCAGCTCGCCAACCAGCGGACCGAATTCTCGGGCCGATGCACGTTCAACCGGAGCGATAAAGCGGTATCCCCTGCGACCAACCGTCTCTACATATCGCGGAGTGTCCGCGGAATCTCCTATTACCTGTCTCAGCCGGGTAATCGCGGAATTCAGGCCGCGCTCGTAGTCGACGAAAATGCCCTCGGGCCAAATCCTTTGGATCAATACTTCCCGTGTACAGATTTCACCAGGCGTTTCGAGCAGGCACAGCAGGAGCTTCAGGGGTTGATCTTGCAGGCGCACGCGGACGCCGTGCTTACGCAGTTCGCCGGTACCGGTGTTCAGTTCGAACACACCGAACCGAACGCAGCTGCGGTCCAACTCTGGCTGAGCACCCATTATGGATTTTGCAGTTTAGCAGCGGCGTTGTCGTTTGTCATGAATACTGAGGTTTCAATGGATTGCCTCGTGTCCATCTTTTGTTCCATGGGTGGTCAGCCGGCGATTGACGTGTTTTTCGAGCAACCTTATCTTGACGCGCACACGCGGTCGCTTTTTCGACGACGATCGCAGGAGGGTGCGCATGAAAAACGTGATGCTCTTTTTACTGCTGATCGGATCCGCAGCCGCCCAAGTTCCGACCGGCGCCATTGTGGGCGTGGTCCGCGATCCGAGCGGGTTGCCGGTCCCTAGAGCCCAGGTGAAAATCCTGAATCTGGCGACCGACCTGGTCCGTAACGGAACCAGCTCCGAGCAAGGCGATTACAGTTTTCCGTCTTTGCCGGCAGGCGAGTATGAGATTGCCGTGGAAGCGTACGGCTTTCCGCGCACGCTCCGTACGGCGTCGGTGGAGGCTGGGGCCACAACCACAGCCGATTTTACTCTGCGGCTCGGAGAGGTGAAGGAATCACTGACTGTCGAGGACGCCTCTCCGCAGATCCAATACGATTCACATTCTGTTAGCGGGGTGATCACGGGCGGTGAAATTCAGAATCTGCCGTTGAACGGCCGCAATTTTCTGGAACTTGCCAAGCTGGAACCGGGAGTTCAGCCCCCGTCGCGAACATCCGGTAATCGAACGCTGGTTCCCGTCTTGGGCGCACCGGGTGGCCCCAGCGGAAGCGGAACCCGGGTCACGGTGGATGGGGGCAGCATTATGACTCCAGGAACCTTCGGCGCGGCGATGGGGTTTTCACAGGACCTTGTGCAGGAGTTCCAGGTCTCGACAGCAAATTTCGATCTCTCTACCGGTCTCACCTTCAGCGGTTCGATCAACGTCGCGACGCGGTCCGGAGGTAACGAGTTGCATGGCACCGCTTTCTACTTCCTCCGCGATCATAAACTGTCGGCCTACCCGGCTCTGCAACGCAATCCGGCCGACCCGGATCCGTTCTTTCAACGGCGGCAGTTTGGTTTCGCCACCGGCGGCCCGATCCGCCGCGACCGGCTGTTCTTTTTTGCGAACTGGGAGCGCAGCGAGCAGCGGGGAGTCGCGACGACGACCCTGTTTGGACGGGATTTCGCTCCCTTCAGCCGCATCACCTCCTCTCCGCTCTTCGAAAACCTGTTAAGCTTTCGCCTGGATTACCCTGTTTCCAGCAGGCACACGGTATTCACTCGTTACTCCCACGACGGCAGCCGGGGTTTCGCGCCCACAACCGGGACGGCAAATACCGTTGGAAACACGTATCCTTCAAATTGGGTACGGGAGCAAACATGGGCTGATCAGAGCCTAATGGGCGTTAGTAGCATTCTTCACCCGACTCTGGTCAATGATTTCCGTTTCTCGTACTTCTTCTTCAGTGATAACCAACTCCCGCCGCAAGAATCGGACTGTGTAGGATGCCTCGGTATCGGAGCGCCCATGATTTCAGTTCCAGCGGCGGGCTTGGTCCTTGGACAATCCTCCACCACACGTTACCCGGGCCGGCGCTTTGAGCTGAATGAATCCATGACCTGGCAGCGGGGCCAACACCGGCCGCGTTTTGGCGTCGATTGGGAGCATAACCGGGGAGGCTCTCTCACCTGGGCGAACGAACCGGCGTCGCTCACACTCTTTTCCCCAGACCAGGTACGCACTTACAATCAGGCGCCGTCAACATCGCCCGGCCTGCGAATTCCGCTACCGGCCGCGTTCAACTCTTTGAACGATATTCTTCAACTTCCGCTACAAAACGTCACGATCGGTATCGGTGATCCGCGCACACGCCAGGCAAATGGCAGCTTGGTCCGCACCTGGAACACAGAGCGGCTCTACTTCCAGGACACTTGGCGATTGTACGAGCGTCTGACGCTGGACTATGGATTGGCCTGGATGATGGATGGATATAAGAACTACGATCTCAGCAAGCCCCAGTTCTTGGCTCCGATTCTCGCCGCGGACGGATTAGGACCGACTCGAAGACAGTGGAGGAACTTTTCACCGTCCCTGGGGCTGGCGTGGGCACCCTTGCCTGACAAAAGACTGGTGATCCGCGCGGGCGGGGGCATTTATTACAATTTCTTCTTTCAAAACCAGATCGATGCTGAAAGAGCGCTGATAGGCCCGGCCGGGTTAGGCCGTCAGACGATTCTGGGAAGCGCTATTCCCAATACGGTGCCGGGCATTCAAGGGGTCCCGCCCGGCACTCCGTTGAATTTCACCGGATCTCCAACCCTGTTCACGGGTGCTGATCTGATGTCAATTCTGCCGGTCGTTCGGGCTGGCTTGTCCAGTAATCTGGCCAAGGCCGATCCGGCGCTAAGTAATATCCAGATTCTGAAACAAGGGACAACCTTTGTGTCTCCCGTCCACCTTCCGAGTTGGTCCTCACAAAATGTCAACTTGGGCTTTCAGCGCGAGATCGCCCGCGACTTTGTCCTCAGCGGCGACGTGGTCTTCCGGCATTTCATCCATGGAGGGCTGGGGCCAGGCGGCGTTGACCTCAACCACTTCAACAGCGTCCGCGGTCCGGTGATTCCCAGGTGCGTTGGCGCTCAACAGAATGATCCACTCGCGCTCTGCTCCACCGGTCCGATTCAAGTATGGCAGGGTACCAGCAATCAGACTTACAAGGGCTTGTTGTTGCGCGCTGACAAGCGCTTCTCGCACGGCTTTCAGATGCTCGCCTCCTACGCCCGGTCGAGAAATGTAGGGACGCCCGGCAGCGGAGTCAGCAACCCGTACGCTTCTTTCAGCACCGCAGGGTTCAACCTGGACAACTGGCATCAAAAGCCAGGCCCGCTCCCCACGGATTATACCCACATTGCGAATCTGGCAGGTGTCGTTCAATTACCGAGGCGCTTCGAACTGGGACTGAATTTCTTTTACTCGAGCCCTCCGCCATTCAGTCCGACCGTTGGAGCGGGTTCAACCGGCATCGACTTCAATGGCGATGGCACCTTTGGCGACCTGCTGCCCGGCACGACTGTCGGACAATTCAATCGGGGTTTCGGCCGTGCCGACCTGGCGCGACTGCTGAACCAGTTCAATCAAACTTACGCCCAAACGAACGATCCTCATGGCCGGATTATTCCCCGGATCACACTGCCTGGCAGCTATTCGTTCGACCACAGTTACCAGTCGCTTGATCTGCGGTTGAGCCGCACCTTCGTGCTTCGCGAGCGAGGGCGTCTGTCATTGATCGGTGAGGTCTTCAACCTGTACAACGCGGCGAATCTAACGGGCTATAGCAGCGATCTGACGAGCGCCGCGTTCGGCCAGCCTACCGCCCGCTATACGCAATTGTTCGGTTCGGGTGGTCCGCGCGCATTCCAGTTGGCGATGAGGATGAGTTTCTGATGAGGGAAACACGAATAACGAGACGCGAATTTGCCGCCGCTGTAAGCGCGGCCGGCGCGGGAATTTTGGGATTCTACGGCGCCGTAGTGCAAGCGGAAGCTGCCATCGACCAGAATCCGATCCGTCGCCGGGGCGTCGGATTACGCGGGTTGAATGCCGTACGGGCATCGGCCGGCTTGACTCTGTTTGCGCCGATGAATGGGGACGGGACAGTTTATCTCATCCATCTCAACGGGAAGATCGTCCACACCTGGCGGATGCCCTATCCTCCCGGCATGTACGGTTACCTCACCGGCAGAGGCACGCTCTTTTACAACGGAAAGATTCCTAACAATACTTTTTGGGGGCGGACGCCTTTCAAAGGCGGCGACGCTGGAACGGTCGTAAGTCGCAGGGCGGTCACACTGATTACCTGCGAGTAACGCCGGAGTGTTTAAGTTTATGGGGACTGGAAAAGGAAGTCTAAGCTAGACCGACGCGGGTAAGCAGATCCTGAAATCTGCGCGTGCGGCGCAACGGATCGAGAGCGGGATCGACCTTCAACCACACCATTTGGTAGTTCCGCTCGCGGTACGCGCGCTCGAGCCAATCCAGCGCCAGGCTTCGTTCTCCGAGTTGCGCGTGAATCATGCCGAGTGCATATGGCGACGTGCCGGGCTGATTCGCGATTGTATTCAGGAGGGATCGCGCCTGTCTCGTTTTGCCGCTTGAGGCATACGAAAACGCGGTCAGCGTATCGAAATATATATTCATCTCTGCGGAATCGCCTGCGAGCGCCGAGGCTTTTCGAAATGCGGCGATCGCTTCGCTGCACATCTTCCGATAGGCGAAAGCCAGGCCCAACGTGCTGTGGGCGGCCGCGAAGTTCGCGTCCATTTCAATCACACGCTTGATTTCCGAGATGGATTGGTCGTACCGCCGAGCGAAGCACAGCACCAACGCGATGGTCAGATTCATCGGCAGCGACAGCGGATCCAGCCGCTGGGCCTCGCGCGCCTCGGCGACAGCTTCCTCGTGCCTGCCCATCTTCGCCAGATACAACGCGTACCAGTGGCGAGCCTGCCCGTAATTGGGATTGAGTTCGATGGCGCGCCGAAGTTCGAGTTCGGCTTTCGACCAATCCCAATCGTAAATAAACGTGAGAAAGCCGAGTGACGCGTGAGCTTCGCCGAGCGCTGGATCCAGCTCCAGGGCTTTGACCGCCGCTTTCTTTGCCTCGATGGGATTGTTCAGGCACATGTGGCAATCAGTGAGACCTGCGTGCGCAAGCGCATACTCTGGATCTTTGGCTATTGCCTGTGTAAAAAAGTCGACCGCTTTCCGCACCCCGTCAAGCGTGACCTTGTTTAAGAAGAAGCGCCCCTTGAGGTAGAAGTCATACGCTTCCGAATTTGCCTTGGGGCGTTTCCGATTCGAATCGAGCCTCAGCCGCAGATGTTCGACGATGTCGTTCGAAATGATTTCCTGAACGGCAAAGATGTCGGAACGCTTGCTTCGGTATTGCGAGCCCCACATCTGCGAGCCGTCGGCGGTGTTGATGAGTTCGGCGCTGACGATGACGTGCCTGTTCAGGAATCGGAAGCGTCCGGTCAGCACAAACTGAACATCAAGTTCTTTCCCGATGATCGGCGGCTCGCACTCCTTGTAACGCATCACGGAATTGCGCGACATCACTCTTAACCCCGACACCAGAGAGAGTCTGTTGATGAGACCTTCCGTAATTCCATCTGCCAGGTAGTCGGCCTCAGCGTCGCCGCTTTCATTGAGAAAGGGCAGGACCGCCAGAGAATCCTGGGCCCGGCGCACGGCAGCATTGAAACG
>JACXTT010008161.1_pt1 | contig 14579 bp, 16 predicted proteins | sample 9270951 | NCBI WGS metagenome assembly JACXTT01 (sample SAMN15532306, study PRJNA645909) | rock metagenome | isolation source: weathered quartz diorite | place: Puerto Rico | collected 2017-06-21
CGGCCGGCTATCAATGCCGCGCGTGCGGATGGCGCCGCGACTACCTCAGCCTTGAATCCAACCGAACTGGCCTCAAAATCACAGTTCGACTGGCGAACAGAGGCGTGACGCTTCCCGGCGTAAGACTCCCCGTCACCGTCCCGAAATCCGGAGGAAAACAATCAATAGAATCGCGTTGAGCCGCGATCTCGTTTTCACCCGCAGCCACAGAGCCTTCCGGCGCGTTTAGTCCCAAGAATATCGGACGGGCCAAAACCGACTGGGCTCCCGTGGGAACCTCGACTGGGCTCAGAAAGGAATCCGAAGAAGGTGTGCGTAAGGCTCGCCGTGAACGCGCGTCGTCAGTTCGACTCCGATCCGTCCATGTTGCCGTCCCTAGACGGGGGAACGGGAGATTCGGCTTCTCCAGGGCAACCGGGTCGGAGCTTAGGACCACGCAGCTCGAGAGGAACGCGGCAATTGTCGACGCGCTGCTCATCGGAGGCCTTGTCGGACAGCCTTTCCTTCAGCGACCTCCACTCGACTGGGCGGCCCGGTACCAGCTTCAATCCGTTCGTCGGCGGCTCCGTGACCTGCGCAAACGCGGGCGACGACATTGTAAAGGCGGTCGCTATCGTGGCGGCAGCGATAGTGGCGAGAGCGGACGTCTTCAAGAAAACTCGCCGACCTCGATCCATACGTAACCTCCTGCTGCTCCATTCATTGCCTGACAAGTGTGCTGAACGTTCTTGGCTCGGTGCGCACGGTGACATAAACCCGCATCTCGCGCGGCCGTGGACAGTTGTGTCCAACGAACTCGCCCTCTCCTGGGCAGGCGGAATACGCGCGCACCGCCCACAGCCAGCCTCCGCTGCCGAGATGACATCGGTACGACCCGCCCCGACACAGGCCGCAATAGCGGCATTCGAGCCGAGCCGTCGTGCGACAATCGGAAGCGGACTAATTGAAGACCGCCCGATCCACATTCTTGGCGTGGCCGAGGTTCTTGAGGCGTTCGCGCCCCCCGGTGCCACGCAGGATCGTGCCATTCAGATCTGCGCCGCCCACGTCGGCGCCGAAGACCTCGGCGCCGGTGAGATCGGCGTTTGAGAGGTTCGTAAAGGAGAAATCAGCGCGGGCCAGATTCGCGCCGCTCAGATTGGCGCCAGTGAGGTTAGCGCCTCTGAATGACACCCGCATCAGCCCCATCGGCTGGTTCCGCATGTCAGCCGCCATGTCGGCGTTCGCAAGATTCGCGCGGCTGAGATCCGCATTCGTAAAGTTGGCGATCACGCGGCGCGCACCGGTGAGGTTCGCCTCGACGAGCTTGGCGTTGGTGAGGAGCACACCGAAGATGCTCGCCTGCGAGAGATTAGCACGAGAGAGATCAGCGCCGTCGAGCAACGCGATATCAAGGTTAGCCCCGCTGAGGTCGGCATCTCTCAGGATCGCGTTGGTCAGCACAGTGCCAAAGAGGTTCGCTCCGGAGAGGTTGGCGCCGGCCAGGTTCGCTCCGCGGAGCTTCGCGCGCTTCAAGTCCACACCGGAGAGATCCAGAGCCGAGAGGTCCCGGCCTGAGAGATCAGCGGGCTTTAATTCAGTCGCGGGAGCCAAGATGTCAAGAACCTGTTGCTTCGTCAGGTCCGCGGCCGGAGCCGGCGTGCCGACCAACGCGGCGGCTGCAAGCCAAGGCACCGACACACACGAGCGAACGAGCCGCGTCGTCGCGATCATTCCCACGTGATGTTCTTCGGGTCGCCCCGATACTTGCTGCGGACGAAGGCGATGATCTTCAGGATCTCGTCCTCGCTCACACTGCCACTCTTGCCCCACGCTGCCATTCCGGCGCCCGTGCCGAAGTACAGCGTCTCGAACATGCCCTTGTCCATCCCGTCCCTCACGTAGCGCCAGTTTCCGTTCGTGAGGCTCGGTCCGATCAGGCCGCCTAGGCCTTCGCCATGGCAATGCGTGCACGCGAATGCACGGGCGAGCTTGAAGCCCTCGGCGATCGCGCCGGGATCCTTGTAATACGGGTTCTTTCCCGTCTCCTTGAATTGTTTCACCGCCGGGGTATCATTATTTTTCGGCGTCAGCACCGCCTCGAGATCGGCCGGCGACCCCTGGCTTCCCGCGGTGTTCGTCTGCGCCGACGCCCAGGCCACGCCACCGGCCACGATGGCGATGAGCAGGATGAGTCGCGCCGCTAGGAGCTCACTGATACCGCTCACTCACGACCCCGCGCTTCTGCTCATCCGGCCGGCGCACGAGGGACCCCTCGACCAGCGGTACGCCGTACTCCTTCAGGATGTCCACGATCTCCGCCTCGTGCTTCAGGAGGAGCGCCTCCAGCTGATCCCGCCGGGCGATGTCCTGCTTGCGCACCCCCATCGAGATCTCGTACGTGAACGGCGCGGCCACACCTTCGAGCGGCGGCACGGCGACCACCTCGAGCGGCACCGCGGCCTTCCTCGCAAAGTACCCTGCCAGAGGACCCCAGACGATCGCCAGGTCGATCTTGCCCGCCGCGACATCGTCGACGATCTTGCCGGGATACTCGGTGGTGTAGTCGATGGTCAGGCGGTAGGCGGCGACGTTCCCCATGAGACCCTTTTTGATCAGCGCATCAGCTGGCGGCGTGGCGGCGATGACGCCGATCCGCGCGTGGTGGAGCGGCTCATCGTCCCAGGAGCGCACCTCGAACTTTCCGTTCTTCACGAAGACGAAGGCGTAGGTCGACCGGTAGTACGGCCGGGTCCAGCGGACCAGGTCGTAGCCGTTCGGCACGCCGAGCACGACATCGCACTGATTGGCGCGAAGCGTGTTGCGGATGAAGCCGCGCCGGTCGGGCCACCAGGTGTAGGACGGCGTAGCGCCAAGATCCTTCGCGAGAAGCGCCGCGATCCTGTTCTCGAAGCCTTCGAGCCGGTCATTCGAGTACGGCAGGTTGTTGGGGTCGGCGCAAACCCGAAACGACCCATTGGCGGCCAGGCCAGGCGCAACCTGCTGGGCGGAAGCCGCGGAGGCGAGCGAAAGACACAGCGTGAGGACAACGGCGAGGGGAATGGTTTTGCTCATGGGGTTCCTCTTGCTCCCGGATGACTCCCGGCGAGGATGGCTGACACGCGCGGCGCCAGCCGAATCGTGCCGGCGCCGCGCGTGGTCTCCGAGCGTTACGGCAGCGAAAAGACAGTCAGCACTCCGCCGAGCGTCGTGTACTCGGCTAGCTTCTTGTACGCGCCGACGGCGCCCAGCCCCTCGGTATCACCCTCGAGGCCCGCGGCGAGACCGATGCCGGCCCAGCCACCCACGCCGGATAGGACAGCGACATACTGCTTGCCGTCAGGTCCGATGTAGGTCATCGGGTTGCCGATGATGCCGGACGGAGTCTTGAAACGCCACAGTTCCTTGCCTGTCTTGGCGTCGACCGCCTTCAGGTAGCCCTCGAGCGTCCCGTAGAAGACCAGGTCAGTGGCCGTCACCAACGTCCCGCTCCAGGCGGAGAAGCGCTCCTTGTCGCTCCACACGATCTTTCCGGTCGTGGCGTCCCACGCGATGACCGCCCCCATGTGGCCGCCGGGACCCGGGAACATCCGAAGCGTCGCACCCACGTAGGGTTGGCCCGCTGTGTACTTCACTTCGAACGGCTCGTAGTCCATGCACACGTGGTTCGTGGGCACGTAGAACAGCTTCGTCCGCGGCGAAAACGAGGCGGGCTGCTGATCCTTGCTCCCGAGGGCCGCGGGGCAGATGCCCTGACTGTTCTTGCCCGCCTGGGTCCGCATCGCGGCGACTTCGATGGGGCGCCCCGTCTTCTTGTCGATACCGGTCGCCCAGTTCACGTCCGGATCGAACTTCTCGGCCACCAGGAGGTTGCCGTTAGTGCGATCGAGCGTATACCCGAACCCGTTGCGATCGAAGTGCACGATCGCCTTCACGGTCTTGCCGCCAATGTTCAGGTCGGCCAGGATCATCTCGTTGACGCCGTCATAGTCCCATGCGTCCCACGGCGTCATCTGATAGCCCCACTTTGCCTTTCCAGTATCGACATCCCGGGCGAAGATGGTCATCGACCATTTGTTGTCGCCGGGCCGCTGCGTGGGGTTCCACGTCGAGGGGTTGCCCGTGCCGTAGTAGAAGAGATTGAGCTGAGGATCGAAGGCGTACCAGCCCCAGGTCGTACCACCACCGGTCTTCCACTGGTCGCCCTGCCAGGTCGACACGCCCTGATTGCGCTGCCCGAAGTGAGGGTTGGCCTGGTTGAAGTCGTCGGCGAGCAGCACCTCCTCGTCCGGCCCCATGCTGTATGCGCGCCAGACCTGCTTGCCGTCCTTGATGTTGTAGGCGGTGACGCTGCCGCGGACCCCGAACTCACCCCCGCTGACACCGACGATGACCTTGTCCTTGTAGACGTGCGGCGCCGAGGTCATGGTGGCGCCGACCTTCGGGTCCGCGTTCTGGACCTTCCAGGCTTCCTTGCCCGTCCCTGCGTCCAGTGCGACGAGATTGCCGTCGAGCTGGCTCAGGAAAACCTTCCCGTCACCGTAGGAGAGCCCCCGATTGACGTTGTCGCAGCACGCGACCGCCTGGACACTCGGGTCCTGCTTCGGGAGATACGCCCACTTGATCTTGCCGACATCCGGCCCTTTGAGTTCCAGGGCGTAGACGTTGTTCGGGAACGACGTGTGCACGTACATCGTGTCGCCGACGACGAGCGGCGCGCCCTCATGGCCGCGCAGCGTCCCGGTCGAGAACGTCCACGCCGGCCGCAGGTTCTTCACGTTCTGCGACGTGATCTGCGTGAGCGTGCTGTAGCGCGTCTGCGAGTAGTCCTTGCCGGGCATGACCCACTGCTTGTCGTCGGTTTGAAGCCGAAGAAGATCCTGGCTAGACGCGCCCATGGCGAGCGCGAGAACCAGGCAACCTGCGACCCCGACCATCATCCGCTTCATGACTGGGCTCCTTTGCCGTAGGCGCCTTCAGCGTCCGATTTGAACAACGGGCGTCTCCCCTCTGGCGTCGGCTGAGTCCGGATCATGTATACAGCTCGAGACTGAGTAAGGGCACGGTCAGCACGTCCGAGGCCCGTGGCGTTGACTCTGAGCCGCCGCTCTATGCGGAGGCGCCTCTCTGACCCCGTCATGATACATTGGCCTCGATGGATGCGCTGCTCGCGGCGCTCTTAGCCTGGATCCACGCGACGACCGGGTATGCCGTGCCGGATACCCCACCGCGGATCGCGTTCGTCCAGCCGCGGCTCATCGCGGACATCATGTGCAACGCCGAGCCGAAGTGTCCGGTGCTCGCGATGTACCTGCGCGGGGACACCATCTTCCTGGACGACCGGCTGGACGTGTACGGGAACGACTACCACACGAGCATCCTCCTCCACGAGCTGGTTCATTTCGTCCAGCATCAGAGTGGACGCTTCACCGAGAGCGACTGCGAGAGCTGGATCAAAGAAGAGGAGGAAGCGTTCCGCATCCAAACCGCCTGGCTCCGGGAACGGACGATTTCGTTCCCTCAGCGCCACCAGATCCCACGCGCGGAGCATCTCTGCGCGAGAGGACCGGGCGGCACTGCCTCACCCCAGCCGTAGTTAGGAGGCCTCCTCTTCGCCGGTGTGCGCTCTCGCAAGGGGTCCTCGAGGCGATTGCACCACCTCAGCCCGTTAGAGAGGACTAGACCCCCTCAAGGTCGTCTTGATAGGAGGTCATTTCGGCGTCCATCTTGACCTCCGTGAAGACAGGCGTCTCCCAGAGCATTGTCCTCACCTCCTCCAAGCCACTCGTTTCTCCGACCGACCACCCTCCGGTCGTCATTACAAGGGGTCAAGGTTGATCGCGTCAAGGGGAATTTTTCCCCGTCGAACGTTCAGCATCAGCGGGTATCCCGCTAGGGGTATACTGGCCTGGCGCGACCGCGGCCGGCGGCGGCAGCAATAACCCGGCTGGCCGAGGGATCCTGTCGGCCTGGCGCCCAATCCGACGCAAGAGGCTGTCCCATCGTCCCTCAACAGGTCATGAGGCTCCCGAAGGACCGGGACTTCGTTGAGACGGCCGAGGGCTTCCTGTTCTGCCTGGTCGGCTACCTGCATCCGCCAGACCGGTACACAGCGTACCTGAAGTACACGCCGTCGCGAGTGGGACGCTGGACTCGGGGAGACGTCTTCTATCATCGGGAACTGGCCTACTACCACGTCCGCAACGTGCTCCGGACCATCGAGTTCCTCGCGTGCGAGCACCCCCAGTACGTCTGGCTCGACCCCCTCCGCGACTTGCGGTTCTCCTTCGTTCCCCGGGAGGCAGTCAGCACGTACTACCTCCCGGAGCCACGGTTGGGCGAGATCGTGCGCGCTCCCGCCGATCCCCTGGAAGAGGACGTGGCCGCCCTGGTTGAACTCTTCACCCGGTCCACCGGCCTGGCGCCTGAGGATTTCGGTATCACCGGCTCGATCCTCCTCGGACTCCATAACCCGACCTTCTCCGACATCGACCTCACGGTCTACGGTCGCGAGAACGCTCTTCGGGTCAATCGGGCAATCGCGGGGTTACACGGTACCGCCCTGGCCGACGTAGACGCCGAGCGACGCCGGCGCTGGCGGACTGAGACGGCACAGCGATTCGCCCTCGGACGGAAGGACCTCAGCCGCCTCGAAACCCGTCGGTGGAACTATTTCCGCTTCAGGAATCGCTACGTCTCCGTCCACCCGACCCGAGCGGACGACGAGATTCGTGAAGTCTATGGCACCCACCGCTACCAAGAACTCGGCTGCGCAACGATCGAGGCGACCCTCGCGGACACGAGTGAGGCTCTCTTCTTACCAGCGACCTACGGGCTCGCCGACGTCGTTTTCCGGCAGGGAGAACCGTTCCCGATCACCGAACTCGTCTCCCACGAGGGGCTCTTCTGTGATTTCGGCGATCCGGGCGACCGGATCCTGGCCCGAGGCGTCGTCGAGGCTCGTGATGGGATTGCCCGTCGTTTGATCGTCGGGACTGCCGCGCTCCCCGACGGCGGAGCCCTCGCGCTGCTCCCGCCGTCGTGATCGGCCTCGTGCCGGCAATTCAGACTTGCGCTGCGGACGTCGGGTCCGAGGGAAGCCTCGCGCACTCCGCCCGGACGGTGGCCGCCTGGGCTCGCAGCCGGGACAGGCAGACGTCCCGCGACGGACCCGATGCGAGGACCGTGCAGATCGGGTGGCCTTTCCGGATCGCCGCGCCTGGGCGTGGCACGTCGTGCACACCCCGTTCGATCCAGAGCGCCGGCTCGCGAACCTCGACGGTAGCGTCCGCGTACACGATCGATTTGCCCCAGTACCGCTCGTCGCCCCTCGCGGGCAGTTTCGCGCCCACGCCGCGGGCGACCGCCAGGTCTTCCTGACACGCCGCTACGTGGATCTCAAAGACCCGCACTCCGAGGGCCAGCTCGACAAGTTCCATGGACGCCGTGTAGCGGGGGTTGACCTCGAGGACCACGGGCCGTGCATCCCGCAGGATGAAATCCACGCCATTCAATCCCACGAGCCCAAACTCGGCGGTGAGGGCCCCGGCGATGTCCCGCAACTCCTCCCAGACTGCCGTAGGAGCGTCAATCGGCAGCAGGTTCCCGCCGTAGCGGAAGCCGGGGCCGGGTAGCTGCTCGCTCCATCCGAGCAGCACGACCTGGCGGCCATCCGACACGAAGGCGACCGAGGCCGGGATCCCGGTGATGCGTTCCTGAAGGATCTGGCGCGACCGCAGGAGTTGACCGCGCCAGATGCGAATACCCTGGCCGCCACCCCCCGCGGCCGGCTTGACGAGCCACGTGCCGGCGTCCGCCTGTGCAAGCTCAGTCGTTGGTGCGGACTCGAGGGTCCGGGGAACCTCGAAGCCGCGAGCAGCGAGGAATGGGAGGACTGTGGCGGGGTCCCGGACGCGCCGCAGCGTGTCCGGTCCGTTTCCCAGCAGAGCCTTCCCGCGGGCGAGCTGGGCGACCGCATCAGGATGGTTTTCGAGACCGCCACAATAGACCACGGCGTCGAACGAAAGGTCCGCCGCCACCTCCAGGAGTGCGTCGGCGGAATAGTTGAGACCCCGCTCGCACAGCGAGACGTTCGGGCAAATTCGCTTTTGGTCGAGATCCCCGAAGTAGTCCACCGTGAGGACGTCATGCCCGGCGCCGACGGCGGACTCGGCGATCGCACGCGTCGTCAGTCCGACGATCAGAATTCGCACTGAACACCGAACTCGCGGAAAACGACGTCGCGCCCAACCATGTAGAGATGATCAAGAACGGTCCCGCTCGCCTCCCGGAGCCGAAGGGTCTCGACCAGCGCCCGGTTCGGGCCTCCTGCCAGGCCGTCGGCGAGGATGGCCGCTCCTTGCGCCCCTTCCTTGCAGTCCGGCGCGAGGCCTCTGAGGAGCCGGACAGGGGCCACGGGCTCGAGCCGTGCTGCCAGTGCCTCCACGATCGACGGGACCCCGCCGAGACGCCCCGACAGCAGCACCTCGCGCGGCTCGGGGACACTCACGCGCAGCGCGGCGACCATCTTTTCCACCGACTCGAGGAACGCCGTCCAGGCAATCCGCGCCCGCGGGTCTCGATCCAATCGGGCGAGCCACTCACCCGGCGCCAGGTCCGCATCTCCCGCGACGTAGACGACGCCACCACTGAACAGCAGCGACTTCGATACCCGGCCCAGCGCATAGGCGACTTCCCCGTCCAGCGTCCCGAGGGCGCGGTAGCCGAGGCCGCCAGCGCTCCCGCCGATGCCATCGACGATCCGGCCCTGCTCCACGGCCAACCCCGCCGTGAAGGCGCCCCCCAGCTCGACCAAAATGAACGCGGTGTGGTCAGGCGGCACGCCGAGCCGTCGCGCCTGATCCCAGATCCCGAGGGCGGCCACGCAAACCTTGTCAGCCGTCCCCATGTCGATCCGATTCACCTTCCGATGAGGCGGGACGGTCGGAAGGTGGATGACACCGGGCAGAAGCACCGCCGGCAACCCACGGGCGCGGATCAGCTCGATCGTCGGGCGCAGCGCCCCAACGATCTCACCCTTGTCCCGATCATCCTTTCGCGCCAGGATAAACAGATTCAACTGGTCGTCGGTTAGTTCGGCCACCGGGACCAGCGGCAGGCCGTAACCGGAGGGGGCGGCGATGAGGTCGAGAGGCAAGGCATCTGTGAGCCGATCGACGAGGAAGGTCGAGTCTCGGGCCACCTTAGAGGAGACAGAGAGCGTCAGGAACGGGCGGCCGTCTTCGAGCCCGCAGAGATCAAAGCTCAAGGTGCCGGGGTCAACCCCGATGACGCGTGGCATGGGGAGTGGCGCCGGTTCTCACGCGTTGCGGGCGACCGCATAGATCGCCTCGACGTCGAGCACGGCATCGTTCCGCTCGAACAGGCCCGTGACACACGCCTTGTGCACCTTCATCTTGAGACTCCCGATCGCCAGCGCCCCGAAGACGCGCTTGCCCTCGCGCTCGACGCCCTTGTCCGTCGCTTCCGTGCCTTCGATGCCGAGTGGCGGCACCGCGTTGACGTCCGCCAGGGCCGCTAGGGTCGGATGGCCGACCCACAGTCGCCGCGGCAGGAGCACCACCCCGGCGGCGCCGGTCGCCAGGCACACCTGCGCACCGTCGAGCGCCCGCTCGACGCCAGCGTCACTCTTGGCCTCGGTGGCTTCCACGTCGATCCCGAATCGAGCTTTCAACTGCTCGCACACGGCCCGCGCCCGGCTCATGTCGCGCGACGAGATCGCGATCGAGGCTCCCTCCCGCGCCAGCATCACAGCCGCCCGAGCGCCCACCGGGCCGGTGCCCCCCAGGATCACGGCCCGCGCTCCCTTCAGGCTCGTCGCGCCCGCCAGTCGGACGACGGCCGCGGCAGCTGTAGTGTTGCACCCGTTCGCATCCATCATGATGCTGACGCGAAAGGGCCCGAAGAACGCTTGCTTCACCACCTCGGCTAGTGCGTCCCCTTTGGCCGCGTCGCTGCCTCCGATCCAGATCGCCGTGTGGCGAAGGTCTGGCACGCCCCGGGTAAAGATCGCCCCGTGCACGAGAGGGGTCACGTCCTCCGGAGCCACCCCCCCGTAGCTCAGGACCTGTTCGACGCCAGCGTCGTAGGCTACGACTCGATCGAAGCTGCTGGGATGCCGGTCGGAGTCCAGTTGAAGGAGTAACCTCCTCATGAATCACCTCCGACGAGCACCTCGGGTTTCCCCGGGGTGCAATCGGGCCTTCGACGCCAGCCGGAGCGCGCGATTCGGGGCACCAGGAGGCCCCTGGTCGGACCACCCGCACGGGCCCCTGCAAACCAGGGCGCGGCCACTAAGCCGACCCGGAGCGGCGCGGGCCTTCCAACCTGACACGGCGGTGGCGCGATTCTTCCCGCTCCGGAGTGAGGTAGCCCCAGTGCAGCGATTGCTCCTGGACATACGTCTTGCCCAGGAGAAGTGCGAGCCTGGCCTTCGTGAGCTCTCGACCCAGATAGAACGCGTGGGAGGCATCTTCCACGCCGAGGGCGTCGAACAGGGCCTGGATGTCCGTGCCGCTCACGAACAGACGATGATTGAACCCGCAGATCGCGTCCCGGGTCGTGTAGATCCGGAAGTTCGGATCCGTGATCACCGCGTGGAGGGCGCGCAGCTCCGCCTCTGTCGAGTACTTCGGGCGCGCGTCCTTGACCGTCAGCAGCCGATTGTCAATGTGCTTGGGGAGGATTCCGTGCGTCCGCGCCGCGTGCATGAGCCGCCGGGCGACGTCCACCTCCCGGATCGCCCCTCGCGCCCACGGGATGACTTCGGTCGTTAGCACGTGGCGGATCCCCAGCTCCTGGCAGAACCCGATCAAGAGGGCGTTGACACCCGTCGTGTCCGCGTCCGTCAGCTCGGTGATGTTCCCGATGCCCATCAGCATCTCGGCCTGCGGGTAGCGTGTGCGGACCTGCACGTAGCGCTCGAGGGAAGCAGCAAAGCCGGCGGTGATGGGCTCGATGACCGGATCCACGATATAGGGGCATCCGACCTCCTCGAGATGAGCGATGTTGCGACCCAGCGTGTCAAGGCCCGCGTCGAAGTCAGGAAGGACGACGACCCTGCAGTGAAGATCGCCCGCGATGTCGAGATTCTGCCCGTTGAGACTCAGCACGTAGTCCACCCCGGCTGCGTCGGCCGCCAAGATCTCTCCCTTGTCGAACGTGTCGATACTGACCGCGATTCCCCGCGCCTTGAGAAGGGCTATCACTTCGGCGGCATCAGTGAACTTGCGGTCCAGGGAGCACCCCAAATCGATCACATCGGCGCCGCTCTCGAGAAAGTACGTCGCGAGCCTCAGCACCTCTTCACGAGACAGGTACGGCACATTGTTGATCTCAGCGAAGATCCGGATGTCGTAGGCGCCATATTCCCGGCGTAGAGCGGCCTGCCCGAAGTACTCGGGCAGGTCGCGGAGGTCTGCCGGCCCCTTTTCCACCGGGACACCCCCTCGGTCCTCGATGACCTTGACGTCTCCCTCACAGAGTCCGGGAATGAGAATGCGCTCCACGTCCGCAAGCGTCGGCAGATGCCTGGCGATCCACGAGGTCGTCATGAGGGCAGCCACGGAGATCCGCAGCACGCTGACGTCGTAGGCGAACACCGGCGCCATTCCCTCCAGCGTCGCGCGCAGGGCGGGAGCCGCGAGCTTTCCGGTGACGAAGAGAGTCTTGCCCATCCGGTCGGGGACCCCAGATCACCGGATCAGGCGACGGTGACGAGGACCGCGCGCCTGCTCAGGCCGGCTTGTCCGCGCTCCCTCCTCGCACCCATTTGTTGGGCGTGCCCTCCAGCACGGAACCAGACGGCGGCTTCCAGAGGACAGCCTGTTCGATCCTCTTCGCCAGCTCGAAGTCGCGCTCCGTGATGCCGTTCGAGGCATGGTTGCGGAGCTTGACCCACACCTTGCCCCAGGTCACCTCCAGATCCGGGTGATGCCACGCCGCCTCGGCCAGGAACCCGATGGTGTTGACTAAGGCGAGGGTCGTGAGCCAACCGTCGGTGTTGAACTTTCGCCGAACCCAACGTCCCTCGTACCACCAGCCCGGCAGCTCCTCCTGGAGCCGCTTCTCGATCACATCATCGGACAGAACCGGTAGCTTTTCTTCAGCCATAATTCCACCTCCGGCATCCACGTTTCGTGCGTCGTCCGGGCCGCCTCAGGCCATGACGACGCCGCCACCGACCAGGATCGTTTCACCGGTGATGAACGCCGCCTCGGAGGAAGCTAGGAACAACACCGCCGACGCAACCTCCTCGGGGGTGCCCCATCGCGCGAGCGGCGTGGCCTCGATGACGGCGTCGCGTCCCGGCGCGTCCAGTCCCTCCGCCCACTTCGTTCGGATCCAGCCGGGGGCCACCACGTTCACCCGCACGTGCGGCGCAAACTCACGGGCCAGGCATCGGCTCAGCGCGAGGACGCCACCTTTGGCCGCGGCGTAGATCCCGGCGGTCGGATTGCCCATGCCGGACAGTACGTGGTCCCAGGAGATGTTGACGATCACCCCGTGACCAGCCGAGATCATCGCCGCCGCCGCCGCGCGCGAGCAGAGCCACGTGCCCTTGAGGTCCACCGCCATCACCCGGTCCCACTTCGCTTCCGCGGAGGAGGTTGCCCCGGGACCGGTCAGGATGTCGGCCCCGGCGTTGTTCACCCAGACGTCGATCGTCCCGAACGCTCGTAGCGACTCTGCCACCAGGCGCTCCACGTCGACCGGCTGGGACACGTCGGCGCAGACGACGATCGCCCGCCGGCCATTCCGCTGGATCTCGCCGGCGACCTCTCGCGCCGGATTCTCCGCGTGGGCGTAGTTCACCACGACGGAGGCCCCCTCCGCCGCCAAGGCCAGCGCGATCGACTTCCCGATGCCGCTGCTCGCCCCCGTCACAACCGCGACTCGCCCGCCCAGTCGGTCCACGGGATCCCTGAACCGCGCGTCAGGACCGAGCGCAGCGGAACCCGAGGTCGGCGACTCGCCGATACATCTGGTCTGCCGTCGCCCGGTAGGTCGTTCGCTTGTACCACGCTCCGTGGTACCAGCTGCCGCCGCGGTTGACGCGAGCTCCCCGAGCTGTGAGATCTTCCCGCCCGTCCTTCGGATCATAGGGATACGGCCGATAGAGCGACGACGTCCATTCCCAGACGTTACTCATGTCCAGGGTACCGTACGGCGCGGCCCCTGCCAGGTAGCCGCCGACCGGCAGTGGCCCGCGAGCATATCCAGCATTCGCCCGGTCAGCAGGGAAGGTGTTCCCCCACGGATGCTCTCGGCCGTCGGGGCCTCGCGCCGCCTTCTCCCACTCGGCCTCGCTGGGCAGGCGCTTTCCGACCCAGCGACAGTACGCAACCGCCTGCACCCAGCTCACCAGGCTCGCCGGCAGGTCGCCTTTCATCGGATCGCTGTACAGTCTCGTGGCGGGCGGGGAACACGCGCCGGCCTCTACGCAGCGTGCGTAGCGGGCGTTCGTCACCTCGAGCTTGTCGATCCAGAATGCGCCAAGGATGACCTTCGAGACGGGCTGCTCGTCAGCAGCAGCGTCGGGTGCGTCGGAGCCCATGAGGAACTCGCCAGCGGGGACGAGGACCATCTCGACCTCGTCCGGCCCCTCGCCCGGGGCCGCCGCCGCGGAGGCCACGGGTCCGACCATCCCGACCGCCAGCATCGCCACGGCGGCACCGAGCATGCGCATCATCCCCTCACGCCTCCGGTGTCTCTGCGGACTTGGTTGGCTCTTTGCCCCATACTATAATCCTCGTCGATGCGCCTCCTGATCAGCGTCTTGGACGCGACCGAGGCCGCCGACGCGGCCGCCGCCGGCGCCGACATCATCGACGTCAAAGACCCCGCAACCGGCGCGCTCGGCCTCCCCCGTCCATGGGATGTGCGGGAAGCTCGGCGCGTAACGCCCCCTGATCGGCCGGTCACCGCTGCCCTGGGGGATGGACCCTTTGAGCCGCGCGCGGCGGCGCGGACTGCCCGCTTACTATCGGAATCGGGCGCCGCGTATGTCAAGCTGGGCCTCCGCGACACGCGGGTGGACGATGCGCTAGCCACAGTCCGCGCCGTTCGCGCCGGTCTCCCGCCGGCAGTCGGCCTGATCGTCGTTGGCTTCGCCGACTTCCGCCGCGCGCGTGCCCCCGATCCCATCGACCTGCCTGATCTGACAGCCGCCGCCGGCGCTCAGGGCTGCCTGGTCGACACGGCGGTGAAGGACGGTCGCGGGCTCCTCGACTGGCTGACCGAGCCGGCGCTCCGGGCGCTTCTCGCCGCCTGTCGCGCTCGAGGGCTCTCCTGCGGCCTCGCTGGATCACTGCGGGCGGCGGACCTTCCGCGGATCGCGGCTCTCGCGCCCGACATCGTCGGGATCCGAGGGGCCGCCTGCGTCGGGGACCGCGTCCACGGTCGGATCAGTGGGATGCGCGTCGCCGCGCTGGTGCGCGCGCTCCGCGGCGACCCCGCCGCCCTGTACGTCCAGGCCGCGGCGACGTGACCTCGGTGCCGTAGGCGGACCCGGTTTCGAGGAGCGCCGCCACCCGTTCCGGGCGGCCGCCGTTGAGGATCCAGCAGCGTCTCGCGGGTCC
>JACXTT010008162.1_pt1 | contig 14579 bp, 11 predicted proteins | sample 9270951 | NCBI WGS metagenome assembly JACXTT01 (sample SAMN15532306, study PRJNA645909) | rock metagenome | isolation source: weathered quartz diorite | place: Puerto Rico | collected 2017-06-21
GGAACCCGACCGAGGCCGAGTTCATGCAGTCGGGGCAGATCGGTCGGTCGCACCGCTGGCACCGGATCCACGTCTCGCGGTCGGTGTGGCGGTAGCAGACAGGGGCGGCTGCCGAGGGGTTGCTCACGGTGGGAGGTCAGCCCCGGGTGATCTCGACCGACTCGATGATGACCGGGTCGATCGGGCGGTCGCCGGCGCCGGTGGCCGTGGTGCCGATGGCGTCGATGACGTCGCGGCTCTCCTGGTCGGCAGCCTCGCCGAAGATCGTGTGCCGGTTGTTGAGCCAGGTGGTGGCCGCGGTGGTGATGAAGAACTGCGAGCCGTTGGTGCCCGGGCCGGCGTTGGCCATCGCGAGCAGGTACGGCTTGGTGAAAACGAGCTCGGGGTGGAACTCGTCCTTGAACGTGTAGCCCGGGCCACCGGTGCCGGTGCCGAGGGGGCAGCCGCCCTGGATCATGAAGCCGTCGATGACGCGGTGGAAGCCGAGGCCGTCGTAGAACTTGCCGGTCTTGCCGCCGTCAGCCTGGTACTCCTTGGTGCCCTCCGCGAGCCCGACGAAGTTTTCGACCGTCGCCGGCGCGTGGTTCGGGAACAGGTTGAGCACGATGTCGCCGCGGTTCGTGTGAAGCGTGGCCTTCAGGTCCGACATGGGTTGCCTTCCAGGATGGTGATGTTGTCCCGAGATCCTCCCATGCGTGCCAAGGTTTGCTTCGGGTCGGGCCCGAGGCATGATCGGGGGATCACAAGACACGATCGGGAGGGACCTCATGGGTCACAAGGGACACAAGAACAGGCCCAAGAGAAGGCGCCGCATGCTGCTGCTCGTCCTGATCGGACTGGGCGTCGCGGCCGCGAAGGCAGCCAAGGACCGGGCCGCTGCTCCCGCGCCCCTGACCGTCGTCCCGACGCCGCCGGCACCGCCCGCACCCGCCCCCACCGCCGCCAAGGACGTGGTCAGCGAGCCCGCTCCGGTCGAGCAGCTCGAGACCGAGGCACCCGCCGTGACGCCTGATCCCGAGGACACGGCTGTCCTGCACGATCCCGTCGTCACTGAGGTGATCGGCGCCGACGAGGACGACGCGCACGCGCACCTGGGCGACGTACCGCCGGCGCCGGCCGATTCGCTGACCTCGTTCTTCGAGGAGGTCCTCACCGAGTCGAAGGCCGAGGCCGCTCCGAAGCCGCGGCGGCGTGCCAAGGCCGCCGAGGCGGCACCGACGGATCCCGAGCCGACGAGCTAGGCGGTCTCGGCCGCCGCGATGTCGGCGCGAGCGCGCAGGATGGCGCGGCGCTCGGCCCAGAAGCTGAGGAACGGAATCGTTCCGCAGGCGAGCGTGACGACGGTGAACACGATCGGCCAGCGCAGCCGCAGCGCGAGCATGAAGGCGATCAGCACGAACAGCATGTAGATGAAGCCGTGCGCCGTGCCGAGGTACAGGTTGATGTTGTGCCCGAGCTGCCAGCCGTGCGACCCGACCGGCAGCGCGCCCGGCCAGATGTTGTGCATGAACTCCAGCGGCACCCCGACGACGATGAGCGTGATGATCGAGATGCCGACGACAGTGGCGAACACCGTGTAGGCCTTCAGCAAGGGTTTCACGGAGTCGAAGGTACCGGGCGGGCCGCAATCCTCCGCAGGAGGTAGGTGTCCATCACCCAGCCTGCACGGGCTTTCACGTCCGCACGCGCCTGCTGCAGCTCCTCGGCGACCTCGGTCAACGGTCCTGCGACCAGCCTCTCGTCCGGCGCTCCGAGGTTGGCACCCCACCAGATCTGCCAGTCCGCCCGGTCCAGGTCGAGGCAGGCGAGACCGCCGTCGAGCATCACCACGATGTTGTCGTGGCCGGCCACGACAGACTCGGCCAGTCGGCGCCCGGTGGTGACCAGGATCGGTTGGCCGACCTGGTGCAGCACCATCCGGTGCCGGGCCGCGAGAAGCTGCGGGCTGGAGATCCCCGGGATCACGTCGTAGCTGAGCGGGGCCCGCGTCGCCAGGTCCTCGATGATCCGCAACGTCGAGTCGTAGAAGGCCGGGTCACCCCAGACCAGGAAGGCGACATCGCCCGGACGGCTCGCCAGCTCCTGGGCGTAGGCCTCGACCCGGGCTGCGTGCCAGTCACGGACAGCGCCCGGGTAGTCCGCGGGGTCGTCGCGGTCCCGCTCCGGATCGGACACCGCAACCAGCAGCACGCCGTACCGCTCGCACAACCGCCGCCGTACGTCGAGCAGCGGGTCGCCGTCTCCTTTGTCGGCCGCGATCACGTACGCCACCGACCCGATTGCGTCGACGGCCTCGCAGGTGAGCTGGTCCGGATCGCCGCTTCCGATCCCGATGACGCGTACCTTCCGGTCAGCCATGGCGGTCTTCGAGGTCGCCCTCGAACTCGAGGTAGACCGCGTTCATCGCAGCGATCACCTCGGGATCGGGCTCGGCCCAGAGCCCCCGGTCGACCGCCTCGTGCAGCCGCTCGACGATCCCGCGCAGCGCCCACGGGTTGGCCTCGCGCAGGAACTCCTGGTTGGTCTCGTCGAGGACGTACTCCTTCGCCAACGTGTCGTACATCCAGTCGTGCACGACACCCGCGGTCGCGTCGAAGCCGTAGAGGTAGTCGACCGTGGCGGCCAGCTCGAAGGCGCCCTTGTAGCCGTGCCGCTGCATGGCCGCGATCCAGCGCGGGTTGACCACGCGCGCCCGGAAGACCCGGTTGGTCTCCTCCTGCAACGACCGCGTCCGGACGGCATCCGGCGACGTGGAGTCACCGACGTACGCGCGCGGAGCCTTGCCGGTCAGCGCCCGGACGGTGGCCACCATCCCGCCGTGGAACTGGAAGTAGTCGTCGGAGTCGGCGATGTCGTGCTCGCGGGTGTCGATGTTCTTCGCCGCCACCGCGATCCGTCGGTAGTTGGTGCGCAAGTCCTCGGCGGCGCTGACACCGTCGAGGTCGCGGCCGTACGCGTAGCCGCCCCACTGGGTGTAGACCTCGGCCAGGTCCTGGTCGTCGCGCCAGTTGCCGGCCTCGATGACCTGGAGGATGCCGGCGCCGTAGGTCCCGGGCCGGGATCCGAAGATGCGCGTGGTCGCCCGACGGACGTCGCCGTGGTCGGCCAGGTCGGCACGGGCGTGCGCACGCAGGTAGTTCTGCTCGTCGGTCTCGTCGAGCTCGGCGACCATCCGGACGGCGTCGTCGAGCATCGCCACCACGTGCGGAAACGCGTCGCGGAAGAAGCCCGAGATCCGCAGGGTGACGTCGATCCGCGGGCGGCCGAGCTCCTCGAGGTCGATAACCTCGAGCCCGTCGACCCGGCGCGACGCCTCGTCCCAGGTCGGCCGTACGCCGATCAGGGCGAGCACCTCGGCCACGTCGTCACCGCTGGTCCGCATCGCACTGGTCCCCCAGGCCGAGAGGCCCACCGACCGCGGGTAGGTCCCGGTCTCCGCGACGTGCCGGGTCAGCAGCGAGTCGGCCATCGCCACGCCGGTCTCCCAGGCGAGCCGCGACGGGACAGCCTTCGGGTCGACGGTGTAGAAGTTGCGGCCGGTCGGCAGCACGTTGACCAGGCCGCGCAACGGCGAGCCGCTCGGGCCGGCCGGGACGAAGCCGCCGTCGAGGGCGTGCAGCACGGCGTCGAGCTCGTCGGTGGTGCGGGCCAGGCGCGGCACCACCTCGGTGGCGGCGAAGCCGAGCACCCGGCGTACGTCGGGGTCGTCGTGCAGGGCGTCGATGGCGGCCACCGACCAGTCGGCGTCCTCCATCGCCTGCACCAGACCGCGAGCCCGCTCCTCGATCGCGTCGACCGCCGTCGAGGACTCGCCCTCCTTGAGGCCGAGCGCCGCCCGCAGCCCGGGAACCGCGCCCTGCTCGCCACCCCAGATCTGGGTCGCGCGCAGGATCGCGAGCACCAGGTTGACCCGGGCCTCGCCGACCGGAGCCTGACCGAGGACGTGCAGCCCGTCGCGGATCTGGGCGTCCTTGACCTCACACAGCCAGCCGTCGACGTGCAGGATGAAGTCGTCGAACTCGTCGTCGTCGGGGCGCTCGTCGAGACCGAGGTCCTGGTGCATCTGGGCGGCCTGCATCAGCGTCCAGATCTGCGCCCGCATGGCCGGCAGCTTGGCCGGATCCATCGCCGCGATGTTCCCGTACTCGTCGAGCAGCTGCTCGAGCCGGGCGATGTCGCCGTACGACTCGGCCCTGGCCATCGGCGGGACCAGGTGGTCGACGATCGTGGCGTGCGCACGTCGCTTGGCCTGCGCGCCCTCGCCCGGGTCGTTGACCAGGAACGGGTAGATCAGCGGCAGGTTCGCGATCGCCGCATCGGACCCGCAGGACGCCGACAGGGCTGCGTTCTTGCCGGGCAGCCACTCCATCGAGCCGTGCTTGCCGAGGTGGACGACGGCGTGCGCACCGAAGCCGTGGGCGACCCAGCGGTACGCCGCCAGGTAGTGGTGACTCGGCGCCAGGTCCGGGTCGTGGTAGATCGCGACCGGGTTCTCGCCGAAGCCCCGCGGCGGCTGGATCAGCAGCACGACGTTGCCGGCGCGCAGGGTGGCCAGCACGATCTCGCCGGCCTCGTTGGTGAACAGCGTTCCGGGCGCCGGTCCCCAGGCCTCGACCATCGCGGTGCGCAGGTCGTCGGGCAGGTCCTCGGTCCAGCGCTGGTAGTCGGCCGGGCTGATCCGGACGTGCCCAGTGCTGGTTGAGTCTGGGGTCAGCTGCGCCGTGGTCAGCCACTCCTCGTCCTGACCACCGGCGGCGATCAGCGCGTGGATCAGGCCGTTGCCCGCTTCGGTGTCGTCGTCCAGGTCGAGGAACCTGGTGATCTCACCGCCCGGCTCGCCCAGGTCGTAACCGGCGTCGCGCAGCCGGCGCAGCAACCGGATCGCGGAGACCGGGGTGTCCAGGCCGACCGCGTTGCCGACCCGGCTGTGCTTCGTCGGGTACGCCGAGAGCATCAGCGCCACCTTGCGATCGGCGGGAGCCAGCCGACGAAGCCGCGCGTGCCCGACCGCGATCCCGGCCACCCGGGCGGCCCGCTCGGGGTCGGCGACGTAGCGCGGCAGCCCGTCCGCGTCGATCTCCTTGAACGAGAACGGCACAGTGATGATCCGGCCGTCGAACTCGGGGATCGCGATCTGGCTCGCCGAGTCCAACGGCGTGACCCCGTCGTGGCTCGCCGCCCACTCCTCGCGGCTCGAGGTCAGGCAAAGCCCTTGCAGGATGGGGATGTCGAGGGCAGCCATCCGGGCGACGTCCCAGGCCTCGTCGTCGCCACCGGCGCTGGCCGTCCCGGGCGCGTTGCCGCCGGCAGCCAGGACGGTGACGATGAGCGCGTCCAGGGTGCCGAGCGCTTCGTACAGGTCGTCCGGTGCAGAGCGCAGGCTGGCCGAGAAGATCGGCAACCCGATCGCCTCGCCTCCTCCGTCGATCGCATCGGCCAGGGCGTGCGCGAAGCCGGCGTTCCCGCTGGTCTCGTGCGCCCGGTAGAAGAGAACCCCGATGCGCAACAGGTTTCGAGACAGGCCGTGCCGGCCTTCCTCAACCACCGGTGGTCGCTCACTCCACCCCCACGCCGGCACGACCACCGGCGGCTCGAAGACGTCTCCGGTGAGCAGCACGGTGTCGGAGCAGAACGCGTGCAGGTTCGTCAGGTTCGCGGGACCGCCCTGCGCCAGGTAGGCGTGCGCCTGCGCCGCCGTACCAACCGGGACCGTCGAGAGCGCCATCAGAGCGGCGTCGGGAGTCTGCTCACCGCCGAGCACGATCACCGGAAGGCCCGTGCCCAGGACGGTGTCGAAGCCGGCCTGCCACGAGCGCGGCGTCCCGAGCAGGCGGACGATCACCAGGTCGGCATCCGTGAGCAGCCCGGGCAGGTCTTCGACGTCGACCCGGGACGGGTTCGCGAGCACGAAGTCGGCACCCGACGCGCGTGCGCTCAGCAGGTCGGTGTCGGACGTGGACAGCAGCGCGATACGCGCCATCGGAGCCTCCTGAAGGGTTCTCGCCCCTCGTCGTAGGTCGTCCCGTGGCCAGTGTCTGGCTGAGCCGGGTTTCGAGACGGTCGCTGCGCGACCTCCTCGACCACCGACATCACAGTGGCGGAACCGCCCCGGACTGGCACCGGGTTCCTGTTCCACGGAACGTGAGGCGCCAGCCTACAGAGTCCACTCGTCGCGCAGCAGCGCGTACTCCAGCCCGTCGCACCACTCACCGTTCCGGTGCAGCGAGTCCCGGACTTTGTGCGCCTCCCGGCGCATTCCGATCCGTTCCATCAGCCGCCAGGACGGCTCGTTGTCGGCGAAGCACGCAGCGGTGACCCGGCGCAGTCCGAGGTCGGCGAAGCAGATCCGGACGAGCTCGCGCGCGGCTTCGGTGCCGTAGCCGTGACCCTCGTACGCCGGGTCGAGGCACCAGCCGATCTCGGCCTGCACCCCGCTCGCCTGCTCGCGCACCTCGCCCTGGGACCAGGCGTCCTCGACTGCGAGGAACAGGTCCCCGATGATCACCCCGTCGACCTCCATCACCAGCGTCTTGGCGAGGCTGTCCGGCTCGGTCATCCGGGCGTGGAACGCGTCCCAGTCCTGCGACGCGTGGGTCATCCAGCGACCCACCGAGTCCTGGCGCCGGATCTCCCAGAGCGCGGGCAGGTCGTCCGCGACCGCCGGGCGGACGCTCAGCCGCTCGGTCCGCTTCGGCCAGGACAGGTCGCTCAGTACGGGCATGCCGGTGATCATCTCAAGCCCTACCCAAGCCTTTTCGCGTCGTACCTCACGCCAATTGCGCACCACCAGTCCCGCGGAAATGGGACGGAACGGCGCCCGGACGCGCGAAGATCGTCCTGCACCCCCTGACTTCTCGATCGCAAAGGCATCACATGAACCGGACGCTCGCGGGACTCCTCCTCGCCGCGGCAGTCGTCATCGGCGTACCCGCCACGGCGTCGGCCGCAGGCGACAGCCCGGCGATCTTCCTGTCCTCCACGAGCTACGCCGGCCAGCCGCACCCGTTCTCCCTGGTCATCTTCAACAACCTCGACCACAGCACGCTCTCGGCCTCGATCTCGAACCCGGGCGCGGGCGGCTCGCTGTCCTGCCACCCGGCCGGCGCGATCAACGGCCTCGGACCGTGGCGCTGCAGCCTGGGCAGCAGCCGGTACCTGAGCCCGGGCTCGGTCACCGTCAGCGCCCGGGCCAGCGGCGGCGGGAAGACCCGGACCGCGTCGGCCTCGGCCTCGGTGTCGAGCAGCTTCGGCGTCAGCGGGTCCAGCGGGTCGGTGCAGGCCGGCCAGCCCTTCACGGTCAGCGGCCACTACGACCACATCAACGGACGCAACGACTTCCACGTCAGCGCCACCGTGACCTCGGGTGGCAGCGTCGTCCTCGGCCAGTCCGGTTCGTCGTGCGGTACGTCGGGAGGCAGCTTCACCTGCTCGCTGCAGACGTCGACGGGCCTGACGGGTACCTACTCGATCAACGTCACCGAGTCCGGCGGCGGAACCTCGCGGTCCGGATCCGCCAGTGTCCAGGTGCTCGGGGTCGCGACGCCCGGCGCCCCGTCGATCAACGGCCCGGCCAACGTCAAGGTCGGGCAGCCGGTCACGATCACCGGAACCTCGAGCGGGCCCGGACAGCGCATCCAGCTGCTGGTCGACCCGCCGGCGGCCCTGAACTGGTCGGTGCCGACGACCGCGTGCACCACCAGCGGGACGTCCTGGTCGTGCAAGCTCCCGGTCGGGCTGGCGGCCGGGCGGCACCGCATCGTGGCGCGCGCGATCGACCTGGCACACCCGGACAAGATCTCGGGGACCTCGTCCTTCACGCTCACCGTGAAGGCCGCACCGGTGACCACGCCGACAGCCACGCCGACCCCCACCCCGACGCCGACACCGACCCCCACGCCCACGCCGGTCCCGCAGCCGAAGCCCAAGCCTGTGCACACCTTCGGCGGCACGCTCAGCTCGCTCAGCCTGAGCAACCTGCTGGTGCTGCTGGTGCTCGCGCTCGCGGTCTTCTCGGTCGCGCGGCCCCGGCCGGTCTCCCGGTTCCTGGTCGGGTCGACGGCGGCGTTCAGCGACAGCATCGTCCCGGACGAGGACATCAACGGCGCCCTGGTCGAACGCGTCGGGCGGGGTGACCACTCGCCGACCTGGGAAGCGTTCGGGCACGATGCCACCGACTTCTGGAGCCGCACCGCGCCGCCGTACATCGCCCGCTGGTCGCCCTTCTTCGGCCGGCTCGCGGTCGACGGCACCGTGATCCGGGCGATCTTCGGCACCCTGTGGTGGCTGATGCCGATCGGCGGCATCGCGCTCGGCATCAGCGCCGCCCACCAGACCCACGGCCACGCCGTCCCGCCGTCGACCGGGATCCTGGCCCTGATCGTCTTCGTCGCGGCCTTCGACGCGGTCGCCGGCTTCTTCGCCTCGCTGTTCTTCGGCCTCTTCGTGCTCGGCCACCTGACGTCGCACGGTGCCGCGGTGATCCTGCTGGTCGGGTTCCTGTGGACCGGCTTGCCGCTGATCGCCACCCTGATCCGGCCGTTGCGACGGAGCGGCGACCTGGACCTGCGCTACGGGTGGGACCGGCTGGCCGACGTCCTGATCACCGCGGTGATCTGCGGCTGGGTCGCCAAGTCGATCGCGGGTGCGATGAACGTCTTCGCCGACCGCGCGACCGGGATCCCCGCCCACGCCGGCAAGGTCGGCCTGATCGCCGGGTTCGCGATCGGGTTGCGGGTGCTGCTCGAGCACCTCGCCGACCTGTGGTTCCCCGAGCGGCTGCGGCACACCTCGGTGCCCGAGGACCTTCCCGAGCCGCAGCTCTCCGCCGAGCTCGCCGGGATCGTCGTCCGCGGTGCCGTGTTCGCCTTCCTCGGCCACGTGTTCATCGGCAGCTGCTGGCAGTGGGTCGCTGGCACGATCCTCTTCGTGCTGCCGGACCTGTTGGGCCAGCTGCGGTACCGGACGGGCTTCACCCTGCCGGCCCGGATCCCGTTCCCCACTGGCATCACCCAGATCCTGATGCTGGTGATCGCCGGGACGGTGCTCACAGCCATCGCGGTCTCCGGGAGCGGGAGCACGCTCGCGCACCTGAAGATCGCGTTCGTCGTGGCCGGCCTGGCCCCGGCGGTCCTCGGATCGCTGCAGACGTTCCGCGACGAGGAGCACCCGCGGCCGGCGACGTCGTGGGAGCTGCAGTTCGCCGGCGCCGGCATCCTGGCGACCAGCCTGATCCTGGCGATCCACGGCTACACCTACTGACGGCACAATGGCGAGGTGAGCTCCTCGCCTCCCCGAACCCGCGGTGACCTGTGCCCCGGGGTGTTCCGGCCCTGGCCGGCCGAGGACGGCGCGCTGGTCCGGCTGCGCCTGATCGGCGGCGAGATTAGTGCGCATCAGCTCCGCGCGCTGTTTGCGGTCGCAACCAGGTACGGCGACAGCACGGTGCACACCACCGGGCGTGCCAACGTCCAGCTGCGCGGTCTCCCGCACACCGAGGGGGTCCTGCCCGGCGAGGTCGTCACCGCGATCACCGCCACCGGGCTGATGCCGCACCCCGACCACGAGCTGGTCCGCAACGTGATGGTCTCGCCGCTCTCCGGGCTCTGCGGTGGGCTGGCCGACCTGCGACCCGTCGCCCGCGCGTTCGACGGCCTGCTCTGCGCCGACGCCGAGCTCGCGTCCCTGCCGGGCCGGTTCCTCACCGTCCTCGACGACGGGCACGGCGACGTCCAGGGCCGTGCGCTCGACCTCGGTGCGATGGCGGTCGACGGGTCGCGCGCCCAGCTGCGCGCCGGCAGCCTCGGCTGGGGTGACGTCGTACCGCTCGAGGAGGTGCCGGCGGCGCTCGTCACGCTCGCGCACGCCTTCCTGGACGTGCGCGGCGACGGCGAGACAGCTGCCTGGCACGTCGACGAGCTCGCCGAGCCGCTGCTCGACGGTGCTCGCGATCCCCGGACCCTCCGCAACTCCGGGCCACTGCCCTTCGGTCCGTTCGAGGGAGGCGAGCACGTGGCGGTTCCCGACGGGGTGATCAGCGCGGACGTCCTGGCCGCACTCGACGACCTGCCGCCCGAGCACCTGCTGGTCGTCTCACCGTGGAGCGGCCTCGTCGTGCCGGATCCGGGTCACCTAGGCTGACGCCGACGAGTGGAACAGGAACCCGGTCACAATCCGGGGCGGTTCCGCCACTGTGAAGCCATCGGTGGTTGAGGAGGTCGCGCGGCGACCGTCTCGAAACCCGGCAAGCCAGACACTGACCACCCGTCGTTGTCACCGAGAGGGGCGAGAACCCCGAGGAGAGACGATGGACCTGAGCCCTGCACGGCCGCCACGGCTGTACTCCTACGTCGACGACGGGTCCGCGATCTACCGGGACTCGTTCGCCACGATCCGCCGGGAGACCGACCTGGCGCACCTGCCCGCGAACGCCGAGCGGGTCGCCGTACGGATGGTGCACGGCAGCGGGCAGACCGATCTGGCCGCCGATCTGGTCATCCACCCTGCCCTGGTCGGTGCGGCACGGGCTGCCCTGGAGGCCGGTGCCCCGATCCTCACCGATGCGCACATGGTCGCCTCCGGCGTCACCCGGGCGAGGCTGCCCCGGGACAACGAGGTGCTGTGCCTGGTGCGCGATCCGCGGGTGCGCGAGCTGGCCGCGTCCTTCGGGACCACCCGGTCGGCGGCGGCGCTGTCGCTCTGGGGTGATCGGCTCGACGGGGCCGTGGTCGCGATCGGCAACGCTCCGACGGCGCTGTTCCACCTCCTGGAGATGCTGGTCGCCGGCGCGCCGCGACCGGCCGCGATCATCGGCGTCCCGGTCGGGTTCATCGGCGCGGCCGAGTCCAAGGACGCCTTGGTCTCGTTCGCTGTCGACCACGGGATCGACCTCCCGTACCTGACCGTCCGCGGTCGTCGCGGCGGTTCGGCCATTGCCGCTTCGGCGTTGAACGCGCTGGCCCAGGAGCAGGAGTGAGCGGCCGGCTGTACGGCGTCGGGGTCGGCCCCGGCGACCCCGAGCTGACCACGCTCAAGGCAGCGCGACTCATCGCCGAGGCAGACGTGATCGCCTACCACTCGGGCGTCGGCAAGGAGTCCAACGCCCGACGGATCGCCGCCGATCTGATCCCGGACGGGGTGCTCGAGGAGGACCTCGTCTACCCGGTCACCACCGGGCTGACCGCGCACCCGGGTGGGTACGCCGGCGCGATGGCGGAGTTCTACGAGGCCAGTGCCGAGCGACTGGGAGTGCACCTGGCCGCCGGGCGCGACGTCGTCCTGCTCGCCGAGGGCGACCCGCTGTTCTACGGCTCGTTCATGTACATGCACGACCGGCTCAGCGAGCGGTTCCCCACCGAAATCGTGCCGGGAGTCCCGTCCTTCGCAGCGGCGACGGCCAGCGTGGCGACTCCGCTGGTGCGCCAGACCGACGTGCTGACGATCCTGCCCGGCACGCTGCCCGAGTCGGAGCTGGCCAGGCGCCTGGCCGACACCCAGGGCGCCATCATCATGAAGCTCGGCCGGACGTTCCCGAAGGTGCGCTCGGCGCTCGAGCAGGCCGGTCGGCTGGACCACGCGATGTACGTCGAGCGCGCCTCGATGCCCGAGCAGCGGTGGCTGCCGGTGCGCGACGTCGACCCGGAGACGGTGCCCTACTTCTCGCTGATCGTGGTCCCGGGTGATTCCCTCGCGGCCAACCCGACGGGCCGGAGGCAACCGCCGCTGGTTGAGGTGCAGGCGCCCCAGCGCCTGCCTCGAAACCCCGCGACCACGCCCGCCGAGCTCACCGTCCTCGGACTCGGCCCCGGCCCGGACTGCTGGCTCACGCCGGAAGCCACCGCGGTCCTCGCCGAGGTCGACCACGTCGTCGGGTACGCGCCGTACGTCGACCGGGTCCCGCAGCGGGTCGGCCTCACCCGGCACAGCTCGGGCAACACCGTCGAGGTCGACCGTGCCCGCTCTGCCCTGGACCTCGCGCTCGCCGGCGAACGGGTCGCGGTGGTCTCCGGGGGCGATGCCGGCGTCTTCGGGATGGCGTCCGCCGTCTTCGAAGCGGCCGAGGACCCGGCGTACGCCGACGTGGCGATCCGGGTCGTCCCCGGCATCAGCGCCGTCCAGGCGGTCGCCGCCAGAGCCGGCGCTCCGATCGGCGGCGACTTCGCGGTGATGAGCCTGTCGGACCGGCTCAAGCCGTGGCCGGTGATCGAGCAGCGGCTGCGCGCGATCGCCGAGGCCGACCTGGTGCTGGCGATCTACAACCCGGCATCGCGATCGCGCACCACCCAGGTCGCGGAGGCCCAGAAGCTGCTGCTCGAGGTGCGCTCGGCGGACACCCCGGTGGTGGTCGGACGTGACGTCGGCCGCCCGGGTGAATCGCTGACCGTCACCACCCTGGCCGAGCTCGAGGCCGACTCGATCGACATGAAGTGCCTGCTGATCATCGGAGCGCGCGGAACCCGCCGTACTGCCGCGGGTCGGGTCTGGACCCAGCGCTTCGTGACCTGACGCTCAGCGCTTCGACGTCCTGCTCCGGGACGGTGCGTAGAGGTACGACTCCGCCACCTTGACCGGGTCCAGCACCTGCCCGACCAGGATGATCGCGGCCTGGCGGAGGTCTGCCTCCTCGACCTGGTCGGCGATCGTGGCCAGCGTTCCGCGCAGGACGAGCTGCTCGGGCTGGCTGGCCCGGTAGACCACGGCGACCGGGCAGTCCGACCCGTAGTCGTCGACCAGGGAGCTCGCGACCTCACGGATCCCGGTGATGGCCAGGTGCAGCGCCAGGGTCGCGCCGGTCGCGGCGAACGCGGCCAGCGACTCGCGCTCGGGCAGCGCCGTCGAGCGGGCCTGGGCGCGGGTCAGCACCACCGACTGGGTCAGCAACGGGACGGTGAGCTCACGGCCGAGGACCGCGGCCGCTGCCGCGTACGCCGGTACGCCGGGGGTCACGTCCCACGGGACCCCCGCGGCATCGAGGCGCGCCGTCTGCTCGGCGAGCGCCGAGTACAGCGAGGGGTCGCCCGAGCACAGCCGCACCACGGCCTTGCCGGCCAGGTGGCTGGTCACCAGCTCGGCGGTGATCTGGTCGAGATCGAGGTCCTGGGTGTCGACCAGCCGTACGTCGTCCCGGCAGCCGGCGAGCACTTCGTGGTCGAGGTAGGTGCCGGCGAACACCACGACATCGGCGTCCGCCAGCAGGGTCGCGGCGCGCACCGTGATCAGGTCGGCAGCACCGGGGCCGCCACCGACGAAGTGGATAGCGGTTCCTGAGGAGGTCGCGCTGCGACCGTCTCGAAGGGTCATGCCGGAGACTCCCACGACCACTGGGTGATCGCGCGGCCCGGGGTCCAGCCGGTGAAGGTCCCGATCGGCGCCGCGGTCTCGACCTGGAGCCGGATCAGCTCGCCGCCGAGGTCGGCGTAGCGGGCCACGAGCAGGGCTTCGGTCTGGTGCGTCACCGCGTGCACCACCACCCGTCCGCCCGGCTTCACCGCCGCGAGCACCGCGTCCAGGACGCCCGGTCGGCTCGCGCCGCCGCCGACGAAGACGGCGTCCGGGGCCGGCAGGTCAGCCAGGGCTTCAGGCGCGGTGCCGCGCATCACCCGCAACCCCGGTACGCCGAGCCGCGCCGCGTTCCGCTCGATCCTCGCCGCACGCTCCGGATCGGCCTCGATGGCGATCGCGCGCGTCGACGGTTGGGTCCGCATCCACTCGACCCCGATCGACCCCGCGCCCGCACCGACGTCCCACAGCAGCTGGCCCGGCGCCGGTGCCAGCCGCGCCAGCGCGGAAGCCCTGGCATCACGCCGGGTCAGCTGCCCGTCGTGCTCGAAGGCGTCGTCGGCCAGACCCGGCGTACGGGAGTTTCCCCTGCCCACACAGGCGATCGCGATCACGTTGAGCTGCGGCGCATCCCCGGCCCAGGCATCCGCTCGAGCGCTGCGGCGCGACTCGGTCGGTGCTCCCAGGTCTCCCAGCACGGTCAAGTCGCTGGCGCCGTAACCCTCCTCGACGAGCACGGCCGCGACGGTCGCCGGCGTGGTCGCGTCCGAGGACAGCACGAGCAACCGGTGGCCGAAGGCGAGGGCCGCGCGCACCGCGTCAGGATCCCTGCCGACCAGGGTGACGACCTCGACGGTCTCGGCCGCCCAGCCGAGCCGGGCCCGCGCGATCGCCACCGACGAGACACCGGGAACGACCTGCACCCGGTCGGCGCCGAGGACGTCGATCAAGGTCGTGGCGATCCCGGAGAGCAACGGGTCTCCCGAGGCGAGAGCGACCACCCTGCGCCCGGCGTGCTCGGCGACCAGCGCCGCCAGGTTCTCCCGGAGCGGCACCGGCCAGGCGATCCGCTGCTGCTCGCGAGTCGGGTCGACCGGCGGGAGCAGGTCCAGCTGGCGGGCACCGCCCAGGACCACGTCCGCGGCCAGAATCCCCTGCTGGGCAGGCGATCCGAGGCTCGTCCAGCCGTCGGCACCGATGCCGAAGACGGCCAGTACGTCGGTCGACGGGAGGTCCATGGCCGGAAACGTTATCGTTACGGCTCCAAGCACGAGGTGCCCCGGAGTGCTGTCGAGTGATGGCAG
>JACXTT010008163.1_pt1 | contig 14578 bp, 14 predicted proteins | sample 9270951 | NCBI WGS metagenome assembly JACXTT01 (sample SAMN15532306, study PRJNA645909) | rock metagenome | isolation source: weathered quartz diorite | place: Puerto Rico | collected 2017-06-21
CATTTTGTCGCGTTTTCTTTGCCATAAGTATGTTCAAATAAAGGATAAAGCTCGGCTTTGTGCTTATCCATATTGGCCAGCCAGGCTTCGGATGTTTTGGAATAATGCACTCCGTCTACTCTCCAATGTTTTTCAATTCCAAAATGTTCGTTAAAATAAAGTAATAAATGGTCAGAAGGCATGATGCCTCCTGTGAAAAAATATTTCGACATCCAGTCGGTTTCGTCTTTTACATCAAAATAGTAGGTGTATTCTTTGTGTGTGAAAATGTGTACGAATAACTTTCCGTCTTCTTTCAGAAAGCTAGATACTTTTTCCAGGAGTAATTCATAATTTCTCATGTGTTCAAACATTTCTACAGAAACTACCCGATCGAATTTTTCTTCGGTAGAAAACACATTCATGTCAGCGGTAATGATACGAACATTGGAAAGCCCTCTCTTTTTTGCTTCTTCGTCGATGTATATTTTTTGTGTTTTCGAATTTGAAACAGCCGTAATTTTAGATCCTGGAAATTTCTTTGCCATAAATAACGTGAGCGAACCCCAGCCACAGCCAAGCTCCAGCACATCCATCCCGTCTCTTAATTCGGCACGATCGCAGGTGAGCTCCAACATATCGTCTTCCGATTTGTCAAAGTCGGTATTGCCTTCTTTCCAGTACCCGCTGCTGTATTTAAGATTTTTTCCTAAAACTTTTTTATAAAATTCGGTAGGTACCTCATAGTGTTGCTCATTAGCGGCGCCTGTTTCTATGGCAATGGGAAAACCTTTCAGTTCTTCCACAATTTTCAGAGTGTGTAATTGCTGTTGTTCCTGCGACCCTTTGTCTTCGTCTCTCAGTCTTTGTTCCAGAAGGTTTCGGATTCCTTTACGGATAAGAAAATCAGGAACTATGTTTTTTTCGAGTAGCGTGTCGTACCACATATAGATTATAGAGTTTAGAGGTTAGATTTTTTAGGTAATGGGATAAAGGCAGAAGTAGTCTCTATATAAATTCTGAAAGGTTCGCCTTTTGTAGCGAGCATATGTTCTTCGCTGTATTTTATTCCGGTTACATTGATCAGAAAGTGAAGCATCAGCAGCGGACTGACAAAGCTTGCCCAGCCATAAGGAGACGCTAGTGCGAAGATGAAATAGGCTACCCAGATGGTCCATTCGAAAAAGTAATTGGGATGCCTGGAGAAATACCAGAGTCCTTCGTTGCAGACTTTTCCGATGTTTGCTGATTTTGATTTAAAATGCTTCAGTTGGTTGTCGGCAATCGTTTCGCCAGTAATACCAATAAGCCATATAGAGGATCCAATTATTTCCAAAGCAGAAAAAGAATTAGTAGTATTTAGAAAAATCAATACAAAGGGAAGACTTAGCAGAACAGAAAGCAATGCCTGGAACTGGAAGAACAGAAACATTTTTACATCTGTTTTATCTCCCCATTCTTTCCGGAGATTTGCGTAACGACCGTCTTCGGGTTTGCCCCAGTTGCGGCCAAACAGATAGAAGGCCAGACGTATTCCCCAGCAGAAGACCATCGCTAAGAGTATAAAGTTCCGGTTCGTAAAATTTCCACTGATAAGAAAATACAAAAGGGAGGAAATCGGAAAGCTGAGTCCCCATACGATGTCGACGATGCCGGCGTTGTTCATTTTCTTCTGAATCCACCAGACCAACGTCATAAGTGAAAACAGAATAATAAATGCAACAGACATTAAAACAAGAATCTTTCCGATCATTTTTTTATGAATTCTTTTTGGTCAATAAATATTCAATCGGCTCTCCGGGTTTTAATTTGAAAAGCTGTATCAGTACATATCCGATGGTTCCTATGCTTCCCAGGCAGAAAAATAATATTGCCCAAAGGATTATTTTAAACATATCGGATTCCTTATAAATCACCCAAACATAAATGACTAAAATATTGGCATAAAAATCCCAGAGTGTAGCCTTCATCCAAGGAATAGTAACCAGGTAATCCAGTTCTTTAAATAAATTACTTTCTATGGAAGTACTGATGACAATACCAATCATAAAGAGCAGCACTACAGAAAAGAAAATTTTAAGAAAATTTATCATAAAAATACTTTAATTTTACTCATATACGATAACATCCGAAGGACTGGATTTGTTTAGAGAATAATTATATTTAAAGAATTGGAAAATATATTGATTGAAATAAAAGGCGTTCACAAAAGCTTTAAAGACATTAAGGCAGTAAAGGGAATCGATCTTTTAATAAAGCAAGGCGAATTTGTAGGATTATTAGGCCCAAACGGAGCCGGCAAAACGACTCTGATTGAAATCATCGAAGGGCTCCAGCAACCAGACGAGGGGGAAATAAAAATAGTAGGCAAAGGCTGGAAAAATAACGAAGAAGCCTTGCACCGGATTATTGGTATTGCGCTTCAGGAAACAAAATTTATGGATAAGCTTTCTACCAAAGAAACGCTGCAGATGTTTGCTTCTTTTTACGAACTGGACGATAAAAGAGTAGAAGAAGTATTGGACCTGGTAAATCTTCAGGCGAAAAAGAAAAGTCACACAGTAAATCTTTCCGGTGGTCAGCGCCAGCGATTGGCGTTGGGGGTGGCATTGCTGCACAAACCCAAAGTACTTTTACTCGACGAACCTACTACCGGCCTTGATCCTGCAGCACGTAGGGAAGTATGGAACATTCTGGAAAAATTAAGACGCGAAGAAAATATCTCCATGATTCTTACCACCCATTATATGGAAGAAGCAGAATTTCTTTGTGATAGAATTGTGATCATGGATCAAGGAAAATTCATTGCACAGGGAAGTCTGGAAGAACTGGTGACCAATTACAGCGAAGGCGAAGTGATAGAATTTAATCTGGAGGAGCCGTTGCAGGAAGATCCTAAAAATTCTATTCCTGAAATAAAAAATATACTATGGGATATCCCCCTGAAAAGAGGGAAGATGACCGTAAACAGTATTTCCAAAGCACTTCCTTTGTTTATACAATATTTGTCCGATCGCAATAGTACGATTGCCGAACTGGAATGCAGGAAGACCACCCTGGACGATTTATTTATTTCTATGACAGGAAGGAGACTTTATGAAAATTAAGCAAACCCTATTTCTTGTCCTGATAAATTTTCGTAATTTTTTTCGCGAGCCGGGTGCTTTGTTCTGGTCCTTCGCTTTCCCTATTGCGATGGCATGGGTACTGGGCATAGCCTTTTCCGGGACACCGGAAAGAAAATTCAAAATTCTGGTAGCCGGCGACAGTACCTTGAAGCGACTTTATCCGGCAGAAGTTCAGCATAGTTTTATAAAAGAAATAGGTACTGGTACAGGGTTAATTGCTAAAGCAGAATTTACTGTTGCCTCAGAAATGGAAATACAGGATGCCTTGAAAAAAGGATTGTGTATTTTATATATTGATTTACAAAAAGGACAACCGGTTTGTCATTACGATCCAGGAAATTCGGAAGCGGTGAACCTCTATCTGATGTTGGACAGAGAGCTGGCCATCCAATCGGGAGAGAAGAGATATGCTACCGAAAAAATTACTACAAAAGGAATCCGTTACATTGATTTTTTGATACCAGGTCTTTTGGCAATGGGTATCATGAATTCTTGCGTATGGGGCATCAGCTGGTATCTCATAGAGCTTAGGATGAAAAAATTGTTGCGTCGCATGATGGCTACGCCTATGAAAAAATCTTCTTTTATCTTATCTCATTTTATTACAAGATTGTGCCTGACGGTTTTTGAATCCTGCACGCTGGTGCTGTTTGGCTGGTTATTTTTTGATTTACAAATGACGGGTAGTCTTATGGCTCTTATTTTACTTTATTTATCGGGGATATTGGCCTTTGGGGGAATAGGATTAATACTGGCTTCCCGTACGCAAAGTACGCATGTGGCGAATGGTCTTATTAACGCAGTAGTATTACCGATGACCATTGTTTCGGGCATATTTTTTAGTTATCAGAGTTTTCCGGAATGGATGATTCCACTCATTAAAATATTGCCACTCACCATTCTAGCAGATTCGGTCCGGGCTATTTTCAACCAGGGGGCGGGAATCGCCGAAATGATGATTCCTTGCTCTGTACTGTCTTTTATCGGGTTGCTCTTTTATTTCATTGGCTTGAAAATATTCAAATGGTATTAATATTTTTTTGTGAAAAAGAATATTCAATCTTTTTTTATTACAAATCCTTGAAATTTTTATTTTTTCTGATAATATTTGGTAACTTAATCCAATGTTTCGGAGTATAAACATTGGGTTTTTGTTAACAAACAATTTTTTATTAAGATTAAAGATGAAAAAGATATTAATTTCTGTTCTTTCAATTGCACTTCTAGTGAGTTCCTGTGGGCCATCGCAGGATGAAAATTCTGATCCAAATGCATTGGTAGAAGCCAAAGGCGGTAAATATTACGGAGGCACTTTTATAGTGAACGAATCCGATTATATTAAAAACCTTTTTCCCCACAACATAGTAGACGCGATTTCATACAGAGTGGCTTCCCAGATTTATGAGGGCCTTATGAAATTTGATCAGAAAGACCTTAGTTTGAAAGAAGGTATTGCAGAAAGTTATTCTATTGATGAAACGCAGACGGTCTATACCTTCAAGTTAAGAAAAGGCGTACTGTTTCATGACAACGAATGTTTTTCCGGTGGAAAAGGAAGAGAAGTAACCGCAGAAGATGTGAAGTATTGTTTCACGTTGCTTTGTACACCAAGCGTGACGAATCAGGGTTTCAGCTGTCTTGACGGAATCATCAAAGGCGCTACCGAATATTATAATGCAGCTAAGGATGGTAAAAAACCAGGCTTTGAAGTGGAAGGGATTAAAGTAATCGATCCTTCTACCATACAGTTCACACTTACGGCTCCTAACTCTATTTTCCTTAATAACCTGGCGAGACCATTCACCTTCATTTTCCCAAAAGAAGCGTATGAAAAATACGACAAAGAAATGAGAGTAAAAGCGGTAGGAACAGGTCCTTTCCTGATTTCTGAAATTCAGGAAGGAAATGTGGTGGTACTTAAAAAGAATGCCGCGTATTATCTGAAAGACAAAGACGGAAATCAGCTTCCTTACCTGAGCGGTATTAAAGTGAAATTCTTAAAAGATAAAAAATCGGAATTGCTCGAGTTTAAAAAAGGCCAGTTAAATATGATGTATCGTATGCCAACCGACTATATCATCGAGATCGAAGAACAAACCGCTCAGAAGACTGGTGCTTATGGGGAGTATGAATTACAAAGAACTCCTGAGATGGCTACACACTTCCTGGGTTTCCTGAACAACGGAAAAATGTTTAGCAATAAAAATCTAAGAAAAGCGATTTCTTATGCTATCAACAGAAAGAAAATTCTTGACGCTGTATTGAACGGCGAAGGATACTACCACGCTATTTATGGTATCACTCCACTGGATGCCTTTAAAGGATACGATGTGAAGAAAATAAAAGGATACGATCTGAATTTAGATTCTGCTAATTTCTATCTTAAAAAAGCAGGGTTCAAAAGAGGTGCAGATGTTCCTAAAATTACGTTAGAGTTGAACTCGGACGGTGAAAGAAACATAGCCGTAGCAGAGGAAGTTAAAAAACAATTGAAAGAAAATCTTGATATTAATGTTGAGATCAATGTAGTGACTACTGCTCAGCTGGTAGAAAATATGCAGAGTGGTAAAAGTGATTTCTTCCGCGCAGGTTGGTTCGCCGATTATCCAAGTCCAGAAAACTTCCTTTGGTTCTTCTATGGTAAAAACGTTCCTGCTACGATGGATAAAATTTCTTATCCAAACTTAACAAGATATGTAAATCCTAAGTTTGACGAAAAATACGAGGCGGGCTTGAGAGCGAAAACGCAGGAAGAAGCGTATGGCTATTTCTTAGAAGCAGAACAAATCGCGATGGAAGACTCCCCTATCATAGCGCTATGGTACGATGAAGGATACAGATTGCTTCAGGCATCGGTAAGAGGTCTTGACAACAATGCTATGCAATACAGAGATTTCACCGGCGTTTATTTCATTCCGGATACTAAAAAAGCTAAATAATTTTAGAAAAGATAATTTGAAAAGCGGAGCAGAAATGTTCCGCTTTTTTTATGGACAAAAACTAAATATGTCATTCAGAACGTAAAGAAACTCCATAATAAATAGAAACCCTCGATTTTAATAATCGAGGGTTTCTATTTATTAGATGGTAAGAAATCTTTCAGAATTGTTTACTAACTAGTTTCCCGCCAGTAGGCGGGCAGGCTCTTCTGAATGACAAACTTTTTATTGGTGTTGTTTACTCTACTCCACCGTCACCGACTTAGCCAGATTTCTTGGCTGATCCACGTTGCATCCACGCATCACAGCGATGTGGTAAGCCAGCAGCTGCAAAGGAATAACGGATACTAAAGGAGACAAGGCCTCGCTTATTTTCGGTACTTCTATCACAAACTCTGCCATGTCCCTTATCTGCGTATCGCCTTCTGTAACGATGGCAATGACACGTCCTTTACGGGCACGCACTTCCTGTATATTGGAAACTATTTTTTCGTACGAACTGTCGTGTAGTGCAATCACCACCACCGGCATTTCATCGTCTATCAAAGCGATAGGGCCGTGTTTCATTTCAGCAGCGGGATATCCTTCTGCATGTATATAAGAAATTTCTTTCAGCTTAAGAGCGCCTTCCAATGCTACAGGGAAATTGAATCCTCTTCCCAGGTAAAGGAAATTTTTAGCATTTTTGAATTCCTTGGCAATGACTTTAATGGAATCATTTAACTGAAGTGCCCGGGATATTTTTTCAGGAATATTTTCAAGATCTACCAACAGCTCCTGGTATTTGCTTTCGGTAATGATGCCTTTTTTATTTGCCACAATGATAGCCATCATCGCTAATACCGTTACTTGGCCTGTGAATGCTTTCGTACTCGCTACGCCAATCTCCGGTCCTGCGTGCAGATAAGCGCCTTCGTGCGAAATCCGCGCGATGGAAGAACCTACTACATTACAAACACCAAAAATAACAGCGCCTTTTGATTTGGCCAGTTCAATCGCCGCTAAGGTATCCGCCGTTTCACCGGATTGTGAAATCGCAATCACGACGTCTCCTTCACGGATGACAGGATTTCGGTAACGGAATTCAGAAGCGTATTCTACTTCTACGGGAATGCGGGTATATTCTTCAAATATATATTCAGCTACTAATCCGGAATGCCAGGAAGTACCGCAGGCAATGATAATGATGCGATCGGCGTTGATCAATTTATTAGCAAACTGACGAATTCCTCCCAGCGCAAGATGCCCTTGTGAAGAGATAACACGACCGCGAAGACAATCAGTAAGGGAACGAGGTTGCTCAAAAATTTCTTTCAGCATGAAATGTTCGTAACCTCCTTTTTCGATGGAGTCCAGTTCCATATCCAGTTTCTGGATATAAGGAGTGGTCGTCACATCTTCAATATTTTTTATAGATAATTTACCTTCCTTGATGACGGCTATTTCAAAGTCGTTCAGATAAACTACTTCGTTGGTATACTCAATGATAGGAGTGGCGTCAGAGGCAAGGAAGAATTCATTTGTACCCACTCCGATTACAAGCGGACTTCCTTTTCTTGCAGCAATTAATTGATCGGGATGATCTTTCGACATGATAACGATGGCATATGCTCCTACGACCATTGTCAAGGCTATACGTACCGCTTCTTCCAGGCTGCATTGATTATTTTCATATACATCTTCAATAAGATGAATGAATACTTCCGAATCCGTATCGCTGTGAAAAGTATGACCTCTCATCTGAAGATCTTTTTTCAGAGAATCATAATTTTCAATAATTCCATTGTGAATGATGGCAATGCCCTGGCTATTGGAAAAATGTGGGTGCGCGTTTCTATCGCTTGGCTCGCCGTGTGTAGCCCAGCGGGTATGGCCCATTCCAATCGTACTGTTTAAATCCTGGCCTTCCAGGAATTTTTCCAGTTCGCTTACCTTGCCCTTTTTCTTGTAAACTTTAAGACCTTTGTTGATAAGAGCTATCCCGGCGCTGTCGTATCCGCGGTATTCTAATCTTTTCAGACCTTTAATAATGATCGGACAGGCTTGTCTGTGTCCAACATATGCTACTATTCCACACATAAATAATCAAAAAAATTATATACTGTATACTTAATATGCAAAGATAGTAACCCGTTTTATTTTCCCGTAGTAAAGTAGAGATTTAATTTGAGTGGATTTACAGCACTCTTATTATCATTAAATACGAGTCTGTTGACGTTTGACTGCAAGGGGTAAGGAGAAACGATGACCGGGTCGTTGGGTATTTGTCCGAGCAGTACGGCCTGTATATAAGAGCGGACATTGAATAGATAAACCCCGTTGATGGGATAGGTTAAAAGAGCACCTGTGGTAGCCAATGGATTTGCATCGTCTGGTTGTACATAATTAATGACACCGGTAGTACTTTTTTTGATGAGATTATGATTTGTTTTCATGAGCAATAGCCCATTGTTTATTTTGAAATCGGTCGTATCGCTGTTGGGCGAAGCGGTGAGCACCAGCTGTGCGCCCATGATAGCGATGTTGCTGTGCGCTTCTCTCAGTTTATTCAGGTAAGGAAAACTTAACCGTACGCGCAAGCCTGTACCGGCTTGTATATAACATTCGTTGGAAGTAAGGGAAGTACTTATCGAGTCGTAACTATTAGCAAGCGTACTGGTATTTTTAGAAGTGCGATCCGCTTTTATTTTATAAAATTTTCTGGCACCTAAACCGTAAGTTAAATCGTAGGATTTCTGCAGCCCGTATTGCGTATAAAATATCCGGAATACAGCGTTGGAGGATCCGCCGTCCAGCTGCATGATGGCGCCGTCTGTATTATTAGCCGGAAGAATGGCAATGCCTGGAAATTGTGCCACGAAGTCTGTATTATTTTTCGAACCATTAAGAATGGCCTGGATATAATTCATTCCATAAGGATTCGTAGTATTTTTTACTTTTACGATTACAAAATTTGCCGAATCGGAAGTCACGTTAAAAGTAGCAGAGCCGATTGGAGCCGGGTAATAACTTATTCCTTGAGAGTTACTGAAATAAGGATAAGTACCTCCAACGGTATCGAGAAGCGGAGCGGTCAGCGCGTATACATTTAAGGTTTGTGCTATATTGGGATTTCCATAATGGCCAATGTAGTTAAGGTAAATATAAGCCGAATCGGCGGTAGCAGCGGGGAGTTCGACAAATTGAGTATTGAGCTGCAATTGTGTGTAGCCTTCTGCAGAAATATTTCCAAGATAAGGATCATGGTACGCCCCCACCAATAAATAAGAACCTTTGATACCATTGGTTACATTGGAGGTAGTAATAGAATCACTTACTAGTACGATTTCAGATTTTACAGTAATGGTATCGGTGAAATAAGTGCCGCTGGGCAAACGATTGGCGCCGTCAAATCCGATTTTATTTTTTTGCTTTTTACAACCCAAAAAAAACAGGATTACTAACAAAAGCAATCCTGTTTTGATGAAAATAATTCTATTAGTCAACAAGTTCATTATAAAAATTAAAGTAATTTTCTTCGTAATCTTCTTCTTCAAAACTGCTTATTTTTTTGCTCTTCTTCATAGAGTCAAACAGTTTTGTAAGAGCGGAACAATATTCGTCGTCTGCTTTTATTACCGCGTCTGCGTATTCAATGCCGGTTCTAACAAAGCCTTCGTAATCGCAGGTTTTTAACATAGACAACATATTGTCGTCAATGTCCAGCATTTTTACTTTAGACAACATGTCTGCTTCAAATTTATAATTAAAAGGAGTATTATAAATAGAAAGTACAGACTTAGCATTTTTGAAGATGGGATCTTTTTTATACCGCGTCTTCATATATAAAGGAATAAGACTTGTCATCCAGTCGTTACAGTGAACGATGTCAGGAGCCCAGCCCAGTTTTTTTACTGTTTCCATAACGCCTTTACAAAAGAAGATAGCTCTTTCATCGTTATCGGCATAGAACTTATTGTCTTTGTCTTCAAAAACGAACTTTCTTTGAAAATAGTCTTCGTTGTCAATAAAATAAACCTGAAGCTTCGCATTGGGAACAGAGGCTACTTTAATGATAAGAGGTTTTTCTTCTTCGCCCACAGAAATATTGATACCAGAAAGCCTTACTACTTCGTGAAGTCGGTTTCTTCTTTCGTTGATAATACCAAATCTTGGGACTAAAATTCTGATTTCCATACCTTTTTCCTGCATGGCTTGAGGAAGTTTTCGGACGAAATCGGCTACTTGTGTTTGCTGTAGGAAAGGATTCATTTCAGAGGCAACATACAAAATCTTGAGTTTGCTCATAATGCAAGTATATAAAGTTAGAATTTCCTCTATTAGGAGCACAAAAGTACAAATTTTTTTTGGAAAATTCAAGGTTTTTAAAATATAACTCGTATTTTACCGGATTTGAAGTTAGTTTTATTCCGGTATGGAGTTATTAAAGACAATAAAAGAAGTAAGAGAATATAGCTTTCTGCATCAGAAACAAGGTTTATCCGTGGGTTTAGTGCCCACTATGGGTGCACTGCACAAGGGACATTTATCTTTGATTGAAGCTTCAAAGGGAGACAACAAAACGACCATCGCCAGTATTTTTGTAAATCCTATACAGTTTAATAATCCTGCCGATCTGGCCAAATATCCACGTACACTGGAAAAAGACCTGGAAATATTGGAGAAGGCAGGTTGTGAGGCCGTTTTCGCTCCACAAGAGCAGGAAATGTATCGTTCCAAACCCGTAGTGAAAATGGAATTTGGTACGCTGGAAACCGTCATGGAAGGGGCGTTTCGACCGGGTCATTTTTCCGGAGTAGGCGTTGTGGTGGCTAAATTGTTTAATATCATACAGCCCAAACATGCTTATTTCGGGCAGAAAGACTTACAGCAGTTTCTGATTATTCAACAAATGGTCAACGATCTTTCTTTCCCGCTTACGCTTCATTGTTGTCCTATCATAAGGGAAAGTGATGGATTGGCCATGTCTTCACGAAATACACGTCTCACGCCGCAAAATCGACCTGTGGCGGCGAAAATATACCAGTCGCTCCAATTGGCAGAATCAATGCTGTATAAAGAGGGAGTAGAAAAAACCAAACAAGCGGTAAATGATTTTTTTTCATCGTATAAAGAATTGCAACCCGAATATTTTGAAATAGCAGACGGTGTTTCCTTAGCACCTATAAAGGAACTGGCCGCACATAAAAAAATAGCACTCTGTTCGGCCGTGTTTTTAGACGGTGTAAGGCTTATTGATAATATTATGATGGAATAAATTAAAAGAACGCCCGTTATATTTTTAAAATATTAATACTAGCTTTGTTGCCGCAAATACTTAAGAGAGCATGAATATCCAGGTTTTAAAGTCAAAAATTCACAAGGCTGTAGTGACACAGGCAGAATTAAATTATGAGGGAAGCATTACGATTGATGAAGATCTGATGATAGCTTCTAAGATAGGAGAGTGGGAAAAAGTGCTGGTGGTAAATAATAACAACGGAGAACGTTTAGAGACTTACGTAATAAAAGGAGAAAAAGGCAGCGGGGTAATTTGTATGAACGGAGCCGCCGCACGTAAAGTACAGGTGGGCGATGTATTGATCATCATGAGCTTTGCTTCCATGGCCCAGGAAGTAGCAGAAAAATGGACTCCTATCAGAGTATTCGTAAACGACAAAAACAAACAGGTTTAATTTTCTATTTTGAAAAAATCATATCAGATAATTCTTTCTTTGTTGATCGCCATATTGATGGTGGGTGCTATTTTTCTTTTTGTAAATCCCAAAGAAATCTGGGATAAAATAAAGAATGCCAATTTATATTGGATTTTATTAGCATTGGGAATTTCAATAATATCACACCTGAGCCGCGCCCGCCGATGGAATTTATTATTAGAACCACTTGGGTACAAAACAAGTTTGAAAAATACTTTTCTTGCCCTCATGACAGGATACTTTGGAAATATATTTATTCCGAGAGGAGGCGAGGTGATGCGTTGTGTAGTATTAAACCGCGCTGATAAAATACCGATGGCTTCTTCCCTGGCTACAGTAGTGGCGGAGCGGGTAATTGATTTAGTGTGCCTTGGTTTTTTGGTTGTTTTTTCTCTTTTTTTGGAATACGATAAATTTCTTTTTCTGATCAAAGATGGGTTGAAAGGAAAAGAAAACGAGCCCGGACTGATTTCACAATATTTACCCTGGCTAATTATATTGGCCGTTGGATGTTTAGTTCTGGTCATTATTTTCAGAAATCATTTTATTGTTTTAAAAGTAAGAAAATTTGTAATACAGCTTTTCACAGAAGCGTACCTGAGTTTTATTAAACTGGAAAGAAAAAAAGAATTTATTTTCCAATCCGTTTTTATCTGGACGGCTTATTATTTTATGACGTACCTGGTATTTTTCTCTTTGCCTTTTACCTCCAACCTGGGGCTGATGGCGGGATTGGTTATTTTGATAGCAGGCGCTATTGGGATGTCGGTGCCGGCTTCGGGTGGTGCCGGTTCTTTTCACTTTTTCGTAGCCTTGGGACTTACGATGTTTTATGGCTTGAGTCAGGACGATGGAGTAGCGTATGCTTTCGTACTGCACAGCTCACAATTAGTTTTGACCCTTGTAGTAGGAGGACTTTGTGCCTTCATCAGTTTCTTTGTGATTGGTAAAAAAGAAATTGTATCGGTAAAAGAGAAGTCAAAAAACTAATCTGTCTTTTCGCCGCTTACCATACGGTCTTTATCGTGCAGGTCTTTTAGTATACGGACTTGTTTGAATCCTGCTTCTGCAAGTACTTCCGCTGTTTCTTTTCCAAACTGTTCGTTGATCTCAAAATAGATTCTACCTCCCTGCAATAAATATTTTTTTGCTTTTTCAGCAATCGCTTTATAAAAAATCAATGGATTGTTTTCTTCTACAAACAAAGCCAAATGCGGTTCGTGTTCAAGAACATTCGCCTTCATTAGTTGTTTTTCTCCCAGCATTACATACGGAGGATTGCTCACGATAATGGTTGTCTCCGGAATAATTGTTTCGGAGGATAAAATATCGTTATGAAGAAAAGAGATAGCAACGTTGTTCAGAGCGGCATTTTTTCGTGCAGTGTCCAAAGCGTCTACACTAATGTCCATGGCATATACAAGCGCCTGCGGAAGTTCTTTTTTCAACGTTATAGCAATACAACCGCTACCGGTTCCAATATCCAGAATAGATAAAGGAGATTTTTTTTTGTTTTCAGAAATAATTAACTGCACCAGTTCTTCTGTCTCCGGTCTTGGAATAAGAACAGATGGGTTGACTCCAAAAGGGTAGCCGTAAAATTCTGTGCTGCCAAGGATATATTGTATTGGTTCAAATCTAAGAAGACGTTCCAGGTAGCTATTTAAAAGCGGAATTTCTTCGACGTTTTTTATTTCTTTTCCAGTCAGAATTTCAGAACGGGAAAGGGAAAATAAATTTTCTAAAAGTAAAAAAGACAACGACTGTGCTTCCTGTTTGCCGTAAGTCTTTTCGAGTCTTTCATAGCTTTGTCGGAAAAGTTTATCGGCGCCGGACATATTATTTTATACTGATAAGTTCCACTTCAAATACCAGTGTCGTATTGGGTGGTACCATATATTCTTTTATTTCCTCTGGGTCTTTTACGCCTTTACTTCCGTATCCAAGAAAAGGAGGTACTATTAAAATTCCTTTTTCTCCTTCCTTCATCAGTTGAAACCCTTCGTTCCAACCTTTGATAATACCAGGGTCACCGATTTTAAACATAAAGACATCGCCCTTTTCCAAAGCCTGGAATATTTCACCGTTTAAAAATTTTCCTATGTAAGTAACTTTTACTCTTTGTCCTTCTACGGTTTTTTCGCCTTTGCCTTCTTTTAGGCGTACATATTTTAATCCGCTTGCGCAAAACACCGTATCCTGTTGTGCATAGCTGGTTATAGAAACAAAGAATAGAATAAGAAGAAGAATATTTTTCATACCGTTATTAATAAAAAACCCTATAAGCATTTAAAACGCTTATAGGGTTGAAAAGGTTATTGTGAATTATTTAATACCTAATAATTCTACGTCGAATATAAGAATGGAATTTGGAGGAATGGAACCACCCGCGCCTCTTGGTCCGTAGCCCAATGCAGAAGGAATAATCAGTGTGCCTTTCTCTCCTACACTCATCAGCGCAATACCTTCGTCCCAGCCCTGAATCACCTGGCCTGTTCCCAATCCAAATTCGAAAGGCTGACCGCGATCAACAGAGCTGTCAAATTTTGTTCCGTTTAATAATTTTCCAGTATAGTGAACAGAAACGGTTTTTCCTTTTTCCGCTTTCGCGCCTGTTCCTGCTTGTGTTTGTATGTAATACAAGCCGGAAGGTGCTTTTGTGCCTTTCAGATTATTTTTAGCCATGTAATCCTGTATGGTCTTATCTTCTTTGCCGATCATCTCCGCTACTATTTTTTCCTGATCTTGTTTGTACTCCATCTCCGTCATTGTTTTTATCATTTTGATAATAAAGTTGACGTTACTGCCTTTTCGTATGAAAGCAGGAAGCGGTGCA
>JACXTT010008164.1_pt1 | contig 14578 bp, 14 predicted proteins | sample 9270951 | NCBI WGS metagenome assembly JACXTT01 (sample SAMN15532306, study PRJNA645909) | rock metagenome | isolation source: weathered quartz diorite | place: Puerto Rico | collected 2017-06-21
GCCCCGGGGCTCGTGGGCCTTACCACCCGGGCCGTAAAACAGATCTCTGGCAGCGATATCGTCGGGCTGTCGCCATAAGACGCGAGCGCCCCCTGGGGGGCTCTTCGCCGCTCGAGCAGGGACAGCTTTGACAAAGTTTTTTGCGTAGTCGGATTGAACCAGGCAGACTGCAAGAGCGAACACCGTCACAAAATTTCTCATTCTCGAAATATTCAGCACGTTGAAACCTCCATGTCCAGGCTGCTAGGCGTTTAGGGGATGGGCAAGTGCAGACTCGGCTTCCTGCTCCTGGCGAAATTGATGTTGGATCAGCTCCGAATACAGTCCGCCGACCTCAAGCAGTTCCTGATGGCTGCCTCGCTCGACGATAGTGCTGTCTTTCACGACAAAGATCACATCCGAGCGATTGATTGTCGCCAGGCGATGCGCAATTACAATACAGGTGGCGTTTTTCATCAGCCGACCCAGCGCATCGAAGACCAGTTCCTCGGAGACTGCATCCAATCCTGTAGCCGGCTCATCGAGAATCAGCAGAGGAGCTTTTCGAATGATGGCTCGCGCGATGGCAATGCGTTGGCGTTGCCCGCCGGACAGTGTCACGCCCCGTTCTCCCACTATGGTGTCGTATCCTTCCGGCATTTTCTCGATGAATTCCTCAGCATTGGCAAGCTGAGCTGCTTGGATAATTTCCTTGCGATTGGCTTCGGGGCGACCGTAAGCGATGTTCTGCCAGATGGGAGCATGAAACAGCAGCGTCTCTTGCAAGACAAAGCTGATCTGCCCCCGCAATGATGCCTGCTTAAACATCCGAATATCCTGCCCATCAATCTTCACGGTACCGGACAGGGGATCGTAGAACCGCGCCACCAGGCTGATAATCGTCGTCTTACCCGTGCCCGAGGGGCCGACAAATGCAGCGATTTGTCCAGGTTCGATAACGAAGTTGACGTCCTGGAGGATTAGCTGATCCGGAGTATAGCCAAAATCGACGTGGTCAAATTCTATCTTCCCCTTGAAGCGTGGGGCAGAACGAGCTCGAGGCAGATCCAGCACTTCTCCGTTCGTCTGGAGTACTTCCTGGATTCGCTCGAATCCCACAGCCGCCCTAGAGAAAGTGTCCGTCATCTTTGACAGCTCGCGCATTGGTTTGTACATCTTGCCAAGATAAAGCAGGAATACCAGGAGCAAACCGGGAGTCAGTTTACCCGTTAGGACCAGTTGTCCTCCGTACCACAAGACCAGGCAGGTGCCACAGGCCACGATCACCTCCACTGCCGGACTCAGCTTGGCCTTGAAGCTGCGCGCCCGGAGAGCCATCTCCACGCTCTCGAGACTTTTTTCCTCCAATCGGCGTTGCTCATAATCCTCGCGGGCAAACGCTTTGACGACACGGATCGACGAGAAGACCTCTTCGATAGTTGAAACAATATCACTCTCCTTTTTTCTCACATCTCGAGAAGCCTGCTTGATGCGGCGCGTAAAGCTATAAACCACAACGAAAAGGACCGGCGTTACGGACAGGGCGATCAGGGTGAATTTGAAATTGAGGTAAAACATAACGCCGATCAAGCCGACCAGCGTGAGAACATTAATAACGGTATCCAGCAGGGCAGAGGTGATAAAACTTTGAATCGCATCAATGTCACTGGTCACACGGCTGATCAGGTCGCCGGTTCTCTTTTCATTGTGAAAAGCAAGAGACAGGCGTTGGATGTGAAAATAAAGAGTTCGCCGGAGATCGTGCATGACCCACTGGCCGACGCTTGTGGTGAAATACTTCTCTCCATAAGAACTGATGGCTCCCACAACGGCAATTGCAATGACTCCGAAGGCCGCGAAGTGCAAAATTGCAAACCTGCTCTCTCCCAACCACGAACGGACGATGACACTCAGCCATTCGGGCATGGGCTTCGACTTCAGCAGCTGATCGAAAACGATTTTTAGCGGCCACGGTTCCAACAAATCTGTGATAGCAACGCCGATGACCGCGAGCATCGCAATACCCAAGGCCTTCCAGTGAGGGCGCAACAGGTCAGTCATGCGAAGCTTCTTCATTTTTCTGGATACGTGGTTGACCATAAGAATCAGTGTCGTGGACTTCGGTGATCGATGTTCTGCCCTATCCGGCCGGATAGACAATAAGATCGACTCGGTCGCCGTTCTCAGTCGGATTTTGTGCTTCTCCCAAGCCCTTCGTTTTGAGCCGGGAGTTGTCGAGCTTGAACTTCTCCGCCAGATACTGACGTACCACCAGAGCCCGGGCTTGAGTCAACGCTCGATCTTCTTCGGCGTCACTCTTCGCGGCAGTGGAGACCACCACCACGGCTATACCAAACTGGTTTTGCTCCAGAAATTTTCCGGCTTTGTTCAAGGATTTCTCGTTTTTCAGTTTGGCCGCATCCGGTTTGTCAAAAAGATCCTTGGCAGAATAGGTGAATCTTTTCAGCTCTGGCCCGCGCGGTAATTCAGAGACTTCATACTTTGTCAGGTCTTTCGCGTCCATGTACCCGCGGTTCTTGAAAAACCCGCGAAAGAACCAATTGTGCTTAAGCGCTTCCATATTTTCCTGGAATGCGGTCACTCCGGTTTTGGCTTCGGCAACCGTATCGCGCATACCAGCGGTTGTATCATCAAGCCGGCGGTACAAGGTTTTATCCTTAATCAGCGCACCCATGGTCCCCTCGCCGCCACGGATCGTCGAGGTGATCGATTTCATGTCGGCCGTGGCTTCTTCCACGTTTTGCATGCTGGATTGTGTGCGGTCGAGGATCTGATTGGTTTTTTTCATCAGGTCAGAAAAATCAAGAGGAACGGCGGTTTGAAGGCTGTCCCCATCATGAACTGGTTCGCCATCTTTGGACCCGAACGAGACTGAGACGAATTTGTTTCCCAGCAGCCCTTCTGTTTCAATTGAGGCAACCGAATCTTTTCTGATGACTTGGCGAGTCGAGCTGTCCAGATCCATGGCGATCAGTACCTTTTCATTGGGAGACCGAGGCACCTGGATGTAGTCAACTGTTCCTCTGCGCACACCGCCGATGCGCACCTCAGCACCGGTTGGAAGCCCCGCCACGGTGTCAAAGGCCGCATGCAGCCGGTAGGTCGAACTGAACAGAAATTGCCTGTCTCCAATGATGAAAATTCCGATCGCCAGGACCGACAATGTTCCCAGAATGAATAAACCCAGGCGAGCAAGTCGAGACATAAGGAGCTCCTAATGACCAGGCTGGAAAAACTGGGAGATTAATTCATTCTCGCTTCTCTCCAGTTCCTCTGCACTTCCTTCAGCCTTGATAGTTCCTTCATGCAGGAAAGCCAGCCGGTCGGATACCGTTTTGGCGCTGTGCACATCATGAGTCACGACAACCGAGGAGATATTGCGTTCCTTTTGAAGTGTGAGAATGAGTTCGTTGATTTTGGATGCTGTAACTGGATCCAATCCTGCTGTCGGTTCGTCGTAAAGAAGAATTTTCGGAGTGAGGGCCAGCGCTCGAGCCAGGCCGACCCTTTTTTTCATTCCCCCGGAAATTTGCGATGGCAACTTTTGGAAACTGTCTTCGATGCCTACCGCCCTCAAAAGCTCGCGGACGCGCTCTGTTCGTTCAGCATCGGACAACCTGGTATGTTGGCGCAATGGAAAGGCTACGTTTTCTTCCACGCTCAAGGAATCGTAAAGGGCAGCCGACTGAAACAGGAAACCGATCTCCTTCCTTACTTGGTTGAGCTTCTCCAGAGGAAGTTGCGTGATCTCGTTTCCGTTGATCCTAATTGAGCCGGTGTCGGGTTTTTGCAAACCGATAATCAGCTTGAGGAGAACGCTTTTTCCAGTACCGCTGGGTCCGAGAACGGTCAGTGTCTCGCCCCACTCAATTCTTAGGTCGACTCCGTCAAGAACGGTTTGAGATCCGAAAGACTTGTGCAAGCCTTCAATCTCGATCGCAGATGTGTGCTCTTGATCCATGCCCTCGTCCTTTAGGGAAAAAGTGTGAGAATCAATCTCACCAGCAGAACGTCCGTCAGGATGACGAAGAGTGAAGCGAGAACCACCGAACTGGTTGCGGAACGACCTACTCCCTGCGTTCCTCCCGAGGCGCGCATGCCTTCAAAACAGCCAATTACGCCAATGATCAGACCGAACACGGTAGTCTTAAATGTAGCTGGAAGCAGATCGCTAAAGGTCAGACGTCCAAAACCGCGTTCAATAAACAGCCTTATGGAAATGGGCTCGACCAGAGTATTTGCAACCCAGCCCATGACAATGCCGCTGAAATCGGCCGCCACAGTCAACAAAGGGAGCACCAGGATGCAGGCAAAGACTCTAGTTGCAGCAAGGAATTTGTACGGACTCACTGCCGAGGCCTCGATAGCATCGATCTGCTCGGTGACCTTCATCGAACCCAATTCGGCCCCAATGCCTGCTCCCACCCGCCCACTCACTACTAGCGCCGTAATGATGGGCCCGCTCTCTTTAATGATGGAAATGACAATGACGGCCGGAAGTAGCGATTTAGCTCCAAATCGGATCAGGCTGTCGCGCATTTGCAGCGACATGACTACTCCCAGTGCAGCACCCGCGAGAAGAACAAGAGGAAGCGATTTCGAGCCAACTTCATCCATCTGCCGAACAATCTCCCTTCCTTCAAATGGCGGTGTAAATCCGTCCCGCAACAACTGGCCGACGAACACCCCCAGCTCTCCGAACCACTCGAGGAAGGAATTTGCTACACTTCTTGTTTCTTGTCTTGCTTTAGAAATTACCATACAAGCGCCTTCCGAGTCAGACTAGATTACTGCGCCTTGAGGAGATTCCGGCTGTAGCTCCTACGCTCCAGACTTCTTTGAAGAAACTCAATTCTCTTGCGAAAGGCTTCTTCCTCGAACGCCCGTTTCCGAATTGCCTGATAAAGCAATTCAATTTCGGCATTCTTTTCTTGCACTGATCTTTGAAGTGCTTGGACCTGATCTTGTGCGACACGCTCGCGGGTATTCCCGCCTCGAAGAATGTGGGAAATAGCCCAGGCTCCGGACGCCAGAATCGCCAAAGGAAGTCCGACGCAAAATATCATTTGGTTTTCCATTATTTAACACTCTTTCAATATTCGTTCAGCTTTGGCCCCTATCTTGTATTGGGCAATCACGCTGCCATAAATGGAGGGCAGTCTTAAGTAGCAGGAATTTGATTTGGTAAGAAGTTACACCTAGAAGTTACACCTAAAGGAAGCCGTGCCCTACGGGCGCGAGTAACCAGGAAGAAATCGAGGAATTTTCCTGGCAGACGGAGAGATTTACACGAATCGGGCAGTCCGGCGTCCGTCAAAGCTCCTATCACCCAAATCATAGTTCCCGTATTAACCCGTCGCGAGGAGATCAGATCCCCAGGATCAGCTTAGCTTGTACTAGTGACTGGGCTTCAGTGCAATTGTGCACACCCTTCTTCACTGTTACGTCGCCGTGTCATGCGGACACCGACATCGACGGTCTAATATTGAACAGAATTAGGGAGTTCTGTCATTTATGGTCAAAAACACGAAGTCAAAAGTTCCAGGGAGGAAGTTGCTCAGACCGCTGGTCGGCACCACTGAGAGAAAATATACGTGCATACTACTTGTCATCGTCGTCATCCTCGGTCTTTCCACCCGCCGATTATGAGGAGGAGGACGACGACGATTTTCAAAGGAGGAGAGTAAGTGGCAGAATCACTGCAGGAAACCGTGCCCATCCGCCGGCAAGAATGCCTGTCGAGTGAAGAGCTTATCAACACTTTCAAAAAGGTCCGGTACACCACGGACCAGCTCTGCGAGCCTTTGTCGACTGAAGACTTCGTTGTTCAGTCCATGCCCGATGCGAGTCCAGCCAAGTGGCATTTGGCTCATTCCACATGGTTCTTCGAAACCTTTTTGCTGATGGAGCATCAGCCGGATTACGAGCGATTCAACGCAAACTATTCGTTTCTCTTCAACTCTTACTACAATGCCCTGGGTGAGCGGCACTGCCGGGGCAGGCGGGGCATGTTAACTCGTCCGACTGTTCGGGAGACGTTCGCTTATCGCCGCTACGTGAATCGGCAGATTATTCGCCTCCTGGAAACATCAAATCTCGACAAGCTGCAAACCGTGGCCCCTCTCCTTGTCCTGGGCATAAACCATGAACAGCAGCATCAGGAGCTTCTGCTCACGGACATTAAGCACCTTTTTGCAATGAATCCACTGCGGCCTGTTTATCGACAGAGCAGGGTGCTAACCAGCCGGTTGCCTCTGCCTCTACAATGGAAGAAGTTTCTGGGAGGCCCTTGTTGCATCGGTCATGATGGAAAGGAATTCGCTTTTGACAATGAGGGTCCGCGACACGAATGTTTTCTGCGGCCGTTTGAAATCGGTTCGCGGTTGATCACGAACGAGGAATACCTGACCTTCATGCAGGACGGAGGATACGATCGAGCGGAACTATGGTTGGCGGACGGATGGGATCTTCTGAAAGCTAACAGTACAAAGGCCCCGGCTTATTGGCAATATCTGGACGGGCAGTGGTTGAATATGACGTTAGCCGGATTGCGGCCGGTAGATCCGTCTGAACCGGTGTCTCACGTCAACTACTTCGAGGCTTCCGCTTTTGCGGAGTGGTCCAGCGCACGCCTACCAACGGAAGTGGAATGGGAGGTTGCAGCCTTTGAACAGTCGCGCGACGGCAATTTCCTGGAGACAGGGCTGTACCAACCTGTATCAAGCGGAAATCCGGCTCCAGAAAAATCTGTGGGCACTTCCTCCGACTCAGGGATGTTTAAGAGTTCGAGCGGCAGCAACAATCGCGGCAATTTGGACGCGCTGCAGAGTGATGACTGGCCCGTTGCCCAGATGTTTGGAGATTTGTGGGAGTGGACGCGCAGCTCTTATTCAGCTTACCCGGGGTATAAAGCGGCGGCAGGGGCTCTGGGCGAGTACAATGGTAAGTTTATGTGCAACCAGTTTGTCCTGCGGGGAGGTAGCTGCGCAACGCCTCGCTCACACATCCGCCTTACCTATCGCAACTTCTTTCCGCCCACCGCTTCCTGGCAGTTTACCGGCATACGGCTCGCTCGTGATGTATGAGACAGTCGCAATGTCGTAGGGGCGGTACCACCGGCGATCCGTCCGGAGTTTCTCTTCCACATCCAGGGTGGAAGTCGCTGAGACAGCGGCTCCTTACTCTGGATCGCTTCAATTGCCGAGAAATTTGCTTCTCTTTCGTTCACGGGCTGCCAGAGTTGTTTTGACAGCCCTCCAGCTCGCTTCCACTTCCTGAGGTGTCATCTCCACCAAGTCATAGGCAAGCTGGTAAAGTCCGCGCAAATCGGTTTCAAAAATAGGAACTGCATACCGCCTGACTTCAGCAACCTCTTGTTTCGCTTCTTCGAGCGAACCCGCCATGACGAAATCAATAAAGCATTCGGTCCCGTGCGCGGCATAGGAGAACACGACGTATTTCGTCTTCATTGTCTTACCCCCGTGCGGGAAGCTGCGACAAGCTGCACTTTCGGACACCAGATCAGAAGTCACGATCAGGTTTGCCACTTGGTCATGAAGCCTCGGCGAGCTCTCGGTTCCTCAGAGAAAAATGGCACTTGGGGTTTCAGGCCCGCCGTGCATAGCAGGCGTTTTTCCGTACCCTGGAGAATCAAGCACGAACCTACATTTTTCCCTGGGCCACCGAGAACGGTTCGTCTTCTATTTGCCTTTGGAATGGCCCTTACTTTTGTGTTGCTTCAACACAGTCCGGGCTGCCACTTCCTTGGCTCGCTTTCCGTAGCGACCTGATTTTTGAGCTTTTCCTTTGATGTGTTCGTATTGGCGCTGCTCTTTTGAACTAACGCCACGTAGATGTTTACCCGCCGGCATGACCTTTACCTCGCTGCTTCTTCTTTCGTCTGCATTAACCGTCCCCTCCAAAACACAGCTTTAATTATCTGTCGCGTCGCCAAACATCTCTGGTCAAAAGTGAACGCCGAACCAACCCCATTTTTTCCGAAGAGCCATCCGTGGCAGAACCATATTGACCATATTGCGTGAAGACGAGAATTCCCTCTTTCAAGGTGGGAGTGGTGAAAAAATTCATGAGTGAGCGTCCAGAAGCTTGTAGTGACGACTTCAGTGGTTTCTTTTCCACGCGGTGGGAACGACTCAAATCGTTACTACAATGTTTCCCAGCTCCACGTTGTGCAGGGATGCCCAACGGTCCGAAGATCAAGATATGGCGGAGAAAACACTCCTCATAAGGCCTTAGCTATTTCGCCCGTAACGCACCATCTGGCCTGATTTTGATGCGTTACGCCAAACTGCGCCTAACGCATCCTACAAGTTAGAAGCCCTTCATCTCCAAGGCTATCCTTTCAAATTCCTTAAACTCAGGTCGGACTCACACGGTTGTTCAATTGTGACCAGACCTCAAAATGCCATGTGGATATGTTGGGGAGATGAAAATTCTTGAAGGAGGAGGAATAAATAAATGAAAGGCAAGATAGCATGGATGGCAGCTCTTGTAGTCGTGCTAGGCGTTACCGTCTGGGCGTTGCAGATCCAAGCCGATCAATGGGACAAGAAAACCATTCTCACGGTTGGCGAAACAATCCAGATCCCCGGCGCTACCCTAACACCAGGAAAATATGTGTTTCGCCTCCTGGATTCCAGCGCCAATCGTCATATTGTCCAAGTTTTCAACGAAGACCAAGATCACATTCTGGCAACCATTCTCGCGATTCCCAATTATCGTTTAAGACCGAAAGGACATAGTGAATTTGGTTTTTGGGAGATGCCCCAAGGCGTCCCCCCTGCTCTACGCTCGTGGTTCTACCCAGGCGACAACTTTGGTCAAGAGTTCGCCTATCCGAAGTCGGAAGCAATGCAACTTTCGGCGGCAATTCACCAGGAAGTGCCTAGCCTGTCAGAAGAAGATGAGAGCAAGCTACATCACCAAATAGTGAACCCGCCAGCCGAGCCACAGCCAGCACCTCAGCCCACGGTGGAGCAACCCAGACCGGAACCTGAGCGTTCAGAGCCTGCTACCATTGCCCAGGCGACTCCGCCACCGGCAGAGTATCCGAAAGCTTCAGAGCAGCGGCAAACTCCGCCGCCAGCCAAGCTCCCCAAGACCGGTAGTTCTCTCCCTTTGATTGGACTGCTCGGGGGTCTTTGTCTGGGGCTAGCTGCTATGCTCCGCAGGCTTAGCGCGTAACGTGACTACGAACGGGCTAGGATAGCAAAGAGCAATCTCAATCTGAAGAGTTCGTACGCAGGCCAGGCAGCTCTGCACGCGTGCGGAACTGCCTGGCCGCTGATGTATAATAATGGTCCGCTCGTCCTTTCATGATGATGGCAATTTGTGCAAAAACGGTTCTGGTACCTGCTATCTGCGTTGGCCTTCTTTGCTGGGAAGGGGCGGCGGAGCAAATTCTGGTCAACACCGCTCAAGCTGTTCCTGATCCCACTCGCCCTTACACGATTTCGCTGAACGTCGATTGGGTGATTCTGGCCGTTACAGTTTCAGAGCGCCGGGGAGGTTTTGTCTCGGCCCTGAAAAAAGAACAATTCACCGTTTTAGAAGATGGGCGTCCGCAGCAGATTCAGCTATTTGAGCACGAAGCGGTTCCGCTCACGATAGGATTGATCATCGACAGCAGTGGCAGTATGCGTCCCAAGCGATCCTCCGTCATCACCGCCGCGCTCACCTTTGTGCGTTCTTTGAAGGCCCAAGACGAGATTTTCATTGTGAATTTCAATGACAGGGCTGAATTGGGGCTGCGCTCAGATCAGGGATTTACCAATAACCTTGATCAAGTCAGAACGGCTTTAATCCGCAGTACTTCGGCGGGACGGACTGCTCTGCATGACGCTATTGGCCTTGCATTAGATCAATTGTCCAAAGGCCATCACGAGAAGAAGGCGTTATTGTTAATCAGTGACGGAGGAGATAACGCGAGCCAGCTGACACTGGGAGATGTTCTGCAGAAGGCTAAAGAATCTCAAGCTACTATGTACGCGATCAGTCTGTTTGACGAAGAAGAAGAAAATGCCGAGCGTAATCCTAAACTCCTTAAGCGACTGGCTCGAATCTCCGGCGGTGAATTTTTTTCCCTGACCTCATTGGCAGACTTGGAGACAGTCTGTCAGAAAATCTCCCAAGACATCAGGCACCAATACACCTTGGGGTATGTGCCTAGCAATCAAGCCCACGACGGCACTTTCAGAACAGTCCGCGTGAAACTCAATCTACCCCATTCTGGTGGTTACTCGGTGCGTACTCGGGAGGGTTACCTTGCGCCAACGGCACAAGAACAAAGTGCTGCTCCGGCGGAACGCTAATGAACGAACGCTTGCGTACTGGTCCACCAGCCGTATGGAGGGGTACCCATGAGAAGAAGGCACCGCAGGCTGCTTCGATGGCTTGAGGTGTCGTTTTTTCTAGTCGGCATCATTGCACTGGCATTCTGTGGCACAGCTTTTCTGCATTCCAAGCTTTCTCAGCTGGCGGCTGAGAGACAGCTCGAGAAGCTGTCCGTGCCTGAGCCAACCCTATCGATACCTGAGCCAGGAAACAACAGCGATCGTTTCACCCCTCAGGCATGGCGTGAAGACGCGAATTTACCCATTGGCCGGCTGGAGATCCCAAAGCTGGGGTTGAAGGTCGTTGTTTTACAGGGAACAGACACCTGGACCTTAAACGGCGCAGTGGGCCATATTTCAGGCACGGCGTTTCCCGGCGAGCCAGGCAACGTGGGCTTGGCGGGCCACAGAGACAGCTTCTTCCGGAGTCTCAAAGACATTGCTCTCGATGATCAGATTGTTCTGAGAACTCCGACAAGCACTTACTTCTACAAGGTAGATAACATCAGCGTCGTTGCTCCAGACGACACCTATGTCCTCAAGCCTTCGGATCAGCCTAACCTGACTCTTGTTACCTGCTATCCGTTTTACTTCATTGGCAACGCCCCGGAACGATTCGTCGTCAGAGCGCGTCTGACAAGCGTTTCCTGAGGAGTGTGCTTTTCGTCTTCTCCGCGGCGTTGCCGCTTTATCCGCCTGGTGGAAGCTTGTCACCCAAACTATGCATCTGAGTTTTGAGAAATGCTTGGACCCAGCAGGCTCGGAACGTCACCGGACATCCTCGGCTCGGCCTCTTTGGGGAGATCGGGACCGTGCTTGAAAGGTGACCAGGTGAGAGGGTTCTGCTGAATCGGTGCATAATTCCTCTCTCCTCTACGGGACCCGATTAGTGATATTCCCTTAGCAATCTCGCCACCACCTTGAGGTCTGCGGTGAACCGACCCATTTCACGGTGGCGTTCTTCAGGCGTCGTTTGGCGCAAGATAGAAGAAGGATGGACGGTTGCGAGCGCGTGGGGAGCTAAGGTTGTCGCGACCACCTGGCCTCGCTGAAGACTTACCTTGAACTCCCGACCCAAAAGCGCCTGGGCTGCTGTCGCACCAAGGCAGACGAGCACCTTCGGCCTAACCAACTCAATTTCCTTTTCGAGCCACGGGAGACAGGCGGCAATTTCTCGGGCACTTGGTTTTTTATGAATGCGCCGCTTACCTCTGGGAGTCCACTTGAAATGCTTTACGACGTTGGTGACATACGCATCGGCTCGATTAATAGCCGCGGCCTCTAACCCCTCGTCGAGCACCCGGCCTGCGGGACCAACAAATGGCTCGCCTTGCACGTCTTCGTCGTGCCCAGGCTGTTCTCCCACGAAGAGCACACGCGCGGAGCGGCGGCCCTTGCCGAACACGGTTTGAGTAGCATTCTGAAAAAGGGGGCACCCCTGGCATTCCTGCGCCGCCTCACGAAGCGAATCCATGGAAATGCGCGACGGCAGGAACGGTAGTGCGCTCAGGCCCGTTTTGCTGTTAGGCCTCATGTAACAATTATAGCAGAGCCGCTAGAGAGGTTGAGCTCAGGCGGGAAGGCACTTTAGCATCGTGAACCTTTTGTAAGGGGCGCGGAGCACCGCGTCCGTGTCACCTGCCGAAGCGACTCACAGCATATCTCTGCCTGAGGAACGGCGGTGGCTTAACGCAACCGATGTTTATGCTCCTGTTCAAAAATGACCAACCTCTGCGAATGTTGGGCATCTATAATTTTGGGGAGGTAGCCCGTATGGAAACAGTCACGAAACAGCTCGCAACTGAAGTTGGCGGTCTTCTTCCCAAGCTTGGAATGGGGCTCCTGATGATGTTTGCGTTCGGGTTAACCGGGCACCTCTTACAAAGGGTCATCCGCCGGCTGGCCGTGTCCGCGAACCCGGGCAAACAGGACGTGCTAGTTTTGATGGGACAGATAACCAAGATCGGGCTCTACATACTTGGTGCTGTTACGGCGTTGGGGACGATAGGCATCAATGTCTCCGCGGTGGTCGCGGGTCTTGGGCTTACCGGTTTTGCCTTGGGCTTCGCGTTCCGTGACACGCTCTCAAATATTCTGGCAGGAATCCTCATCTTGATGTACCAGCCGTTCCATCGGAGCGACCATATTGCCGTCGCAGGCCTTGAGGGTACTGTCGAAGGCATCGATCTTCGCTATACCACACTGATCAACGAAGACAAGCGATTCCTGATTCCTAATTCACTGCTGTTTAGTAATCCAATCACTCTCTCAAGAGAGAAAGCTGCACAAGTCCATGCTGGAGCACAATGGAGCGATGGAAGTCGCGTCTTCCGTGATCGATAGATAAACTCAATAAGGGCACCGAAAGACACTTAGCCCGAAAAGCAACTGCAATGTACAGACAAACACTGTGTTCTTGAACGGCGCGGCGGGTCCCTTTTGAACAGATTCTTTCTATCCATGGCCCTAGGCTGGAGGTGTGAGGCTGCAGAATGGAAGTCGGCAATGCTATCGAGCAGCAAATCCTGGGTGGCGATTGATCACCGAGCAATCGGATGTCTCGTGTCGGCGTGCGGCCCTGTACTTTTGCCTGGATGACTGCGCGGGGAATTTCCGGTACCAGCGGCTGGGTGACCGGTTGAGCTTCTCAATTCTTCCGCTGAAAGATAACCATCTCGGTTGGCATCCATTTTTTTGAAGGCTGCGTCAAATTCAGCCTTTGAGATTCGGCCATCACCGTCCGCATCCATCCACTGGTAGCTGCTGCCAAAGGACCCACCCGCCGGTTTTTGTGTCTTGCTCGACGGTTGCCCTTGAGACTTGTCCTGGTTTGTTTCGTGGGTCGTGTTAATGCCTTCTCTGCGGGCTTTAATGTCTTGCGGTGAGACCGGGCCCGCCAGCAGAATCTCGATAAGACTCACCAGGCATAATAGATTTTTGGGGCTGCTCAAATGGTGCATAGCTGAATGACCTCTTTCGCAGAGCGTCTCCCAACATCTCAGCCGGCAGCTGGGAAGAGATTGTTTAGCGACTCGGCCAAAGTTGGATGGGCAAAAACCGCGCTTTGGAGCTGAGCTTCAGTGACATTACCCATCATGGCAATCTGTAGCATGGACATAATCTCGCCACCTTCGATCCCAAGAATGGCGCAGCCGAGAATCCTGCCACTGGGAGCGTCAACGACAGCTTTCATGAATCCCCGTGACTCGTCTACTTCCAGTGCACGGGCCACGTAGTTCATAGGCATCTTAGCTACACGAATTTTCAGACCCTGTTCTCGCGCCTCTGTCTCGGTCAAGCCCACTCGGCCCAATTGTGGGTCGATGTAGACCGTATAGGGAACCCGTCTCCCGCGGACGCTGGCCCTTTCTCCGTCAAGGAAATTCTTCTTCAGAATTCGGAAATCATCGTAAGAGATGTGGGTAAACGCCGGGCCGCCATTCACATCTCCTATGGCATAAACTCCGGTTACGTTGGTCTCGAGAAACTCGTTGACGCGAATAAACCCCTTGGGATCGGTCTCCACACCGGCAGATTTCAGGTTAAGCGAGTCCGTATTGGGCGTTCGGCCTGCTGCCACTAACAAATGAGAGCCAGAAAGCGCCTGTTCTCCTTGCGGAGTGCGAACCACTAAAGCGAAGCTATGGTCTGTCTTCTTTTGAACTCGGACGGCTTCGGTTTTCAGAAGGATGTCGATCCCGTCTTCGCGCAAGACGGAAGCGACAGCATCTGCCACGTCCGGGTCTTCGCGTGCCAGCAGCTGTTGACTGCGCTGGACAACAGTCACATCGCTTCCGAACCGCCGGAACATCTGTGCAAACTCGAGGCCCACGTAGCCGCCGCCAAGAACGATCAGTTGATCAGGAACATGATCCAGCTCCATGATTGACGTCGAATCCAACCAGGAAATCTCGTTCAGTCCGGCCAGGGGAGGAACCGCGGGGCGGCCTCCGGTATTGATGATGATCTTGCTTCCTTTGATCTCGACCCTCTGCCCATCGTCAAGTTTCACTTGCAAGGTGTTTCGATCCGTGAAAGTAGCTTCGCCGTGCCAGTAGCGCAGATTGGCCGCTTCCCGGACACGCCGTTCGCCCCCCTGGCGGAAGCTCTGGACAATGGCTCGCTTGCGCTCGCGCACCTTGGCCATATCGATCTCAACTGGCTTTGGCTTAACTCCGTAGTCGCCGGCTCGGCGTGTAACGTACGCGACACGCGCGCTGGCGACC
>JACXTT010008165.1_pt1 | contig 14577 bp, 13 predicted proteins | sample 9270951 | NCBI WGS metagenome assembly JACXTT01 (sample SAMN15532306, study PRJNA645909) | rock metagenome | isolation source: weathered quartz diorite | place: Puerto Rico | collected 2017-06-21
TCACGGTAGGGACCGTGACACCAGTCGGGAAAAGGGCGAGCATACAAATCTCCGCACGATGACGCGCCGGCTGAAGCCGGCGCCTACCGGGGAAGGTTACGGATCATTCCGAAGAAGAGGCGACTGGTCCCTCCGCCAACACTCCCTCATTCGCCCGCGCCCGATTGCGCTGAAGAAGCGCGAAAAGAGCCGGAGCCGTCCACACGGTGAATCCCATAAACAGCGCACCCCCGATCAGATCCACCACGTAGTGATACCGCAGGTAGACCGTGCTGAGGATCAGCAGAGTCCCGATCACATAAAGTGCATATCGGGACTTGACCTGGTACTTTCTCGCGAAGTACATCACGAGAAGGGTCATCTCGGTGTGCCCGCTCGGGAATGCGTCTCGCTGCGCCACAGCGGCAGGATTAGGCAGATCGTGGGGAATTGACTCGCCGGCATCGAGGAAATCCCGAAGCGGATTCGTGAAAAAGACCCCCGGCAACTCCTTGTCGAGAGACCCGAATGCATGGAGCGTGAACCTGGGCCCGATCGCCGGGAAGAGAATGTAGCCGAGATACGAAAGGAAGAATCCGTAGGTCAGCGTGAACATGACGAACGAGAACTTGTCGTAATCCCGCCGCATGAGCAGCTCCGCGGCGAGTGTCACCATCAAAAGGTAATAACTCACATAGGCGAGTTGAAGGATCTCCGTTACTACCGGGGAGGCCCACTGCGCGAGCCACACGGTGGGGTGGACGCCGAAGAGGAAGTGATCGATCTCGATCAACGTCAGGTCGATATCTGGCCGTCCGATCGACTGGATGATGATGTAGACTTCCTTGAAGACCAGGAAGATCACACCGACCGGATACCAGTCGTGCAAGAATCGGAGAAGGCGCATCTCCGGGTGCGTGGCCGCGATGGAGAGCAGAGTGATGATCACACTCAGCCCGATATTAATCGGGACAATGCGGTTCCACGAGGCTGAGCCCGGAAGGGCGATGATGGCGAGGATCGAAACGACCGTAGAAAATGCAATGACCAGGCGATCGACCGGGCCGGGTGTGCGTACGATGGAGGAGATGCTCAGGGGCAAGCGCGTCTCCTCAAGCAATCCACTGAAGCATCAATGTGGCGAGAGTGAGGAAAATGCTTATGCCGATTACATCCTGGAATGCCGTTTCGAAAGGTCCCGCAGTGAGCGCCGGATCGAAACCGAGGCGCTTCGATATCATCGGCACCGTCGTGCCCACAAGTCCGGAGAGGTTAACTGAAACGAACATTGCTATTCCGACCACCAGTCCGAACTCCCACACCCCCTGCCAGATTGCTCCAACAATGCCGATGACAAGTCCGCATGCGCCGCCGATAATCAGAGTGGTCTGCATTTGCCGTGAGACCGGAGGCCACCACCGGTCGAGCGTAACGTGACCGGTCGACATAGCGCGCACGATGATCGCGGCGGACTGCAGACCGGTGTTTCCTGAAATCGCTGAGATGATCGGCATGAAGGACGCGAGGAGAATGACGCGACTCAGGGTCTTGTCGAAATAATGAATCACAACCCCTGCCCCGAATTCGATGGCAAGCGTCGTAAGGACCCACGGCAGGCGCAACAGCGCAATCTGGGAGGGGGTGCGCCGTTCCAGCTCCTCCGCATCAGAACCGACCAATCGCGCAACGTCCTCGCTGTGCTCCTGTTCGATAACGTCGACGATGTCATCGATCGTAATCCGGCCGACGAGCTTGCCCGTCTTTTCGACCACCGGCAGCGACACAAGGTCGTATTTGCGGAACATATCGGCGACCTGCTCCTGGTCAACATCGGTGCTGACGCTCTTGGCATCGCCTTCCATGATCTTGTACACGCGCCGGTTCGGCGAGTGGAGGACGAGCGACTGGAGGGGGAGCGCCCCGACGAGATGGCCCTCTTCATCCACCACGTACACATTGTAAATCAGCATGTGTTTCTTGGCCGACATGCGAACCGCCTTGATCGCCTGCTTGACGGTCGAGTGCATGCCGACCGCAACGTACTCCGTACCCATGATCCCGCCCGCGGACTCGGGAGGGTACTCCATGAGGCGCTGGACGGCCGTGGAATCCTTTGCCGGCATCGCGTGAAGAACTTTCTCTGCGATGCCGGGAGGCAATTGAGCGACCAGATCAGCCGCGTCATCGGAGGCGAGGAGATCGACGTAGGCCGTAATCCGGTCCGACGGGAGAGAGTCGAGTATCTGTCCGCGCGCATCAGGACCGAGCTCAAGGAGGACAGCGCTGCCGGTTGCCGTGTCGAGCAGGTTGAACACATACTGTCCGTCTTCCGGCTCGAGCCGGTCGATGATGTCGCCGATATCGGCGGCGTGGAGGTCGGCAAGAATATTCAGGAGGAGCGGCCCCGTGCGTTCGTGCGCCAGCTCCCTGATATCTTCCATGAGGGCATCGTCGACCTCGATCGTTTTGATCCCCCGCGAGCGTGGGATGATAATCGCGTCTTCGGTCGTGATGATATGGTTGATATCGCGCGCCGCGTCGGTCATGCAACAAGCCGCTCGATTTGGTTGGTCAGGTCAAAGAATTGCTCGGGGGTCAATTGCTCCGGCCGCTTTTCGAGCGGGAGAGTAACTCCGTCCATAATTCGTCCCACCGCAGCTTCCGTGTAGGGAAGATACTTCAACCCGTTTCTCAGCGTCTTGCGCCGCTTGCCGAACACCGTACGGATGACAGTGGAAAAGACCTCGGGGTTTACTCCGCCCGGAAGGCGGTTGAAAAAGTGGATGTGAAGAATGCTTGACGTCACCTTCGGCCTGGGGTAGAAGCAATTCGGCGATACATCAAAGAGGATCTCCGGCGTACCGTAGAGCCTTGATGCGACGGAGAGAATTCCGTAGTCCTTGGTTCCCGGCTTTGCCACGACCCTCCGTGTTACTTCCTTCTGCGCCATAATCGTGACATCCTTGATGGAAGAGCGCTCTTCGAAGGACTTGAAGAGAATGGGGCTTGTGAGATGATACGGGATGTTTCCGAGAAGCCGGATCTTGGCCTGATGAGTGTCTCGCCACCATCCCAGGTCGACGTCGAGGAAGTCCTGATGGAGGATGGTAACGCCGGGCGATGCGAAGCGGTTCCGAAGGTCCTCGATGATGCGTCCGTCGATTTCAACGAGGATGAGATGTTTTACCCTCCCGGCGAGTTCGTGGGTTAGAGCGCCACGGCCGGGGCCGATCTCCATGACCACATCGCCCGGGAGGGGTCGAAACGACTTGACGATCTTCCGGACGATGTTCTCATCGATGAGGAAATTCTGCCCGAGGGACTGACGGGGCTTCGCATAGAGGGTCGGCTTCTTATTCACCGTCAGGGGCGGGGCGGTGTTCGTTCAGGGCTTCTTGAACAATTTCATAAGCCCTTCCTGAGCCTTCTTCTTCAGATCTTCCTCAACTTTCTGTTTCGCTGCGTTCGCCTGCGCCTCGGTGTTCAGTTTGAGAACGGGATCCGATGCGGTCCCGCCGACGAGGAAATTCAGATTGAAATTCCCGTCTTTATCCTTGAGGAATTGCAGTACCTGGTCGCCCACTCCGTTCAGCTTGAGCCGGTCGGATACGTCGCCGGGCAGCCTGACGTTGAGATTGTAATTCAACGAGCCGTCGAGCCCCTGCGATCCGTCGACGAGAAATTTCGTCGTGCCGGCGTCAACTTTCAAACCCTTCACGTTGAAACGGCCGTCCTGGATCGAGAATGCATTCGTCCAGTCCTTGAAGTTCACCTGCTTCATCGACTCCAGGTTCGTGAACTGCGCCACTTTCTGCATCAGCGGCAGTCCCAACAGCTTCCCCTCGAGGATGTGCACGTCGCCGTTGCCGAGAAGCGATTGAGTATTAAGCCCGAGCGTGTCGTTGAGATCACCCTTCAGCTTGGTGTTCAGGTTCAATTTTCCGGCAAGGTATTTCCCGAACGATGTGAACTTGGGAAGGAGCTCGCCCGATTCTACGTTTACAATGCTGAGATCAAGGTCGAACGGTTTCTTCGCCTGGTCGTGGAGATCGAGAGTGCCCTGCGATTTAATGGTCCCTTGAAACGCATTGACGGTGAAGTTCTTCAGATTGACTTTTCCACCGGAGATCGCCGCCGTCCCCTTCGCGTTGTTGAACGTAAATTTGTCGGTTACCAGTTTGTCGATGCTGACGTCCGCGTTGACATCGATTCCCGGGACCAAGCCGCCGCCTGCCGGTTTCTTCGCGGAGGCAGATCCGGTCTTGGGCGCTCCTGCCGGGGGAGCATTGTCGGACATCAGGTCGGCGGTCCGAAGTTGTTTCGATTTGAGCGTCAACGTGGCGGTTGGAGTACCGGCGGATTTCGCGGCATCCTCCATCACCATCCCCAGATAGTTCTTGAGTGCGAACGAGAGGTTTAGATCCGACTCGCCGATGTTCATCGCGAGCTGTTTCGACTGGACGACCTGGTTGTTGAACTCGACGGTGCCGTTCAGGTTGCTGATCGGTGCTTTGGATGCGGCGGATTTGATCGTTACACCCTGCAGGTCGATCGTGCCGTTCGCCTTGAGGGTCTGGGGCAGCTTGGGTTTGCCGTCGATGGAGATGGCGGATTTCATGCGGCCGTGAAGCTCAGTGCCCGGCTCGAGAGGGTAGAACTCTTTGACCTCGTCGAGGTTCATGGAACCGTTGAGCGCAGCGCTGAGGAGAGGATCGTCTAAGTTTGTCATCTGAAGGCGGCCGTCGATCGAGTTGCTCCCGAAATTGGCGGAGAACTTATGGAGGCGAAAACTACCGATCCCCTTGGCGCCGAGGGGAACCGAGGGCTTCTCGAATGCTCCCGAGAGGTTGACATTCGTGATCGACTTCGGGAGCGACGCGTAGTGGATCGACCCGTTTGAGACTGTGAATGACGCGGATACCGCGGGGTTGATGGTTTCGCTCGACGGCCCCGTCACAGCGAGAGACAGCGCAATCTCGCCGGAGCCCTCGAGTCCGCTCGTCTTCTTGAGCATCTCGGGCGGCAGGATGGAGAGAAACTGGGTCATCTGGATCCCGGGCGAGGAGATGTGAAGATCCATGTCATTCGATTTCTCGGAGAGTTTCCCGATGCTTCCTGCAATGCTCAACGGCAACTCGCGCACTTTGGCTGTCAGGTTGTCGAACTTCAGGATGTCGTTGCCTATCTCGTAGACAATAGAGCCGGTTGAGGTGACAGGCTGTCCGGAGAGGTACCACCATCTCAGCGAGCCGTAGCTGAAACTGTCGACCGATACATTCTCGGTCACATGAAGCGCGTTCTCAGCGGGTTTTGTCTCCGCACTGAGCTTCCCATTCAACCCGCTCACGGCCATCCGGCTGTCGAATTTCCTATCGGTGTAGAGCAACTCCCCGTTTCGGATTTCCAGGTCCGAAAGGAGAAACGCTCCGGCACTTCCCCGCTCTTCCTTTAGAGACCCCTGCTTTTTCGCCTCGGCCTCGGTTGCGTTGCCGGAGAAGTTCTTCAGGCCATCGGGAGTCACCTCGAGGTTGATTACGGGATGATCGAGGCGGATCCGACCCATTTCAATCTTGCCCGTGATAAGCGGGAGGATCTTCACGTTCAGGGCAAGGTGGTCGAGAGCAATGAATTCCGAGCTTTCGAACCCCTTATTGGGCGGATTGGATATTGAGAGGCCTCCTACGGAAACCCCAAGGGGAAATATTGACAAGGATATGTCCTTGACCGAAACCGTCCGGTGAGTCGACCCCTCTATCTGCGGGATCACGACGGCTTTCAGCCGCTCGCTGGTAAAATAGAACGTGGCAAAGATGAGGGCAAGGACGATAAGCCCTGCGGGGATCGCGAGAATCGTGATCCAAATTTTGGACTTCCTGGTGAGTGGCATGTGGGAAAAATATAGAGAAATGAGGCCTTAATTTCAATCATCTAAAGGGGCATACAAGGAAAACACGGGGGCACGATCGCAAGTTCAGGGGCACGGAGGCGCCATTCGGGAGCATGAAAATCCAATTGACAATATGCTCCCGTTTAGGTATATTCGTTTCGCGTTATTTTTAGCCATCTTACACTCTTTGAAAGGAGTTCGTTCATGGCGGATATTTCTCTCGATGCGTTGGGAATGGTCGAGACTAAGGGACTCGTTGGCTCAATCGAAGCAGCCGATGCCATGGTCAAGGCGGCCAAGGTCACACTGATTGGCAAGGAAGTCATCGGCGGCGGATATGTCACGGTCATGGTGCGCGGGGATGTCGGGGCGGTGAAGGCTGCGACTGACGCGGGCGCCGCAGCTGCCCAGCGCGTTGGCGAGCTCGTCTCCGTACACGTGATCCCACGCCCGCATATGGATGTTGAAAGCATTCTTCCAAAGCGGAAGTGAGGCCCTGTTTTCCTTCGCAGTAGTTCACCCCTCTTTTAGACCCAAACTATGCTTGACTACGCCCTCGGACTCATAGAGACTCGGGGACTTGTCGGCGCCATCGAAGCGGCTGACGCCGCCACGAAGGCGGCAGATGTTGAGCTGATCGGCAAGGAGCGCGCAGACGCGGGTCTGATGACCATCAAGCTCAGAGGCGATGTTGCCGCGATCCGTGCCGCCGTTGATGCCGGAGCGGCGGCGGCTCAGAGAGTCGGGGAGCTCGTTTCCGCGCATGTCATTCCCCGCCCGGATGATGAAACCGAAATCCTGATCTATCCTCCGCCGTGGCAGACGAAAGAGAAGCAGCCTTCGGGGGAGCAGCCCCCGGCGGGCCGGCGCGCGAGGAAACAGGCAAGAGAAACCGCGGCAGAGTCATCTCCGGAACCCGAAGCTGACTCTGCCGAGTCCGAGGCGCCCGCGGAAGAGCCGCCAATCATGAGCGACGACGAGCAGACGCACCTCCAGCAGTTGAAAGACATGACCGTGCATGAGCTCCGGCGTTACGCTCGGACCGTTAAAGGCTTGCCCATTGCAGGCCGGCAGATTTCAAAGGCAAACCGCGATGACCTTATCGCGCATTTGATGGCTGTAAAGTTTCCCAGGTAGGTTCTTGTTGAACTGACGAACTCCATCGGCGACGGCTTGATGGAGTTTTTTTTTGGGAATGGAGAACAAGCGCTATCACATAGTGATCGGTTCGATCGTCTTTGCGATCGCGACGTGGATTTCGGTCAATCTGCGGAACGAATACACGGTCGTGAAGCGCGTTCCAACCGTTGTTGAGAATATCAGGGCAGGGAAAGCGCTGAAGTTTCCGGTACCCAAGACTATCACCGTGCATCTCCGGGGGACCGGCTGGGCGGTTGCCGGCCTCTACTTCGCACCCGAGTTGAAATACTCCATCGACGGCTCAACCCTCGGATCAGAAACCTTCGCTGTCACCGCTCGCGATCTCCTCGAACATCTTAAGCTCCCGGCAAGCCTTCAGGTTGTAGAGGTCACGCCGGATACTCTCCTCCTTGCGCTGGATGAATACAAAGAGAAAAAGGTGCCCGTCTATCCCCACGTCGCAGCCGACTTCCGTGACGGCTATGGACAGGTTGGAGCCCTGCGAGTCAGTCCCGACAGCGTGCTGATCGGAGGAACAAAGAGGGTTATCGATTCGATCAAGGAGTGGCCGACCGAGTTCAAGAAGTTTGAAGCGCTGCGCTCCCCCATCGATCTCGACCTTTCGCTGGAAGAGCCCTCGAATTATTCGATCGCGCTCTCCCGAACGGAAGTACGGCTGCAAATCAACGTACAGCCTTTCGCGGAAAAGACATTTCCCGGCATTCGCCTCACCGCACAGGGCGTGCCGATGGGACGGGAAGTTATCTTCATTCCCTCACGGATCGATCTCATCGTGCGGGGCGGCATCGAGCAGCTTGCGAGGGTTACGGGGTCGGATTTCCAGGCCTCCGTCGAATTCCGCGACCTCATGGAGGACTCTGCCGGGACTGTGGCGCCTACCATCGGCGGTCCACCCGATGTCAGAATCATCTCGCGCAAGCCCGACCGGTTCCAGTTCATCATTCGAAAGCGACTCTAGTACAGTCTCCCATGCGTCTTTCAATCAACATCGATCATGTTGCGACGATCCGTAATGCCAGGGGCGGAAGCGATCCCGATCCTGTCATGGCGGCTGAAGTTGTCGAGCACGCCGGCGCCGATGGGATCGTCTGCCATCTCCGCGAAGACAGGAGGCACATCCGCGACGACGACGTGAAGCGGCTCCGCAGAAGCATCAAAACGAAGCTTGACCTCGAGATGGCGGCAACACCGGAGATCATCGCAATCGCCCGAGAGATAAAGCCCGATCTTGCGACTCTTGTTCCGGAAAAGAGGAGGGAACTGACAACCGAAGGCGGACTCGACGCCGTGCGCCTCAGAAAGCAGCTGAGGCTTGCCGTGAGAAAACTTCAGGACGCGGGAATTGCGGTGAGCCTCTTCATCGATCCCGTCAAGGATCAGATTGAGGCCGCACGCGAGACCGGCGCTGAAATGATTGAAATTCATACCGGCGAGTACGCAAACGCGCGCACCCCAAAGGAACACAAGAGACTCGCGGCTCAGATCCAGAAGATGGCCGCGTTCGGGAAATCGCAGGGATTAGTTGTGAACGCCGGACACGGATTGGATTACGGCAATGTCGGCAAGATCGCGGCGATCCCGGAGATAGAGGAGATGAGCATCGGTCACGCGGTGATCGTACGCGCCGTGATCGGGGGGCTGGAAAACGCGGTGAGGGAGATGGTGAGTCTGGTGAAGGACTACTAGTGCCGCTGTTCGAGCTTGCGGATCTCATCGCGGAGCGATGCCGCACGCTCGTAGTCTTCCCTCTCGATTGATTCTTTCAGCTGAGCCCGAAGGGCTTCAAGTTTGGTGAGTTTCACTTCTTTCCCCTTCGGTGCGGCTCCCGCCTCAGCCCCTTCCTCTTCGTTCTCGGGGAGGAAGGCGGCTTCATCCATCACTTTGTCGATAACAAAGATCGGCACGCCGAACCGCACGGCGAGGGCGATAGCGTCGCTGGGGCGCGCATCGATCTCCTGGCTGTCGAGGATGAGCTTCGCGTAGAACGTGCCGTCGCGCAGCTCGCTGATCGTGATCTCCGAGAGATCCGCGCCGACGGATTCGAGGATATTCTTCATCAGATCGTGGGTCAAGGGCCTGGGGGGCTTGATTCCTTCCATTTCGAGCGCAATCGACTGGGCTTCGAATGCGCCGATGATGATAGGAAGTCGCCGGTTGCCGTTCACTTCCTTGAGAATAAGGGCATACGCTCCACCGCTGGCGGGACTCGTCGACAGACCGAGTATATCAACCTGAATCTTTTCCACCGTATCTCCTGCTCCGTTATTTACCGAGCGCCCGCTTCAGCTCGTTCGTCAACGCCGGCAACACTTCGAACAGATCTCCGACGACACCGTAGTCCGCGACCTGAAAAATCGGCGCGTCTTTATCTTTGTTGATAGCGACAATATACTTAGAAGTAGACATACCCGCAAGGTGCTGAACGGCGCCGGAGATCCCGCACGCGATGTAGAGAGATGGAGACACAGTTTTTCCCGTTTGACCAACCTGCTCGTCGTGCGGACGCCACCCCGCATCGACAACGGCGCGCGACGCGCCGACCGCGGCGCCAAGAACATCGGCAAGTTTTTCGACGAGATGAAAATTTTCCGGGCCGCGCAAGCCCCGTCCGCCGGAAACGATGATGCCTGCTTCGGTGACATCGGGCCGGCCCTCCGCGATCTTGACCCCCGTAACCTTCGCGGCGAAATCCTTCTCGTCAAATGCGACGTTGACTCGCTCGACGCCGCCAATTGTCGAACCGTTTGATGCCGTGGCGGTGAAAACGTTCGGCCGGAGCGAGAACACCTTCACGGGAGAAATGACGCGCACATCGATAGATGCCTTGCCGGCGTAGACCGGCCGGGTGGCTATGATTTCACCGTTCTCAACCCTCAGCGCGACACAATCGGGAGCGGCGCCTGCGTCAAGTTTCGCGGCAACACGGGGAGTAAGGTCTTTGCCCATCTGGCTCGCGGGCAGCATCACAACGCCGGCATCCTCCTTCTTTGCCGCTTCCGCGATCACCCTGGAGTATGCGCCGGTTGAATAGTAGTGAAGCCGGGGCTCGTCGGCTACAAGAACGCGCGAGGCTCCATAACCTCCCAGCGGCTGTACGATTTTTTCGACATCGTGCCCGATGACGAGCGTTACCGTCTCTCCGCCGAGCTGGTCTGCGAGCTTGCGGGCAGCCTGGGTTACCTCAAAGGCGGCTTTCTTGAATTTTCCCTCCCGCTGTTCCGCGAATGCGAGGATCTTCATGGTTCAGATCACCTTCGCTTCTTCATGCAGGAGCCGGACTAGCTCAGGAACGGCGTCGATGCCGGTCCCGACGATCTTGCCCGGGGGTTTGGCGGGGGGTTTGTGCAATGCGATCACTTCAACTTTCGGGGTTGCGGGCTTCGGCTGCCTTTCTTCGATCGGCTTCGATTTCGCTGCCATGATGCCTTTCAGCGACGGATACCTCGGCTCGTTGAGACCTTTCTGTGCGGCGATGACGAGTGGAAACCGGGCCTCAAGAACTTCGTGCCCCCCTTCGATTTCGCGCTCGCAGACCACTGTCCCGTCACGATTCTCGATCTTTACCACGACTGAGACCGAAGGAAGTCCGAGCATTTCCGCCACAAGTCCGGGCACCTGCTCGTCGTAGTAGTCGATCGACTGCTTACCGAACAGGATGCAGTCCGCGTTGTGTGTCCGCAGTTCGTCGGCAAGAGCGGAGGCGACTGAATATGAATCGCGGGTCGAGTCGTCCTTCAGCAGAACCGCCTTGTCCATCCCCATGGCGAGCGATTTTCGAAGCGTTTCCTTGTGAGCGTCTGTCCCCAGCGATAGCGCTATCGTCTCGCCCCCGAACTTTTCCTTCAACTGAAGCGCCGCTTCGATTGCAAATTCATCGTATGGGCTGAGCATGAAGTTCACGCCGGTGCGGTCGATCGACTTTCCGTCGGCGCCGATCTTCACCTTGGTCTCTGTGTCGGGTACGTGATTTACGCAAACAACAATCTTCATAGTTTCTCCTTACTCACACAACGCTCGCGAAATATAGGCACTCTCGCCGGGAAACGCAAGATTTTCCCTTGCGAATAGAATTGAGTTTCAGTACATTTTCTTCCACCTTCCGCCATCCCATAATCGGTGAGTTCGATGATCGACACGACGGTGCCCGTAAAAAAATTCATGACGCTCGAACGCTTCATCAATGAGCAGGAGCGACTCTATCCGAATGCGACGGGGAATTTTTCCGGACTCCTGCATGACCTCTCGCTTGCGGCAAAGCTTGTATGGCGCGAGGTGTGCAAGGCGGGACTGGTGAATATCCTGGGAACTACGGGCCGCATGAATGCGAGCGGCGATGTCGTGAAGAAGCTGGATGAGTTCGCCGATGAAACGATCTACAAGGCAATGGATCACGGCGGACATCTCTGTGTTATGGCCTCCGAGGAGAATGAAGACATTCTGCACATCCCGGATCAGTATCCCGATGGCAAGTACGTTCTGCTGTACGATCCTCTCGACGGTTCGTCGAACATCGACGCAAACATCACGATCGGGTCGATCTTCAGCGTCTACAGAAGAATCTCAACGTCGGGGAAAGGCACGCTGGCCGATTGCCTTCAGCCGGGGTACAAACAGGTCGCGGCAGGATACATCATCTACGGCTCAAGCACGATCTTTGTCTATTCAACGGGAAGAGGAGTGCACGGCTTCACGCTCGATCCTACCGTAGGTGAATTCCTCCTCTCTCACGAGAATATCCGGATTCCGAAGAAGGGAAAGATCTACAGTCTCAACGAGGGGAACTATTGTAACTGGGATGAATCGGTTCAGCGGTACGTCAGGTATCTGACCGAGCAGGATTCGAAAACCGATCGGCCATACTCTCTACGCTACATCGGCACGATGGTGGGCGATTCACATCGGACGCTCTTATACGGGGGCATCTTTTCATATCCCGCTGATAGGAAGAATCCAAAAGGTAAATTGCGTCTGATGTACGAATGCAATCCGATGGCGTTCATTATCGAGCAGGCGGGAGGTAAGTCCAGCGACGGAAAGCAGAGCATTCTTCAGATCCAGCCCACATCTCTCCACGAGCACACGCCTGTGTTCCTTGGCAGCGAACACGACATGAAGGTGTGCGAGGAATTCCTGCAAGGGAAGCGGTAGCCCTCACCACGAATACCGAATCGTGTAGGTAATCACCTTCTCCCCATCCTTCGCAATGGTCACCGGGAATTTGACCGTGCTCTGATCGACCTTTGTGTACTCGGTGTTGCTCTTCGTAATCTCCCACTGATTCCACCGCCAGGGATGCTCGTACACCATCACCTCCGCGGCATCCTTCTTGTGATTCCGGACTTTGATCTGGATTGTCTCCTCGACCACCCTTCCGCCTGCGAAAGACTTGAAGTCGGTCTGCGCGCGTTCGCCGACGATGTCAAATGCGTTTCCAAGATAGAGCTTGATCTCCTCATCTTTCGGCGTATGGTCGATTTGATCTTCACCGATGAATTGTTCCTTACCGTCATCATCGCGCTTGTAGACCCGCACCTTCCCTTTTGGAAGCGGGATCCCAAGCCCCGATTTCTGCTCGTTCTTGAATGTCATATAGACGCCGACCTTGTTGTTCGACTCCTGTCCGAACGTTCCCTGGCTGCGATACGAATAGTTGTTGTACCATCCCCGCCATTGGTCTGAGAGCCCGTCGTAGATGAACATTTTCTTCGATGAAACGTTTCTTCCCGAAACCAGTTCAAGCTGCTTCGTTTCGTTGGAGTTCAGATCGGTCTTTCGTTGCAAGGTGTACAGTTTGTATTCGAAGAGCTCGCTTTGCTGGAATTGAGGTTGTACAATTTGACCAGCCATAAGCCCATCGCGCATGCCCTTGTATGCGTTCATCTCCTCGCGCACGCGATTAATATCGCCCGCGACCAGTTTGAGGCCTGCATCTTTAAATGTGGTCCCAGAATTGTTGCTCAGGGTAACCCAGCCCGTAAGGTCGAGGTTTTGATCATTCTTGTCGAGGAGAGCCACGTAATCAGCGCTCCACGACAACTGGCCGGCCAGATAACTCAATTCTACATTGTGGCTTCCGGGATGGCTATTGGAGACCAACCACTCAAGTTGAGGTTTGAGGATGAGGCCCTCCGGCAGGCTCGGAAGGACGAGTCGGCCCTGCGGATTGATTTCTATTTTGCCATCGATCTCCGCTATCATGCCTCCTGTTGCTCCGCCCTGCGGCGAATATCCGCTTGCGAGAAGTTTCCCCGTGACCGTATAGTCCTTCTTCGTCTCATCGTTGTGGCGTACGAATTCAACCGTCTTACCGATGTACTTCTCGAGCATCTTCGCCTGGCTGACGAGGTCGTACTGGTAATTCTGTTCGAGGACGCGGACAGCGGTGGGATCCGTGAGGCTCGAAAAATGGAGGGATGTCCCGTCGATCGTTGCCGGAATGTCCGGTAACACAAGCCGGCTGATACCGTTGGGGATCTCCACCGGCCGTTCCTCGCGGATGAGCGAGAGATTCTGATTGTAGATCGTAAGGTCCACGCTCGATCTGGATCCGGCCACGACTCGCTTGCTCTGCGCAACCGCAGTATCTCCGATGGTGAATGCTGTTAGAAAGAGATAAAAAACCAGGCGTTTCATACGTGGACCTCTCCTTTTGAGTGCGCGGTTGTGATAATTACACTTGTTCAACGACGATGCTGCCGGGAATGTTCCGGAGACATCCGATGAGAACCCGGACGTCTTCCGAAGAAGTCAAAGGTAGGAAGAAGCAAGGGGAATGAAAAATAGAAAGCCGATTCTCCTCCCGGGAATCGGCTTTCTAGGGCATAGACCTCTGAATGATGGTTTCCCGCGTGGCCGCCCTCACCAGTCCGCCATCCTCGGACGGTGGGGCGGCCGCGGTTTCGCAAATATTGAGGTATATATGACCAAGTAGAATGTATTGGCAAATCGGAAGAGGTGCAATGGGGACTTTCCCTACCCCCCCATTGAAATTGACGCGTTTTTAGGGAAGAGTGAGAAAATTTGACGCACTCGACTGACAGAGTTGCGGGAGGGATGTTCGCCAATAAAAACGAATCGAGGGGATGAGAAATGGCCGTTACGGTCAGCTCTCAGCTGACGTTAGCCCTTCCCGAATGGCGTACTTAGTAAGTTCAGCAATGCTGTGGATGTCGAGCTTCTCCATGACACGCTGCCGGTGCTTCTCGACAGTTTTTTCGGCCGCGTTCACCTGTGTCGCGATCTGTTTCGTCGTCTTCCCTTCCGCGATAAGTTGAAGAACCCGGCGCTCCTTGGGAGAGAGCAACGAGAACGTGAGAGAGGTGACGAGTTCGGATTTCTCCACGGCTCCGGTGACGTCGAATCCCGAGAGTTGTGGACTGATGTAGATCCGGTCGGACAGAACGGTCTGAATCGCCGCTTCCAATTCTTCCGACGCGCAATCCTTCCTGAGGTATCCGTGAGCTCCGGCTCTCAGCATTCTCAAGACGTATCTCTTATCGGAGTGCATCGAGAGGGCGATGATCTTGATGCCCGACACCTCTCCGATGATC